>JAABUU010003008.1_pt1 | contig 22364 bp, 15 predicted proteins | sample 5559301 | NCBI WGS metagenome assembly JAABUU01 (sample SAMN10711884, study PRJNA513360) | rock metagenome | isolation source: Antarctica rocks | place: Antarctica: Victoria Land, Richard Nunatak white | reverse complement strand
TCACCAAACCCCACCCCCATCCCATTCCTTCCCAGACTCCCCCTCTCCATCCTCAACGCCTTCCACCCCTCCAACTCCCTCTCCAAGCGGAGCGCCTTCTCCCTCTCCTCGCGCAAATCCCTCTCCGCCCGCCGCGCCTGCAACTGGTTCGTCGAGTCGGACGACTGCAGCTCGTCGATGGTGGCGAGCAGGCGCTCGAGCTTGTCGCGCGACTTGGCCACGTCGTCGGAGAGTTGGGCGTTGATCTTGTCGCGCCGGTCGATCTGCGACTGCAGGTCGCGCACCGTGCGGTCGACGTTGCGCACCGAGCGGGCCGATTGCGTGCGTGAGGTTTCGTGCGCGTCGAGTTGGGTTTCGAGCTGTGAGGGGTGGGTGGTTAGCGTCTTTCGGGTTTATGGGTTGGGTGGGGCTTTGATGGGGGTAGGGATGTGGGGGGGGGCTTACCTCTTGGATGCGTTTGTGCAGGAAGCGTACGTCCTGGCTGGCGGATGAGTAGCCTTTGGTCTCCAGATCGACGAGCCGGAGCTGGAGGTCCTTGACCGACTTCTCCAAGGCCGCCTTGTCTTTGTGGAGGGCGGCGTTGCTCTCGCGCTCGGCGACCACGTCCTTCTGCATTTCGGTCGCCAGCGCTTCGGCCCGTCGCATCTTGCCTACCGCGGCCGCCGCGACGTCCTCCTGCTGCGCCAGGTCGGACTTGAGCTGAAGCAGCTGGCGGTCCATACCGGCGGCGTTGCGCATCGACGGGCTGTCGCCGTGCGCCAGGTCCTCGAGCCGCTCGCCTGCCTCCGCCAAGCGCGCTTCCAGGCCGCGCTTTTCTTTCTGCAGCATGTCTCGCTCGGCGGCGATGTCGTCGACCGAGGTGCGGAGATTCCGTACTTGCGAGAGGAGTGAGACCATCTTGCTTTGCGCCTCGTTGTGGGCGTTGACGGCTTCTTCCCTCGAGCTGGAGAGATCTTGCAGAGTCATTTCCAGGCGCGACTTTTCCTTTGCCCACGTTGAGCTGTTCAGCACCTCGTCGTCCCATTTCGACCTCAATTCCTCCAACTCCTCACGCATGCGGGTGCTCTCGGATCGGACATGGATGACGTTCTCGCGCTCGATCTCAAGCTCGTTCGTAAGCGTCGAGAGTTCAGCTTGGTATTTCTTGCGCGTCTGTTCCATAGACGTCTCCTTGTCTTCAATGTCCATTGCCCGTTGACTCCGGTAGTCTTCGAGCTCGTGTTGAAGTCGCTTCTTGGCTTGAAGGGCTCCGTCCAGATCAGCAGCCATGTCCTCCACTTTCTCTTCGTAGTGTTGATTCTGACGCTGCAGATCCTCAATCAACGCATCCATCTGCTTCCTCTCCGACATTATCATGGCACAAGTCTCCTCGGCCTCCCTAGCTTGCGCCTTTGCAAACTGCTCCGCACGGGATGCTTTCAGGACCGCAATCTCTGCTTGCTCCAACTTACTGAAATACTCGTCGGCACGGCCTTTGTAAAGGTTGAGACTGGACGTCACGTCCAGCAGCCTCGACGTCTCGGCATCAAGTCTGATTTGCAGATCGGAGAACTCCTGTAGCAATTGACTTCGGCTTGCAGCCTCATGCTCACCGGCAATGGAAAGCTCTTGAAGTTCCGACTTGGCGTCCCGGAGCGCGACCTCCAGCGATGCTTTGGAGTGTTTTATGTTGTCAAACTGCGTCCTAGCCTGTGCCAGCTCCGCAACATTGTTGTTGTGAGCCTGTAGGAGTGATTTCCGTGAATTTTCTTGCGAGTTGATGAGGTCGTAGAGCTCTTCGTGAGTCTTGACCTGTATATCTCGCAGAGACAACTCTCCGGAGTGAATGGCCCTCTCAAGCGCGGAGACCTTCTTTGCAGAATCGTCCAATTTGTCGTGCAGGCGGTTATTCTCACGCTCGAGCTTTTGAACCCGTCGGACCGATGGACTGTCGTCTTGCCAGCCGTCTCCAACGGGAGTGGATCGACCCAGCTGACTCTGGAGATGACGGTTCTGCATCTCTGTCATCTGGAGCTGATTTTGTACCATCTCCAGTTCAGCGGCAAGATCCATTCTTTTGTTGTAGGCGACCGTGTCAACGGTTCGATCCGAGCGGCCAGAGTCATTCGTGTCAGTGCTGATCTGTCTTCGATTGGGAGTCGAATAGGTAGTGTAAGGCTTCAAGTCGGAGTCTTTACGGATATGCTTCGGAGACCTGTTGCTAGGTACAGCGTTCTGGTTGATCTCTTCAAGAAGGGTGCGCTTGGAGGTCGAGTGCCGACTGTCAATCTCGGTCATCTCGTCTTCATGCCGGCGGCGAAGTTCCTGTAACTGTGTTTCGGCTCGCGTCCATTTCTCTCCTGTTACCCGAAGAGCTTGCTGTGATGCTTCCAGTTGCTGAGCAAGACTCACAGTCTTCGCAACGTCTGGCTTCACCACATCCCAACTGTCTGGGAGACCATCGAGATTTGGGTCGAAGACTTTGTGCAGGTGGATGAGTTGGTTATGACAATCTTGGATCTCCTTGTTTGCTTGTTCAAGCGCGGCTTGCACTTTGCGTGTATTTGCCTGAGCTTGTGTCTTAAGCTGCCTCTCAGTCTCAAGGTTCCGATTTGCCTCAGCCAGCTGGATATTGGTCGTTGAGGAAGCCTTTTCGGCGTTGCGACTTGTCTTATGTTCGCGAGCTATTTCGTGATTAACGTCCTCAAGACTCAAAGCAAGCTTCTCCTTCTGCTTCTGGAGAGACGTAACCTCGACTTGCATCTCTCCATTCTGACGACGGAGGTTCTTATTTTCTTGATCGAGTTTTGCCTTCTCGGCCTGGAGCTGAGTGAGGCGCGACCGCTGGGTATCACCTGCCCTAGAGTTTGATCTTGCAATGTCGAGGTTTTTCTGTTGGATCTTGTTAAGTAACGCTCGATTGTCGTTCTCTGATGCTGTCAGTCGCCCCTTGACAGTCACAAGCTCACGCTCCAGCCGCTCCTTGTGTTGATCATGGTGCAGACGAAATGTGTCTGATTCCGACATCAATCGAGTCAAACGCTGAACCTCGCCAGCCAACCGATTTCGCTCAGTCGCCGCCTCATCCACCTGCTTGCCTTTGTCTTCCAGATCTCTCCTCAGGCTAGCTTGCCGTTCAGTGGCCTGCTTCGACACGGTCCGTTCCATGGCCGCTTCAGCCTGCATTCGCGAAGCTTCTTCCTCTCGGAATCGTTCCCGTAGCTTCATGAGTTCGACTTGCAGATCTTTACATCTCTTGTCGGCCGAGACGCGTGCTTCCGTTGCACGCCGCAGTGTGTCCTGCTGCACATACATTTCCTTCTCTATTGTGATCTTAGATTCGTTGAGAGTTCCGTATTCTTCCTTCAACACGGAGAGTTTGTGGTCTCCAAGCATCTGCACATCGTCTCGAGATTGCCTTTCGCGGCTTAGCTCAGTCTGGGCCTGGAAGAGCTGCTCTTTGAGGTCCTTGATTTGCTGGTCGAGCATCTTTCGATTCTGGCCGGCTTGGGTATCTTCCGATATCCTAGCTTCAAGGAGCTTTTTCGCATCAGCTGCCTCCCGTTCAAGCTGCGCCTTCTGGGACTTCATAGCGTCCATTTCGGCACGAACTTCGCGCATCCGGTTCTGGATGTTGTCATGCTTGGCTGTGAGATTGCTCTTTTCACTGTCGAATGCCTTACGCTCAGTCTCATACTTCTTGGCATCGCTTCGTAGGATCGAGAGCTCGCTTTCTTTCCGCCGTACAAGATCCTCGTATCCAGTCGATGTCGCTGAAAGCTCAGAGAGCTGAAGCCTAATCTGGCGATTATCATCAACAAGTTCTCTGACCTGACTCTTTGATATTGAAAGCTCTTTCGTTGTATTCGCTAGCTTGATGTCAAGATCTTGATCACACTTGAGCAATTTGCTCTCATAGTCTTTGATTTTGCGATCCTTGAGCGATACTTGGCTGTTGAGCATACGGACCTCCTGGCTTAAAGTCTCATGCTTCTCGTCTCTTTCAGCTCGTAGCTTGTCGATGACCGAGATTTGGCCCGCAAGGTCTTGGATCTTTTCTGTCAGCTGATTCTTTTCTGACTCCAACCGACTGATTATCTGCCCAGCTTGTTCCAACTGAGTGCGCCACTGGTCAGCTTGCTCATCGGCCTTCTTCTTTGCTACAATGAGTTCGTCCATTTGCTCCTCAAGGTTCTCCTGGTCATCCAATGCACCAGCAAGTTTCTCACTAAGCTCGGTTTCACGCTGTTGCAGTCGCTTGAAAATTTCTTCCTTGTCAAGCGCCAATGCGCGCTCGCTCTCAAGGGTTTTTTGGATACGCTGCATCTCACTATCAGCTCGCCTCCGGTCATCTTCGAGTTTTTGGCGATTCGCAGCTTCTTGCTGAGCCTTCTCTTCAAGCTCTTGGATCATCTCGTCGCGCTTCTTGACTTCGCTAGCTGTCCTGGTTGAGCCCAACAACGGCTTCATCCTCACAAATAGTCTCCACCACGGATTATCGCAGAGATCGAGATAGACCTGAACATTGCGCTGGATGATCCGGGTTGCTTCGGCGCGGTACAAGCGCTTGTTGGCGATCCTGCGCTGAGTGAAGCCTCGAGCTATAGACTGAAATCGTGACATGATATCCCGAATAAGCGTGTCACGTTGCTCTTCCAATTCAGCCAATACACCAGCTCGAAAAAACACTTTCGTCAAGCCCACGCGGTACAAAGCCTTGTCAAGATCAAGCTTTTCAAGGATAATCTGCGCCGCGCTCTGCCCCTCAAGGTAACCCTTGGGCATGTTCCGACAAAGCACCTCATATCGTTGGCGGAATTCAGAGAAAGACAAACGATTCGGAAAGCCAGTCCGCGCGATACGTATCCCCTCGAGTACACCATTGCATCGAAGCTGGTCAAGAACAAGCGGTGCACTGAACTTCTTCGGCTTTTTCTTGTGGTTTGGTAAAATGCATCTAACGAAATGGGGGTGAGTTGAATGGAGTTGATTCATAAGGCTTGACAATTGTTCCTTGTGCCTTTGCGCCACGGTCCGAAAGAGGCCCTTCTTGACACGACTTCGAGTTGCACCAACATCCTCATCGGGATCCGCACAGTCAACGAATAGCTGAGCGATGTGGCTCTCCGTGGACGTTGCAAGAAGCCGAGTGACATTATCATTCAGCGGATCTTTGTTCTTCTCCAGCCACCCTTCTGTGGAATACTCGACCTCGGCCGCGTAATGCGTAAGAATGAACCCTTGGGCAAGACGAGAGGACCGATATTTTGTACTTTTCCTGTCCCATAAAGAATGCAGCTTCTCCGTAAAAGACTTATCGGTAGCTTTGGGCATGACTGAGTCCTCGTCGAGGCATGAGAAGATACCAATTGGGTTTGGAAGCTCGATGAGCTCGATGGTCGGCTGCAAGTCACGACCAAAGTCAATGAACTTCCATTCGATCTGCTCCCTTGCATATTCCTCTTGTTCGAGTACAAACATATGATGATTGAAGAATTGTTGCAGCCTTTCATTAGTGTAATTGATGCAGAGCTGTTCAAAGCTGTTTTCTTCAAAGATCTCAAATCCAGCGATATCCAGTACACCAATAAAATGCAGATCGTCACGGCCCATACCCGGTCGGTCAAGTTGCCGGTTGATTCGAGAGACCAAATCGCCGAAGGTGCGCTCGTAGATACCTTTCGAAAGTGCATCAATAGCGAGTCGTACTTGCTCGGGCGTCTGTGCCTTTTCGACCCATTCACGTCCAGCCTTAACTCGAGGGTGTAGCAACCCTTTGATGAAGGCCTCGGCTGGTATACCAAGAAGGTGGCAGACCTTCTCAACTTGTGCATGTGCTTCAGGCGTTAGGCTAGCTTGATCCGCGCGAAGACTCTCTTTCATCACCATCACATTACCAAGATGGAGGACACCAGCTATAGTTCGGAAGATGGACAGTTGTTCTTTCTTCGAAAGACCCATGATATGGAACGCTTCGATCAGCGAGTCCCATTCCTCGTTGTCTGAGACTCCACTTATAGTGTCATTTCCGTTTTTGGTGTACATGAAGTCTTCAACACCCAAGCCTGAGAGCAGAACGTCTTCTTTCAACTGCAGATCCGCGCCTCGCAGAAGCTGGTAGAAGACATGGTAATTGCGTTCGTTGGAGTGAATGTTCACAACTCTTGACTTCTCCAAAAGATACCAGTCAATGAATGCACCAGCGATTTGCCCTGATCTAGTAAATTCGATCCGTATGAACTTTCCAAATCGTGACGAATTATTATTCCGTACTGTTTGAGCGTTGCCGAAAGCCTCTAATATGGGATTCGCTCTCAGTATCTGTTGGGACAAGTTTGACAGATGCTTGTTAGCGGACTTTGCTGTAGGGCTATCAGAGGTGGCAACAGCTGCGAGGTACTGGATGACTTTTTTTGTGTTTTCCGTTTTACCAGCACCAGACTCTCCACTAAAAATGAGGTCAGAGTAGCCCATTGCGTGAAATTCGGACCAAACACTTACGTTACCAGAATACTCTGATTCTCTCCTTCGTCCACGAGACTGCGGAAAGCCCCATCTGCCATTGCATATATATGTGGTTTCGTATCTTCCCTACTTCTGCCCTTGTACATCTGGATATACTCATTCGAGTAGATTGGTAGTGGGCAGTATGGATTGACCGTAACCAGGAAGAGGCCGGAGTAGGTCTGAAACGAGTCAGCTCGAGCATCTCACTCCATATATGATTGATACACCGACGTAGATCAAGTCCGTCTGATAACGCATGTGCAGGTTGTGTACAACGGATGCTTCGTTCAAGTGTGTCAACTCTGCCATGTCGTCTGCTTTGTCAAACTTGGCAGGATTAACTCTGTCAACATTGTTGATGTCCACGGTTCGTTGCTGGACGGGTCACGGTGGATTAGCCTCATAGCTTAAGCATCCGCGATAGAGTCTTACGCTTCCATCTTCACATTGCACTATCAGGTGACCATCGTTGAGGTCTTCCACTACCCAACCCTTTACGAAGGCTGATTGTGGATCCCTCAACCAGACATATCGTTTTCCTGAGAAGTCATTCTCCCCTTCTATGTGAGTTGTTTGCTCGTCGCTCCTCTGCAACTCTTCGGCATTTATGAACTTGGGCGCAAATGTATTCGTGCTTGGTGTAATGCTACGGTTTGAGCTTGAGCGCTGCCGTGTTGTTCGTGATGGCGCTATCGTTGAGTTCATGGGCGAAAAGGAATGGGTTCGGGCGTGGCCGACATTGGTTGTTGCTAGAGTCGGGGAGGTCACCATGGATTTCGGCCTGGCATTAGCCGGCCTTGCTCCTGGTGACGGAGACATAGAGCCACGGTTGAATGGATTGTTGCGCCATATTGGACCCTGAGGACCTGACGAAGCCATCCTACTTCGCCGCTGTCGTTGTGAAGAACTGTTATCAAGCCGATCTTTCAAAAAGTACACAGTGTCATGAATCCGTGACACCGATTAAGAACTAATACATTGCCCTGAATTGAATTGGGAGTGGGCAAGGAACCGGCTGAACAAGAAGTTTCGTTATCGATAGATGTCGAGATTCTCGCTGTCGGGCATCGTGGATTCTTCTAGGAAACGAGAATGTAAACAAAGCCTCCGCGCCTGCGCTAATTTTGGTAGCTTTTATTTACTGGAGTGTACCTCAAAGCCTTAAGGTACCCCTACCCACAATATGTACCTGCGTCGACGGTCAAGCACACAGATATCAGCCCATTATTGGACATGGCATTCTCAATCTTGTACATTGGCTTACTCTCGTTCTAACTTGGATGCAGACAGTGAGGTAGATGCCAATATTAATATGAAAAGACAAAACATCGAGGGTACACCTTACTTGCACGTGGAGCCACGGTGGTTCATTATGTAATCATCACGGTATCATGTGACATGCAATAGCGGACCTCCTTGAGATTTCCGCAACCGACGAAAGGTACTGATCTTCCTGATTACCTCCTTCTTCCCTCACCTCCTCCCTTCCTTTCGCCAAACCTCTAAGTCTGTCCTCCGTATAGACTTGGTGACATTCCATACCTTATCATTTGCGACTTTGTACCAACCTACTGCTCTCTTGATAGAGTCAGTCTCGCCACATCGGACTTTCCTTGACTGCTTCTGGCTCGGCCCGTTCACCAGCCCTAAAGATCGTCGCTACCCTGTCTCCGTAGATTCCCAGCATCGTCGTTCTCTAACACACTCCTTACCAGGCAATACTGCACACTGTATTCACTATTTACTGTATTTCTGACCGTCTCTTCGTCTTACTGATTCACAGTTAGTGCCGACTTACATGTGCCTTTGAAAGAATAGCCACTCTTCACGGAGATGTCGAATTATCCACCAACACCGTCATTTGGCGGATCTTTCAGTCTTACATCACGGCCGCCACCGCCAACTTCAGTCATGCCACACAATAATCATCAGAGGCCAAATGGACAGAAGACTACTTCACATATACCTCAGGTCAGGTCCACGCTTGCCGCTAATTCATATTCCTTCAACGGAAACACTCAAGTCTTACTCCCAGAGACATTCGGCTCTGCACTTCCGCACCCTCCTCTTCTCAACTTAGCTCAGTTTCCGCATGGCTCGTTACCTCCACCGCCTTTCCCTCCTGTACCGATACCACAGCATGGGTTTCCGGCGCCATTTCCAATATCAAGTCAGAATGGGAATTTGAATTTTGCTCCGGAGAACCAGGCCCAGCAGGTTAACCAGCCAGGGTGGGGCTCTCGAGGGGTCGGATTCCACAACCCTCAGTGTGTCTTTGTGGTGGGATTAGAAGGTGACAGAGAAGAAGGCGAGCTTAGTGATAGAGACATGAAAGCTACATCGGCCAAGTTCATAGCAGGAAGAGAAACAGGTCATTCCAAGAGTCGCGTCCTGGAGGATCCTCGGATACAGGGTAAGGCTCGAGCTGTCTTTCTACATGCAGTTCAGTGTTCTAATAAGATTATGTAGATACGTCTGACACACCTCGCACAGACAATTCATTCAAAGGTTCTACACGTACTCAGCCCGCACTCTCAGCGCAATCCATACACCATAAAGGTTTCCAGATTACTTCACCAAATTTCGATCGAAATGAGCGTGCTTCGCCTGTAGAAGATCGATCGTACGGTCGGCATGCGCTCGGACGCAAAGCTAGCGGTTCTGGTATGTTCGCAGACTGCGATACCTCACAGTGAGTATCTTCATGCTAACCCCTTGGCAGTACTGCATGCTCGAGTTCTCTCACCGTTGAATCGAGCCCACGACCCGCAACAATCCTCGGAAGTACTCTGGGCACCAGAAACCTCCATAGAGACTAATCTACCCGCGAGTACCAGCGATAAGAATGAAAATTCGAACCTTGCAGAGCGACGGTATAGTCCTACAATTGGGAAGTCAGTCTTAGACATTCGAAAGCTGGCAAAGAATGCTTTGCTGGGGCTATTACCGCACAGCATCCGATACGCCGATCTTTTAGCAGCGGGCGTTGATGAGACCACTTTGAGAAGCTTATATGAAGAGATCGGTGTCAAGGTCCCACCCCAAACCACTCTCCCACCGACGGAAGAGAACAACAGCAACATAGGGCAAAAACAATCCGCCAAACTTGCTACATCAACCAGTCACAGACATGAGGACGGGAACCGACACGCTCTTCCAGTAGCGCGACCGCCTCCTCCGCTTTCCTCATCAAGTCCTAAGATGGTAGCTTCGAAGCCGTTTGGACAAGACCTTGTGGGACTCCCTGGGAAAGAGCTCGGTGTTCTTGTTGGAGCACCGTTGAAGCGACAGGAAGAAGTGAAGCCAGGAGCGAAATCAACATCGCTTCCCGTCAAAAACCCTGCAATCAAGTCCAATCAGCCGACGGTGACCTCATCGAAGCCCTTGGAACGTAAGGACTACATTGCGCGTATGCTAGCAGCCAAAAACGCGACCGCAAAAGCCTCTACCGCCCACGCCCTGTCGAACCAAGTGCCACCTCGCGTCAAAAGTAGTTCGGATGGTGTTACCGAGGACGATACTGGTGTCTCGCTCAAAGCTCCAAGTATCAAGGAACTACCCTCATCTAATCCTCCTCTCAACGGGTCTAGACCTACGGACTCTGAAGCCATAAAGCAAGCTCAAACCAATTTGGCCCGTCAGAAGATGGAAGCACTTAAGAATCGCAGTTCTACCCAACCCGATCAAGTCTTGTCCTTGAGGGTTGAACCACAAGCCCCACAGACTGCTATTCCAGTTCCAGCTCCCTCGGTCGCCGCAGCTCAAACCACTCTTTCCCAGCCGCAGCAACTTGTGCCATTCAAGCCCTCAGCCTCTCAGCCTCTTCAACAAAGAGAGCACACAAACAACCCAATGCCGGAATTTCAGAGGATCCCTACGATCTCGCAGGCAGATAAAGTACAGGTCAGCGTCAGCACGGCACCGTTTTCCGGTATTCCTGGCTTGTTCATGACATCAGCCCCTTTGGCGGGAATTCAGAGCGTAGCACCTCTCACAACCACTGTCCCTCAGCAGCCAACAACAGCCGTTCTTTCAAGTATCAATCCCAGGAAACGTCCATTAGCAGCAGACCTCAATGACCTCTCTACAAGTACTCTCAAGCGACCTTTTGGCCAAACTCGCCAGGCTGAAGTTGTGATTGATGTTAGCGACGATGACACTATGGGGACGGCTGATGACAGTGACATGGAGATCGAGGATACGGAGAAAGGGATGACTTCTCATCAGTCGAATACCATACGGGGCAATTCAGTAACGAAGAGCGTACAAGATCCTCCTCTTCAGAGAGATGATAGACGTATATCCGTCGTCGCTGCATCTACCTTGAATACTCCATCAGCACCTCAAACTCCCAAAAAGGGCAAGCGGCCTGAGGATCTGAGAAGCAGGGAAGAGCAAATTCAGCTTATGCACGAGAAGATCGCCGAATTGGAACAGCGCCGAAAGACCAAGCAGAGCACTAGTCGGGCACATACTCCTCTAACACCAAGAGTCCTAGCAGCTGCTCCGAACTCCAAACCAACGCCATCAAGTGAAGCCAAGCCGCCGGTGCCAACCGATGCAGAGTTTGAACCCTTAGACGACCAAATCGACGACAGTCTCAGAGCAGGTGAGCTAAACGCCGACGAGACGGCAGCTGCTGGAGAAGGAAAAGCAACAAAGCGAAAGGTATCTGAACAAGAAGCTTTGGTGCAGAAGACCCTGAGCCAAACAGCTTTGGAACAAAAGGCACTGGATCTAGAAGCGGCCAAAATTCAAGCAGAGCAGGCGGAGCTAACCGTTGTTGAGATAAATGCGAAGAGGCGTCGAAAAACGGAGATCGAAACCGGTCTTCCTATCCTCGATGCAGAAGTTCAGAGAACCCAGATCAAACTGGAAGAGATGAAAAGAGAGATATGCCGACTGGAAGAGACGAAAAGAGAGATGTACCGACTCGAGTTAGAGGTTCAGAAGGGGCTTGAAGGTCGTAAAAGTCTTGTCGACGAACTCGAGGGTCTTGGTGTTGCTACGGAAGGGGTGCCACTGGCTCAGTTGCAGGCAAAGAAGGATGAAATACTGGAGCTGCAGCAGACAGCAGAGGAAGTACCAGGTGAGTCAGTTGTCACTTCGCTCGCCCAGACATACGTTTGAAGTCAGAATATCTTTGCAAAGCAACTTCTCTTAGCTCGATAGTCATCTCGTACTCATTTGTATGTGAGATCCAGCAGAGCCGAAAGAACTGAACTTGCTCTCGCCACCTCCACCGCATATCGCTCCACTACAGCCGCCGTCTGCGGATTACGTTGACGACGCTGGCCTTAGTGAGCGCGCGATGTCCGAGTCACAAGCCACAACAGTCGAACACGCAGACACAGAACAAGCTCCGGCTGCATCTAAAGGGTCGCGATCCAGCACGTCTGAATCGCCAGTAGAGCAGAGTGCTCGAGACCTCATGGACATATCAAGTAGTAGCGAGGAAGAGGGCGAGATCATTAACAACTTGCAACAGGAGAAGACTGATGCAACCACGACTTACAAAACTGAGCAGAGGAATACTGATGAGCAGCTTACCAACGGCTCGATAGACTCAATAATCACCCAGGATGGTTACAGTCGAAGTCAACCGCTATTGAACCTAAGTCGCCAAGATAGGAACCCATCTGATGTCAGCCAGCTTGTACCGTCTGTCGACCATACCGTGAAGAGTCCATCACCGAAGGCACAGACTCAAGGGAGCGGTCAGATCCTTAATATGATAGGAGATGTTCCGAAGGATCCGGTTGACAGCTCTCGACAGCTCATTGGGGCGGGGAGTCTCTCTGATAATCCTCTTGAACCCGAGGTGTTTGAAGATTCTAGCGATCATACTGATTCTGAAATATATGAACCTCCTGAGCCCATTGCAACGGCCAGCACAGAGTTGCGACAGCCGACTACTCTACCTCTGAGCCCAGTTCTATTCAATGCAACTTCTCATGTCGAGAACGAGCAAGATCTAACTCCAAATGTCACGCAGGGAACACTGTCAACAGGTGCGGCATTCCAGGCAGTGGAATTACCCAGCAGTGTAGAGCCTGTCCAGGTGCGTACTCGGCTCCTACCTACATTGGCTCGGTTTGCTCACCTACTAGTAGGATGTAAGCTCAGTAATACGACTGAAGAAAGAACACTTTCTCCCTTACGAGAGCCCGTTGAAGCAATTCAAGGCATATCGTTATCATCCGAGATATATCTCAGATGTTGCGGGTGGATTTCGTTCCATGACGTACAGTCATAACATCATCGCAGATGCGCCGATATGTCGGTATGAAACTGCTGGGGGTGTCTGTAATGACAGCTCCTGCGACAGTCAACATTTCCGGATTATGGGTTTGAGTGGTGCGTTGAAGGAGTCAGCTAAACCTACTACCTCCACTTCCATTAATGTTCCACCCCTTGTTGTGCTCTTGTCCGCTGGCTGACATAGGATCTATTAACCCTTCCAGATGACATGATCCTCGTACAGATGGGTTCGATACACGAAGGTCGCACGCCACAAGAAAGAGACGAATACGTAAACGGTCTGAAGCAGATCATCCAAGATATGCGAGGAAGGAAAGTCAAAGATTTCAATACCGTTGCATCGGAAATTGCTGCCTACCGCACTAGGTTCCTCAAGGACCCCTCTAGGGTTCTATTATTGTGAGCCCATGTTGCGCACACGGAGGGCTTCGCAGTACGTCTGCGCTGAGCCAGTCGTGTCCTCGGAAGACCTCCAACTCGCTTTGGACAGTACCATGCCTCGCCCTGATGTCTAATCGTCGACCATTTGCTACCAAACAGTCACCCTGTGCAACTTCAGGGATAGCAACTTTCTTTCATCTTTGTTCTTATACCCCATTTGTTTCAGGAGCGTCGACTGTTAGCGAGCATACTGAACTGGCGTCACTCGCCTTCATATGGCCTCGACCGAAATACCGCTATAATACGAGTCTGTGGAGGAGATCGTAAGATTGCCGGTCATCGGGCGGCAATTCTGTAGCAAAAAACCATGGCGCGTGAGATCGGAGCCCTACGGCGAGGAATAAGGTCGCATATGTATGCTTTAGCCAGAACTAGAAGCAGTAATGATATGTTAATCTATGGATGTCCTATTTGAGGTATATCACGGTGCAGTGTCCTTGATATGACTCTCATTCCAGACATCGTTGATGCACACACATACTACCCGATTCGGACGTATGGTTATAGACAAGGTAGTCTCCCCCCCTCCCCGAGCCTCCAGGGAGTCGATTATCCCAGCTAAACGTACTCTTTGGAAAGGAATCTACATAAGAACTATCTTCGAGAGATGCAACTACAGAAGTATTTCAAACATCTCGTTGGGGTGTGGATGTTATTTGGGATTCTCTTGAGGTGTCATGAAAGGTGCAAGCTAGATAAGATGGAGTCTCGGTCCGAGGACTGAAGGTATACTGTACTGTACAGACGTTTACTGTTACAGACATGTTGATGGGCACAACTCAGCTGTCCCGGGAAAATTAGTATCGTTTATCAGGCTCGAATGGTGCAGGCAAGGTCACGGATACAAGGAGCGCTGTTTTGCCTTGAGGGCTTGACGGAGTGTACAGCTGATTGTTATGAGATCCGTAGATCTTGCCATTACATGCATGCCCATTAGAGGTTGCCCGTCTAATTCCCTATCTCGCCTTGCCCTGCCACGCTGACAGAAACTGTCGAATGGAAAAAGAATCAAGAAAGAGAAAGAAGAAATCTCAGTGCTACCATCCTAGCTAGCTTCGGCCCGGCCCAGCCAGAACCTTGGCTAGATGCTAAACGCTGCAAACGAAACCGGACCAATTCTCTAGGACGTAGCTGTCAATCTCAACGACGGCAACGGGCTAGTCCGCCTGCATCCTCCCGACAGACACGCCCCCAGGCACTTCAGCAGGGCGGTCTTCGGACGCGTGGCGCAGTACACCTCGGGCGGCTCCTCGAAATCGGTCAAGGGCTCAGCCCAGATAGCGATATCGAAGAGGCCGGCGTAGGTATTGCTGGAGCCGCCCTGACCGCCCTGGCCGGCAATGCAACGGTCGATGATGTTGCTCAGCTCCCTCTTGAGGGCGTCCCAGTTGAACTTGACGGTCGCGTCGGGATCGTGCAGACTGACGCCTAGCGTGCACGACGACGTTTCGCTGCCGAAGTATTGCGGCAGCCGGTAGCGGGGGTTGGTGGCTGAGGCGCTGAATTGACCGTCCATCCGGGCGAAGCCGGAGAGGCCGTTCATCGAGAAGCGCACGTCCTCGCCGATGATGGTGTTGGGGACTTGGGTGAGGGCGTCTTTGCAGTGCTGGAGGTTGATTTTCGTGCCGTAGGTGGGTGTGCAGCCTACTGAGCGCTTCTGGAGCGTTTGGCCTGGCGATATGGGGTCGATGGTGGGAGCTGCGAGGATGGTAGGGAGGAGCCAGAGAAGGAAGAAGTTGCTATACATTGTGGATAAAGAGGGTGGAAAATGTGATGGAGGAATCAAAGGCTGTGGTGAGTGACGGTGGACTTTACTTTATGGGAATGCCAGAGCTCGGCGGACGAGAAGACGAGCGAGTTATGAATATACATCGGAATCCAGACCCAAGCTTCTTCAGCAGGTTACGTCCGTCAGATCTTGTGTCCATCCCACGCCTTGGCAGGTACAGAAGAACGGTCTGACGTCTGAGGGGAAGGACGTGAAACGTGTTGAGGCAGTGACACGGACGCTCGCCAGTAAACTTCTATCGCTAGAAGGATCTGTGACAAGCACAACAGACACGGTAATGACATGTGAATCACAGAAACCAACGATATTCGAGCAAGTAATCAAGCAAATGGGAAGGCATGGGATTATTGACGGTAGCAGGATGCCTGCAGGTTATCGGTATCCCAACAATCGAAGAATGCCAATCATGTAAGATACTAACTTCAGCAAGGTAAAGGATCATCTTCAGATCGCGATAACCCAGGACGATCTGGCATCTCTATCCAGTTCACTGAGAGGTAGGTCCATCCGGCTTCATCGGCTTCATTATTCAGGGGCTGGATATATTCTGATATCGACTGATCTGAAGCCGGCGCAGGTCGTCGATCATGATGACATAAGCGAGCTAAACCTGATGGTTTGACCAACAGCAAAGTATCAGCACCACACAGCAACAACATTATCCACACTCTCCCTCTCTACTGTACGATTATACGAAGTCAGTCCCAGCATTGAAGAGTAGCATCAAGTCAACATATAAAGCCCAGCGCATATCTCTCTCCAGCATGGATCGGAGTTTAGACGAGGTCATCACTGAACGGCAGGTATGAGCCTTCTCAACCTTCATCTCCGTTGTCAGAGCTCATGCACAGACCCTTGCCCTGGTCTCGAAGTTGATGCTAAGCCTTATCAGAGAGGGAACACACGTGGTCGCAGAGATCGTCGGCAGAACAACTGGCCGCGTGATGGCGTAAGAAAGGTCAGCGCTATCCATTTCCCGAGCCCATTGGCAGACAACGACCTTCAATCGCCCTATACAGCTCCAGCAGCTTTGATTACCAACACATCCATAGGTTCTTCTACCTCATTCCTCCTATGCCGCCCTCAGTCGTATCCGCCACAGCATCTCCTAGTTGTGTCGATACTCGGCGGACTTGAATTCAATGCCACACGATACAGAATGTGTATACTCAACTGGATGACATTCCGCTGACCTAGTCCTCTCTTCCTCTGTTGATGATAGTCGCATACGAGGAACGAGTCTAGTAACATTGACCAGTGAGTGTTTCCTCATTGGCCTGCTCCAACAAAATACATGCTTACTGGACGACCACGACAGCGACTGGGTGCATGACAAATTCGAAGATGACCGCGATGGTGAGGCTTCAAGGGCAGGCATCCATGGGAGAGAGACTCATAGCACTCTAGCCCGCCAACCGTACAGAGGTCCACGAAATCGGACCACCGTAGATCGTTACTCACCAGAGGCAGAAGCGTACGTTTTCCACAACGATCGCAACAACTACAACTAACCTTATCCACCAGCCCTCGCAGCGGCGCCAAATTGCGCGTCGAAAACCTCCACTACGACCTCACAGAAGAAGACCTAGAAGTACGCCCCTTCCCCCCCCCGAAACCCGTATAACCGAACCAACCAACCTCCGCCCCCAATCAGGACCTCTTCACTCGCATCGGCCCCATCCTCTCCCTCTCCCTCCGCTACGACCGCGCCGGCCGCTCCGACGGCACCGCCTTCGTCACCTACGAATCCCTCGCCGACGCCCGCCTCGCCATCCGCGAGTTCGACGGCGCCAACGCCAAGGGCCAGCCCATCCGCCTCACCCTCATGCCTACCGCCCCCAGCCGAACCGTCAGCAGCCGGAACCCGTTCGACACCGCGCAGAAGCCCGGCCGCAGTCTCTTCGAGCGCATCGAGGCGCCCGTCAAGGCGAGAGGCCGGAGCGCGAGTCCCGGCCGGCCGAGGGCGACGGATACGTCGAAACCTGCGCCCGAGGGTATTGATCGGTATGTGCCGGGCCAGCGCGAGAGGTCGCCGGCGCGGAGGAGGGGAGGCGATGGGAGGGGGGGTGGTGGGCGGGGACCTGGGGCGAGGAGGGAGGAGAGTGGTGGATTTGGGCGCGGACAGGGCCGGGTCCGTGGGGAGGGGGGGAGGGTGACGGCTAATGGGAGGCCGAGGAAGACGCAGGAGGAACTCGATGCCGAGATGGAGGATTATTGGGGCGGGAATAAGGAAGGGGAAGGTGCAGGCGGACAGGTTGTGGCGGGTGGGGCGCAGAACGGTGTTGCGGGCACGAATGCAGCGGCCGATGTGCCGGATGTCATGCTTGATGGGGATATCGAGATGATCGAGTAGACAGACTGCTTTTGGACTTTTGGGAGGGTTAGAATGGGCTGCGAGAAGTTTGGGGTGTTTGTAGGTTCTGTACGCGTACCTTTCTGACTATAAGACTTTCTCGCCTCTTCAGGGTCTTCGTTCGGTTGTATGTGCACGTGGAGGATATCTGAGCCCAGACACACCCTGATATCTTCCACCTAGTACGATATCAGACGACGTAGAATGATCCCAGCCACTACGACTACATAAGGGTATCTAATCTACAACCTCTCCGCCCTCTCCCTCCTTCTCCTCTCCTCTCCCAGGTAGACATAAACAAACCACACCAGCCCTACCGCCACAACCCATAAGAATTACCACAGAACTTCCACAACTTAATCGTGCCATCCTCGCTACCCGTAGCATAGAGCTTGCCGTCGGGCGAGAAGCTAACGGACCAGATAGAGCCGTGGTGGCCCTTGTACACATCGAGCTGCTTCTCCTCGTCGAAGTCGTACACCCGCACCCACGTGTCGGCCGAGCCGCCGGTGACGAAGCGGCGCTGTCCGCCGTGCAGCGCGACGCTGGCGATCTCGTAGGGGGTCTTGATGCGTTTGACGAGGCGGCCCGGGTCGAGGCCGTCGAAGAAGTAGGCGCTGTTGCCGGCGGCGACGCTGAGGACGCCGCCTGCGCTACCGCCTCCACCACCGCCACTGCCACCGTTGTTGCCGCTGCCGTCGGAGGACGGGAGGGCGTTGAGCTCGCAGCTGCCGACGGGGCCGTCGAGGTCGTGCTGGGCGATGGGCGAGCGCGAGCGCAGGTCCCACCAGCGGACCATCCTGTCGTCGGAGGCGGTGACGAGGATGTTGAGGTCGGCGCCCCAGACGATGGACTTGATGGTGCCGCTGTAGACGCCCGGGCCGATTTCGTAGCTGGGGGTCGGGGTCGGGGTACGGTTGGTGGTGTTGCCGTTCATCGGGGGGGCGCACATGCCGTCCGGGCTGGTGGGGGAGGAGGAGGTGCTGCTGGTGCTGCGGGAGAGGTCGAAGATGCGGAGTTTCTTCTCGGCGCCGCCGGTGGCGAGGACTTGCGGGCGGGGCTGGGCGGGGAAGGCGACGGCGCGGACGATGTGCGCGTGTTGGAGGGTGTGCAGGCATTCGCCGGTGTGGGTGTCCCAGACTTTGCTGTGGAGGGAGGATGGGTCAGCATGGTCAGGCTGTCGCGCGGGCTGGGAGAGGTGGGACGCACGCTGAGAAGTCGGCGGACCCGGTGGCTGCTAAAGTGGCGTCGGGGGAGAGACGGGCTTGCCAGACGGCGCCTTTGTGGCCTATGAAGGTGCCAATCCTGGATATGGTCAGCGAGAGTTTACCTTCCGTGTTGCTCTTGAGCCCTACCAGTCCCCAGTAACGCCATCACGCAGCATGGGATTGTTATCTGAGTAGAGGTTAGTAAGGTTCAATGTTGCCACGTCAGAATAACGGACCTTTGCATGCAGAGATCAGATAGTACTGATCGTCGACGATGGAAGAGAAGCTCAGGTGTGTGACTGGACGAGAGTGGCCATGGCAGGTCAAAGGGACCACTTTGGGTGTTTCTAATGTAAGACAGACCGTCAGTTACCCTTGTGCCATAACTTGATGAGTCCATGTTCGTTTGCAAAACTGCTTAGATGCAATATGGCATCCGAGGCAATTTGCTGTCATGGAGTCCAGTTGCAGCATAGTAGGGCGAAAGTAAACCCAAGATCATACCAGATGTCATTGTGATGGTTGTATCCTTAACTATTAGATGTACCTAGACAGTGACAATTCCGACAGATTGCTGATCCGATAAAGAAGTACACCGGTCATAAAAGAGCGTAGGATTCAGAGTCTGGAGCTGTAAACGATCTGGGCGATTTGATGTTTACGGAGGGGTCAGGAAATTCGTGAAGCTGGTCATTAGATCGTAGATATCGTGATATGAGTCAAGCTGAGCCCTGATCCAAAGTAGCGAGAGTAGAATCCGTCCCCAGTGTAGACCTCGTGAGCCTCAGGAACCTGAGCTCAGATTGTTCACTTCTTTGACCATAGCGTCCAGGGGGCCTCTGGAGGTCATTCACAGCGCTACGACTGAGGACGAGCCCCACCGCCGGGGCGAGTTAATCCGGTCACCGGCGCCAGTCTACGGCAGACCATATCGCGCAAATCCGAGGACCCTCATTTCTCGTCACAACGATACATCCTCTTATTGACCCGGATCTCCAAACTCCAACAACCGTCTACTCCATTGATTTCTTTTAGACGCACTTTGTTATCAAACTCTGCGTAGGAGACTCGTGACTCGACCCTACCAATATAGCAAGAAAGCCAACCCTAGGCCTATATCAATATCCTCCGTGTACCGCATCATTTTCCATGGAAATTCACCTTCATAAGCCTCAGAAATTCTATCGCCTGGTGCAGAAAACTTTCGTAGAATTGGTTGATCCATGACAATCTTCTGTAACACCAATCAAACACTGATTACATATATGGCGTAATTGAATATGAAGCCTTTAGCTTGAGACAAGGATTCCAAGACCTTCCAAGTCTTCAGTAAACAGACCTATCCAGCTTCTCCCAACCCATTTCACTAGCATCAACGCCTTCGTCATTATCCTACAAACCTCATGAGCGAATACAAGCTTTCAGCGTCTTTAGAAGGCCACGCAGATGATGTAGGACCGCATTTTTCCCCATGCACAACCTACAACCCACCTTTTTGATAATGCGTCACAAAGGCTTGACTGACACTTTGAATACCCTAGGTCCGAGATGTGCTCTTCCCTCACCCCAAAATCATCCTCTCCGCATCTCGAGATGCCACAGTCCGTTTCTGGGACCGCCTCAACACCCCACCACCCTCCTACGACTGCACAGTCCTATCACAGGGATCGGCTTTCATAAATGCAATATCCTTCCTCCCTCGAACTTCTGAGCATCCGGACGGGTTGGTGATATCAGGTGGCAAAGACACGATCATAGAAATACGGCAGTTGGGCAAGGCACCGAAGGAGAACGCCGATGCGTTGTTGCTAGGACATGCGCACAATGTATGTTCTTTGGATGTAAGCCCTGATGGCCGGTGGATCGTCAGTGGGAGTTGGGACGCCACGGCAAGAGTTTGGGGTGTGGGTAAATGGGAGTGTGAAGCGGTACTTGAGGGACACGAAGGTAGTGTGTGGGATGTTCTGGCATATGATGGAGAAACTGTCATTACAAGTATGTCTCTGGCAGGGGTGTAGCAGAAGCCTTAATTCATGTGGCAGTGGGTCCATCTATCAATAACGGGAGGTGGCTGACACTTTGGGTGGCAGCGTGCGCTGACAAGCTCATACGTGTCTTCACCCGTACGGGGAAGCTCGTTCGAGCGATCAAGGGCAACACCGATGTGGTACGGGCATTGTGTCGGGTACCAGAGGGCCACCCGTCCGGTGCAGCTTTTGCATCAGCAAGTAATGACGGTATCATACGATTATGGACCTTAAACGGCAAGCAGGTCGGTGAACTTCATGGCCACGACAACTTCATATACTCTCTCGCAAGTCTTCCGAGCGGGGAGCTCATTAGTTCCGGGGAAGATCGTACTGTGCGAATATGGCGAGGCAATCAATGTGTACAGACAATCACCCACCCTGCAATCTCCGTCTGGGCGGTTGGTGCTTGCGCAGAGAACGGGGATATCGTTAGCGGCGCGAGTGACCGGATAGTTCGCGTGTTCAGCAGAGACAAGGATCGACATGCAGACGCCGAGACGCTCAAGATCTTCGAAGAGTCCATCAAATCTTCGGCCATACCACAACAGCAACTTGGTGAGGTCAACAAGGAAAAGCTGCCTGGACCGGAGTTTCTCCAGCAAAAGTCCGGTACAAAGGAAGGACAAGTGGTGATGATCAGAGAAGGCAATGGCAGCGTCACAGCCCATCAATGGTCCCAAGCCACGCAGCAGTGGATCAGTGTCGGCACGGTGGTTGACGCTGTGGGAAGCAGTGGTAAGAAGCTCGATTACCTCGGCAAAGACTACGATTACGTCTTCGACGTCGATATCGAGGACGGCAAACCGCCCTTGAAGCTACCCTACAATCTCGCCCAGAATCCTTACGAAGCCGCCACCAAATTCATCGAAGACAACGAACTCCCAATCAGCTATCTTGACCAAGTCGCGAACTTCATCACAGCCAACACGCAAGGTGCAACACTAGGCCAGTCCTCCCAACCCCCACCACCAGGCGCCGATCCATGGGGTACCGAATCGCGGTACCGACCTGGTGAGACGTCGTCATCCGCACCTCCAGCCCCATCGACACCACCATCGAGACCGAAAATCCTGCCTCAAACAACCTACCTCTCCATCAAGACCGCCAATCTACGAACCATCCAAGCCAAGATCGAAGAGCTCAACACCCTCCTCATCAGCCAAGGCTCCAAAGACCTCTCCCTCAACCCCACCCAACTCGAAACCCTCCACTCCCTAACCGCCCATCTCGAACGCCCACCCCCCCCACCAACCACCTCCCCCTCCTCCCGCCCCAACCGCACCACCACCGCCGGCCTCGACCTCATCCACCACCTCCTCACCACCTGGCCCCCCACCCACCGCCTTCCGGGCCTCGACCTCCTCCGCCTCCTCGCCGCCCGCAGCCCCGAAACAGCCACCTACCGCACGGCCGCCGGCCACACCATCATCGACCTCCTCGCCGCCACCGACGTCTTCCACGACGACTCCCCCAGCAACAACCGCATGCTCGCCGTCCGCACCCTCGCCAACCTCTTCGAGACCGCGCCCGGCCGCGAACTCATGCACGCGCACTTCGACCAGGTCTACGCCCTCCTGCCCCTCGCCTCCGGCGCGTCGGCGGATCCGAACCGGAACTTGGCCATCGCCGTCGCGACGCTGGGGATTAATTACGCCGTCTTGTATACGGGGCCGGAGGCGCCTGGGACGGCGGGGGTGAGGGCGGAGCGGGGGGGAAGGGTGCTGGAGGGGTTGAGGGGTGTGGTGGCGGAGGCGGGCGATTCGGAGGCGGTGTATAGGGCGTTGGTGGGGTGCGGG
>JAABUU010003007.1_pt1 | contig 22365 bp, 21 predicted proteins | sample 5559301 | NCBI WGS metagenome assembly JAABUU01 (sample SAMN10711884, study PRJNA513360) | rock metagenome | isolation source: Antarctica rocks | place: Antarctica: Victoria Land, Richard Nunatak white | reverse complement strand
CCGGCCGGCCCATCGCGCGACGCCGTGATCCCCGCGCGTTCCGTCGCCGAGCGAGGCCCGCCATGATCGACAGTTCCACCCTCTCGTCCCTGCCGGCCTCGGTCCGGCGGCCGTCCTACGACCGCGCGGCCGTCACGGCGGGAATCGCGCATCTCAGCGTCGGGAACTTCCACCGCGCCCACCAGGCCGTCTACGTCGACAGGGTTTTGGCGCTGCCCGGGCACGCGGGCTGGGGGATCCTCGGCATCGGGCTGATGGACGCCGAGAGCGAGCGCGCCAAGGCCGCGGCGCTGCAGGGTCAGGGCGGCCTCTATTCGCTGGTCGACTATCCGCCCGAAGGCGAGCCCACGGTCTCGGTGATCGGCTCCATCGTGGACTACCTCCATGCCCCGGCCGACCCGGAAGCCGCGCTGCGGCGCCTCGCCGACCCCGCCATCCGCATCCTGACCCTGACGGTGACGGAGGGCGGCTACAACACGGACGAGAACGGCCGCTTCAAGCTCGACGATCCCGCAGTCGCCAAGGATCTCGCGGGCGGGCTGCCCGCCACCTCCTTCGGCATCATCACGGAAGCCCTGCGCCGGCGCCGCGACGCCGGCACGGCGCCCTTTACGGTGCTGAGCTGCGACAACCTCAAGCACAACGGCCACGTCGTGAAGACCGCGCTTCTGAGCTACGCCCGGGCCAAGGACCCGGGGCTCGCCCGCTGGATCGACGAGCACGTGTCGTTCCCGTCCTGCATGGTGGACCGCATTACGCCCGCCGTGTCGCCCGACGACCGGGCGCGGCTCAACGCCTTCAGCGGCATCGACGACGCCTCGCCGGTCTTCGCCGAGGACTTCATCCAATGGGTGATCGAGGACGATTTCTGCAACGGCCGCCCGGAACTCGAGAAGGTCGGGGTGGAGTTCACCCGCGACGTCAACGCCTACGAGCAGGTGAAGCTGCGCATGCTCAACGCCTCGCACTCCATGATGGCGTTTCCGGGCATCATGCTGGGCCACCGCATCGTGCCGCTCACCATGCAGGACCGCAGGATCGACGCGCTGCTGGAGCAGTTCCTGTCGCGCGACGCGGGGCCGCTGCTCGATGCGCCGCCCTCGATGTCGGTCGAGGACTACGCCGCCATGCTGCTGCGCCGCTACCGCAACCCGGCCATCCGCGACCAGCTGCTGCGCATCGCCAGCGACGGCGCCTCGAAGCTGCCGCAGTTCGTGCGCGAGACGCTGGGCGCCGTGCTGGAACGCGGCACCGACCACCGCCGCATCGCCTTCCTGCTGGCCTGCTTCACGGAATACCTTGGCGGCGTCGACGACCGCGGCGAGCGCTTCCCGGTCGTCGAGCCCCACGTCAGCCCCGCCGACATGGCGCTAGCGGCCGACCCCGACCTCGCCCAGGGCCTCGCCATAGGGGCCTTCGCGGGCTGGGGGCTGGAAGCGTTCCCGGCCTTTGCCGCCGATTACGCCCGGCTGCGCGGGTCGATCAAGGAAAAGGGCGCCGGAGCGACGCTGGAGGCGCTGCTGGCGGAGATCGGGGGGCAGGTTGGGTGAGTGCGGGTGGGGGAGCGGTCGGGCGCGCCGCCGAATAGCGGAGGTGCACAGGCGAAGGTGGACTTGCGGCTGATCGAGTTCCGGTTGGCACCATGGTGGCCGTTTTTCCCTAGCCCAATCCTGCCTCTGAACCAGACGTTTATCCACGCCGGATAGAAAGACCGCCGAAATCGCTGATTGACCGCATCAAAGGGGTACCATACCTCTTCTGAATGGAACCGGTCCAATTCTCTGATGCCGTACGCCTCACCCAGCTCTCAGAAAGCCAGTTGCGGGAGTGGTGCGGAAAACGAGGGCTATTTCAGCCAACAGTGCCAGCACGCGGCCCTGGACGGGTTGCGCTCTATTGTTGGCAGGACGTCATTGCTCTGCGGATTTTTCGCGAGATATTCTCCGTTTTCGGCGGACGAGCGAGTAGCTGGGCACCCGGCATCTGCGAGCTACGGCGCTGCCTTGAAGGACAATTTTTTCCGAACCTGTGGGGTAAGTGCGCCATCTTTACGGATCAGCGCTCTGCGATCCTTGGAACTCTCGCCACCGCGCCATTGGCGGGTGCCGTCTTGTTCGTCCCCCTTGATCCGCATCTTGCGGTAGTGGCCCATCGTGCCACGCCCGAGGAGCTTCAGGGACAGTTGCCCCTCGTAACTCGGTTTGGACCGTCGCGATGACCGACGAAACCCTGAGCGCGCGATGGAGCGAACGATTCGGCCTTGCCAGATCGCCGATGTTTGCGTTGGAACAAGATGGTGTGGGCGGGGATCATGATGTCTTGCTTGATGGCGGCAATGGGTCATTCGGCATGTCGGTCGTCGAAGAGCGAACCGATCCGACCGCAGCGGCTGGCTGGGCTTGGTCGAGCGATCTCCCGCATCATGTGACGGTCAGCAAGAAGAACGTTCAGGTCGTGCGCTGGGATGCCGCGCGCGAGGCACAAGTCTATTCCTTGGACTCGGTTACCCGTGACCTCGACGGCTTCTATCGCTTCCTGTGCAGAGACCGACTCCGCTCCAACCGGACCGTCGTGCAGCATCTCGTCAATCTGTTCGGCCGCATTCGCTCGCTGGTCGCGCATGCACGCCTCCCTGATGAACGTGCGATCGACGCCTTCGTGACCGTGCTGGGGGACCTGATCGCTGGCGAGGATGGGCCCGCCGATACGGCTAACTTTGGTCTACCAGACGACGCAGCCGATCTGCGGTCAGCGCTTGCTGGGCGGTCACTCGAAGAGGCGCTGCGCGACATTCGAACTGTGCCTGCGGCACTTTCGGCGCTCAAGCTGCACCCGAGCCTTGCGATCCGCCACGCCGGCGGCCAGCTGTTTCAGGAGGCGCATTTCGATCTGGTGCGCGCCCCGCCGCCCGATCTCTTCGGCTTTGTCGATTCCGTGACCGCCGAACGCAATTCGCGCGGAGGCACACACTTCACACCGCCGGCGCTCGCCCGCAGCATCGTCGACCATACCCTGTTGCAGGTCGATGATCTTGCGGCCCGGCCCACGCTCACTGTTAGCGATCCCGCTTGCGGCTCGGCGGCGTTCCTGCACGAGGCACTGCGCGGATTGCGGCGCATCGGTTTCGATGGCGGGCTTCGCATCATAGGCCGTGATATGTCCGGGCCGGCAATTGCGATGGCGCGCTTCACACTAACTATGGCCCTGCGCGATTGGGCGCCTGGGGGCGGCGCGACGCTTGATCTTGAGATTGGCGACTCGCTTGCGGATTCAGCTTTCCCGTCGGCTGACGTCACGGTTATGAATCCGCCCTTCATATCGATAATCGCCCAGACGTCCGAACAGAAAGCGCAATTACGTACCGTAGTGGGCGACCAAGCGGGAAGCCGCGGCGACTATAGTATGGCATTTGTGATGCGAGCGCTCGAAGCGCTTGCCAATGGCGGCGCCATGGGAACGCTGTTCCCCGCTAATCTTCTCACCCATGAGGCGGCAACGCCCTGGCGTGAGCGGCTGGCGAACGAAGGCGATATTCGGCTGCTTGCAAGCATCGGCGATTTTGGCCTGTTCAGCCAGGCGCTCGTCCATGTTGCTTGTGTCGTGATTGCCAAAGGCCAACGGCATCACCGCGAGTTCACGGCGCTTGTCACAGGCAACGAGCCCAGTGCCACCGGGGATGCACTGCGGGAGCTGCGTAAAAGTCATGGCGCACCTCCGACCATCGCCGCGGGTGAGCGGCAGTGGACGCTGTTCGCGACCGATGCCGCCGTACTCGACCGTAAGCTTCCGTGGCGCATCCTTACGCCGCAGCAGCGTAGTCTGCTCGATGCGCTCGAAGCTGCCCAGACGCCGACGGTCGGCAGCCTGTTCGACATCGCGCAAGGCGTGCAGACCGGCAATCTCAAGGTTTTCCTGCTCGACGATGATGATTTCAGTCACCTCGGTCTGTCCGCCAAGGAAAAGCGCTATTTCCGCGACGCGCTGATGACCGACTCGATCGAGAACGGCCGCATTGTGAAGACATATCATCTGTTCTTCCCGCATGGGCGTGAGGGTTCATTGTTCGCGAACGAAGCCGCGGTGGCTGCTGCGGTTCCCACCTACTATCGCACCATGCTCAAGCCCAACGAGGCGGCTTTGAAAAGCCGAGCTTCGATTATGCGGGCGAAACGTACGGATTGGTGGGGCCTCATGCACCCGCGCACCGGCACGTTCGCGCTCGATGACCATCCGCGAATCGTGTCAAAGTTTTTCGGTGCCGAAGGCAGCTTCGCGCTTGATGGAGATGGACACTATCTACCCTCAACCGGGCACGTCTGGACCCGGAAAGGCACCATTTCGGCCAACCATCCTGATGAGGAAATCGAACTTGGCGAGGAGGTTGGCGAAGGAGTCGGGCACGCGGTATCGGTCCAAGTGTTGCGGGCCTATGTCGCGTTGCTCAATTCACGTGCGTTCGTTCGGCTGGTTTCATTCCGGTCGGTCACGATCGCTGGCGGCCAGTTCGACCTGAGCAGTCGCTTTCTTGCGCCGGTATTCCTTCCGGACCTCTGGGAGAAGGCTGAGGATCCCATTCTGGGTGAGCATGTACGTCGGCTGGCGCGCATTGCAGTCGCCTTGGAGCGCGGCGAGATTGTGCCCGCAGGCGACGTGGACCGACTGGTTGCGCGGCTCTACGGAGTGCCTGAGTTTGTCGAGAGCTGAGCCAGCTGAACCCAGCCTGTCGGCGTCCGCGTTCTCCCAGCGCTGCAGAACGCTCGCTGTTCGATTTGGCGACACCCTCGGACTTGCGACCGGCGAGTTAGCCTTTGCGCCAGAGATCAGCAGTGCCGCCGCGGTCATGACACTTGGCGGGCGCGCCAGCGAGATGATCGCACGCAACCGCGGAAAGGCGCACCGCGTCGTTCCGCTCTGCCCCGTCACCTGCGATGTTCTTGCCTGGACAGGCTATCGGGAGCGATGGCAAAAACAAGGAGCAGAACAGAAATTCCGGTTTGTCGAAGGAGGCTTCACGCTGCACATCGGCCGTCAAGGGGAACTGTCGAAACCACAAATTCTGCGAAGCGAATGGGTCGGGCGCCGCAGTGAGGCTTTCATAAAGCAGGCAGGGCATCCGCATTGGCAACTCGATGTTCTCGAGAGCGCACGGGCGGAGACCCCCGAACCTCCAGCGCGGTTCGCAGATCCGATGGCGCCGCGCGCAGTGCTTGATTTCGAAGAACAGCCGGCACCGGTTGGCGAAAATCTGCTTTTTGGTCTGACTGTCGAGCGCATGCACCTCGCCAGCGCTGCGCTTTGGTGGCGGGTGCCTAGCGTTCCTGTCGCCCATCTGCCGGAAACGGTCGCCGATCTCGATCGCTGGATTTTGGGCTGTGTAGCTTATCTTCGTCAGGAAGCTGGTCGCTGCGCAATCGTCGCCGCTGCAACGTAGTCGGCAGGTGTAGGAGTTTCCAAAGACTTCTGTGGTATCGGCTTTCGCCTATCGCTACTTCTTGCGGCCGTCCGCAGCTCCGCACGCCTGCTTTTTCAATCCAGAACTTGCCGGTCCGCTATCGGCCAACCCCGGTTATGCAGACGCTCCGGCTCAATGCCGGAACGGGCATATGCGGTAATCCAGCCTCGACCGCCGAACTCGACGGTGGCTCGACGACGGCAGCGCGATACTCAGCCCGCGTCGCCGAACCGGCGCAGCGCCGTCCCGCACGTCTCGTGCTCCGACTCGGCACCCCACCGCCCCCGCCGTCGCGCCCCCACTCCGCTCGCGCGGAAACGTGGCGTCGGCAAGCGCGCGGTAGCGCCAGCCCTGGAGGGCGCCGCGGGCCAGGAGGAAGCCGAGCAGAGCCGTCCAGAGGCCGGCATTGCCGAACGGCCGCAGCGCGAAGAATAGGGCGAGATAGAGGCCGAGGGCCGCCAGCATCAGGTTGCGCATGTCGCGGGTCCAGGTAGCGCCGATGAAGACGCCGTCGAACTCGAACGCCATGGCACCGCAGATGGGCGTCACCTCGCCCAGCATCTACACGGCGTTCGGCGACAAGAAGCTGCTCTTCCTCGAAGCCGGCCGGCGCTACCTGTCGGGGCCCGTGACCTCCGTAGGCATCATCCGGGATGCCGCCACGGCGCGCGAGGCGGCGAGCGACTGATGCAAACGGGACAGCAGACCTTCAGGGGGCAAGCCGAGGCGTCGCCTCCTCACGGGGCGCGATCAGAACCAAATCGAAGTTCGAACGCCGGCAGCTGTGCAATCTGGCATTTCGACTCAGTTTCGGTCAAAGTTGGATCTGCAGCTTGACGTCGCCCGGCCGACCCTCGGCGGCCCGTTCGAAGGCTGCGATGCTGTCTTCGAACGGGAAAGTCGCGCTGATCAGTGGTTTGAGATCGACCTTGCCGGATGCGATCATGGCGAGCGCGCGATCGAACACGTTGGCGTAGCGGAAAACCGTCTCGATGCGGATCTCTTTGGATGCGATCGACGACACGTCGAGGCTGATCGGCGCGACCGGCATGCCGATGAGCACGAGGCAGCCGCCCGGACGGAGCAACGTCTGTATTCCGTCATAAGCCTTGGGGGCGCCGCTCGCCTCGAATACCACGTCGGCGCCCCACTCGCGGGTTGCGGCCGCAACGGCCTCGGCGAGGTTCTTCTCGCGGATGTTCACGGTCGAGACGCCCGGATAGCGACCCGCGATCGCGAGCTTCTCGGGCATCAGGTCGGAGACGATGACGCGCGAGCAGCCGCCCGCGAGCGCCGCCAGCGCCGCCATGATGCCGATCGGGCCGGCGCCCGTCACAACGGCCGTGTCGCCGGGCTGAATCTTTGCCTTCACGGCCGCCTGGAGCCCCACCGCGAAGGGCTCGACCATCGCAGCCTCGGCGAAGGACACGTTGTCCGGCAACCGGTACGTGAAGGCCGCTGGATGCACGACCTCGGGCGTCAGCACGCCGTGGACCGGCGGCGTCGCCCAGAACACGACGCTCGGGTCGACGTTGTAAAGCCCGAGCTTCGAGGCACGCGACGACGGGTCCGGAATGCCGGGCTCCATGCAGACGCGGTCGCCGACCTTGAGGCTCGTCACCGCCTCGCCGATCTCGACGATCGTGCCGGCGGCCTCGTGGCCCAACACCATCGGCGCCTCGACGACAAAGGAACCGATGCGGCCATAGGCATAATAGTGCACGTCGCTGCCGCAGACACCGACCGTATCGATCTTGATCCGCACGTCGGCGGCCCCTACCGAGAGCGGCAGGTCGATGTCGCGCAGCGAGAGTTCGTGCTGCCGTTCGAGGACAAGCGCGCGCATGGATCGGCTCCGTTCAGTTGATCAGGAAACCGCCGTCGACCGGCATGTCGATGCCGTTCACCATGGCGGCGTCGTCGGACAGCAGGAAGGCGATGACGGAGGCGACTTCGACCGGCTCGACAAAGCGGCCGGCGGGTACGCGCGCCAGCATCGGGCCGGACTTGGCGGGGTCGCTCCAGGCCTTCACGGCCATCGGCGTGAGCGTCACGACCGGGTGGACGCCGTTGACCCGGATGCCCTGCCGGCCGAGCTCGTTGGCCATGACGCGCGTCAGCCCGTCGATCGCGCCCTTCGAGGCGCAATAGGCGGCGTGATCGGCGAAGCCGATGTAGGCGGCGATCGAGGACACGTTGACGATCGCGCCCGTGGCGCCCCGCTCGATCAGCTGGCGGGCATAGACCTGAGCGACGATCATCGGCGCCCGGCAATTGACCGCCATTATCCGGTCGAAGGTCTCGACCGACAGGTCGAGGAAGGCGTCGAGCTCGGTTGTTCCGGCACAATTAACGAGGAGGTCGGCCGGCAACGCCTCGCGTGCGGCTGCCTGGGTGGCCGCGGCGTCGGCAAGGTCGACCACGACCGTGCGGCAGCCGATCTCGGCTTTCAGGCTCTCGAGATCCTCGGCCGAGCGGCTGAGCGCAATCACATCCGCGCCCAAGGCGGCCAGGAACGACGCCGTCGCGCGGCCGATCCCCTTGCCGGCCCCCGTCACCAGGACGGACCGTCCCGAGAAATCTGCCATCCCGTTCTTCCCCTCATTCCGCTGCGCCCGGTCAGAATGCGTGCCCGTCGCGATCGAACAGATAGGCATGGGTCGGGTCGAAGCCGATCGAGAAGGCCTCGCCCTTGTCGAGCATCCGGCGCCCCGGTACCTGCAGATTTATGGTTTCGCCCACTGTCGTCTGGCCGTAGATCAGCGTCGAGCCGCCGAGACTTTCCGAGAGATCCGCCCGGAGCGCGATGCGGTTCGGCCCGTCGCCGAGCACGAGGTGTTCCGGCCGCAGACCGAGCGTCACGTCGTCGCCGGGTGCGACGGTGCGGTTCGTCGAATGCCGGCCAGGGATCACCAGCGGAGCCGTAAGCCCCGGATGGCTCAGCGCCAGGCCCGCATCATCGGCCCGCTCCAGCCGCGCCTTCAGAAAATTCATCTTGGGCGAACCGATGAAGCCCGCCACAAAGGTATTGGCCGGGCGGTCGTAGAGGTCCTGTGGCGAGCCGATCTGCTCGACACGGCCTGCCCGCAGCACCACGATGCGGTCGGCCAGCGTCATGGCTTCGACCTGATCGTGAGTGACGTAGACCATGGTGACGCCGAGTTCACGATGCAGGCGGGCGATCTCGACCCGCATCTGGGCGCGCAATTCGGCGTCGAGGTTCGACAGCGGCTCGTCGAACAGGAACAGCTTCGGATGCCGCACGATCGCGCGGCCGATGGCGACGCGCTGGCGCTGGCCGCCCGAGAGTTGGCGCGGCTTCCGGTCGAGAAGTGGCTCCATCTGCAGGATACGGGCGGCTTCGGTCACCTGCTTTGCGATCTCAGCTTTCGGCACCTTCGACACCTTCAATCCGAAGCCGATGTTGTCGCGCACGTTCATGTGCGGGAAGAGCGCGTAGCTCTGGAACACCATCGAGACTTGGCGCTTCGCGGGCTCGGTGTGAGTCACGCGGGCACCGTCAATGAAGACCTCGCCGCCCGACACCTCCTCGAGCCCCGCGATCATGCGGAGAAGCGTCGACTTCCCGCAACCCGACGGGCCGACGAAGACCACGAACTCGCCCTTCTCGGCTTCGATGTTGACGCCATGGACGACGCCGACCGTGCCGAAGCGCTTCTCTATCCCTTCGAGACGCAGATAACTCATGACATCGTTCTCGAGGATCGGTGCAGCCGCGACGATCCATTCACTTGGTAGCTCCCATGGTCAGGCCCCGCACCATGTGCCGGGACACGAGCAGCGCGAACATCGTCACCGGCAACACGATTACGGTTCCGGCTGCCATGATCTTGCCCCAGGGCAGTTCATAGCCCGACATGAAGCTCGTCGCGACGACGGGCGCGGTCTGGGCGTCGCTCCGCGTCAGCACCAACGCGTAAAGCAACTCGTTCCATGAGAAGATGAAGCCGAAGATGGCCGAGACTGCGACACCAGGCAGGCCGAGCGGCAGGTAGATCCGCCAGAAGATGTGGAACTGGCTCGCCCCTTCGAGGCGCGCCGCCTCTTCGAGCTCCTTCGGGATCGAGCGGAATTGGTCGGTCGAGATCCAGATCACGATCGGCATGATGAAGGTGATGTAGACGAGGATTAGCACGAGATGCGTGTCGAGGAGGCCGAGGTTGCGGGCCAGGATGTAGATCGGCAAGGCCAGGACGATCGGGCTGATGAACCTGTTCGAGATGAACCAGAACCACAGGTCCGACTTGCCGCGGAACTCGTAGCGGGCGAGTGCGAAGGCGGCGGGCGTACCGAGCGCGACCGACAGGCCCGTGCTGAACAGCGCGACAATCAGCGAATTGATGACCCCGTTGACGACGATGTCGTCTGAGAACACGGCCGCGTAATTACCGAGCGTCGGCGTGAACAGCCACACCGGTGGCGAGGCGAGAAGGTCGTTTTGTGTCTTAAACGACGACGAGACCATCCAGTAGACCGGGAAGATCGTCGCGGCGAAGACTACGATCAGGCCGAATCCGTGCAGAATGCGTCCGGTGAGACGGGACCCCATCACTCGATCTCCTGGTAGAAGAAGCGGATGTAGAGCCGTGCCAGCACGATGGTCAGGGCCAGGAGCAGCAGCGCCTGAGCGGAGGCGAGACCGAGATCGAACACACGGAAGCCAACGCGCTGGATGTAGATCGAGATAAGTTCGGTCGCGGCCCCCGGGCCGCCACGCGTCATGGTGAAGACCACGTCGAAGAGCTTCAGCACGTCGGCCGAGCGCAGGATCAGCATGGCAGTGAAGCCGGGCAGCAGATAGGGCATCTGCACCTGCGTCAGCAACGGCCATTTGCGGCTGGTCTCGAGCCGCGCCGCCTCCTCGATCTCGACCGGTACCATCGACAGCCCCGACAGGAAGATCAGGGCGCAGAACGGCGTCCACTGCCAGACGTCCATCAGGCAGATAGCCGTGAAGGCGCCGGTGACGTTGCCGAGCCAGTCGAGCCCGGGGAATCCGAAGAGGTTCAGGACGCTGTTGGCGACGCCGAAATCGCTGTTGAAGATCAGGCGGCCCAGAAGCCCGACGACCGCATAGGTCGTGGCGAGCGGGATCACGAGCGAGACGCGGGCCAGCGCGCGGAGAAAGGCGAGCCCCGGCCGATGCAGCAGGAGCGCGACGCAGAGGCCGAGCCCGACCTCGGCCGGCATCACGACGCAATAGAAGGCCCCGGTTCGGCCGAGTGTCTGCCAGAAGGTCGGATCGACCAGAACCTGCTGGTAGTTGGCGAGGCCAACGAAGGGAAAGCCGTCGCGGACCCGCGTCAGGTTATATCGCCGGAGCGAGGTGAAGAGGGCGAACAGCGTCGGATAGATGCCGATCGCGAACAGCGCCACGACCGCGGGCGCGAGGAACCAGAGCGGCGTGAACCGCCCGTAGCCGAGCCGCGCGCGCGTTGGGGGTAGAAGTGTCGTCCGGGTCAAGGAACGTTCCGGTTGAGATGGCTTAAGTCGGCCGGCGACGCCGGGAGCCTGGCCCCGGCGTCGCGTATCGAGGCGCAATCGCCGCTGTTACTGCAGCAACTTCTTCTTTCCATCGTAATAGCCTTCCTTCTGCAGGATGGCCTCCATCCGGGTGCCGACATCCTTCGATCCCTCTTCGACCGACACCTGACCCAGCATCATCTTCGACCCGAATTCGGCGATGATCTCGGAGATGGCCGGCCACGCCGGGAAGCGCGGACGGAACTCCGGCACGCCGTGCTGCCAGGATTCCACCATGGGCGCTACGAATGGGTATTTCGCCTTGATTTCGGGATCGTCGTAGACGGCCATCCGGCCCGATACGCCGCCGGCTTCGACGTAGGGCTTCGCGATCGCCTCCGAGGTCGCCCACTGGATGAAGATCCAGGCGGCCTTCTGCACCTTCTCCGGGGCCTGCGACGCCACGGCGAGCGAGAAGCCGCCGAGCGCGGGCAGCCGTCCCGCCGGGCCGGCGGGCTCCGGCGCTACGCCCAGACAGTTGCCGATCTTGGAGGTCTTCGGGTCGGTCAGGGTCGAATAGAACGCCGACCATTCGGTGATCATTGCGACCTGGTTCTGCGCGAGGCCGTTCACGGCTTCCGCGTGATCCCAGCTCACGACCCCTGGAGGCATGTATTTCATGAGGTTTCGGCGGAAGTTGAGACCGGCTTGGCTGTCTTTGTTCATCAGGTTCGAATGGAAGGTCTTGTCGAGCAGGGAGCCGCCCTGCGGCCACAGCATGCGCATGAAACTGTCGGCCGACTGCGTCTCGCCGCGGAGCGACTGCAGGGCGTAGCCGAACTGCTTCTTGCTCGCGTCGGTCAGCTTGGGCGCATAGGTGTTGGCCAGTTCGTCCCAGGTCGCCGGGGGCTTGTCGAAGCCGGCATCCTTGAGCATGCACTTGTTGTAGAACAGCAGCCCCGAATAATTGTCGAACGGCAAACCGTAGGTCGTGCCGCCCCAGGTGCCGAAGGCATCGAGCAGTAGCGGGAAGAACCCCTTGAGGTTCAGGTTGGGGTCGGTGATCGAAGCGTCGCCCGAGAACTTGCTGATCGGCTCGATCCAGCCGTTCTCGGCATATTCGCCGATCCAGACCAGGTCGACGAGCGCGATCGACAGGTCGCCCTGGCCGCTGAAGTTCAAAACTTCTTTCTCGCGCGTGTTCTCATAAGGCACGATCTCGTAACTGACCTTGATCCCGGTCGCTTTCTCGAAATCCGGTAGGAGCTTGATGATGGCGCGGTAGCCGGGCCGGTCGAGAAAGATGACGTGAAGCTGGGTGCCCTTGTAGGGCGCGGCCGCCTTGGCGATGTCCCAGGCCTCGGCCCGGGCGGGGGCGGGCGCCAGCGCGGCCGCCGCGATCGTCAGCGCCAGGGCGCTCACGGTATTTCTGAAGAAACGCATTGTCGTCCTCCCATGATCGATCTCGTGTCCGTCGATCTCGGGGCGGAGTGTAGGCATGGGAGCGGAACGGTCTAGCGATCGCGAAGCGCCATACCGATGAAATCTTGCATTGTGCGGCGCAATATACCCTTTCTTGTGCCTCACAAACCGCAAGAAACCATCAAACGCCGATGCTCGGGCCAACGGCGGCAGAGAGCCTCCGGTTGCGCGCCAGTCGGCGATAGGCCGAGGGCGTCAGCCCGCGCTGAAGACGGAACGTGCGATTGAAACTCGAGACATTGCTGTAGCCGACCTCGAAGCAGATGTCGGTCACCGGCAACTCGGTATCGGCGAGGAGCTTGCAGGCGTGCCCGACGCGCAGACGCGCGACGTAATCAGTGAAGCTGTTGCCGCTGTTCCGCTTGAAGAACCGCGAGCAGGCCCATTCGCTCATGCCGATCCTGTCCGCGAGGTCGCCGAGGCGGATATCGTGCCGGAAATTTTCCACGATGAACGTCAGGGCCTCGCCGACGGAGTCGAGGCTGTCCCGGTCGGTCGCGGGCGCGAAATGTTCGGACGACAAGATCTGGCGCTCGCCCCCGACCATCAGGACCTGAAGCAGCTGGAGGAACAGGCCAAGCCGTTCGAGCCCCGAGACCTTCCCCATCGCCTCCATCATCTCCCCGCCGCGGCGGCGCGTCTCGCCGTGGAAGGCGAGCCCGCGGGAGGCGAGTTTCAGGAACGCGTCGATGTCGGCTAGTTCGGGCAGCGCTTCGGCGGCCCGACGCAGCCGATCGGGATGGACCTGCAGTACGATGTCGCGGCCGCGGATCACCTCGCCGGGTTGGGTGGGCGTAACCCAGTCGTGCGGAAGGCCGCTACCCACGACGGTCAGATGTCCGGGCTCGAAGGCGCCTATGTGATCTCCGACAAGCGCCACCCCGGCCGCATTTCGAATGAGGTGGATCTCGACTTCCGGGTGGACGTTCCAGACGTTGCGTTCCCAGGGGTAGTCGTCGCAGCGCCACAGGAAGGTTTCGGCTTCACCGGTGACCACATGTTCGAAAACGGGCGCCTTAGGCGCACGCCAACCAAGGGGACGTGCGTGGCTTTCGTGACTTGAGGGATGCATGGCTCTCGCACTCAGGCCTCAAACCAGAACGGCAGGCCATTACCCGCGTCCGCGAAGCTCGCTTCGTTTGTGGCGTCCATCGGCCGCTCGCTCAAACAACGTTTGTTCATGGAACCCGAAACTTCTAAGATAATGTAACTAAACCTGACCGCCTGGAAAAGACGATTCGTTGTCGGCGCGGACCAAACGCGAACGCGACTTTGTGCAACTCGTGGGAAGGCTGCACGGCTCGTAGAAAGCGAATAGGCCGGGTGGCGCTTACCTCCCGCTGTTTCGAACGCTCGGCTCCGATCCGGGAACCCGCCCCCGTGAGCGCGGCCGACACGGGCATCGCCGCCGACTACACCCGGCTCCGCCGCTCCATCAAGGCGCGGGGCACCGGAGCCACGCTGGAAGCGATGCTGGCGGACATCGATGGGTGAGTTGGGGTGCGGGGTGGGCCGCGCCGAACGACGCGAGACGCGCGAAGAGCCGACGCTTCGCGGAGGTCCGGTTCGCGCCCATGGACGTTCGCTAACCTGACGACCGCTCTCGACAGCGCAACCTCCGCCGAGGTCAGGGTCGGAAAGGTGGTCGTCTTCGCCCGCCACGACATCGACAACGCCGGGAGGACGCCGCACCAAGCGTCTTGCAGGTTTGGCGGCCGTTTCCTAATCGTGTGCTGTTGGATCAATGGGGAACAATCTCGCTCATGGGACTTCCAAAATCGGCAGAGGCTGATGGAGCTCATGCCTTATCGCCGGACGAATGGACAAAGCGTCTGTCGGCGGGACCCGTGCTGGACAGTCGCGCCATCGGTTGGGCGACCGCACAAATCCAAATGTTTCGGGGTATTGCTCCCGTAAGCTACCCGCGGCTTGACCACCACTGCCTCACTCTGCACCTCGGGCAACCTCGGCACATCTCTCGTCGTGGCGAGGGGCGCTCTCTAGCCGTAGACGTGCGACCCGGAGCCTTGTCTTTCACCCCCTCAGGTGCAGAGTTCGAATGGCGCACAACTGGCCCGGTCGACTACGCTGAACTCTACGTCAGCCCAAAAACCATCGAGGCTTTTTGGGGCGAAGTGCCGGACGTGCCGCACTCCACGCTGTTGCAGGATCGGCTGGGCGCGGTCGATCCGCTCGTCGAGGCGCTGTTCAAGGCTATGCTCGACGAGCTCGGGAGGGGGGACGATGCCTCCTGCCTCCATCTCGATACTCTATTGGCCAGCCTGTGGTTGCGCCTGGGTCGACTCTGCGGCGACGGCGGTAGCTCTGAGCGCATGGACGCGCGGGGCGCGCTCTCCCCGTCCCGGCTTCGGCGCGTGCTGAACTATGTCGAGCAACATCTCGGGTCCGAGATTGCCGTCGGCGACTTGGCGGCCGTGGCTGGCCTGAGCGCCTACCATTTCAGTCGAGCGTTTACGGCGATGGTAGGATCGGCTCCTTATGCCTACGTTCTTTCACGCCGGATCGCCCATGCACAGCGGCTGCTCTCCGGACCGATGAGCATTCCTGAAGCGGCGACTGCGTGCGGTTTTCGGACTGAGGGCCAGTTCTCTCGAATGTTCAAGAGTTCCACTGGCGTGACCCCGCGCCGTTTCCGCGCGGCTGCCGATTGCGGCCGATTTCCGCTCGATCCATAAGCGGCCGAACCTGCGGTTCCGAGCCGATCCTGCGGAAAAGTGCCTTTTCGGAGCCTGAATGAGACCAAACTTAGCTGTTTGCCGCGCCAGTACGCGTATAATCCAGCCATGGCGCGTTCCGCCGTGGAAGTGGAGTCCAAATATTGCCGGCAGCTATCAAAGGTCCTCCCCCTGGTCTCCTTTTCGACCGCCTCGGAGTCTACGCGGACGCTTTGATGCAGGCCGGTGACTGGGCGCTCACAGGCACGATTTCGCTGATATTCCTTTGGTTTGGCAGCTTGAAGTTCTTGAATTTTGAGCAGGAAGGATTGAAGCCGATTGTATCGAACAATCCGCTGATCTCCTGGCTCTACACCGTGTTTGGTGTCGCTGGGGGTGCTCAGTTCTTGGGTGTCTTCGAGATTACAACGGGCATTTTGATCGCCTGTCGCCTTTTCAACCCGAAGCTCTCGGCGCTGGGAGGAGCGATGGGGATCTGGTCGTTTTCTCTGACGGTAACCTGCCTGTTCACCACGCCAGGGGCCTTTGAGCCCGGCTACGTGTTGGCACTGTCGCCCGGGGTGGGGGCTTTTCTGGTCAAAGACATCGTTCTGTTCTCCGCTTGCTTATGGATCCTCGGTGCCTCGCTCCGCGACGTGCGAACCCGCAATGTCGCCTGATCGGGAATCTCGGTCGATCCTCTCCGAACCTGGAAAGAACTCTGCGTGTCGCAGCGTCACCACGGCGTGTTCGAGCGTCCGGAATTGGCAGGAGGCGTCCTGAGTGTCGATTGAGAGGACCATTTCTTCCTCCACTGTCTTCGAACAGCGGGCCGCCCAGGGGCTGCAACTGGCTTTAGTAATTATCTTTCTGGTATTCGGCCTGCAGAAGTTCACCGCGGCCGAGGCCATGGGCATAGAGCCGCTGGTGAGCCACAGCCCACTCACTTCCTGGCTTTTGGTATTGGGGGTCAGAGGAGCTAGCCGTGTCTTCGGGACGGCTGAGCTCACCTTCGGTCTTCTTCTCGCCTACGGCCTGCTGCGGCCCGGCACCCTTGCTGCGACTTTGGGTGCGGCGGGCTCCTGCATGACCTTCCTGACCACGCTCACCTTCCTGTTCACCACGCCCGGCGTGTTCATCAAGGGCAGCGAGCCCGTGATGTCCGGCGACGTGGGTCTCTTCTTGATGAAGGACCTGGTGCTCTTGGCGGCATCGGTGGTGCTGCTGGCGAAAAGCCTCGCCGTGCGGGCGCGCAGCTGATGGCCTGGGTCTATCTCATGCTGGCCAGCGTTTTCGAGGTGAGCTTCACCACGGCGCTGCGGCTCAGCGACAATTTCAGGAACTGGCCGGCAGTGCTGGGCTTCCTGGTCAGCGTGGTGCTCAGCCTCCTCTTCCTGGAGCTGGCGGAGCGCGGCATCCCGCTCGGAACCGCCTACGCGATCTGGACTGGGATCGGGGCGGTGGGGACCGTCCTCATCGGCATCGTCTGGTTCCACGAGCCCGCCAGCGTCGTGCGCGGCCTCCTGATCCTGGGCATCATCGCCTGCGCGATCGGGTTGAAGCTGACGGCGGGACCCGCATCGTGACCACGCTCCTCCACCTCGACGCCAGCGTGCGCGGCGACCGCTCGCTGTCGCGCCGCCTCAGCCGAGGGTTCACCGAGGCCTGGCTGGCGGCGCGCCCCGGCACGCGGGTGCTCCGGCGCGACCTAGCCACGGAAGCGCCGCCCTTTGTCGATCAGGCCTGGATTGCCGCTTCCTTCACCGATCCCGAAGCGCGCACGCCCGACATGCGCGAGGCGCTGGCGGCGTCGGACGCGCTGATCGACGAACTCGAAGCCGCAGACCTCATCGTGTTGGGCACGCCCATGTTCAATTACGGCATGCCGGCGCGGCTGAAGGCATGGGTGGATCAGGTGATCCGTATCGGCCGCACCTTCTCCTTCGATCTGGCGCGTGGCGATAGTCCGTTGGAGCCGATCCTGTTCGGCAAGACGCTCGTATTGCTGACCTCCACGGGAGAATTCGGCTTCGCGCCCTCCGGCCCCCGCGCGACGATCAACCATCTGGACACGCATATCGAGGCGGTGCGCGGCTACCTCGGTGTGGGCCAAGCCTTCCATATAGGCGTCGAGTACCAGGAATTCGGCGACCAGCGCCACGCGGCATCGCTGGAAGCCGCGATCGCGGCCGTGCCTCGTCTGGCCGCTCAGCTCGCTCGACCCGAACAGAGCGCATGACCGGTGCGTCCACTGCAAATTCGCCGAAGACCGTCGCAGACCGAGATATCGATGAACACCGAGCGGACATCGGGATCGTTCAAGTCGCCTCGCGTTAGACAACCGAGATTGTGTCTTCCTGAAACCTGGAGATGAACGATGAAAGCCGCTTGGTATGAAAGGAACGGGGCCGCCAAGGATGTCCTGGTCGTCGGTGATCTGCCCGACCCGTCGCCTGCGGCCGGCGAAGTCCGCGTTCGCGTGCACGCGTCCGGGGTCAATCCGTCGGATGTGAAGTCGCGTGCCGGCCGACCCCTAGCTGCCCCGAAGATCACGCCCCACAGCGATGGCGCCGGGATTATCGACCAGGTCGGATCCGGCGTCTCCGAGAAGAGGCTCGGGGAGCGGGTATGGCTCTGGAACGGGCAGTGGAACCGGCCCTTTGGAACAGCGGCGGAGTTCATCGCCCTGCCGGAGCGGCAAGCCGTGCCACTCCCGGACAATGTTTCGTTCGAGGAAGGCGCCTGCCTCGGCATTCCGGCCTTGACCGCGTTGCGGGCGGCAACGACCGACGGCGCGATCTTGGGAAAGACCGTCCTCATCGCGGGCGGGGCCGGGGCTGTGGGCGCCTACGCGATCCAGTTCGCGCGGCTACTCGGAGCCGCCACGATCATCGCGACCGTGAGCTCACCCGAGAAGGGCGCAATCGCGCAAGGCCTCGGAGCGGACCACTTCGTCGACTACCGCGCCGAGGATGTCGCCGAGCGCGTCAGGGAGATAACCGGCGGCCGGGGTGTCGACCGGATCATCGAGGTGGATGCGGCCGCCAACGTCGGCCTTGTGCCTCGCCTCCTGGCCCGTGAGGGCCTCTACGTCGTTTACGGGTCAGGAAAGCCCGACATCGCCTTCCCCTTCGCACCAATGATTCTGATCGGCGCCGCGGTCCGCTTCTTCATCGTCTACGAACTCGCGCCCGAGGCTCGCGTTCAAACGCAGGACGCGCTCAGCAATTATCTTCGCTCCGGGCTTCTCACCCACGCCGTGGCCCAGACCTTCCCCCTCGACGAGATCGTCAGCGCCCACCAAGCCGTGGAAGGCGGCCGGATCATCGGAAACGTCGTCCTCGGGCCGATTGCCTAGTCTAGCTGTCGAAGTTTAAAAGTTTGGTCGTCCGGGTCCGAGGTGAGAGGTTGCAGTCGCGAGTACCAGTCCTTGTCCCCGAGACCCGGATGAACGAACACAAGCATGCCCGCTGGACGGTCCATGATCTGAACAATTCCAAACTGCTAGAATTCTCTTCGGCCCATAGCGCGCGAGTTCCCGGCGGTTGTTGCGGCTGAGCTTATCCAGGTTGGGCAGCGCCAAGATGATAATCAACCCCCTTGAACTTCGCCGCGCAGCGTTCCGCCAGTAGCGTCTTCTTTTCGTTTTCGCTGCCTGACAACAGTCGTTCCGCTTCCGGCCAACTCCAATCTAGCCTTCGGCAAAGAAGAATGTGCGGAAACACTTGTGCGGTGGCTCGGCCGCGGCCACGAACCGCCCCCCACCCTCACCCCGCTGCCGCCGTCGCGGCGCCCTCCCCCTGCTCCCGCGGAAAGGTCGCGTCGGCGAGCGCCCGGTAGCGCCAGCCCTGGAGGGCGCCGCGGGCCAGGAGGAAGCCGAGCAGGGCCGTCCACAGCCCGGCATTGCCGAACGGCCGCAGCGCGAAGAACAGGGCGAGGTAGAGGCCGAGGGCCGCCAGCATCAGGTTGCGCATGTCGCGGGTCCAGGTGGCGCCGATGAAGACGCCGTCGAACTCGAACGCCATGGCGCCGCAGATGGGCGTCAGGGCCGCGAAGGGCAGGAAGGCGCGGGCGGCCTCGCGCACGGCCGGGCTCGTCGACACCGTGTCGATGAAGCCGCCGCCGCCCGCGAGCGCCAGCGCCGACACGCCGGCCGAGAACACCATGCACCAGAGGCTCGTCAGCCGCACGGCGCGGCGGAAGCCGGCGCCGTCGCCGGCCCCGACCGATTGGCCGCACATCTGCTCGGCCGCGGTGGCGAAGCCGTCGAGGAAGAAGGCCGAGATGAGGAACAGGTTCATCAGCACGGCATTGGCGGCCAGCACCACGTCGCCGCCGCGCGCGCCCTGGGCCGTGAAGAACGCGAAGGCGAAGATCAGCGCGGCCGAGCGGATCATGATGTCGCGGTTGACGCCGAGCATGCGCCGCAGCGCGCCCGGGTCCGCGAGGCGGCGCCAGTCGACCGGGAAGCGCCCATGCAGCCGGGCCAGCACCGCCAGGCCGATCGCCGTGCCGAAGGCCTCGGCCGCGAGCGTGCCGAAGGCGGAGCCCCGCACGCCGAGGCCGAAGGCCATCACCAGCGTGACGTTCAGCGCGATGTTGACGAGATTGATGACGATCTGGAGCACGAGCCCGATGTCGGTGCGCCCGCGGCCGATGACGGCGCCCAGCACCACGTAGTTCAGCAGCGCGAAGGGCGCCGACCAGATGCGGATGTCGTAATAGCTCCGCGCCGCCTCGGTGACGGCCGGCGTGGCGTCGAGCGCCGCGAAGGCGATTGCCGCGATCGGCTTCTGCAGGATGACCACGAGAACCGCCAGCACCACGGCCAGCAGCAGGGCGCGCAGCAGGGTGGCGCGCTCCTCGTCGCGGTCGCCGGCCCCCACGGTCTGGGCCATCATGCCGGCCGTGCCGAGCCTCAGGAAGCCGAGCGCCCAGAACACGAAATCGAAGATCACGGCCGCGGCCGCGATGGCGCCGAGCAGCGCCGGCTGCCCCAGGCGGCCGATCACGGCGGCATCGGCGAAGCCGAGCAGCGGCGTCGACATATGGGCCAGCGTCATCGGCAGGGCGAGGCGGATCACCGTGCGATGGCCGACCGCGACGCGTTTGGGGGCCGCCGTCACCCTGGGCTTCGGCTCGAGAGCACGACGCTCAACCGGCCCGGAAGGCCGCGATCATGGCGTTGCTCATGCGGACGAAGCGGGCGCTCGGGCCTTCGGCCCCGACGCTCTGGCGGCTGACCCGCGCGCCCTCGAGCAGGAGCGAGAGGGCATCGGCCAGGAGTTCCGCCTGGGCGATACCGGCCGCGGCGCAGAGGCGAACCAGCCGATCGTGGTAACCCGTCTTGCAGTGCTCGATCAGGCGGCGGGCCGGATGGTCGCTTTCGGTGAGTTCGACGGCCGCGTTGGCGAGCGTGCAGCCGCGCCCGTCGGCCAGCACGCAATCGGCCGCTTTCTGGATCCACCCCTGCAGCTGCGCCATCGGGTCGCCCGGGTGCCTCACCGCGAGCTCCCGCCATTCGGCCTCGGCCTCGTCGGCGAATTGCTGCAGGCACTCGACGATCAACTCGTCCTTCGAGCCGAAATGACGGTAGAGCGTCATCTTGTTGGTGCCGGCCGCTTCGGCGATGGCCTCGACGCCGACGTTGCGGATACCATGGTGGTGGAAAAGGTCGCGCGCCGTGGCTATGATCCGCTCGCGGGGCTTCGACCGCACCGGCCCGCAACACGGCTCGACCGCCCTGTCCAGAAGTGCCGACGTTTTCTCGCCCATGACCCTTGACGCCGATGTTACCGGCCGGTAACGTCCGGCTTGTTACTGATCGGTAACAGAACGGCGTGAGCCGGTCAACGTCAACCTGACGTAGCCCTACGGGGCCGCTCCGCAAACCGGCATCGGGCGCCTTCGGCGGCCGGGCAAGGAGGCACCATGCGCTACAGCAGCCGTGACCTGACCATCGAGGAAGCCCTCGCCGATCCCGTGATCGGGGCCGCGATGCGGGCCGACCACGTCGACCCCCGCGGGCTCGAAGCCCTGCTGCGGTCGACCGCGCGGCGGCTGGACCGCGACCGGCCCGAGGGATCCCTGCTGGCGCGGGTTTGCGCCCACCGTCGCGCGGCCCCCGGGGTGACCGCATCGTGGTAGGCTTCTTCACGGGACGACCCATCTTCGCCTCGGCGGTCGCCATCGTCCTGGTGATGGCCGGGGCCATCTGTTACGTGCTGCTGCCGGTCTCGCAGTTCCCCGACATCACGCCGCCCCAGGTGGTGGTCAGCGCCGTCTACCCGGGCGCCAGCGCCCAGGTCGTGGCCGACACCGTGACGACGCCGCTCGAACAGCAGATCAACGGCGTCCAGGGCATGACCTATCTGGCGTCGTCGAGCTCCAACGACGGCTCGGCCACCATCACGGTGACGTTCGACGTCGGCTATCCGCTGAGCATCGCCGCGGTCGACGTGCAGAACCGCGTGTCGCAAGCGGCCTCCTCGCTGCCCGCCATCGTCAACCAGGCCGGCGTGACGATCAAGAAGCAGAATCCGAACTTCGTCCTCATCGTCAACCTGACCTCGCCCGACGGCTCGGTCGACCCCGTGGCGCTCAGCAACTACGCCTACCTGCAGATCGTCGACCCGCTGAAGCGGCTGCCGGGCGTCGGCGACGTCAACATCTTCGGCGAGCGGCGCTATTCGATGCGCGTGTGGCTCGACCCCGACCGCCTGGCCAAGCTCGGCATCACGGCCGTCGACGTGCAGGGCGCCATCGCCGAGCAGAACGTCCAGGTCGCGGCCGGTAAGATCGGCCAGTCGCCGGCGCCGGCCGGCACCGCCTTCGAGATGCAGGTCAGCGCCGTCGGCCGCCTCGGCACGCCCGAAGAGTTCGGCGACATCGTGGTCAGGGCCGATCCCGCCAGCGGGTCCGTCGTGCGCCTGCGCGACGTCGCGCGCATCGAACTCGGGGCGCTGCAATATGCGTCCACGGCCTTCTTCGGCAAGGACCCGACCGTGGTGCTGGCCGTCTACCAGATGCCGGGCTCGAACGCGCTCGACCTGCAGAACAACGTCAAGGCCAAGATGGAGGAGCTGCGCAAGCGCTTCCCCAAGGGCATCGACTACGCCATGCACTACGACACGACCCGCTTCGTGTCGGCCTCGATGCACGACGTGGTGATCACGCTCGGCGAAGCGCTGATCCTCGTCATCCTGGTGGTCTACGTCTTCCTGCAGAGCTGGCGCACCACGATCATCCCGACGATCGCCATTCCCGTGTCGC
>JAABUU010003006.1_pt1 | contig 22373 bp, 30 predicted proteins | sample 5559301 | NCBI WGS metagenome assembly JAABUU01 (sample SAMN10711884, study PRJNA513360) | rock metagenome | isolation source: Antarctica rocks | place: Antarctica: Victoria Land, Richard Nunatak white | reverse complement strand
AGGCTGTCTGCAGAGAGAGGCCGCAAAGATCACGGACCTGAGAGCTACAGTGTACGACTGTGTAGAAACACAGAATGTCGTCGTATATTGTGGAACCGGGACGTGAACGCTGCTATCAACATCCTGCGCCTGTTTCTGGATTGGGTCGAAGGCCGATCGAAGCCACCGGAATTCTGTAGAGCTGGGCAGTGATTTGGCTCAACTTAGTGATTTGTGCAGTATCATTTTTTCCCCAGCTTCTCTGGGGATAGCATTCCCTAGGACGGGGATGGTGTGCCAGCCAGAAGCCTCTGCTTGCATGCTATGGGGTTCGCACATGAACAATAACAATGGTTAATGTATATGTGATGTCATGTGACCTACCACAGGCACAAAAGCGTTCAAATCCCAGTGCAGCTTTGTGTCTCCTGCATCACACAAGCGCATTACAAGGCATCGTGCATCACTTCCTTAGGAGTATGACTCATGACTTGAGCACTGATGCCTTTGTGTACGAATAATGCAGAGTCAATCCAAATCATCTGCTGAATTCGTGATTACCCGCGCTGTTTGGGAGGGCGAAAGGGCAGGATGCAGGGCGTGTCCGGTGGCTGAGCTGACGATGATCCTCAGTCGCCCTGAAGCGCCAAGGATTCCAAAGGCAGCAACCAACTAGTGGAAGGGTGAAACTTTCCAGTGCCTGAGCAAGATCTGCAGATGTTAAGCCTGTCTTGATTTTGGCGTGGCGGACTTTGCTCACTCTGCAGTAGTGCTGGTATCCCCGTTCGCGGAGTCGGCCAAGCCGGCAGTGCTGTTTACAATACACGTTTCATAACCCCCAGTGGCAACTGTGGGGTTCGGAACCAAACAGGACATCCTGTGTGTGTGCAGCCTGCAGCGTGCGCATCTCTTGATCTGCTGCTGACTTCTCGAGCCAATACCTGGCAGCGGCGAGTTTTTATGGATCGGCTATTGTTGTAGCTTTGCACCTGCGCAACTGGCGCTGTCTCTCAGGCCTTCGGCGTTGTTCGGCGGCATGGATGCCGCAATGGCACAGCATTACGGCAGCTTGCCTCCGGACGCAGCGTACAGTTCATTGCACGACGACTTTCTGGAAGACATTCACGCTACGGTAGGTAGCATGTCTGGCCCCTCCACAGAGTCGCAGAGTTCTGGTCATGCACGGAACAGACACATGCTTGGCCGAGAATACTGTGTGATAAAGTGCCGTCATTGAGCACATGTACCTTGCAATAAGCTCAAGCCGGAACCTGTACCTACTGACCACCCAATTGGTTAGATCAGGCTCAATGGCCAAGGCTGCAACCGGGAATGCTCTTCTTCAGCTCGTGCATGTTCACAAATTAGGCGTTCCTGCAGGGGCTGAGTGACTTTGCTACAGAAATTGGCATTATCGATGCAACTGGGCAAATTCCTGGAGTCCGAGTTCAAGGTGACTACACTGCTTGTCCCCCCCCGCCTCAACCTGTGCCGGTAAATTGCAAGTTGCAGTAGGAATCTAGTTGCTGAGGCATGCATACCTGCTAGATCAAGAGCACAACAGACATGCACCCAGGTCGAATCAAAACGTTGCTGTCCATGCAGAGGAGTGGAACTCGATTGCAGAGGGCGGTCCTGACTTTTACACAGCTCACCTTATGCCGCCTGAGCCTCAGCCTTCTGTGGCATCAATGCAGCAAGGTAAGGCCACCTCTTGCCTCAGCACTTTGCATCCTCAGCAGCTGAAGCTGCTGCTTGATAAGCAAAGTTCCCACTTTGGTCTCAAACGCTGTCTTCTCATGCCACTCCACATTCGAGCAGACTTTCAACCATGGTGCCAGCACAATTACAATTTGCTTATTCAACATCATCTTTTTGTGCGCCTGAGAGCTTTCACATGTGATTTATGTGCGTGTGATGTTGATAACCAGAGGGTATAAACATGAGAAAGCAACAGTGATTGGTTCTGGTTGTAGGGGACAGACTGCTAGAGGCAGCCAGCAAAGCTGCAGCAAAGGCAGCAGAGGCAGCAGAGGCCACTCGGCAGCGCATGCAGCAGTCATCAGATGCTGCATCTGGCAGCCCCAGCATGGAGGCAGGCACGAGCAATGCTGCTGTCAACACTCCACCTACCAAGCCTGTCCGTAACAAGAGGTCTGTGTTCGAAACATGCAACGCTGGAACCCCAAATCAATTGAAGCTTTCTAAAGCTGTAGCACTTGCATCTGAACAGTCGACATCCAGCGCTTTGCACTCCACCAGCGCACTCACGAGCTTCCCAAAATCAAGTTGAGCTTCCCAAAAACGATGTCTTTTTTGAATGCTTTGAGCTTTTGCAGCTTTCAGAGGTCATGCAGTCAGGACACCGCAGCAAACACATCTGAGCAGTGGCAACCAGTTGGCTGGCCATTCATCACTGCAGCTGCAGAAGTGTGCAAGGAGGCCCAGCAAGAGCGGCCTGGCAGTGCTACTCACATAGCATGACACCAACTGGTCTGTTCTGTATTGGCTGCAGTGCTCGGCCTTTAAGGGGGTCCAATTCTGGTGGTGAGCCGCCACCCTCTGGCCGCACCAATGGCAAGGGGCTTCGCCACTTCAGCATGAAGGTACAGCCAGCCACTTCAGTGCATGACTAAGCCCGACTGAGTTGCAACACCCCAGCATTTTGTATTCCATTTTCGTACAACTGGAGAAATGGTTGTGCACCACAACAGGCTATGGGCAGACCAGAGCAGCAATGAGAGTATGTGCCCTTCATACTGTTGCTCCTTTCACACATTCAGATGTATGCCCTCAGCTTTGTGATCATAACTTGGTTCTGAAATGGCTTGACAGCCCATCTGTTCATGCACTGTGTCAATCAGCAGTTTGAGCCTGCTGTAGTACACCAGATCACTCGGTTCTTGCACTGGTGCTCAAGAACAGACCTACTGCACTGTGAATGGGCAACATGCATGAAGGCATGCAGTCACTTGCAAGTTCCACGTGCGCCTCTTTGCTTTTCTAGCTTCTAATAATTGTTTTGATCCAATTGACACAGGCTTTGGCCAACCAGGTTTGCGAGAAAGTGGAAAGCAAAGTGCGCACTACTTACAATGAAGTAGCTGACGAGCTGGTCAGTGAATTTGGCAATGTCGAAGGCACAGGTCAGCATTTGTTGTTGCTGCGTGATGCAATCATGTGCATCATCACTACCCCTCCAGCAGTTGTATGCAGATAATACTGAGGCTGACCGAATGCAGCTGTTGCAAGGACCATGAGGAGCAGGATGTCATGATAAGCGCTTACTCTGTGCTTCAACTGTTTGGTTGTGTCATCCTAAATGCACACCTGACACAGATTTCCCAGCTGCACACATGCTAACAAAGGGTTGTTAATCACACACTCATTCGTTCGTTCATTCATTCAACATGTGTCTTCCCCCAGGGTCAGGTACGTATAGTCCTGAGTAGCTCCTCATATGAGGTCTTTCCATCTTTCTATGTTTGCCCCTCCATTGTGAGCATGATTTCATCCTTGCCTGATCAGGATCTCCAGGAGGCACTCAGTATGATGAGAAGAACATCCGCCGCCGCGTGTATGATGCACTGAATGTGCTCATCGCCATGGAGATCATCTCCAGATCCAAGAAGGAGATCCTGTGGCATGGCTTGCCCAGCGGGCATGGCAATGCTTTGGAGAGAGCCAGGGCCGACAAGATCTGCCTCAGCGCCCAGATTGACAAGCAGCAAAGCTACCTGCAGGTATGAAACCAGATCTTGCATCAAAGATTGTGCCGTGCTTGTGGCGCAAGCAATGGTACAAACGTGCAAGATGTCGAAGATGTTACAAAGGGGCTGCAAAGCGTGCTCATCTTGTTGTTGCTTTGCTTGGTATGAATCCTGCAGAAAAGTTCTTGAGCAGGCTCGCCCATGCAAGTATGTGTGTAGTAACATTGTGCTCCAAGCAGTTTTCATATGTAGTGTTCCTGTGTATCATGATGCAGGCACGTTTCAGCTTGCCATCAACTTTGCAATTGCCAGAGGTGGTGAAACCACACACAAACCTTGTGCAAATACTTGCATTTTACACCTTGCCCACAGCCATTTGCTCTACTCTGCTTGTCTGTTGACACACAAGCAGCCTGACGCCCAAACGGTCTTGCTATCTGACACTAAAACATGCCTTGTTGCAAGTGCCTAGCCTTGGGTGCTGTTGTGCGCAGGAGTTGTTGAAGACACAGACAGCCCTGAAGAACCTGATACAACGCAACAGAGATCTGCCTGTTGAGCTTTTGGCTGCTAGGAACAAGGAAGCCCAGAAAGGCCCTACTGCCCTCCAGCTCCCATTCATTCTCATACAGGTCACTTGTCTTGCCTGTCACGTAGGTTGTGTTTTACCAGTTTTGCCTGTCAGTACTCTTGCCCTTGCGTTGGAGCATCAGAGTGCTCATGCCTGTTTTGCAAGAAGCATTGCAGTATGTGCCCTGCTCACCGTATTTTGGCCTTGGGTATGCCTGTGGATGAGCCGTGAATGTGACTGTGTGCATAGCCTGATGTGAGCTGATGCGTCATGCAGGCAAATTCAGATTCCCATGTAGAAATCCAGATCTCTGATGACTCACGTCATGCCCACTTTGACTTTCACAGGTGATTGGCTTGCTGCAAATATGTGCTGCACTTTGGTTCAGCCCAGCACACGATTGCATGAGGATTCTGATGGTGTGTTAGTATCTGCTATTTACAATCCTCAAGGTCCCTGCTGTTGTTGTTTCCTGCAGCACTCTCAACCAGAGTTTGCATGGTGCATGGTGCATCATAGCCTAGAAGCTGACCCTCTGGGATGTCATGCTTGATGCAGCTCCCCCTTCAAGATTCACGGTGATGATGAAGTTCTCCGCCACATGCGTCTGCACCTAGACACCCCACCCCCTGCTCTTGGGGCCCCCTCCTTGCAGCTCCCTCAGCTTTTGCCAGAACATGCAAGTCAAACCCTTCTTCAGTCAGGCCAGATGTTGCCTGAACAGACAACCCCACAGGTGGAAGCCACAGCTTTTGCAATTGACAGACCTGCAAATCACAGGCAATCACATTCCAACCCGTCATCTTACACATGTATGCAAGATACTCACAGCGCAGCTGGCTAGGACATGCGTATGTCTCAGCAGTGTATTCAATACTTGAGCATCATTTATTGAGCTGTTATCTGCCAGGGTCAAGATCAAAAGGCCACACGCAAGATATGGCTGCTGATGTGTGACGTACACATATAGTATGGAACTTCATACTTCCATGGATCCATATCATTGCTTCACAGCTGAGCGTCACCTTACAAATGCAATGCAATGCAATGGCATATGGTTGCAGGTTCAGATGCAGATAGAGGCTGATCAGCAGTTGGCTGCCCTTCAGCAGCAAAGCCGGCCCTCAATGCAAAGGGAAAGGGCAAATGCGCCAATGGGCAGCCTGCGACCCGCTTATGGGCAGCACACAAATGGGCAGGGCAGCCTTGATGGGCACGGCAGCCATGACGGAGTAGTCATGATGAGTCAGAATGGCAGTCCAATCGATGACTCACCTCCTGACCAGTCCCATGTTTCAGGTACAAGTGGTGTCAATGTGTGAACACCCATCTTGCACTCGCTAGTTTTGTGCAGGGAGCAGTGGTTAGGGTATAAGGCCTAGTGTTCAGGTGTGATACACCTAAGATGTTCTTCCCGAATTGTATCTTGTGTGTCTTGACACATGTGGAGTCAATGTTCAGTTTAGGCTTTGAGTGCTATGTTGCGTGCGGCTGCTCAGTCGTGACTGTATGTGACTGCCTGCCTTGATTGCACACATGTCTCGTACATATGACCAGGGGTGCAGCAGCTCAAAGAGTGTGTAAACACATGTGCAGGTCAGAGAGTACCGGTGACTCCTAAATCACAGAGTTTGTCTCCAGGGCTGCACGGCATGGCCCTCAGCCCAGGCACTTTGCTGCCCCAGCTGCCCATACATGGCCTTCATCAACCCCAAGCCTCCCTCATCCACCCCGCACATGTAAGTTCACCTGCACCCCGCACGCTCCACATGTTTCCTGCCAGCAAAACGTTTGGTGTATGCAGCATGTGCTGCACAAATAGGCTCTGGTGCCAACCTAGTGTTGATACTCTGTAGGGCCATGCATCTTCTTGGCAGTTCGCGCAGTCCAACAGAAGCATGAATGGTCATGGTCATCACCAGAATGGATACTCTCAAGGCCTGGCATCAGCTGAACTGCTGCTGGCGCGCCACCAGCCCAAGCAGTTGAATGAGGGCATGCCACAGGTGAACAGCCATGGCAGAGCTGTGGGTCACGACCCCTCTGGCTGGAATGTACGCTATGATATGTAGAAGTTTGCAGGTTGTGTTTGCTGCTGGTTTTTTTCTGTTGGTTTGCTGGTGGCTGGAATGTCAAGAACAACCATGTTTTAGAGTAGATGCTGCTGACCGTCGGATGCTTGTTTTTTGAATTTGTTGATTTGCTCAGCAGGTTATCTGATCACATAGTGCAGCATGACCATGGCACCACTGCAGGCATCATAGGCACGCTTAGCTCATGGGAAGAGTCAGAGCTAGCTGCATTGATGTCTACTTGTAGCTTGTAGACTAGGTGTAACAGGTGCAAAGTTTGTTTGCAGCGTTTGCTCAAAGAAACTACCCGGCATAATTGTAATGTTGCCACTCACAGCCCTCAGCCTTGGTGCCAAGGCCTTGACGACAGACATGCAAAATGACAACACATCTGAGTCAATTCAATGAGCCTCAATAGGCCGAACTACTTGACCTAACAAAGCCTGCACAGCATCCGCAACTGTTTCTCTTTCTTGCTGACGCGCAGCCCTTTGTCTCACGCAGCAGCTTTGAGGATATGCTGACCTCGAGGTGTAGAGCATGAAAATAGATCCGGGTCTTGTACGTACTGATTTTGGCCAGGGAGTAAGTGATCAGGCACTCTTCGACAAAGCCGCTGCCATCAGAACGCAGGTAAAGACGCTGGCTTCTACTGTCGAAGGCTGAATGAATTCACTCGACTTGTGCTGCAGCTTTATGTTGGCTGTGATAGTGTGTTAAGCCTGCAGGTCTTTCAGATTGAGCAAGGTTATGACCCGGAGTTTGACGAGCTTGATAAGGAGTCAGCCATTCACTTCGTTGCCGAAGTGCCCACCAGCATCGCTCGAGAACACGATGCTCAACTGATTGACGGCGAGTTCTACGCAGTTGCTGCTGGCAGAATCTATCAGGTGCTCTACAGGCCAGGTGACGACAGCAAGCCTGATCGGCCAACATACCCCCTGGAAATGGTGTTCAGCTTAAGCCGAGTGTGTTGCTTGAAGGCCTTTCGAGGCCATGGCCTTGCCAGCGTCATACTCAAGAAGATGATGGACACTGCTCAGCGGCTTGGTGCAAACAGGCTTATTCTTCACTCGCAAGCTGACAAAACCGGATTTTACCTAAAGCATGGCTTTGCAGTGATCCAGCACGAAGGCAAAGACTGGTGCTTTGATGAGGATGGCCAGCCTCATGTTGGCATGCAGCTCACTTGTGAAAGTTCATATTGATTGAGCATTTTCAGCAGCTGCACCAAAGCTTTCTGCGCAGACTGCAATCACGACAGCTCAGAGACCTGAAGTTGGTACTAAGCGGTCACTTTTTCCCCCTCTTTCTTTGGACAGACCCAGCTGGCCCACCACTGGCACAGTCAGTACATTACTGCAAATATGCAATTCAACACTTTGTGCAACTGGTCAGGCTGATGGTCATCATGAGCCCTGCATACACTAGAGGGTAGGATACCATACTTGCCGCTGAAGATTGTCTGCTGATTGTGCATCACACCGCGTGCTGATGAGAGCAAAACAGCTATTGTGCACTCTTGCATGCTTTGTCTCTGGTCAGACCAACTACTGTAACACAGACTTATTGAAAGCGACGGCACAACATGCCAAGTTCCCACGCATCACCAGTCGTTCAGCAGCATGATGCAGGCATGTTACCAGGCTCTGCAGATCAGTGCATCCTTGGGAATGTGACTCTGATATCCGATCCTACATAGGGTTTGGAAACCCCTACATGCCTGCTGACATATTTTGCAGTGACACTTTCATACGTACACACTGATCCCGACAATTTACCGAGCTTTGCTGAAGAGTGCAGTTTCGGAAATTAGTCATCGGATTCATACCACTAAGAAAAAACAGTAACACAGTAAGGACCTCAGGTGGTACGTCTGAGCGCAAAATTCGTCTGTATTGTTTGTAGAAACAGCCATGTCTTGAAGTTGAGTCTTCCTAGCGGCTTTATAAACCCTAAGAGAATTCCCGAAATATTATCTGTTCAAGAGAACTGCCTCTACTTGAACTTGAACAAGCAGTGAAGACATCTCCTCAAAGTTTGCGCAAAAGCTGTTAAGAAATGCAAGTGACAACTGATGAGACATAAGATAGAGGCCGATAGACAGATGGTTGGGCGAACAGCCGAACCCTTGGAACCTTCTGCAGCTCAAGGATATGATGAGTCGACCAGAATTGTTTTGCATGTGGGTGAAAGGTTTGGTGCAAGGTGACGAAGAGGTGTAACGACGGCACGGCAGCCGCAGACGGGGCACGTTCAAAGGTTTAGTCTCACTCTGCAAGCCTTTGACTTGTGCTCTCAACTTTTCGGCAGGCGTCACAGTGTAGTCGAGCTCCGACACCGTTGTTGCAGACCAAGATCACCGATGCAAGCATTGCATCGTGGCGTCGCCGTTGCCCGTCGCCTGAGCATTACATGCAGATCTGTACAAGCTGTCAGTAGGAACGGGTTCAGTTGCCCTACGAGGCGGGTGCAGCACATTTCTACCAGCCTTTCGAAAACTGCGCTGTCACGCGCCTTTCATGCGGGCAAACATGCGCCACGAGCCACATTCCCTCGAGAAAGCAGCATTTCTTCGGGGCCAACTAAGCTAATAGAGGTGGACGTCATGGTCGAGGGTGAAAATGCTTCGTTCGACAGGTGCATGCGTGCAGAATAGTTTTGCTAGCCTAAGCATTGCTGAAGCCACATACAAGCGGTTGCTGCAGACAGGCAGCTGATCAACTGGCGCAGTCTCTGCAAAATGATGGCATCAGTATGGTGCATCAGGCTATCGAGCAAGGGACCTTGCAGCCTGAGCAGAGCTGTAAGTGTCAAGCCTTTCCTTTCAAGGATTTTCACCTCATCCACCTGTTCTACCCTGGTCACCCTTCAAGACATTTGAGCTGTGTGTCCTGACCTACCAATACTTTAACTTAGTGTGTACTGCAGCATTCGTGTCATATCAAAGACATGATTTCTCGTTGGTGCGTTTCCAACATTGCATGCCCTGCAGGTTCCGTTGAGCTCTCTGTTGTGTTGTGTGACGACCCATACATTACTGAACTCAATGAGGAATGGCGAGGGAAAGCATCGGCCACAGATGTCTTGTCTTTTCCAGCTGCTGACTGGGATGACCTGATACCCCACTCACCTCTTGCTTTGGGTGATGTTGTCATCTCATTGGATACAGCGCAGAGACAGGCTGCAGAGCAAGGGTAAAACCTGTTGCCTCGTGCTGTGCGTGCACAGCAGATTTGGACCTGCCCAAGCACTCTTTGTGTGCAATTCTCAGTGTCAGACATTGTTTATGTATTGTGCAGCTGTGTTGCAGTTGCACTGTCCACAGTTGCTTGGAAAGCGTGGCAAAAGCACAATTTCAGTCCATTGTCCATAACCTAATTTGCATGACCATTTGTTTTGCATGTTTAATTAACCCTAGTCACTCTTGCTGGTATGCTGGTACCATGTTTTGTTTGCACCACACAGAAAGCCACTGTCACAGCAGCACAACGCTGCAAATGCCGTATATCACACAAATCTGCACAGATACAACAATGCCTTCCTCATTGCTTGTGCAGGCATAGTCTGCAGGACGAGTGCCGCATTCTTCTGCTTCATGGTCTGTTGCACCTACTAGGGCATGACCACGAGCTGGGAGACACAGAAGCAGAGTCAATGGCTCAGCAGGAACAGGACATCATGCAGAAGCTGAGCTGGAAGGTGCGCATCTGCTACGCTGCTGTTGTTTTCCCTTGTTTGTCCCAGTTGCATGTAGGATGAACTGCGTCATTGTGTCTTGGACACACTCGTGACAGAGCCTTGAACTGATTGCCGTCCTGCGCATCCAGTGATGCATTCTCAATCAGTGTGGGTCAGGCAAAAGCTCTGTTGAGGACGCCTCTGACAAGTAGGTATTTTCTCATGTTGCAGTGGTGATTTTCATTTTCATTGCAATGCGCAGCAGCGGCTGCTCATTGTGTGTTGGTGAAGCCCGCAACAAGTATGACAACATCACTCTGCGTGAAGACGCTCCTCTCAATTCCACATTGGTCACCTGCAGGGCATAGGCTTGATCAGCAGTGCCAGCAACAGAAACCAGGAGGAAGCGCAGCAAGCAGGTACTGAGTTAGAGCAATCCAGAGGCAGCATGCCAGGCAGTACAGAAGAGACGTCCACCAGCAGCAGTACTGTCAGCAGTAATCATGGCAGGGGCGCTGCTGCTAGCACAAGTGAGTCTTATAGTTAGAGTTGTATTGTGTGCTGGCAACTCTGCATACACATAGCATTGACTTGAGACGCCAGATGCCAGGCCAAGAGCAGTGTTTGTTAACGAGGCTACTGGGCTCAGACTGCGTCAAAACGATACACGCTGCAGTCTGCTGTGTCTCGTTCCTGAGCAGTGCTAAGCAGTGTGGTGTTGAGCTATAGTATTGAGCTGTATGGTGCTGTGCTGTGCTGTGCTGTGCTGTGCTGTGCTGTGCTGTGCTGTGCTGTGCTGTGCTGTGCTGTGCTGTGCTGTGCTGTGCTGTGCTACTGCTGTGTGCTCCTGTCAAGGCAGAGCAACAAATGATGCCACCCAAGTCCATGTGGGTGTGCGTTCAGTGTGTGCACCTTAACAACCCTCTTTCTGCACAGATCATCATAGTTGTGTCATGCACAATGCTGCAGGCTTCTCTGGCAGGCGGCAAGCTGAATGGAGCAGTGACATACGCTTGCTGGCCTTGGACATGGATGGCACTCTCCTAGACAGCAATAGCAAAGTGTTGCCTTCTTCGATCAAAGCCATCAAGGTATGGCTGCACATCCTGCTGCCAGGCTTTCCCAGCAAGCATGTGGCAGCATTGTTGCGTCTGCTTGGTATTACCTCAGCCCTGACTGTGGCCTTTCCCTGCTGATATTCTTATCTGTTGCATGCTGCGCAGTGTGTCAAATACCTGTGTCATGCAGCAGAGGTGTCAGCCTATGCCAGCCTGTGCACGGGCAGACAATTTTGAGTGCTTGTGGCATTGGTCTTCATTTGATCCTGCTTCCAAGGCTGCATCGGCATTATAATGCATGTAGTGTGTGCATATAGTGTTTGTGAATAGTGTGTGGCATGCTCATCAAAATCTCATTGCAGCCATTTTTTGACCTCCACAAGACTCCAACAACATCCTGTGGGAACGAGATGGCTTTCAGACGGCCTGTTCTGCAGTCTCACAGCAGTGATGACAAGCTATAATATTTTGTTTATCTGTCACCAAATTGTGTAAGAGACATCTGCCAACTGTTGGTGTTCCTCTTGTTGCATTTGCTTTGCTTGCAGCGACTGTTGGGTTACTAGACTTTGGAATCATATACAGATGGCTGAGTGCAGGCAGCAATAAAGGCAGGGGTGACAGTGTGCCTGGCCACAGGCAAGGCTCGCCCGGCTGCTCTCTCAGCCCTCACCCCTGTTGGCCTGGCAGGTACGCTCATTCCCCACCACATCCTTAGCCCTTGTACCTAACGCTCACATTGGCGTGACTACTAGGAGTGGAATGCAAAGCACACTCGTGTTGCAACTTGGGATCACTGCCATGTCTGCAACGTCTACATTGTGGCTGGATGTCCACCAGCATCAAGCCATGGACAGCTTGTTGACATGCGTACTGCAGCGAAGCCTGCTGCTGCTGCTGCTGTAATCAGGCCTACTGAGTGGCTTGCCGCCACACTGCTTGATGTGTGGCCAGCCTGTGTTGCCTGCAGCAATGTGGGACCAAAGCGGCTCTGCACATCTGACTGAAATCGAATTTCCGGTACAGGTAAAGGCCTGGTGGTGTCGCAAGAGGGGCCTGGCATCTTTTTGCAGGGGCTGGACACTTACAACAAACAGGGCCTGCGACTTCCCAGTGAGCTCTGCCATGGAGCCTTCTTGCAGTGTGCTGCACAGTCTAGCATCTTTGCAAAGAGTTGATTTGCTGACTTATGCCTGATGACATGAGTGGCGAGTCTACTTGCAAACTTTGATGTGGTGACTGACTGCTCTAGGTCCTGTACATCTTCAGCTGAAACAGAGCTGTCATGTGGCAACGCAGGTGTCTACTTGGAAAAGTCCATTGTGCGGGCTGCATTTGAGTACTCACTCAGGGAGAACGTGAGCCTGAGTGGGTTCCTGGGGGATGAGTGTGTCACCATGAGGCACACACCAGAGATTCAGGTAGAATGTCAGTGTGAAGCACATTTGCGTGCAGTCATTCATCCATTCATTCATCCGTACATTCATTCATCCATCCGTTCTTTGCTTCCTTCCCTCCCTCCCTCTACTCACTCACTCACTCACTCACTCACTCACTCAACCACCCACCCACCCACCCACCCACCCACTCACCCACTCACTCACTCACTCACTCACTCATTCAATTGTTCGTTCATTCATTCATTCATTCTCTCACTCACTCACTCATTCAACTTTTCGTTCGTTCACTTATTCATTCATTCATTCATTCACTTCCTTCACTTCATCTGGCGAACGTATAACTGCTTTACTTGCCTATCAAGGACTGCCCAGATTTTATGTGAACACAATAGAACAGATGAATGCGTGATGCACTGCAGCGCATGCTGACTTGTTCCTTGTGGACCGCTACCATGTCTGTGTTTGTGTGCCATATACTTGTCTGATTTATTTGATGTATGCAGGACAGGTTGTAAGCAATGAGCGCAATCTGTCTGAGCTGCATCAAATTGCGCTCATTGCTACATGTATTAAGTGAACGAATGACTGACTGAATCAATGATGGAATGAAGGAAGGAACAAAGGAACGGACGGACGAACAAAATCTTGAATGAATGAATGGATGAATGGTGGTGCAGGCGCTGAGAGATGTGTACTATGAGCCCCTGGCGCAAGTCATGCCATCTGTGGATGCAATTCTGAATGGGCCCCCAGTCATGAAACTTCTCTTCATGACAGATCCAAAAGTGGTCGATGCTAAGCTCAAACCTGATTGGCAGGTGGCCACTCCTTGTATTCTGCTCTCCACATGCAACCTCAACCGGAGTGACTGCTGCTGCAGTGGTAAATGTGATGACTTGCACAGCTGCGCAAAGATTGCTTTGCTGATTTGCGTAGTGAAGTGGATGCATCAAATCTGCATTGTTATCCAGCTGTCCTGTCTGCTGATTAACATGCTGTGATTTGGGTCACAATGGCCACACTCACTTGCTTCACCTGTGCACAGCTATATCTCTGACACAGACGGCATTGCTGAGTGGCACCAAAACTGCCACTGCATCACACCAAGCATGTACAGCTCTACTGCCTACTAGTCCCCCCTCAAACCAAAGAGGCATTATGCAAAGCCAGGGTCTCCTCTGTTGCAGAGGTTTGTGGTGGACCACAGTGCAGAGACAATGCAGGCCGTGCCCAATATGCTGGAGCTAGTGCCTCATGGAGTGAACAAGGGCTCAGGCATGCGCAAGCTACTTGCTAACCTTGAGCTGCCAGTAGAGGTGCCTGCTCCCTCACTGAACATGCTGAGTGATGACCATTGCTTCTTGCAAAGCGTAAACATTACTTGAGGTCGCAATATGTTCTGTGGATGCTGCCTTGTTGTGTCTTCCTTGGCAGCCCCAGTTTGGCACAGCCTACATTGATTACTTGCTTGGTGCCGTCACTCACTGGTTGCTCAAATGGCAATCAGCAGCACGCAGGACAAACTGTTGCAGCGGCACAGTGCTGCCTCGCTTGAACCAACTCTGTGCGTCATTTCGTGCAGGCTGTGATGGCCATAGGAGATGGAGGCAATGACTTGCCACTGTTGAAAAGTGCAGGTCTAGGCATTGCAATGGGCAATGCTGTTCCAGAGGTATAAGCTTCGACTGCAGAGTGAGCGTGCTGGATGCATGAATCACTGCACTGTTATGTGAGCCAGATGTTGACATTTTCACATGACTTGCTGACCTGCTGTAATGGGTTTGCGTCAGTCATATAACAAGCTTTGTTTTTGAAACAGCTGCATTGATTTTGAAGAGTTGTCTTGGATATGAATGCAAGGTCAGTATCTGTCTGCAGGTGCTTGCAGCAGCTGACGCTGTTGTTGCCAACAACAACAATGACGGCATTGCAGAAGCTATCGAGCGGTTCATTTTGTGAAATGTGAAACGACATGTGTGACATTCTTCTGCTGGACACACTTTTTGTCTTGCACACTGACAACACAGTCTTTGTTATGCAATTTGTACCTAAGTATACTGCACCAATCTAGATGCGGTTTCCTGTTTGATGTTCGCAGTTGACTTCTGCCATTTGACATCAATATGGTCACCAACCAAGTGTCTGGCTAGGGCTTCAGAATGTGTCCAGCAATCGTTATCAAACAGACGCAAATCAGAAGGGAAAGCAGCATTAAATGACCGTGCTGCTTGTACAGCCTGCAGACATTCCTCAGAATCATGAATCGTGGTCAAGCCAAAACAAAGTACGCACCAAGCGGATAAGTGTACTGTTGATGGGCAAACCTGAGTATGCCGTGAAATGCCAATCAGCCAGCATCTCCTGGTCATTCTTTTGTGTAGCTGTCTCTCCCTGAGCAAACCCTTGACCGAGCCTCCAGTGAGCAGTTTAGCTGCTGTAAGAGGAGACTTTGGCTGACTGGGCAGGAAGTCAAAGACTGTGAAAGCACTGTCTTGTTCTATGCCAATCACGCTGTGCAGGGCCAACTGGTCGGGGTATGCATCACGCAATGTGCTTTCTACGACTTCCCACCCCACCAGGGGCAAGGTAGCAACGTAGACTCGGGGGAGGTCCTCGCTGTCGCGTTGGTGCTGTGATGCTAATGACCTTGCCTCATTACAATTGCCATTTTTTGCCTGACGAGACCCCGGTCGGTGTTTGCCTGCAATGCTGCCATTCAGCGGTTGAAGCCCAACAAGCATGCAGAAGAACTTGATTGTGCTTTCTCGCCAATCGCTGAGCACCCCTCAAGGCTGCAGGTGAAAACGATAGGTGTTCCGGAGTTGTGAGCAGCGGGTCAGGATCGGTCGCATCCGTTTTGGCCACCAGATATCTGCACTTTCAGTCTTTGAATTCGGTAAATGGTGGGGTGAATGGTGGTTGCTCTGCGGCCTAGTGGCTATGTGCACCTGGCCCTTGACTTGCAGCCAGGCTTGCAGCTATGAAGTGGACCATGACTAATCCGCGTACCAAGGGGACAGCTGTTACCGTACACCATAATTGTAGTCATAGTTGCCGACAATGCTCGATGGTGCAGCGGCAAAGTGCCCAACCGCTGTCCGTGATGCTTGAGCAAAGCTGCGCAAATAGTTTCTTCCGTCCTCATTGATGTCTTCCCTTCGCGCGAGACGTAGAGCAGCCGTGCTGATTGTCGTAGTGACCGCTTGCGTGCTGAGCTTTAGTGCTTGTTTGACGCACGGTCGGATAGTTTTTACGCAGGCAGCATCGCATGTTGATTCTTTATACAATCTGACGTCCACCATCTCAGTCCAACAACCCCTGAGTTGCGGCATCAACTGCCTTGTTTCCCCTAACAGACTGCTCGTAGTAAGCATCGGCTCGCTTCAGAGACCGGAGTACCTAGAGACTCAACGAGCTACAATTGGCAGCCTGGTGTCTTTCCGAGGGTATACAGAAGCTGACATACCTACCTGCATAGTTTGCGATACCAAAGCCGTAAGGAGCAACGTCACAGGTGGTCAATATGACCGGCTTTTTCATGGCCTAGAAAGGCACAGGGACCAGGAAGACATCTTCTTTGAAAAGTCAGCAGGATGGTGGTGTGCTCAGAAGCGAAACTTGCCCGCTGTACGTCTGGCACTGCAACATCAAGCCACCCTTCCAGACTTCATGCTGATGATTGATGATGATACCTTTGTAAATGTCCCTCGGCTGGTTGAGAAGCTCAAATTCATTGACACATCTAAACCAGTATTTTGGTCCAAGCGCATCGTGGATTCAAAATGGAAGCCACTGTACATCATGGGCGGCGGAGGCTGGTTAGTGTCAAGAACAGTTCTTGAAAGTTTACTGCGCCCATTTGACCATTTAGCCACGCCCTACCACTTTCAAAGTGGCCAATTGATTGCACAGAAGCCTCCAGTTCATAAAACTGTATTGGAGGTCTGTATAGAGAAGCAGAACGGCGGTAGTTGGTGTTTTGATCACTCTGACCATGCTGTACCCCATTGTATTTATATTGCTAGTCAAGTCGAGGCACATTCACAAGAAGATTTGCATCAGGAAGCTTGTCAACAAACCAGCATGTTGCCTGGTGATGCCAAAGTTTTGCCTGATGATAAGACTTGGGACACACTGTTGACTTGTCACTATGCCACCCCTGAAGTACAAGCAAGTCTGTTTCAGTCTCAAGTCAAGCCTTTGCTGTAGATTTGATGTTACTTAAAGATATCTCTCTAGTGTCTTTGATGTATTTTTTTGCAATTGCCCCCTTTTGATGCCAGTGTGCAGTATCTTATCATAACTTATGGTGTGTGATCTTGTTTGTGTTGGCTGTCTAGACTGTCGTTACTCGTATTGAAGACTTGCACAAGAATACAAGGCCTAGCTAGGCTCTGGCATCTCAAAAGTGCATTGATCAATAGAGCGGTATAGTTATCTTCCTTATTGAGTACTGTTTAGGACTTTTGTGCCCTGTAGCAGGATATCAGAATGAATCACACTGGAAAATTGTATGATTGTAGCTGACAGTACTGCACCTGGTGCTCGTGACTCACTTCAATGAAGTCCAGGTCGTGAGTGCTAACGTACATCAGCTGACGTGTTATGCACGGTAAGTGGTAAGGCGGCAGCGTCATGCTACCGCGCGTGCAGACTAAGTGCTACGTACCATATTGCTGATCAGACATGATAAGGGCATGTCACTTGCATGACAAGCTCAAGCTTTATGCAATGGCAATGTCCTTTGTGATTATATCTTGACAAAAGTGTCTCAGTGATATGGGCAAAGCAAAATAGATTCCAGTTCCTGCTGGACTGTAAAAGCCCAGACATGCAGCACTTAATAAACATAGAAAACCACAACGCAGGCACTCAGGCTGCAATCAATTGTATGTCAATTATCAGAACAGAGCTCGAGCTTGCTCCTGTGTCTACTCTCAGGTCACTTGCGGGGCAAATGCTAAGACCTGAGCTGAAGCACACCAGACCTTGAATGTGCACATAATTACGAAAGCTGAACAAGGCCAGTACACAGAAGGATAGTACAAGACGACCTTTATCATGATGACGCATGGTCTCAACAACAATGTTTGACAAACAAGCCTGCGCTTGACACTCTAAACAATGGGATGTGGTATCTTTCATAAAATGGTGAGTGTGGCTGGCCCATGGGAATGTGACAAGATCACTTCTCCTCAGAACCTGGCAGCTGTTCCAACTCGTACTTTGGTTCATACCAACACCGAGGCTCGACCCCAGTCTGTGCAGCTACAAATCTTTCCAGCTTCCTGAAAAATCCCTGATCTGAGCCACCCTGATCTAAAGCCTCATTCCAGAGCCCACTGACAATGCAGTAGTTGCCCTCAAAGGGCGCCTTGTGATGAGCACCATGGGCTTTTCTCGAGATGAGCAGCCCAGCATTCTGCACATGTACTCACACATATCAGCTTTTGGAGACAACAACAGCAACAGCTTCATTGTCAAACTTTAGACTGTGCTTCCATATACAATGCTCCACCAAATGTTTCAGCAGCCAATCACACTGTTCTGGACGCAGCTTTATAAGCGACAGCACGTATATATATGCCAAAAGCGCAACAGGCTCATTCCAAAAAGGCAGTAGATGACTGCACTTTTGCTGAAGCTATGACGGTGCAGCAGAATGGTGAAAAGGTTGCCAGAAGGCATTTGCTAGGGTTCTAGCAAATGCCTTCTGGCAACATTGCTGGTGCCTTGATCACAGATGCCATAAGGTAACACAGACTGATGAGTGCTCAAACAAATGCATCTTAGGTGCCTCGGTAACAAGAATGTACCTGCAAAGACAGCACTGCTGCTGGCAGCTCAGACTTTTTCATGTGACCCCAGGCATGGAATTGCTGACTCATGCACACTAAGAACACAAAGGTGGATATAAAGCAGTTGGCCACTGGAGCAAAGTGCAGGGCCGAGGAGGCCGTCAACCAGGCCAGACTGAAAGGTATGGATGGCTTGAAGACCTGCAATGCATGACCATACTTTAATTGTTGGCATGCATACTTGCAGCATGTACAACAAACTTGACAGGTCAAGATTGAAAGGACAATGTGTGTCATGATGATATCCCTAAACACCTGTTTGTGTGCATGGTTCCATAGTGTTGATTGGTCACCTCTGAAGCTCCATAAACATGACCAAAATTCGACTGGTAATGAAACCAATCATAGCAAATGAGATCTCTGGTGGAGCATGTGCTGAAGGTGTGCTGCAGATCAATACCTTGTGCAGATTGTTTGCAAACTGCCTTTGCGTGATGGTCCACGGTCGCTGGTGGTGGCCTTGGAATGCTGCAATCTGATCACCAACAATGGGAGTTGCTCCGCTGCCATAGTTGTCCACGGACCAGTGATAGACGCCAGTGCCAAAGTCTGCGGTCAGTCAGTGACAAGGTGATTGTAAACACAACACGCTACTCATGCATGCTACATACACTCAATGCAAGGCAGACTAGCTGCTTTCAAAGCTGTTGAGTACACCAATACTGTCAGAGGCATAGTTGTGATTATGGCGGCACCACAAGCAGTTGCAGCCTTTTGAAATGTCAGGAGAGGAGTAACAGCGTCAGGCATACCTGCCAATACATACGCTGCAGACACTACTGCAAAGGCTTCTGCTGCTTCGTGTGGACTATGAATGCCTGAAACACCCTGAGCGCCAATGGCAGCCAGCAACAGTATTGCTGATCCCACTAAGGTTCTGTGCTCTGAAGTACTGGCCAACTGTTCCGGTGACTCCAGCGTCTCGCGCTTGGAAGATGACGCTATGGACGCTGTACTGGGCTGCTCAGCATCAGACACGCTGACCGCTCTTTCAAGTAAAGCAAACGCAGCTTCCGTGCTTGCACTCGAACTTGCAGTTTCCTCAAGGACACTTTCTGGTGCGGATACAGCGGCTGGAGAAGCAGTCAGCGTAGCCCTCCGCCGACACTGAGTGCTTTTTAATGGTTTCAGCTCAGCAAGCGTTGCTTGCACAACAGCACGACGGTGGAAGTTGTAAGTGTGCTGAAGTGCCGTTCGACCAGCAAAGCAGCTGCGCATCCTACCAGTCGCACTCAAAAGGGCTCGTCAAGTGCAAAACATTGCAATCAACAGGATGAATGTGCTTGCGTAACGGGCACAACCAACTTCGTCATGTACAAGGGCTGCCAGTCGGAAGTCAGATTAGCGTGTGGTTGATACAGCTTGGCCTGCTCATCTTCTTCAGCTTGAGTAGTCATCAATCGAATGTGACTAAAGCTGCTGCTGGTTCCACAAGGTAGTTCCACTTAATGATTGAACCACTTTCTCGGGACATGCGAGACAAACGACGAGCGTTATGGGTCATTCTAGGCAAATGTGTGCTATGCATTGCTGGGCTGAGCATCAGATGACCCGAAAGATGGTGGTTCCCGGCCGAGAGGAGATTTTGTTCAACAATCTGCTGGCTGCACGCCGTAAACGCGCTGTCCTGAAGGCCCTCAAAGACGAGAAGACAAGAGTGGCTGCTCTGGAACACATCGTCCCGGAAGCGTCCGAGTTGCAGGACGTCGACGACCTTTGGGACTTCTTGCTCTTGCACACCTGCCAAGTCACACCTGCGCAGAAGGAACACTTCACTTCCGTGCTGCGGGACGCCAGCTCCTTTGTTGAAGGCAGCAGCTTCCACAAGGGCGAATACATATGTGAGCCAGACTGGCACAGCGACGTACAGACCAAAGCAGGCTACTGCATCAAAGTGGACATGCCAGTCCCAGATGGCAGCGACTGTCCACAGTACACAAACCGGGAGGAAAACCTGTTTCAGATGCTGCAAAAAGTCCATGTATATGACAAGGGCTGCTGGTCTGAGTGGAACATGGTACGCAAGCCTGATGACTCACGGGGACAGCCAAATGTCAGAGCTAAGCTGTACACAGATCTTATGACAGCTCGCAAAGCTTCAGCTGCACACCAGGTGCAGATGGCAATTGATGCCATGAAGGCCGAGCTGAGCGTTATTCAGACACTACAAGAGCAGGAGAGATCTGCTTGTGACTTCATCGACGGACAAGATGTGTACCGCTGGATCAACGCTCACGCTCACCAGATCACTGCTGAGCAGAAGCGCCATCTGGCAGCCATTCTTCAGGCTGCCATTGACAGCCTAGATCAGTTTGGATTTTCAAGTCCTGGCAGCAACTGGCGAGACCGTGTGCCTACTTTGCAACAACACACAGCACAAGGGCGCAAGAAGTATTCCTATGAGTTTGGAAGAATTTGGATGACGGCAATGGATCAATGGATGTAGGTAGGCAGTCCAGTGGATGCCATGCAGCAGCACTGTTGCTTAAATGCACATACAGCAGTGCGTCGCACTGATCTTCTCACATTGAATGGCTTGCAAACAATGCAGTTGACATGTTTGCATGAAGCTAGTTTTGCCAAGATAATGCCTTGAACGTCTGCAAATTGTGCCAAGCTTCACCATTGCAAGTCAGGAGCTGGCTTTTCAGAATTGTCTTGTGTGCAAGCTGCAGTGTACAGTCGCATGCATTCTTTGATACACATATTGAGCTGAGAATAACATTTTGCCACGTCAGCAAGCCTTTTCCTTGATGGTTGCCAGACATGTCTAATGTACATCATCATCATTTCCTTTTGCTGTTTGGTAGGCAACACAAAGTCCCTTGGCACTAGCATGTGTCTGATAAGCTGGCATCATATGAATCATGCATTAATCATGTATGATATGCAGCCAAGCCAACAGCTGAGATGATGGATGATGCTGAAACACACAGCTGCAATTAGAGGCCAGCACTCTTCCTTCCACCATCACACTACGGACGTTTGCTTGTGTCTGGAAACTTGTGGCCAGCAGCTTTCAGCTTAGATCTCTAGCATCTGGACTCAGCTACCATCATTCCTACAAACTCAGCATGACACAGACACGCTTCACAGCTCAGGCATGGAACCACGCTAAGCGCAAGCTTGGAGCATCAGGGCACACGGCTGGAGACATCAGCAAGAGGCCAGCACTGGATCAGCTAATTGTACATCATGTCGACATGCCAGCCAATGTCATTGCTCCAATGTTGTTTTGACCCCAGCTCAATATGTTGTGTGATAAGCAGCAAGTCACATTTCACTTCTGTACAATTAAGCCTGATCTCTATGATCCAGGCATTTCACCAGGCTTTGATCAAGTATTTATGAAGTACAGTGCATCCCTGGCAACGTGTATCTGAGACCCTATCTACTAAGGTAACTAGGCCTGCAGCAGACTCTCATCTCAGTTGTAAGCTGATAAATATATGTATAACCCGGCACATGCATAGCAAACTTGATGATTGCGTTGACAAGTGCCAAAATGAATGTAAGATGGTTGCAGGGCCTTTCCGCTGGACACTCTTTGCAGCAAGTTGGGTCGTTCACCAAGTTACCTAATGAAACAGACCACACACACAAACAGTTTGCTGAACTTTTAGCTTTTTTTTCTTCTTCAATTAATATATTCAATGTCCTGGGGGGCAACTGGGACCCAACAGACAAGAAGTTCAGTTCAGTGAATTCATACAGACAAGATTTGTTTCCTACATGCAAAGCATTCCCTAAGGAAACCACCACATGCATTTGGTTCACACAGAGTCATAAAGTCTGCAAGAGTACAACAGTGCTGCAGGAGGTCCAAATGCTGTGACCTGATGTGGCTGTACGCTGGGCAATCAAAAACAAAGTGCTCCTCTTCCTCCGCATAATCCAATGACTTGCACACGAGACACAGCCTGTCTGTCCTATCTAGGTGAACACCGTCTGCCCAGCGGCCTGTGTCTACCCGCAGACCATGGCATCCAGTCCTAAACCTACTAATTAGCCTTCTATTTGACGCACACTTGACAGCAGACAGAA
>JAABUU010003005.1_pt1 | contig 22373 bp, 26 predicted proteins | sample 5559301 | NCBI WGS metagenome assembly JAABUU01 (sample SAMN10711884, study PRJNA513360) | rock metagenome | isolation source: Antarctica rocks | place: Antarctica: Victoria Land, Richard Nunatak white | reverse complement strand
GTATCTGCCCGCCGGTCAACAGGAAGCCTTCGACACCAATACCTCGAGCTCGGCAGAATCCGGCGAATCCGGTGCTGCCAATGGAACACCGCCCGCACAGGGCCAACCGGACGCACAGAGCCAAACGCCCGCACAGGGCCAACCGGACACCGAAGGCCAGGAGCCGCCTGACTGAACTCTGCTTTCCCTTCGATCGCTGAGCTCTGTTGCCCTTCGATCGCTGCGAAAACAGCTATCAGCGCTGGTCTAGTCTCTTCGAGCACCCGGTCTGCGATGACCAGCGGCCCGCAATCTTCAACGCGAACCGGGGATGTCACTCCAGGACGCAGGCAGCGGCGCGGGCCAAGGACATCTCCTTCTCACGAACATTGAGAGTCAGCTCCGCAGCCCGTTCGAATTCCGACCGTGCCTCCGCGAGCCGGCCCAGTTTGTAGAGAAAATCTCCTCGGATACTCGGCAGCAGGTGGTAGTTGCGCAACCCTGCTAGATCAGTGAGCTGGTCGACCAGAGCGAGGCCGGCCTGGGCTCCGTAGGCCATGCCGAGCGCCACTGCGCGGTTGAGTTCCACTATCGGTGACGGGAGGACCGCGGCGAGAGTGGCGTACAGACCGGCGATGTGCTGCCAGTCGGTGTCCTGTGGCCGGGATGCGCGGGCGTGGCTCGCGGCGATAGCCGCCTGCAGCGCATAGCGGCCAGGGCTTGTGGCGAGCATCTCCGCGCGATGCAGCGCATCGAGACCTCGTTCGACAGCGGCATGGTTCCAGCGACTCCGGTCCTGATCCAGCAGCAGCACCGGCTCGCCGCCCGGGCCGGAGCGGGCCGGAGTCCGCGACGCCTGGATCTCCATCAACGCGACCAGCCCCAATGCCTCCGACTCGTCGGGCACCAGGCCGATGAGAATCCGCCCCAGTCGCAGGGCGTCCTCGCAGAGCGCCGGCCGCATCCAGTCCCCGCTCGACGTGGCGGAATAACCCTCGTTGAAGATCAGATACAGAACCTCGAGGACGGACGGAAGTCGGTCGAGGAACTCCTTGCCACGCGGCACCTCGAACGGCACCTTGTTGGTGGTCAGCGTCTTCTTGGCTCGGACGATTCGCTGCGCGATCGTCGGTTCGGGCACGAGGTACGCCCGAGCGATTTCCTGGGTGGTCAGGCCACCCAGCAGTCGCAGGGTGAGCGCGACTCTCGATGGCACCCCAAGCACCGGGGGGCAGGTGGTGAACGCGAGCCGCAGCAGGTCGTCGCCTAGATCGTTGTCCAAGGCGGTGTCGGGATCGATCGGGTCAGCCCGTCCAGCCGGGTCGAGGGATCGGCCGAGTTCGGCATATTTTCGCTGCAGGTTCTGGTTGCGCCGGAACAGGTCTACCGCCCGTCGCTTGCCGATCGCCATCAGCCAGGCGCCACAGTTGCGTGGAACACCGGAAATCGGCCACTGCTCCAATGCGGCCACCACTGCATCCTGGGCCAGCTCCTGCGCCAGACCCAGATCGCCGACCATCCGAGCCAGACCCGCGACAAGGCGGGGATATTCGGTGCGGAACACAGCCTCCAACGCTGCCCGGGACCCGCCGGACGTCGACGCCTCCCGATCACTGGGCGGTGCGCCGATATTCGAAGGCGGCATCGAATCGGAGGTTGGCACAACTATCTATCACATCACACCGGAACGACAGTGAAGATTCGCCGTCCGTCAGGCTGACCTTCGTGGTGCCCGTGGCGATCGGCGCAAACGCACCGGTCGCGACGAGCTTGCCGTTCTTTGTCATCTCGTCCATGAACTGGCCCATCTGCGCCATCAACTCGGGACTTGGCGGACCCATCGGAATGGAATCGTCGCCGACCGAGTAGCCGAGGAATCGCATGTCTGTCTCCTTCTGGTGGTGGTCTGACGTGGACGCACCGGACGGGCCCGGTGCAATTCCTGCGTCTGCTGATGCGTCGAACAGCATCGGCCCGACTCGACACGCGTCCTCGAACTTGCTCGGAACCGATCGCCGTACCTGGCTCCTAAGGGCCGGCGACGACCTCCGAATGGTCGATCTTGAGGATGCCGCCGTCCTGCACCAGCGTGTACGAGGTCCGCTCGACCGACACCCGGCCATCTGCGAAGTGATACGTCAGCGTTGCCAGCACCTTGTCGGGCGAGGCGCCGACGGCATCGGAGACATCGACGCGATCGATACCGTCCCAGAAATTCTGGTAGGCCTGCCGGTTCTTGGCGATGTCGTTTCGGAAACTGGTGGTGAGCCGCGCCCACCCGCTGTCCGTGTTGCCCGGCATGAGGGCGTAGTAATCGGTGACTGCGCCGACGAGCTGGTCGGAGCCCGCCGCCGCGGGCGAAGTTTCCTGCGTCGTCCGATCGGACGTCGAGGTCTGCACCGAGGTAGCGCGGCGGACCGAGGTACTGCTCGCGATCGTCGTACTTGAAATCGTCGTGGTCGGCTTCGCCGACGTCGTACTCGGCTTCGCCGACGTATTGCTGGGCTTCGGCGAGGTGGCGCTGGTCCGCACCGACGTGGCGCTGGTCTTCACCGATGCAGAGCTGGGCTTCGATGTGCTGTGCGCAATCGGCGGGTTGCGCTGAACCGACGTCGGGTGGACAGCCGTGCTGCCTGTCGGTGGGGCGATCTGTAGCGCTCCGGCAGACGGCGACCGGGCCGTAGTCAGGCCCGAATTCGGTGCGGATGCGGCGGTCTTCGGCTGTGCAGGCACTGCCGCCCCCGACGACCGGCCGGCCGAGGAGCTCGCGTCCGATGCCGGCAATCCTGCGGTCGATACCGCCGGGGAGCCGGCGTTCTGGCTGCCGCGATCACGCCCCAGCGTCAGGAAGCCGACCAGAATCGCGGCCACAGCCACCGCCAGTGCGCCCGCAACGAGCGCACCGATACGGCGGTGCTGCCTGGGCAGCGTGGCGGGGGTCGCCGACATCCGCTCCACCGGGTCCGGTGCCGGCGGAACAGGCACTGCCACGACTTCTGCCGTTGGACCATCCTCGGCGAGGGCCCGTAGCTGCTTCGCCACCTCGTGCATGGGAGGCCGGTCGACCGCGTCGGGAGCCAACATTCGCACCAGCAGGGGCGTTAGTTGGCCACTGCGCCGCGGAGGCAACGACTGTCCGGACGCCACCCGATGCAGCAGCGCCATCGGATTCTGTTCGGCGCCGAAGGGAGGCGAGCCTTCGAGCGCGGTGTAGAGCGTCGCGCCCAGCGAGAACACGTCGGCCGGAAATCCTGAACTCCCCCCGCGAGCAACCTCGGGTGCCAGGTATGCAGGCGTTCCGGACACCATTCCGGTCGACGTCAGGTTCACATCGCCGGCTGCGTGGGAAATGCCGAAGTCGGTCAGCTTGGCGGAACCATCCTGGGTGATCAGCACGTTGCTGGGCTTCACATCGCGGTGCACGATTCCGACTTCGTGGGCCGCTGTCAGCGCGGATGCGACTTCGGCGCCGATCCGGGCGACAGCTTGGAGATTCAGCGGCTCCCGCTCGAGCAACAACGAATGCAAGCTTCGCGAGGGGACATATTGCATGATCAGACACGGGTTGCCCGAGTCCTCGACCACGTCGTACAGCGTGACTGCGTTCGGGTGATGGAGGCGGGCCGTGATCCTCGCCTCACGGATCACCCGGCTGCGCGCCATCGCTGCGTCCTGCGTGCTCATGCCGGGCTGCGGTAGTAATTGCTTGACTGCCACGCGGCGCTGCAACAACTCGTCCCGTGCCTCCCACACCGATCCCATCCCGCCCGTGGCCACCCGTCTGACGAGGCGGTATCGGCCGGCGATGAATGCACCCGGTGCGGTCATGAAACCTCCGAACGTCAGATCGATGGGAAAGGCGGGAGTCGGGCGAGCTCGTTCCTGGGGTCTGTTTCCCGCCCGGGACTTTGCTAACCGGCGCCCGTCATTGTGGAGTTCGAACGGGCCGGACTCAAGCGCAGAACACGCAGCGCCGGCGAGCGGCTTTACTGATCGGCATGGGCAACCACTTCGGCGCCATGGTGGCAGCGTGAGCACCCTCCCTGGACCATCCCTCGCGGAACTGACGATCGACCCGCATCCGCATCTGGCGGCCCTGCGCCGCACCGGCCCCATCTGCTGGGTGGAATCGCTGGGTGGGTGGATGGTCGTCGGTCACGCGTTGGCTGCAGTCGTCATGCGGAACGCCACCACTTTCACGGTCGATGATCCCCGGTTCACCACCAGCCGGGTGGTCGGGGCCAGCATGCTGTCCACCGATGGACCCGACCACCAGCGGCATCGGCAGCCTTTCCTGGCGCCCTTCACACCGCGCGCCTCCCGCGCATATTTCGCCGAATTCGTCGAGCAGGAGGCCGCTCGCCTGGTGGGCGAACTCGCGCCGCTGGGTCGGGCGGAGCTGCGGACCTCGCTGGCCGCGCCGCTGGCCACCGCCAGCATGCAGCTGGCGCTGGGACTGGAGCGCATACCGGTCGATGAGTTGCTGGGGTGGTACGGGACTATTGTCCAAGCGGTTGCCGACATCACTGCGGGTTCGCCGCCCCCGGAAGCCGGCAGGGAGGCCTACCGTTCGCTGTCCGGCGCGATCGAGTCCACCATCGCAGCAGCCGGCAGCGACACTTTCCTGAGTCAGGTGCGCTCCGCCGCGGACGCCCTCACCACGACGGAGATGCTGTCCAACACAGCGGTCCTGCTGTTCGGCGGAATCGAGACGACGGAGGGAATGATTGCCAACCTCCTCCGTCACCTGCTGGATGATCCGATGCTGCTGGCCGAGGTCGATCGGGATGCGGGGTTGCTCGACGCGGCGATCGAGGAATCGCTGCGGATGGAGCCGGCTGCCGCTGTGGTCGATCGATATGCAACAGCCGACGTTCGGATCGGCGGAGCCGACATCCGGCGCGGCGACCTCGTCGTAGTCTCGCTGGCCAGTGCGAACCGGGACCCGGCGGTGTTCGCCGATCCCGACACCTTCGACCCACGACGACCGGATCTGCGCAAGCAGCTGGCCTTCGCGCAGGGGCCGCACGTCTGCATCGGGCTGCACCTCGCTCGGCTCGAAACACGTTGCGCGGTAAGCAACCTCCTGAAGCTGCCCGGTCTTGAACCCGACCGGGTCCGCACCACCGCTCCGAGCGGGCTGGTATTCAGAAAGCCACAGGCTGTCTGGGCTACCTGGTCGGCCATTCGCACTCACGGCTCTCGTCGAGTGGGGCGAGTCGGGCTCGAACCGACGACCTGACGGATTATGAGTCCGCTGCTCTGACCAACTGAGCTACCGCCCCGACGGAAACCTTACCGGGGTCCAGCAACGCACCCGACATTTCACTGCACCCGTCTGCTCCGGAGCTCGGTGTTCGGGCGACCTGGCACGCGGAGCCTGCCAGCGACCTAGGAAGGCAGACCCGAGTAGGCCGACCGATGCGAGGCTTCGCGCCACGAGACACGGTTCGATGCAGTGCTTCCGGTGAGCTATTCTGGTCCAGCACTCATCGCCAGCGGCGGGTGCCGGTCCTCCGTAGCTCAATTGGCAGAGCATCCGACTGTTAATCGGACGGTTACTGGTTCGAGTCCAGTCGGGGGAGCGGAAGTTTTCGCAGGTCAGTGGCGGTTCAGGGCTTCAGCCCCGGGCCGCCACTGCTGCGTTTCAGGGCCGAATGTCAACTAGATGTCAACAACGATGCCGAACGCCTTGGACAGGGCCTCACCGGCAGCGTCCGTGGCCCCGGGCAGGCTGTGGCTGTAGACACGCAGCGTCACGGCCGGGTCTGCGTGACCCAGGACGTCCGCGACGACCCGCACGCTGAACCCCGCTTGCAGCATGTGGGAGGCAACACCATGGCGAAGATCGTGCAGGCGGATGACGGGTACCCCCGCGGCTTTGCAGAGCCGAGTGAAGCGGCTTGAGACGTGGTCGGGTGTCACTGGCACGCCGTCCTCCCGGGTGAACACGTAACCGGTGTCGGTCCACCCGGTGCCGAACGTCAGGCGCTCCTCCAGTTGCCGGCCGGCATGGGCGTGCAAGATCGTCACCAGCGCGGCGTCTAGCGGCACCCTGCGGCGCCCTGCGTCGGTTTTCGGGGTGGATACCTGAACATCCTTCCCGCCGACGACGATGCGGGTGTGTGTGACGTTGAGGTGCCCTGCAGTCAGGTCGACGTCAACCCACCGGAGGCCGCAGAGTTCGCCCCGCCGCATGCCGCGGGTCATCCCGAGCAGGTACATGGCGGCGAACCGGTCGCCGGCGACGTGCGCGCCGAACTTCGCCGCGTCGGCCTGCCCCCAAACGACCATCTTGGTCCCGGCGGGCTTGGGCATCGTTGCGTCGGCAGCGGCGTTGACCCGGAGGCGTCCGATCTGCACCGCCCACTTCGACGCCATGCGGAGCACGGTCCCGGCCAGTTGCACCGAGCGCGGGGACAGCGGGCCGCCCCGCTTGCTGCCGCTGCTACTCAGTCCGACGAGCCACTGATTGACCGTGGCGGCCGTCAACGCTTCGAGCCGTAGGCCGCCGATCTTCGGCAAGATCCAAGCGTCCGCGGTGTTGCGGTAGCCCGCCAAAGTGGACGGTTTCACTCCGCGCAACTCCCGCTCCGTGAGCCACGCAGAGAGAAGGTCCGCAACAGTCCAACGCACGTCCGGCCGATCCCGATACGAGCCGTCGCCGATCTTTGCGAGCTGGGTACTGATGTGCGCCTGGGCCTCTTTTTGCAGCCGAAACCCGCCCTTGGAGCGCTGCACCCGCTTGCCCGTTGCGGGATCGGCGAATGACCAGGCCGCCGTCCAAGTGGTCCCACGCTGCCGCACCGATCCAGCGCCGGAGCGTACCCGCTTCTTCTGCTGCGCCGGCTCGCTCATGAGACGACTCCTTCCACCAGATCCGGGAAATGCTTCGCGGCGAGGTCGCGGCCGAGTGGGGTGAGGCCGCCAGATGTGCGGCCCGATACCCCCGCGGCAAGCAAGTAGTGGTGGCGTCGGGCGCCGTCCAAAAGAGCCCTCACCTTGCTTTCAGATTGCTTCTTAGCCAGGCTACTGACATCCATCCCCATGGCCTGTGCGATTCGGTACCTGACCTGATTCACATCCCGGAACCTTTCAAACAGGATTGCCGCCTGCAGGTACGTCTTCCGCGCATCGCTAATCGATTCGGCCGCTCCCAGGCTGGCGTATAGGTCGGCGTCTTCACTCCATCGGGCGCCGTCCGTCAATTTACCGAGGCCATCGCGCCTCGCGTCATGCATTACTTTGCCGAGTTCTTTGAAGCTTATTCTGGAGGCTTCCGCAGCGATAGCCATATCGGCAAAGGGGATCTTTCTAACGAGGCGTGCGTATATCTCCTGGGGCAGATGGGGGAGGGCACCGACATCCCTATCCCACCTCCACGCCGCTGGATCTTCATGGATCCGAGGCGCACTTGCTGCCCCCAAAGCTGCAAAGGGTGACCGCCCGTCGTCGTCGAAGGTCACCGACGCAGGGCCACGCAGGGTCGGAGGCAGCGGGAAGACAGCTAACTCGCCGAGCAACAGTCCGGCTTCCCCCGGGTAGTAGTGGCCGACAGCGAACCAGCTTTCGTCGATCACGTAGCCGACGTCGAGGTGAACTGTTGTGGCCTGTTCATCGAAGCGTGCGACGTATCGGTCGGTCGGATGTAGGCGCATATTCACACCGTACACCTCACTCTGGGACGGAGTCAACAGGGGTGCACCAAGATGAGCTGCGACAATCCCGGTTTCAGTTGCGACCCTGGCTACAAAGGCGTACTTTGTGAACATGCCCCAATCAATCACGCCAGCGAGCCAGACTCCCCTGCCGACCTTCGAGGTCCGCCGGATGATCCGTCAGCGGGGGCGAGTGTCCTTGCGTTCGATGGCCGAAACCGTCGGCTGCTCCGCCGTGGCCGTGTCGCAGTGGGAGCGCGGCACGGAACCGCGAGCTCAGTGGAGGGAAAAGTATGCCCTCGAACTGCAGCGCATCGCCGACGTTGTCGGCGCCTTCGACCTCTGACCCTCGGCGATTCGGGCTACCGCGTCATCGCGAATGTTGACTCTGGGCCAGAGTTGCCGCCACTTGTCCTACTTGCTGAGTAGAAAGACCCACATGAACAAACCCGAACGTCCTGAGACCGCAACAGACCGCCTCGCAAGGGGGCTCTACCGAGCCTCTGACCTCGACGAAATCCCCCTGGCCTTGCCGGCCAAGGTCGTTGCGGGCGCCCTCGGCTTGACCCTCGGCGCGTTGTACGAACAGGTCAGAGAACAAACCTTCCCTCTGCCCGTTCTCCGCATTGGCGAGCGCCTCATTCGAATCCGACGCGACGACTTGCTGGCGTTCTTGCTGCCAGCTGCGGTGTGAAAGCCGCGCCTCTGCGGAGGGCCACGGGGCGCCGGAACAATCGAACCGCAGCCGCTATTCAACGACCGCACGTAAAAACGCTCCGTGGTGGGCAACGCTCGACCATTCCAGAACGCCAAGTCCTGACGGAACTCGCCGCCCGCACGGCAGTTCTGTTGAACGTCTGCCAACCCCCCTCAAAAAGAATGGCCCCGCAATGACGTCATCCTTACTCGAAACCGACGATGAGGCAGTTCGAAAACGCGTCCCGGACGCCCTCCGCCGCCGACGTTCCGCCGCTTGCCGGCTCGAACCCCTCACCGATGGTCGAGCTGATCCATGGACATCAGGCGCAAGTCGGGAACCAAGCACCTACGGACTAACTCTCGAAGAACTCCGCTCCCACGCCAACGCCTTGGTGGCAGACGGGTGGAGCCTGGATGAGGTTCGTCAGCGCCTCGCAGTGCAGCCACGGCGCACCTGCTCATGCAAGTGCAGCGCATGAGTTGGCCTGATGCGGATGTGGCGGCACTTGATGCCCTACTTCAGTCAGGTCATCCAACCAGCCGGTCCGCCCCCGCACCCATCAAGCACCGCACCTTCTGGAACGCCGCAGACCTTCTCACCGCACGGCTCCCCGAACAGAAATGGGCCGTCAAACCGATCATCGCAGAAGGTCTCTCCCTCCTCGCAGGCCCGCCAAAGGTAGGTAAGAGCTGGTTCGCCGAAAACGTAGCCGTCGACACCGCGACCGAAAATGGAATCGCCCTCGGCTGTATCCCGACACAGACAGGTGACGTGCTCCTACTCGCGCTTGAAGACACCGCCCGCCGACTGCAAGGTCGATTGGGAAAGATTCTGGACGGTGCTCCTGCGCCGCGGCGTTTGGACATCGCCACAGAATGGCCTGGCCTCGACGACGGAGGAGCCGATCAAATAGGGCGGTGGCTCGGCGCCCATCCCGCAGCGCGCCTCGTTGTGGTGGATGTGCTGGCAAAGATCCGCGGCAGAGGCGCGAACAACGGCAATCAGTATGCCGAGGACTACGCGGTCATGGACCAGCTCAAGAGGGTTGCGGACGAGCACCAGGTCGCCATCCTGGTACTCACGCACGTCCGGAAGATGGGCGCCGTTGACTTCCTTGAGCAGGTTTCAGGTACCAACGGCATTGCCGGCGCCGCGGACTGCACGATCGTTTTGACACGCTCACGCGGAGAAGATTCCGGCGAGCTGAACATCACCGGCCGCGACGTTGAGGAAGCCAAGTACGCCATGCGGTGGCGGAAAGACGTCGGCCGGTGGGATCTGGACGGCAACAGCATCGCGGAGGCGCAGGCCGCCGCGCACAGGGCCGAGATCAGCCACAACCTCGGTGACCGCTCCGTGGAGATCATCGCTTTCATCGACCAGCACCCGCGGGGCGTCCGCGCGGCCCAGGTCGCGGAACACCTCGGAATTGGTCAAGACAAGGTCCGGCCGTATCTCCAGCGACTTGAACTCTCCGGCCGGATCGGAAAGCCAACCACTGGCCTCTACACCCCTGTTACGGGTGTTACGACTGTTACGGATAGCCCGTCACACGACATCGACGGCCGTGATGGCGTAACACCCGTAACGGCCGTAACACCTCTATTTGGCGCCGCCGGAAACGCGGCATAGCCACTCCCCGATTTCATCCGCGCCACCCCCACACAGGAGCCCCCGAAACCATGACAGTGCAATCACCTCCATATGCGCTTCAAAACTCCGCGCACACCGCGGCGCTGTTCCGGCAGGCGTCGACCAGTCTCATCGCCACCACAGGCGTCGGCGGCCCGGCCGAACTCCAGGTCAACGCCACCAGCGGCATGACCGTAGCTGTCGCAGCCGGCCGCGCCTGGATACCGGGCACCTCCGTCACCGGTGTTGCCGGGCAAAAGTTTTCCCTGCAAGGCAACTATTTCGCGTTGAACGACTCGCAGGTAAATCTGAGCGTAGCGACTTCCGACCCGGTGAACCCCCGCATCGACGCCGTCTACATCGCGGTCACCGACTCGTTCTACTCGGGCACGGACGGTGTCGTTTTAGGTGTGGTGACGGGAACCCCCGCGCCCGGACCCTTGCAGCCCGCCATTCCGACGAACGCGTTACTCCTGGCGTACGTCGCTGTCGCCGCGAACACAACAAACATTGTGGCCGCGAACATCGCCGACAAACGCGGCGTCTTCGGCGTCGTCGGGGAATCCGCCGTAGCCACGGTGAACCTCACGCCGGCGTCGAACACCGACACGTCGATGGCCACAGCAGGGCCTTCGTATTGGCTCCGCATGGGCACCATCTTCGTCCCCCCGTGGGCGACGACCGCGACATGCTTGATGCTCATCAACGGCTACGAAGCGCTCGCCAACAACACGTCCTGCTATGTGCAGACCAGGCTTGGTGGCATTTTCACGCCGGTCCGGCAGCTGGCGTCCCAGTTCGCCACCGCCGGTGCGCGACTCACCCACGCCACAAGCGACGCGATCAACGTGAGCAGCCTAGCCGGGACAGCCGGGACACTGCAGACAATCGACATCATGTCCCAGTACATCGCCGGGTCCGCCTCGATCCGCGCCGACATCTACTCCACCGCAACCATCCAGGTGACATTCACGTGAGCGTTCCGCACCGCCCCCGCCCTTCCTCCACCGACGACTAACCGCCCCCGGCCGGCGCCCCACCACCCCCCACAAGAAAGCACCAGCCCATGCCATCCATCACCATCCACGCCGACGCACCAATCACCCTCCCAGGCAACAGCGCCGAAACCGTCATCTGGGCACGTACCCCCGGCAACCTCACCATCACCAACCACGGCCCCGACACCATCAACATCCACAGCAACACACCCGGCGACACAGACACCCCGCTGCCCCCCGGCACCACCCGCTCCCTCCAACCCGTCACCACCACGTGGAGAGCAGGCCACGGCCGCGAATACACCATCAGCACACCCACCACAACCACCATCACCTGGAACCTCACCGACGTCCCCGCCGACACCGGACACGCCAAATGAAGGCGCGCGGGTTTCAATCGTTGGTTCGCGGTGGGGGGCGTTTTGGCGGTTCGTCGGCCGGGGTTGGGGTGCCACCGTCCGATTATGTATCGGATACCGCGGGTGTTCCTGCTGGTCAGGGTGTGCCTGTCAACTCGATGTCAACTAGCCCCGGCAGCGTTTTTGACGCTTTCACCTTTGGAGTTTCCGTGCCTGATTCCGTTTCCGTCCCGCTTCCGCCGCTGCCTGAGGTGCTGGTCACCGAGGGGCGCCTGGCCGCGTTGCGGGTGCTGATTGTGCCTGATGATGTTCGTGCGGAGTTGCTGGCCGACGCTGCCCATCGCGGCACTGCCCGTATGGTCGGTGAGGCCATCGGCGCTGCCACTGCCGACGTGGACGCGCTGTGGTCGTCGCTGCGGTCCGATGTGCCGACGCCCGCCGCTATCGGGGCCCTGGCCGATCAGATCGCCCGGGTGACCGCGCTGGGCGAGGTGGCCGCCCGGCTCACACCGACGTCCGTAGCTCCGGCTGCTGCCGCGCCGATGTTCCCCGAGTCGCCTTTCAATCCGCGTCACGCGCCAGCAGCGCCGACACCAGCCGCCGCCCCGCGCTGGTCCCCGACCCTGACCGGCTACGTCGCGGAAGTCACCAACCTGCCGGCACCACCGAGTGCGTCGCTCAGCCGCTACCAAACGGCCGTGCTGGCCTACGAACGGCAGCTCGCCGGCTTCGGTGACCAGTCGCGGAAGCTACCGATGCCGCAGTCTACCGACGCGGACCTTGTCGCCGACCAGGCCGCCCGCGCCTACCACCAACGCAGCAGCGACGACCGAGCCACCCTGATCCAGTTCGCCGACGCAGCGAACCAGGTCCGCGCCGGCGCCGTCGACCCGCTTGACATCCTCGGCGCCGCTGACCATTTCCAAGCTGTACGGGTGCCCGAATCCCGGGATGCCCTCGAAACCCTCAACGCGTTGCTCGCCGACGCCGATGCGAGCCGCACGGCCCGCGGACTGGATACCTGACATGCCCTCCTACTTCATCGTCAAGACCGCCGACACCAAACCCAACACCGGAGGCATCCCTGTGCCCACCGTTCAGCCCGCCCCCACGGCGCAGCCGCTGCCCATCGCGATCACCGACTTGCTGTCCCAGCTCGCGGCCGCGTGGCAGACATGGCAGACAGCGCCAGTCGCCGCGGTGTACCCGGATGTCACTGCCGCCGACGCACCGGACCCGGCTGGTGAGGCCGCGATCGTGAAGGCTCAGCGCCGCGGCGTCGGCGTTGACAACGCCCGGTGGGAGTCGCTGCTGACCCGCGTCGGCCCAGCGAAAGCCCTCAGCATCCGGGCCAGGGCCGCACAGGAGTCGCTGACGCTGGCCCGCACCATGGGCATCTCCTCATCCGACGCCGCCGCCATCACCAAGGGCCTGATCGTCGCGACCGAGCCCGGCCGGCGGCGCTGAACATGCCCAGATCATGCTCCGTCTGCTGCCACGACGGCCGCAAAGCGATGGACGAAGCGCTCGTCGCCGGCGAATCGTTACGGGCAATAACGAAACGGTTCGCCGGTGTCACCGAAAGCTCCCTGAGTAGGCACAGGGTCGCTCATCTTTCCCCTGCACTGCTCAAGTTGGTCGCAGATCGGGAATTGAATCGGAACGGCGACCTTCTCGGACAGCTCCGCGGACTGATCGAGAAGGTGTATCAGGTCCTTGAGCACGCCGAGGCGACCGGCAAGCCCGGGACCATGCTCGCCGCCGTCCGGGAAGCGAAGAGCATCCTCGAACTGCAGGCCAGGATGACCGGCGAGCTGGACGAGCGACCACAGACGTTGGTCGTCAACCTGACGTCGACCACTGAGTGGTTGGACGTGCGGACGCGGCTCCTCGCCGCGCTCCGACCGTTCCCCGAAGCGCACCGAGCCGTCATCGCAGCACTCGGCGGTGACAGTGACCGGGAACCCGCTCGCGCGCTCGCTAGCTGAGGCGCTGGACCCGGTGCAGCTGGCCAGACGGTCGGGGATGACCGCAGACCCGTGGCAGCGGGACGTGCTGCGCTCCCCGTCGCCGCAGGATCCTGCTGTGCTGCTCACGGCAGGTCGGCAAGTCCACCCTCGCCGCCGTCAAGGCCATACACACCGCCCTGCACGAACCGGGTTCTTTGACGCTGCTGGTGGCGCCGTCGCAAAGGCAGGCCATCGAGCTGTTCAAGTCGGTGCTGCGGCTGTACCGGACGCTGGGCCGACCGGTGACCGCCGAAGCGGAAAACGCTATGTCTCTCACGTTGGAGAACGGCTCGCGGGTCGTCACGCTGCCGGCCGACGAGCGGACGATCCGCGGATTTGCCGCCGTGAAACTCATCCTGCTGGATGAGGCTGCGCGTGTCTCCGACGACCTGTACGGCGCGATCCGCCCCATGCTGGCCGTCTCGGGTGGCCAACTGATGGTCATGAGCACGCCGTTCGGCAGGCGGGGCTGGTTTTACCGCGCCGCGACGACCGACGCCGGCTGGGAGCGGCATTTCGTGAAGGCCACCGACTGCCCCCGCATCACACCCCAGTTCCTGATGGAGGAACGCGACGCACTTGGAGAGCAAATGTTTTTGCAGGAATACATGTGCGAGTTCGTCGACGCGACGGGTTCGGTGTTCGACGGCCTGGACCTTGAGGCGATGGCCGCCGGCATCCCGCGGCTTGACCCGTTCACGGTCGGCGCCTGATGAGCACCAGGGTGATCGGTGTGGACCTCGGGAAGCAGAACGACTTCACGGCGATTTCGGTGCTGGACCTGGTGCGCCCGGACATCGGCCCACCTGAGACGCACGTCGTCTACTTGGAACGGTTCCGGTACGTTTCGTATCCGGGTGTTGTGCAGCGGGTGGCTGCGTTGGCGTCGGCGCCGGCACTTGCCGGCTGTCCGCTGGTGGTCGACGCGACCGGTGTGGGCCGGGCTGTGGTGGACATGCTGCGCGAGTATGTGCCGCTTGTTGAGGCGTTGGTGATCACCGCCGGCCGGGACGCTGTGACGTTGGGGCCGCGGGAGCATCACGTGCCGAAGGCGGATCTGGTGGCGACGTTGCAGGTTTTGGTTGCGTCGCGCCGGTTGAAGGTCTCCTCGGCCGATCCGCTCGCCGCGGAGTTCCACAGTGAGATGCAGGACTTCGGATACGAGATTTCTGAGGTCGGCCACAAGGCGTTCGGCGCGGCCGGGTCGCATGACGATTTGGTGCTGTCGGTGGCGATGGCAGCTTGGAAGCTGACGAAGCCGAGCGACGCCGACGCGTGGATTGAGGCGATGAGGCGGCGTGCGGGAACCTACGCCGAAACGCAGTGAACGGTGGCTAGTTGTCGTCGAGCCCTGCCGGCAAGCGCTTCAGGCGCTTGAGCTTTCCATCGTTGCGCACCCGGTATACGGCGATCGGGCCGACGATGTTCTCCAACACCACGTAGTCCAGACCTCCCAGAGTCACGACTCCGGAGGTGTTGGCCGGTTGGTCCGGCTCCACGCCTTCGCGCTTTGCCTCCCGGAAGTAGGCGGTCATCGCTCGGTTGGTGAGCACGTCGTAACAGGGGTGCAGACCGGGCCAGGACGCTAGACGAGGGGGCGGCGTTTCTGCCACTCATCAAGCTCGTCGGGGCGGATGAACCAAGCCCGGCCGATCTGCCTCGCCGGCAGATGGCGGAGATCTTGTGCCGAATCAACCTCATGACGCTCGGTTCACGCCTACTGTTTGGCGGTATGGCCAAGCTGAGCAAACGCGGACGGATCATCGTCGGCGCCGTCGTTGGTCTTTTCATCATCGGGGGGATTCAGAACGCAGTCAGCAGTCCGACGAGCCCGTCCGCTGCCCCAGCGAGCACCCCGACAACAAGCGCGTCCCCACGGATGACCGCGCGCCACACCTCATCAGCAACAACAACTGAGTCGCTCCGGACAACCAGCGCGGTCGTGGTAACACCCAAGCAGGACACAGCCACCGAGGCCTCGACGAATCCTGAATTTGCCGCGGCCACTGCCAGGTGCAAAGGGAGCGCCGGCCCTGACGTGATCGAATGGGCGCTGCGGCAAGGAACGGCAGCCGAAGGGACCCTCGACCCCGACATCCTGTATCCGAATCCGTCGGACCCGTCCGGGCCGTGTCTGAGCGCAGTCGACGTGTTCTTCTCCGATTCGACGAGCCTCCCCCCGGGCACCTGCCTCGAAGTCGCATACGCGTCCGACAATCCTCAGTACGACGTCAACTACACGGTCGCCGCCATGAAGCCGAAGAAGCCTTTCCGCAAGGCTGGGGACTCTTGCGGCTAAAGCGCCGCGACCGCGCATCGGCGAATCACAGGGCAAACCCGGCCTCCACCAGGAGTCCGGCGAGGGTGAGCGCCTCGGCAGGTGTCAGCGGTGTGTCATCGCAGTAAATCTCCGCAGGGTGGGATTCGACGAATTTTCCGCCGTCCCTGACGTGGAATAACTCGACCGTGATTGGCTCGCCGTATTCTCTCGTCACTGAGCCCAGGACAACGCGACAGGGGGCGTCAAGGTCAGCGGGGTCGCAGTCGCCGGCGCACCAGGGACGGCACGGGTCGGTGAGGGGTGCGGTCGCTGCGGTGGTGGTGGTCATGGCGTTGCCTTTCTGTTGATGTCCCCTTGTTGGGCGGCTAATTGGGAACAATGGTAGGCGGGTAAATAGCCGTGTGCAAGGTTATTGGGTCCCTATTTGCGCAGCTCAAGAGGATTCATCCATAGGTGCAAACGGGGCTCATTGTTGCTTGCACTGGGTGACACAACCGCTTAAGGTCAGGCCGCATGGACCCGTTAGAGGTGGTGCGCGCCGCGACTGCTCAACGCTTGGCGATAGAGCAGGCGGCCGAGGAAACTGTGCGCGCCGCAGCTGCTCAGCGTTTGGCGACGGAGCAAGCCGCCGAGCGGCAGATCCGCTCCGCCCACAAGCAGTGGCAGGCCGCCATCCGTCAGGCGCTGGCAGCGGGCGCGCTGCCCCGCGAGGTGGCGCAGGCCGCCGGCGTGACCCGCCAGCGGGTCGTGCAGATCGCGCAATCCGCTGGGGCCGGGATCTAGCCCTCTCCCCCCCCGTTGCGTAACCGTCAGTCACGGAAGTAGGCTCGCTGGGCAGGCGAGCTCGACCACCCGATGACAACTCAATGACAACCCGAATCAGGGCAAGTACTGCAAACTCGCCCCGTCTTGGCACCACAAGTAGTCCGAGAGCTGTTGCAACGCAGGGCATTAACCGCACCTAAACCCAGCTACTCCAACGGCCTAGTGCAACTGTTAATCGGACGGTTACTGGTTCGAGTCCAGTCGGGGGAGCAAAGGCCCAGGTCATCGACCTGGGCCTTCGTCGTTTGACCGGAAGTGTCGCCCGTGAACTGTCGCAGATCGAGGGAGTGTGGATCGGAATGTTCCGGATTCTGCTGGGTACGGCGTTTGGCTACATTCTCGGATCCCGCGCCGGTCGTGAGCGCTACGAGCAGATCAAACGTTGGTCGGCACGAGCGGTCGATCACCCTGCGGTGCAGGGCGCCGCCGGGTTCGTTCGCGCCAAGATCTCCCAGACTGTGCATCTGTCCTGAACTCGGAGGTGCAGATCAGGCCAGAATGGATGGGCTGCGCTTCACCTCGACTCCACCCATGATCGCAACACCTCGAAGGCGCAACACCGGCGACCCGGGGCCGTAGTTCTGCCGCACCTGGTCCTCGAACGCGCCCATGATGCCGACACCCTCGACGAGGACGGTCAGTCCCTCCGGCACTGTGATCTCGACACCCCCCATGATCGCCGTCACGTTCATCACGGTCTCCATGGCGGTCAGCCGGGCTGCGGTGAAATCGAGGATCAGTCCCCCCATGATGGCGACCGCATTGATGTGTGCCGGAGCGGTCCAGACGCCCCTGCGCTCGACGCCCGACATGATTCCTACGATGTTGCCCCGCGAAGACCCGCCGGGAGATACAGACAGCATGTGGTTGGCCGGCACGACTGCCGGTGCGGACTTGGACAGCGACAGCGCGTGCCCCGGAAGGTCGTTGGTGATCGGCTCCAGCTCGACCAACGTCCTCGCGGCATACACCGAATCGAGTCGGGTCTCCAACTCGGCGACGGTGATTCGACCATCTGCCATCGCCTTGTGCAAAACTGTGGCGACCTGCTCACGATCCTGATCAGAGGCGCGCAACGGAGGTCTGTCGGAAGTCGGATCGGGAGTCACGGTCACCCGTCGATGTTAATCCGAGGCTGGGGTTCAACGACTGTGGGAGCCGCTCAACTCGGCCAGAAGTTCTTCGGCAGCCTCGGCGGCCGCCGGAAGGAAACCGCCGGCGTTCGGTTCGGCTCCTCGATCCAATTGGACCTGGGTGGTCAGACCGTCGCTGCCCGGGATCCGGCGAAGGACCACCCATCCACCGGCTCCCGGCCACGCCAGGTGCCGGCTGGCCGCCACCGATCGCCGAACCCTTGCGTGCACTGCGTCGGTCAGGCCGTTCGTTCCGACCAACTGGAACGGAACGGGGGCCAGATCCGCCAGCAACACGATGCCGCTCTCGGTCCGTCCCACCTCTTCCGCGGGAATCACAGTCAGCGTCCGCCCGTTCAGGCTCGCCTTCGAGATGCGCTCCCAGTTCCACCGCGAAGCGCTGTCCGTGGAACACACCCAGAGCCCGAAGCGGCTGGCCGCCAACGTCTCTCCGGTGACGACGGAAGCCGTTACCTGGATCTGCTCGTCCGGATCCAACGCCGCCACCAGCGGTAACGGCAGCCGAACACGCCGCCAAGGCAGTCTGATTCTCGGCATCCTCAGGCCCCCTTGGCGCGCTCGGACAACGCACGGCGATACCTGGCAACCTCAGCAAGATCAGCGCTGAGCTCGGCGGCCCGCCCGGCGTTCCCCGTCGACTCCGCCCGCTGCAGGTCCGATCTCAGCGCGTCCTCCTGGACCTTGGCGGCCCGCTCCCCCAGCGCTGCCAGGATGGAACCGGCGTAGCCGATGAGGTTGTCCGACTTGGTGTGCAGCGGCTCGACGGCCAGCTCGGTGACCATCGACCGAACGCCGCCCGTCGGCAGGTGCTCGGCGATCGATGACACCCATGCCGTTGCTCCGACCGCACCCGCCTGGCGCGGCCCTCCGGCAGCCATCACCGCCTGGTGCAGCACCAGGTAGACCGGCTCCGTATAGGCCGACGCAGCGACGTGGGTGTAGGCGCCGGCCAGCAGCACCGGTTGCTGCAGCACGAGTTTCAGGGCCTCCCTCTCGGCTGCCGTTCGCGGATCCTTCGGATTGGGCCTGGCAAGGCGGCGTTCCCCGCCCGGCGGCTCCGCGTCGCGGACGGCAGCGCCGGTGTGATGCGAGCGGCGTTGCGCGGCAGCGTCCGCCTTGGCCGCGGCAGCTGCATGCTGGCGCACCCGTCCGCCGATTACCTGGTGATCTGCTCCGAGCCAACCCGATAGCTGCATCGCGTATTCATCGCGCAGCTCCGGCTGCTTGATCCGGGAAACCATCGGTATCGCGGCGGCCGCGGCCGCGACCCGGCCCTCCGCCGTGTTGAGATCGAATCCGGCCAGTGTCGACCGAATCGCGAACGCGAACAACGGTTGACGACCCCCGACCAAATCCCGGACTGCTGCATCCCCGCGAGCCTGCCGCAGCTCGCACGGATCCATTCCGTCGGGGGCGACCGCGACAAAGGTGTTGGCGGCGAAACGCTGATCGGAGTCGTACGCCTTGAGTGCCGCCTTCTGGCCGGCCGAATCTCCGTCGAAGGTGTAGACGACCTCGCCCCGGATGATGTCATTGTCCAACAGATAACGGCGCAACACGCTGATGTGCTCGTCACCGAATGCCGTTCCGCAGGACGCCACTGCGGTGGTGATGCCCGCCAGATGCATTGCCATCACGTCGGTATAGCCTTCGACCACGACCACCTGCCGGGCCCTGGCGATGTCCTTCTTCGCCAGATCCAACCCGTAGAGCATCTGGGATTTCTTGTACAGCATCGTTTCCGAGGTGTTGATGTATTTGGCTTCCAGCCGATCGTCGTCGTACAGCCGGCGAGCACCGAAACCGACCACATCGCCCGCGGCGTCATGGATGGCCCACAACAACCGGCGGTGGAAGCGGTCGATCGGTCCTCGCTGTCCTTTGCTGACAAGTCCGGCCCGATCGAGTTCCTCCACCGAGAAACCCTGTCCGCTCAATGCTGTGAAGAGCTGGTCCCAGCCGGCAGGGGCGTACCCGCAGCCGAACTTCGCAGCGGCCTCGTCGTCGAAACCGCGGTCTGCCAGAAACTTTCGCGCCGGCGCTGCGCCGTCGGTGCCCAGCTGTTGCGCGTAGAAGGCGGCAGCCGCCTTGTTCGCGGCCAAGAGCCTTGATCTGCTGCCGCGCTCGACGGCTGTCGAGGTCCCGCCCTCGACCATGGTGAGCGTGATCCCGACTCGGTCGGCCAGCCGTTGTACGGCTTCCACGAAGTCCAGATGTTCGATCTCGGCGATGAAGGAGAAGACGTCCCCGCCCTGGCCGCAACCGAAACAGTGATAGGTGCCGCGGCTCGGGCTGACCTGGAAGGACGCCGTCTTCTCGTCGTGGAAAGGGCAGAGCCCCTTCAGGTTGTCGCCGCCGGCGTTCTTCAGGGTGACGTACTGGCCGACCACCTGGTCGATGCGATTGGCGTCGCGAACCCGCTCCTTGTCAGCATCAGTGATCCGGCCCGCCACAGCAGCGAGTGTATGTCCGCCGCGGCAACCCCTCCCCCGGCCGTGCACACGGCCCTACTCGGTGCTTGTCCGCCGAGTTCCGACCAACCTGCGATGCCGGGCGATCGCCTGGGCGTCGGTGAGCAATGACACCTGGTCCAGGACCACTCGCAGCCGGCCTGCGTCGTTCTCCGCCTCACCGTACCGGGCAGCGAACAGCGGATCGAGAGCCTCGACGCCGCGTCGCGCGATCTCCTGTACCAAGTCGGTGAGCAACTCCTGTTCGCGGACCTGGATCAGGCGCCGCGCCGGGTCGGCCATCACGTATCGCAACGCGACCGCCTTGAGCAGCGCCACCTCCGCCCGAAGTACCCGAGGGACTTCGAGGTCGCACAGGTAGCGATTCATCGGAGCTTCGCCGAACCGTGCTCTGGTGGCCGCAACGGCCCCGGTGACGAAGCGCCCGGTCAGTTCGCTGGTCACCGACTTGAGCGCCGCACCGGCGGCCGGCCCCTCGACACGCATTCCGCGAACCACCGCCGGCAGCGAGAGCAGCTCAGCGAGCACCGTTTCCAGATCGCTCGGGGACTCCCCGGAATACGCGGCGGCGGCGTGTGCCACCGCAGCCCTTTCGTCCGACTCGGTCAGTTGCGACAAATTGATCCGACCTGAGCCGACGCCGTCCTCGACGTCGTGCACCGAATACGCGACGTCGTCGGCCCAGTCCATGACCTGCGCCTCCAGGCAGCGCCGATCAGCTCCGATTCCGGGGCGCATCCAGTCGAAGACCTCCCGTTCCTGCGCATAGACGCCGAATTTGCCGCCGGTCACCGGCCTCGGCCAGGGATATTTCACGACCGCGTCCAACGAGGCCCTGGTGAGGTTGAGACCGGCGAGCCCTCCGTCCGGAGTGATGATCTTGAGTTCCAACCGGGTCAGCAGGCGTAGATTCTGGGCATTCGCCTCGAATCCTCCGGCAGCGAGGCCGACGGCGTTGAGCGCGACCTCGCCGTTGTGCCCGAACGGCGGATGGCCGATGTCGTGGGCCAGGCCGGCGAGGTCGACCAGATCCGGGTCGCAGCCCAGCTGCGCACCGATGTCGCGAGAGATCTGCGCGACCTCCAGCGAATGGGTCAGCCTGGTACGAGGCACGTCGTCCTCGTCGGGCGCGACCACCTGCGTCTTGCCCGCCAGTCGCCGGAAGGCGGCGGAATGCAGAACGCGAGCCCGATCCCGGGCGAAGTCGCTGCGCCCGCGAACGGAATCGGCGATCGCAAGGCCCGCCGTTTTGGCTGGCTCCCGGACATGCCGCTCGATGTCGTGCGCGCTGTACGGTGCAGCCGGGTCGAGGTGTGCGGTCATGTCGAGTGGTCGGTTCCGGTCACAGAACAGCCGAACCCGCGCCTGACGAGCCACCGGTCAGCAGGTAGAACAGGATGCCCAAGGTCTCGCGCGCCACGTAGCGGCCTTCCACTCCGGCCGCGACGGACGGTCCCTTCGTCACCGGCGACACCTGCACCGCCAATCCGAGGTCCACCGCGATGAGCCGTGATCGCTGTGCATGCCATGGGTCGGTCACCACGATCACCGAATGCCAACCGCGGGCGCTGAGCACATCTCGAGCGGCCCGCATCGAGATGAGCGTGTCGTTGCCGGTGCCGACGGCAAGCAACGCAGTGCCTGGGACGCCGGCCCGCGACAGATACTGCCGACCCGCCTCGCCCTCGGTGAGGCGGTCGCCCTGCTGACCGCCGCCGAGCGTCAAGATGTGCGGGGCGATTCCGGAACGGAACAATTCGACGGCATGATCGAGCCGGGCTGCATAGACCGCCGACGGACGACCGTTGTACTGAGCGGCACCCATCACGAGAATGGCGTCGGCCGGCGCCCGCTCGTCGAGTCCGCCCACCTGCACGACGCGCATCGCGATGCCGCCGACGACCAACACCGCCACGAGCAGAGCGCCCGCCAGATACCTGCCCAGAACGCGAAGAACACGCATCGGTCAGCGTCCTCGCCTTCGTCGGATTCGGGTCGGAAGGATCCTCCGACGCAGTCGATCATGCCAGCCCTTCAGGGGGCGCTCGGATCCCGCGGCATCCTGCGGAACTGGGTGCGATCACAGCCGGCCGTGTCCGGCGGCGCTCCGTACGGTGTCGGCGCTCCTGCTTGCCTTCGCCTCGCCGATCACAAGAGCGCTCTCGCCGTTCGGCAGCCCAGCGGCCCTTTTCGTTGCTACTTTCGAAGGATGAGATCGTCATGGCGGATGCTCGTGGCCATTGCCGGTGCCGGAATGATCGCCGCCTGTGGCGCTTCCGTGAGCGGCAAGGCCGCGCTGCCGCATTC
>JAABUU010003002.1_pt1 | contig 22388 bp, 21 predicted proteins | sample 5559301 | NCBI WGS metagenome assembly JAABUU01 (sample SAMN10711884, study PRJNA513360) | rock metagenome | isolation source: Antarctica rocks | place: Antarctica: Victoria Land, Richard Nunatak white | reverse complement strand
GGCTGGAACACGCGAGCCCACCCGTTTAGCTGGACCAAGAACGCCGACGACATCATCGCCCACGCCAAGCCATCACCCAACCACAAGAAGACTTACAACCCACGACACTAGCCGGATGGGCTCCTGCACGTCGCAGCAGGAGAACAGCGCTCGTCCGTCGATGGCCGGGTCGGATGTCAGCTCGGGCGAGCGAGCAGCTCGGCGAGAGCGCGGAGCTCGTCGGGAAGGGTGGAAGCGATATCGGTGGGATCGACATCCGGTAGCAGCGGCAACGTCGTGTCGATCACGGCTCCGCTACCCGGTCGGGGACTGCTGGCAGATAAGCACCGCCCTCGCAGCCGGAAGCGAGCTCGCGCAGGTAGTCCACGGTTTCGGCGTCCTGGTCCACGACGACGCGAAAAGCAGATGCCCGGCCGTCCTTCATCGCGCACCATCCCCAGGCGGCGGACCCCGACCTGATCAAGGCGATAGGCCCATGATCGTCGTGAGGATCATGGGCCTATCGCCTTGATCAGCGTGCCGGGGACCGCTCGTACGGGTCAGCGGGCCGGGGACGCGCGCTCGTGCGTCCCATAAGCCGCATGGCAGAGGCTGGACAGCTGAACGTCGGGTTCGGCCTCCCATGAGACGAGCAGCTGCCGGACACGGTGTAGGTGGTCGAGCAGGGTGCCGCCGGGGTGATCGACATCGTCGGCGCCACGCGCCTGAAGCAGCGCGCCGGCGATACGTACTCAGTCGTCCGTGGGCATGACAGCGTCTCCGCTCCGGTTGCCGCGGCTGCGTGCGCCAAAATCACCCGGCTAGAACGGCTCAGCGTCGTGTTCCAGCCGTGGCATGCGCATGGCTCCTTAGAGCAGGAGCTCAGCGACGTCGCTTTCTCCAGGGAGGTACGTCATCGGGCGAAGGACTGGCAACGAGGCTTTTGTTGGCGGCGAATGCTGCGTGGAGGGCCTTGGGCCTTGGGGTCGCGATCTGGCTCACGCTTGGTTGGCCCGGCGCCCGCGTAGTACCGCGGATAGACCGACCAGGAGGAGGCCGGCCAACAATGCGATGAGCACACAAAGGCCAATCGACAGGCTGGTGACGTACGCGATGGCCAGAAATAGCAGGGGGACGATGATCAGACTGTCGAGCAGGGGATGCCGTTTCGACCATGCGGTTGTCCGCTCCCAAGCCAGTAGCGTCGCCAGCGCAATCGAGCCATAGACCACTGCCGCGATGATGCCGACGGTCGCACCTCTTTTAGTTGCGAGGCCGGCGGCTACAGCCGTCAAGGCGAGGGCACTCAGCAGGCGGAACCAGGTGGGAGGCTGTTCTCGCCCGGCAAGCCACTTCGCCGGTGTTGGCTTTGAGTCGGTCACTGATGTTGCTCCCTTGGCGAGAGGATGTGATCGCTGCCGCCGGCTTGGTAGCGGATGAAGGCGTAGCTGACTCTCACTGATCTTGGTGTCGGGCACACCGCTCTGCCTTGCCTGGACCTCATCGTCCGGCACGGTACGCAGACCGCTAGCCGAGCCGTTCGTTGAGGTGAACTGCGACCGCAGCGCCGGCTTGCTTGCCGATGACCCGGCGGAGGTCGTCTTTGACAGGCAGCTTGTGGGTACCGTCTCCGAGCGCCATGAAGGAGCTGCGGAACGGGTGGCCGTCGACGGTGCCCGCAACCTTGATCAGGCCTCGCGTACCGAAGAAGTCGGCCGACCCGGGCATGACCACGTAGGTCCAACCGCCCGGGTTCGGGCTCTTCTGCAGTACCGCTGTGAAGTCGTGGTCCAACGCCTTTGTCTTGTCACGGGAGCCTGCCGTGCTGTCGGTGCTGCTCATCGTCGTCTCCGTTGCCGCAGTGCGTGAATGTCATCAGCCGACCCGGCCAAGCGGATAAGCCGATGCGCTCCCGGTCACCGAGAGAGCGTTCCCGTCCTGGTCGCGCAGGGCGAACATCGGCGGGATGCCGTCCCACAGCAGAAGCTCCCCGGTGTCGAACCCCCGCTCGCGCAGGCTCTGGTGCAGGGCAACGGCGTCATCGGTGGTGAGGCCGATGCCGGTCTCGACGCCGGCGGGAAGGCCCTCGCGGGCGGGGACCAGCGCGATCGTCATCGCCGAGCCCGGCGGCGCGACCTCGATCCAGCGACCCCCGAGCTGCTCCAGCGGCGCGTCCAAACGCTTTTCGAAGCCCAGCCGCTCGACATAGAACTCCACTGCCAGGTCCTGGTCGGTCACCGGCACCCGCACCGTCTTGATGCCGGTGATGCCACCCATGGTTGCCTCGTTGCTGTCGGTCGTCATCGTGCCGTCCATCCCGCGCAGCCCCCGGTGGGACCGCAACACCAGGGTGTCGAGACCGGGCCAGTGGTTTCGACACGGCAGCAGAATGTTCCAACAATCCTGGAGGCCACCATGAAGTACCTGATCCTCATCCACAGCAACCCCCAGTTTCAGCGGCGCTGGGACGGACTTACCGATGCCCAGCGCGAGGAGTTCGGCCGCGGCCACTTCGCGCTGACGGACGAGCTCGCCGCATCCGGAGAGCTCATCGTGTCCGAGGGGCTCGCCGACCCGGCCCTGGCCAAGCGCGTCACGATCCGCGACGGACAGACCATGACCGCGGACGGCCCGTTCGCCGAGGTCAAGGAGCACCTGGCTGGGTTCTACCTCGTCGACTGCGAGTCGACCGACCGGGCGGTGCAGATCGCCGCCCGGGTCCCGGACGCCGTGTGGGGGCTGGTGGAGGTACGACCGGTGCTCGACATGAGCACCTTGGACCTGTGAACGTCCAACCGGTGAACGACCCGACCAGCATCGGGGACCTGCTGCGCGAGCTGGCGCCGCAGGTCCTCGGCGTTCTCGTACGGCGTCACGGCCGGTTTGACGCCTGCGAGGACGCGGTGCAGGAGGCGCTACTGTCGGCCGCGCACGGCTGGCCCGACGCACTGCCGGCCAACCCGCTGGGCTGGCTGATCACCACCGCCAACCGGCGGCTCATCGACACCTGGCGCAACGAATCGGCCCGGCAACGCCGCGAACACACCGCTGCGGCCCTGCAACCAGAGCCCGTCCCGATGACCGGCCAGGACGACACCCTGTCGCTGCTCGTGCTGTGCTGCCACCCGTCGCTGACCCCGCCCGCCCAGGTGGCGCTGACGCTGCGCGCGGTCGGCGGCCTTACTACCGCAGAGATCGCCCGAGGACTGCTCGTCCCCGAGACCACCGTGGCCCAGCGCATCAGCCGGGCCAAGGCGCGGATCAAGGCCAGCGGAGCCGCGTTCCGCGAGCCCAGCCATAGCGACCTGGCCCAGCGGATACCCGCGGTACTGCACGTGCTGTATCTGATCTTCAACGAGGGCTACACAGCCAGCTCCGGGTCCGCGCTGCACCGCGTCGAGCTCACCACGGAAGCGCTACGACTCACCCGCGCGCTGCACGCCCGCCTACCCGAGGACGGTGAGGTCGCGGGCCTGCTCGCGCTGATGCTGCTCACCGACGCCCGGCGCCCGGCCCGCGCCCGACCCAACGGTGCGCTGGTCCCGCTCGCCGAGCAGGACCGCAGCCTCTGGGACTCCGCGGCCATCACCGAGGGCGTCGACCTGATCACCGCGACTCTGTCCACCGCCGCCCCGGGCCCCTACCAGCTCCAGGCCGCGATCGCCGCCGTGCACGACGAGGCCACCCACGCCGACGACACCGACTGGCGACAGATTCTCGGTCTCTACGAGATCCTTTCCGCCCTTGCGCCGGGACCGATGGTCACGCTCAGCCGCATCGTCGCCATCGCCATGGTCCGCGGGCCCGCTGTCGCTTTGCTGCAGCTGGACGCGGCAGCGGATGACCCCGCCCTGACCGGTCACCATCGCCTCGACGCCGTACGCGCGCACCTGCTCGAACAGGCCGGGCAACCCGAAGCTGCACGGGAGCACTACCGGCGCGCTGCCCTACACGCCCTCAGCGTCCCCGAGCGGAACTACCTCCGCCACCGAGCAACCCGCCGCTGACCGACGAAGCGACCCGCCCCCTCCCCGCCCCCTCTCCGCCCCCTCTCCGCCGATCAAGGCAATCTGCCCATGATCGTCGCGAGGATCATGGGCCCTTCGCCTTGATCAGCGGAGGGGAACCACGCGTACGGGTCAGCGGAGGGAACCACGCTCGTACGGATCAGCGGGCAGGGGACCGCGCGGGTACGGGCCAGCGGAGGGGACCACGCGCGTATGGGCCAGCGGGTGCGTCAGCCGTCCTCCACGAGAAGCGCTGCGGGCCTTGGCAAGCAGCACGGCGGGCGACGGGCAGTCGTCCGCCTCCAGACCTGTAGGACGCCGGGCCCGCGCGGCCGACGCCCGGTGCACACGTCGAAGCCCGCAGCGGGCAGGATCAGGGCATGTCCACAGCCTTCGCGACCTTGCCCCGCTGATGCGCGCCGTCGGCTATGCCCGTCCCGGTGGGCTCGACGTGCTCGAGCTCCTCGACCTGCCGGACCCTCATCCCGGGCCGGGTGAGGTCCGGGTGCGGGTGGCCCTGTCAGGGGTCAATCCGACCGACTGGAAGTCGCGTAGCGGCCCGCCGCACATGTCGATCCCCCAGGGCGAGTACCAGGTGCCGCACCAGGACGGCGCGGGCACCATCGACGAGGTTGGCGAGGGCGTCGACACCGACCGGGTCGGTCAGCGCGTGTGGGTGTGGCTGGCGGCGTACCAGCGACTGACCGGCACAGCGCAGGAGCTCGCGCTGGTGCCCGCGGAGCTCGCCGAGCCGCTGCCCGACGACGCCTCGTTCGAGGTGGGCGCCGACCTCGGTGTCCCGTTCCTGACCGCGCACCGGGCCCTCACGGTGGTCGAGGGCGGGCCGACGCGACTGGCGGCCGGTGCGCTTGCCGGACGCAGCGTGCTGGTCGCTGGGGGCGCCGGTGCGGTCGGCAACGCGGCGATCCAGCTGGCCCGCTGGGCCGGGGCGCAGGTCATCACCACGGTCAGTGGCCCGGAGAAGGCCGGGCTGGCCACCGCGGCCGGCGCCCATCACGTCGTGGATTACCGCCGCCAGGACGTCGGCGCCGACGTCCGCCGGATCGTTCCGGAAGGCGTGTCCACCGTCGTGGAGGTCAGCCCGACGCAGAACGCCGCCGTCGATGTCGCCGTACTCGCCCAGCACGGGGTCGTGGCGATCTACGCCAACAACGGCGGCGACGAGGCCAGCCTGCCCATACGTCCGCTGATGACCGTGAACGCGCGGATCCAGTACGTGCTGCTCTACACGATGCCGGCCGCGGCAAAGGCCGATGCGGTTGCCGGCGTCAGCGCAGCGCTGCACGCCGGTGCCATCCGCGTCGGCGAGGACGCCGGGCTGCCGCTGCACCGTTACCGGCTGGCCGATGTCGCCCGCGCGCAGCAGGCCGTCCAGGACGGAGCCGTCGGAAAGGTCCTCGTCGACCCGAGCACCTGACGAGCTTCCCGATGGAAGGACGCGCACCTGTGGCACACGCGCGCCCGTACCGCTGTGGAGCTGCAGCGCGAGGCAGACGCGCTACCTGGTATGGGATTGCTCGCGTGTCAGCCGATGCTGGCCGGGAACCACCCTCGTCGTGACAGAGCCGACGCGGGCGCGCAGCGCTCTGAACCTGAGGGCAGTCCTCGCCGCCTTCGGCCTCGTCGTCTGCGGCGTGGGTGGCGCAGTGGTCCTGGCCGCCGGGAAGACCGCGTTCGGTGTAGTGCTTCTCGTACTTGCCGGCGGCGCTGTCCTGGACCTGGTCGTCGTGCTGGTGCGGCGCAGGCGAGAGCCGGGACAGCACCAGACCCTGTTCGAGTGAAGCCGCACGTCAGCGGCTCAGCCGGCGAGATGCCCCCAGTCGGTCGCGAGCTCCGACCACGGGCCGCTGGCGGCGACGCCGCCGTCCACCAGAACCACGACCTGGTCCGCCTGCCGCAGCGCTGCCCGCTTCGACGTCGAGCCCAGCACGGTCGTACCCCGGTGGCGTAGCGCCGCCCACAGCTCCACCTCCGTGCGGGCATCCAGGGCGCTGGACACGTCGTCGGCCAGGACCAGCTCGGTCTGGGCCGCGAGGGCACGGGCCAGCGCGAGCCGTTGGACCTGACCCCCGGACAGCCGTACGCCCCGATGGCCGACCAGTGCTTCAACTCCCCCGGCGTCGGCGACGTCGCAGGTCAGCCGGGCATCGTCCAGCGCCCCCTGCAGGAGTCGGTGGTGGTCGAGCTCCACGTTGTCCGCGATGGTGCCGGACAGCACCCTGGGCACCTGTCCCACGTAGGCAACCTGCCCGGGCCGCAGGAAGACCTGCGGGTCAGTCACCTCGAGCCCGTTCCAACGCACGCTGCCGGTGTGATCGACCAGGCCAGCCAGCGCTGCCAGCAAGCTGGACTTCCCCGACCCGACCTGGCCCAGCAGCAGGACCAGCTGGCCCGCGTGCACCGTGAGGTCGACCCCGTGCACGCCGAGCGTCCCGTCGTCGTGCACTGCGGTCAGGCCGGTGATCTCCAGCCTCTCGAGCCGGGTCCGGGGCGGGATCTCCGGGGTCGGCGCCACACCGCGAACCAGGTCGACACCCTCGGGCAGCTCCATCAGGTCGACGCCGCCGGCGAGCCTGCTGGTCGCCTGCTGCCAGGCGCGTACGCCTGGCGCCTCGGTCACGACCGCGCCCGCCACCCGACCGAACCAGTCGAAGCCGTGGACGGCCGTGGTGACCAGGAGAGCGGTAGCCAGCCCCCAGCCGCCCTGGAGGAAGACCAGCCACGCCGCCACGACGCCGCCCTGTACGAGCACGATCGGCACCCCGTCGAGCAGGGCCTGCACCCGGTGCTCGCGGACGGCGGCGTGCACCCGGCCGCCGTCGACCTCCTGCAGGTGCCGGTGCAGGGCTGGGGTCGCCGCGGCGAGCTTGACGGTGCGCGCGCACTCCAGTGCTGAGACCAGGGAGCGGCCGAAGCGCGCCCGGGCGACCGAGGCCGCGGCCGCGGACCGCCCGGCCACTGGCGCGCCCAGCGCTGACGCGGCCGCGGAGACGACCAAGACCGCTGCCAGCACCCCGCCGGCCAGCAGGCTCTGGCCGGCAACGGCCGTGACGACGACGATCACCATGCCGTTGATGAAGTCCACCCACCGGTCGGCGTAGCGAGCGAAGCGGTCGCTGTCCATGGCCCGGCCGACCACCTCGCCGGCCGGCGTCCTGGGCAGCCTGTGCTGCATCGTCTGGCCGCACAGGACCGCCAGCCGAACCCGCAGCATCACCGCGACCCACCACTGCGGGTAGACCCGGAAGGCGGCCGCCAGCAACAGCGGTGCGGCGAGCAGGCTCGCAGCCAGCGCGATGCTGTCGCCGACCGGGCTCGTCCCCGCCTGCAGGTGCTCCACCAGCCGCCCCCACACCAGGCCGGTCACGGCGCCGAACGCACCGAGCAGCGAGGTCAGCAGGAACAGCCCCGCGCCTACCAGTCCCCACGCGGGATGGATGCGCAGCATCGAGACGGTGCCGCGGGCCAGCCCCGGGCCGCTGTCCACAACCTGCTCCGGCCGGGCCTCGCCGATGCGTCGCGCCGTGCCCACGGACAGACCGTCTGGCGGCTTGGCCGCGCCCATGGGCAGCTCGGACTCACCTGCGGCCCTCAGCAGGTCCTGGAACGGCCCTGGCGCGTCGGCGAGCACCGGCCGGGGGCCCTGCTGCACCACGCGGCCACCGTCGAGTACGACGACGTGGTCGGCCCGAGCGGTCGTGGACAGTCGGTGGGCGATCACGATGCCGGTCCGTCCGACGAGCAGGCGTTCCGACGCGCGTACGACGCGGCCCTCGGTCACCGGGTCCATCCGCGCGGTGGCCTCGTCGAGAACCACGACTTGCACGTCGCGCACCAGCAGACGCGCAAATGCCACCAGCTGCTCCTCGCCTGCAGACAGGGTGGTCCCGCCGGGGCCGAGGACGGTGTCGAGCCCTTGGGGCAGGCCGCCGACCCACTCGGCGAGCCCGAGCTCCGCCACGGCCCGGTCGACCAGGGCCGGCGGTACATCGGCGAACAGGGTGATGTTCTCGGACAAGGTAGCCGCGAGCACCTCAGTCCGCTGGGTCACCACCCCGACCGCGGCGCGCAGGTGCTGCAGGTCCAGCGCCAAGACATCCGTGCCACCCAACCGGATGCTGCCGGCCGGCGGCTCGACAGCGCGCGACAACAGCGCAGCGAGGGTGGACTTTCCCGAACCGGTACGTCCGACGAGGGCGACGGTACTGCCGGCCGGTACGTCGAGGTCCACGTCGCGCAACGCGAAAGATCCCTCTGCGTAGGAGAACTGCAGGCCGCGCACGGACACGTCCAGGGCAACGCCTGGGACCGGCAGTCCGCCGACGGGCTCCGACTCGGCATCCAGCATGCTGCGCAGGCGCGTCAGGGCACCGAGGCCCGCTTGCAGGTCCGGCAGATGACGGCTGATCTGGTCGATCTGGCCGACGAAGGCGGTCGTGACCAGGAACAGCGTCACCAGCGCCGCGGTGGAGAGCCGGCCGTGTGCGACCAGGGCGACCCCAGCGAGGGCGGTACCAGCCAGCAGCCCGTGCAGCAGCAGACCCGCACGCCGGCCGATCTGGCTCGCCGTCTGATAGCTGGCTGCGACCCGCGCGTGCACCACAGCTGACAGCTCGGCACAGCGCCGGAGCAGGTAGGCCTGCCCGAGGCTGGACCGCAGGTCATCGCGCGCGGCGACACCCTCTTCCATGGCGGCGGCCTGGTCCGTCCACGCCACCTCCTCCGCGACCTTGCGCGCGGCCACCTCGGCCGTCAGTGGCCGTACGACCAGCACCGTCGCCGTCCCGACTGCCGGGAACAGCAGCCAGGCCGGCCACCAGGTCGTACCCGCGACGACCCACATGGGGCCGGCGCGCAGCAGCGTCCGGGCCAGGTCCCACACCATCCGGCGCAGCAGGGTGCCGAGCTCATGGGTGTCGTCGTCGACCCGATCGAGCACCTCGCCAACGGCCTGCTCGGACAGCACGGCCAGCGGCTGGTGCAGCGCGGCGGCGAGCAGATCCGCGCGCAGCCGGCCCTCCTCGCGGTCCACGACCCCGGCCCACGACGCCCTGCCGGCGGTGTCGAGCACGGCAGCGCCGATCACGCACAGAGCCAGCAGCTGGACCAGACCCGTCGTGGGCCGCTCCGCCAGCCGCCCCGCGACGACGGTCCCGGCCGTCTGGCCGGCCGCGGCCAGCGCGGCTGCCACCAGCGACCAGGAGGTCACCGGACCGCGCAGCCGCGAGAACCCGAGCCGTCGTACGTCGGCGGCTCTCGACGCCAACCCGTTGAGCGACGTTCCGACCGCCGGCGGAGCGAGGTCGGTTGCCGTCATGTCGAACCCGACGGTACGCGGCGCTGCGGATTGAGTCGCCCGGATATCGCCGGCCTGGTCCGGGCTCGGCGACACGGGTGTCAGATCAGCGGACGCGGTCAGCTGACGCAGCCTGCCGCCCTTCCAGACCTGCCGCCGTACCAGACCTGCTTGATCATCAGTCGGATCAATGGGGGGCGAGCCGTCCTACGGCTCCGTGGATCATCACAGCTACTGTTGATCAAGAAAGTGTCCGGCCCCTGACCGCTCTTCAGGACGCCGATTCAATGCGGTCAGCCCGATCTACACGTACTCCCGACGACGCTGCGAGCGAGGGCTTCAGCGAGCAGTGAACTGCTGACGACACTGCTTGCCGGAGCGTCGGCGGCGGGTGACGACCCGCTCTGGCAGGCTGCTGCTCGTGCCGCTCTGGAATCCGCGTAGGCCGCCGATGTCCGCCGGCGGTCGGGGTCGGATCGTCATCGTCTCCGGCAGCGTCGGCGCGGGCCACGACGGCGTCGCGTTCGAGCTCGCCGATCGACTGCGTGACCTGGGGCACCACGTCGAGGTCCTGGACCTGCTGCGGGGCTTCCCCGTCGCCGTCCGAGTGCTGCTGGGCAGCGGCTACGTCCTGACAGTGAGGACGGCGCCATGGGTGTACGAGCTGACCTGCTGGTTGGTCGAGCGGTCCGGGCTGTTCCAGCGCTTGGCGAGCAGGGTCTGCGAGTCGGCCGCGCCGTGGCTGCTGCCGCGCGTGCAGCACGCCGACCTCGTGGTCGCCACCTATCCGCCTGCCGGGCGGGCGCTCGGCGCACTACGCGCTTCGGGCCGGCTGGCCGTCCCGGTCGCGACCTACCTGACGGACCCGGCTCCGAACTACCTGTGGGTGCACCCGGCCGTCGAAGCACACCTCACGGTGGATGCAGCAGCCGCGCAGGAAACCTGCGAGCGGTACGGCGTCGCGGCGGTGGCAGCCGGACCGCTCGTCGACAGGGCCTTTCGTACGACCGACCGCGCGGCGGCCCGGATCGGCACCCGACGGTCACTGGGGCTGGCCCCGGACGCGCGGGTCGCCCTGGTGCTGCTCGGATCGCTGGGCATCGGCCACGTCGGGGAGGCGGTCGACGCCCTGGTCGCCGCCGGTCTGGTCCCGGTGGTGCTGTGCGGACGCAACGAGCGGCTGCAACGCCGCGTGCGGAGCCATCGGGGCGCAATCGGGCTCGGCTGGCGGGACGACGTCCCGGCGCTGGTCATGGGCGCGGACCTGGTGGTGCACAACGCTGGCGGCCTGTCGCTCACGGAGAGCCTGGTTGCCGGCATCCCGGCGGTCACCTTCGCCTCGCTGCCCGGTCACGGCCGGGCGAACGCCCGCTCGCTCGAGCGGTCGGGAGCAGCGCCATGGGCGCGCTCGTCCGCCGAGCTGACCACCCTGGCCGCCGAGCTGACCGCCCCTGCCTCCTGGGGTGGACGGCGGCCCTGGCCGGTGGAAGAGGAGACGGCGACTGAGCGCATCTCAGCCCTGGCTGACGCCGGCCGTCGTCAGACCGTGGCCCCGGCCGCGCCGCCGCCGGCAACCTGCTCCGGGTAGGGCGCAGCGGCGGCCTCCTCGCCGAGACGCGCCATGCAGAAGACCCCCACCAGGACGGCTGCGAGCCCGGCGCCCTGGGCGACGACCAGCGCCGCCGTACGGGCCGGGCGCTCCCCGAACGCCAGGACGCCGTACGCTAGGGCCACCAGCGGGTTGGCGACGCTCAGGACCGGCAGGGACGTGGCGAGCGAGGACCGGCGGTACAGGACCTGGTTGGCGAGAAAGCCGCTGACGCCGAGCACGAGCAGGACGTACAGCGGCCAGGTGGTGACGACTACAGCGAGCGAGGCCGCGCCGCTGGTCGCCTTCAGGGTGCCTGCGGTCAGCCCGAAGTTGATGCCGGCGGCCCCGCCCAGCAGCAGTCCCTGACGCGCCCTGGGAATTGTGGAGGCGAGCCGCCAGAACACGCACGCGGTCACCCCGCCGACAAGCAGCACCGCGGTAGCAGCCGTGCCGTCCGGAACCGACGACCCGGGCGAGGAGCCGTCAGCCACGAGAAACAGCGCGAGCCCAGCGGCCGTCCAGCTCGACCAGAGCAGGACCCGGCGCGGCAGCAGGCGACGGTCCAGCGCGGCCCGGAACAGCAGCGAGAACACCAGCCCGGTAACCACCAGCGGTTGGACGAGGGCAAGCGAGCCCAGCCGGAGGGCCAGGGCGTGCAGCGCCAGCCCGAGCAGGCTGGCAGCCATGCCGGTCAGCCAGCGCCACTGCCCGAGCAGGTGCCGCACCAGGGCCAGCGGCCCGGTCACTGCCTCGGGTGCGGACGAGGCGTCGAAGTGCATGGCCGCCGTCGACCACCCGAACGACACGGCCGCCGCCAGGGAGACCAGGACGACCCAGGCGGTCAAGCCGCGAACTCGCCCAAGCGCTGATCGGCTCCTCCTGCGACGCAAGGCGCGCTGGCCGGCCGGCCCAGCTGGCGCAACCGCCGGTAGTGCCCCGCGACAGCCTGCATCAGGGTGCCGTACTCCACCAGCGGCACCCCACTGCCCGCCACGACATCGCGCACGACCGTTGCGTGCAGCCGCGGCAGCTCTGAGCGGACCGCCACGGGACGCAGGTGATGCGCGAGGTGGTGGGTCATCCCGCCGGACAACCAGCGCATCAGCGGGTTCGACGTGCTGAACGACGCCGTCGTGCGTACCAGGTTCACCGCCCAGGGCTCGCCGAGGGACTCCGTCGTCGGGGTGAGGCCCTCGTTGATGTGCCCCACGACCAGGATCACCGCGGTCATCATGCTGGCCAGGGTCTCCGCGATGACGAGCAGCACCGCCATGGGCCCCCAGCCGAGCCACCATGTGTACGGCGCGAGCACCAGCAGCCACATCGCCTTCTCTGCGCTGAACGACCACAGCCGTCGGTGCAGCGGAGGCGGCGCGGCGCTGCCCGCGACCTCGCCGTTGCGCACGTAGCGAAGTTGGCTGCGCAGCTCACCTAGCCAGACCAGGCCGTACAGCGCCCACGCGTACACATGCTGACCGCGTTGCCAGCGGTTGCTCGCAGCCGCCGGGTGCAGCCGCACCAGCGCTGAGGAGCGGGTGGCCTCATCGACCGGGTAGACCTGCGAGAGCTTGTGGTGCACGCGGTGCTTCACCGTCCAGTGCCCGACCCACAGGCCCGCGGGCGTCGCGGTCTGCACCGCCAGCACGTTCGGCCACTCCCGGGCCGAGAACATCCGGTGGCCGGCGTCGTGCAGGACGGTGATCGTGCCGACCGCGAAGCACACCGACAGCGCCACACCGGCCAGGACAAGCCAAACACCGTGCGGCCGCGTCGCCGCGGTCGCCACCAGCACCGCGTGCGTCAGAACGCCGATCACGGCCCAGTCCCGCCACGGCTCCCAACGCCGACGGGGTACAGCCGACAGCCAGCCGATCCACCCAACCGGCCGGCCCACCCGATGCAGAACCCGCGTCGGATACGCGGTCGCCACCTCGTCCATCTAAGACTCCCATCTTGCAGCCGGCGAGCGTGCGCACACGCAGGACCGTGCCGAACGCTAGCCGACCTGACCTGAGGGACGACTGAGGACACACCGGCTCTGACATGTCTAGGGGGGAGATCGCATCGATCCGCGTCGGGAGGTTGCGTCGAGTTCCGTCGGAGTCACTGACGGACTATGTGGCGGCACTGCGCCATGAAGCCAGCCATCCTGACCCCGCCGCCGAAAGGGGACAATCCCCAGATGGGCCGGGGCCTATCCGCACTCTGGTAAGCCGCTACGTGCTCCCGTTGGGGCACCGCCTCAGCATTTGTGACGACGTACAGGGTCCGCATCTACTCATCTTTCCAGGCATTGGGCCGTCCCACTTGGCGACCTTGCGAAGTACCTAAGGTTTACGGAGCGCTGCACGGCGTCCTCTGGCGAGGGACGTCGCCGATTCGCCGCTCAATGCGCGCCGAAGACGGGTGTGGTGCGTAGCCGGCAACAGGATGTTTTGGGTGATTCGAGCGGGCTGAGCCGTGTTCGGGCTGGACCGCCGTTGACGGTGCGAACGATGGAAGGTCTTGTCAATCGCTTCTGACCGTGCCGCCATCCTTGAGTTGGTCCCTCAGCATGCGGTTCAACAGGAGCCAAGCAGCGGGACGAGAAACGCTATGCCGACGGGCCACTCGATGTTGCCTGCCTGCTTGTTTCGCTCAAACCTGCTCGCGAGGATCTCGTTCCTTCCAATGTACTCGATGTCGAGCGGCGATCCTGTTAATTGCTAGAGCAGAAGTGTCTGACCGCCCGCACAGGCTGGCGCAGGCGTGCAGCCCGGTAGGGGGGTGGCTGCAAGGCGGAGATGTAGCGCGCCTCCTGCGCGGACACCAGCGGGTACTTAGCCCGCATGTTTCATGACGCCGCTGCGATCGTTGGTTAGCGCGATTCTGATGGCGTCTGGTCGGGTCGGGCTGGTAGGGGGCGTGCGGCTGGCCCGGCTGGCTAGCCAGCTGGGTGGGTGTGTTCCGAGGGTGCTGGTGGTGGGCTGACGGGTGGGGGTTGGCCTCAGCCGGGCCAGGGTGCAGCGCGGAGCCGGTTGAACGCGGTGGCCAGGTCGGTGGCCCATGGCCAGTTCTGGTCAGGCGCAGGATGAGGCGGCGTCCGGTCCGGACGAGCCGGCCGGCGACGTGTAGGGCTTGGTAGCACAGCCGTTTGGGTTCGGCCTTGCGTAGCGTGCCGGTGAAGCACAGCACCTGGGCCCAGGTCGTGAGGTCCGCCGCGGTCAGGGCGAGCTCGATCCAGGCTGCGTTGGTGTGCAGGTCCTGGCAGGGCAGGTTGCGCAGCCCGCGGTCCTTGCCGTTGCGGATCCGGTCTTCCACGCGGGCGTGCTGACGTTGGTAGAGCTCGAGTTCGGCGATGTCGTTCCCACGGCCAAACTGCCCCTGAGCGGGCTGCTCGGGAAGGGTGAGGCTTGATTGGGGTGGAGGCGGGTGCCAAGGCAGGGCCACTTCCGCTCACACTCCTTGCCACCGCTTCCGGTTGTGGCGAATCAATGGCTGGCCCTTCTCGCTGACGAAGACAAGCCCGTCGACGCCACCCTGAGAGTAGTTCGGAGGTGCTCTCTTGAAGCACTTGAACCAGTCTGGCCGTTCTGGTTCAGGTCGTGGAGCATTCGGCCGAAGCATCGACTTGGGTGGCCGGTCCTTCGGGTGACTGCTGTTGCCCAGCGTGATCCCGTTGTTGGTGCTGGAGGAGTGACATGGCCAAGGTCCTGGTGGTGGAGGACGACCCGGACATTCGGGCGCTGGTGGAGGTCCGGGTGCGATGAATGGGTCATCTGGTGGTCGGTGTCGGTTCTAGGCCGGAGGCGCTGACGATGCTGGCGGAAAAGGGAGCGCCGGACCTCGCCGTGCTCGACGTGCTGATGCCGGGGATGACCGGGCTGGAGCTGCTGAGCGCGATGCGCCAGAACTCCGCGTGCCGCGACACCCCTGCGATCTTTCTCAGCGGGAGGGTGCAGCCCGTTGACATCGCCGCGGGCCGGGCGATGGGAGCGACGTACCTGACCAAGCCGCTGGTCCTGTCCGCGCTGGCGAGCGCCATCGAGCTCGCCCTGGAGCCCGCCGCGGCCGCCGACGGAAGCTGGTAGGCGCGGGCACCCGGAGCCGACCCGGTGACATCGCAGCACGGACCGGACCGGCCCGGCCCGGCCCACACCACCCTGCCGCTGCCGGCCAGCCGGGTCGGGCGGGGCACGGTCGGCGGTTTGCTGACCGGCGGCTTCGCGCTGGCCCTGTCCGGGCTGCTGCTCGTGGGGAGTATCTCCTTTCTGCAGATCGGCAGCCTGGCCCGCGAGCGGGTGCCGGTGGAGCACACCTACCAGGTGCTGGACGGAATCGGCGGGCTGCGAGAGCTGACGGACTCGGCCGAGACCGGCCAGCGCGGGTACCTGCTGACCGGACAGGACTTCTACTTGACGCCCTACGAGCAGGCGGTACCGCTGCTCGGGCAGCGAATGGCCACTCTAGCCCGGCTCACCCAGGACAACCCACGCCAACAGGCGGCGCTCGCCCAACTCCGCGGACCGCTGCAGGACAAGCTGGCCGAGCTTGCCGAAACCATCGCCCTGCGACGTAGCCAGGGGTTCGCTGCTGCCCAGGCCGTGGTGCAGACCAACCGGGGCGCCCGGGCCATGACCCAAATACGCCAGCTGCTGGACAACATGCGAGACGAGGAGCAACGACTGCTCGACCAGCGGCTGGCAGTCAGCAATCAGCAGGCCACCCGAACCCGGCGCCTGATCGTCTGGGTGGTGCTCGGCAGCGCCGTGCTGGTGGCCGCGGGGGCGGCCGCGGTGACGCGGCGGCTCGCTCTGCCCCTACGGCGGGTGACCGCGGCCGCCCTGCGCATAGATGTCGGAGACCTGAGCGAACAGGCCCCTGTCTCGGGGCCACGGGAACTGGCGCAGATGGCTGCTGCGGTCAACCGCGCGGTGGACACGATCGTTCGGTCCCGCGACCAGGCGGTGTCGGCGACCACCGCGAAGTCGGCTTTCCTCGCCGCTATGAGTCACGAGATCCGCACCCCGATGAACGCGGTGATTGGGATGACCGAGCTGCTGCTGGACACCGACCTGGACCCCGACCAACGCGACTACACGCAGACAGTTCACGACAGCGGCGACGCGCTGCTCACGATTATCAACGACATCCTGGACTTCTCCAAGATCGAGTCCGGTCAGCTCGAGCTCGACGACCAGCCGTTCGCGTTGCGGGACTGCGTCGAGGGCGCCATGGCGCTCGTGGTGGTGCCAGCTGCCGCCAAGGGCCTGGAGCTCGTCATCGACATAGCCCTGAGCACGCCGACTATCGTGCGCGGCGACGCGCCCCGGCTGCGTCAGATCCTGGTCAACCTGCTCAGCAACGCCGTCAAGTTCACCGGCCGGGGCGAGGTCGTCGTGACCGTATCGGTGACCCGGCCACCCGAGCCGGACACGCCGCTGCACCTGAAAGTCGAGGTCCGGGACACCGGCATCGGCATACCTGCCGACGTCGTCGGCAACCTGTTCCAGCCCTTCAGCCAGGCCGACTCCTCTACCACCCGCCTGTACGGCGGCACCGGACTGGGCCTGGCAATCAGCCGCCGGCTGGCCCGGGCGATGGGAGGTGACCTGCAGGTCACCAGCGAGGCCGGCGTTGGCTCCACGTTCACCTTGACCGCCCAGCTGCACGGCTGCCCGGATCACGAGCGACCCAAGCCGCTACCCGCCGCGGGCCTGCTCACCGGATGTTCGGCGTTGGTCGTCGACGACAACGCCACCAACCGGAGGGTTCTGCGCCTTCAACTGCAGAGCTGGGGAATGAGCTGCACCGACGTCGAGTCCGCGCAGCAGGCGCTGGAGCTGGTAGCAAGCGGGCGCACCTTCGACGTCGCGGTGCTCGACATGCACATGCCAGCGATGAACGGGGAGCAGCTGGCGCGGGCTCTGCGCCTACTGGACGGCGGCCAAGTTCTGCCGCTGGTGCTGCTGAGCAGTATGCAGCGACCCTCAACCCGCACCTCGGAGCCGCTGTTCGCCGCGGTCCTTACCAAACCTGCGCGCAGCGAGGTCCTGCGCAGCCGCCTGCTGGACGTACTGGCACCCGTCCAGAGCGACCTGCTCGCGGTGGAAGGTCGCGGCGGCAGACGCCGGCCGGGCCTGCCCGCCAACCCGGGCGGCCCGCTGCGGGTTCTGCTCGTCGAGGACAACCCGATCAACCAGAAGGTCGCGCAACTGCTGCTGGCCAAGCTGGGACACGACGTCGACACCGTCGACGACGGCCTCGCCGCCATCCACGCCGTACACGCCAGCCGGTACCACCTGGTGCTCATGGACCTGCAGATGCCGGGCATGGACGGCCTGGAAGCGACCCGGCGGATCCGCGCCGAGTTACCAGCCACCGCGCAGCCGCACATCGTGGCCATGACCGCCAGCGCCATGATCGAGGATCGGGCGGCCTGCAGCGCAGCAGGCATGAATGACTACCTGCCCAAACCAGTCCGGCGACAGGACCTCCTGAATATGCTCGCCGCGGCAAACTTCCGCACTGACCGCCCCCACGCATCCGCGACCGCCAGCAACACCAACCCCACAACCGACCTCGGAGCACAACCAGAGGACCGCGAGGCCGACGTGCGGCTGCGGCTCGCCGACCTAGGCGAGCCCGACTCGGACGAAGACAACGCACTCCTCGCCTCCCTGCTCCGGTCGTTCCTGCAGCGCGCACCGGATACCCTGCGAGAGCTACACAGCGCTTTAGAAGCCGGCGAAGCAGCAGATGCCGAGCAGCTCGCGCACGCTCTCAAGGGCTCTGCCCTTAACCTCGGAGCCAACAACCTCGGGCTGCTCTGTGACCAACTAGAAGCGCACAGCCGCAGTAACAAGCTCGCGGCCACCAGGCCGGTTCTCTTCCGGGCGCACAAGGAACTGAACGCCGTTACACCCGTGCTACGCGCCCTCGCGGCAGAACTCGACCAAGCTCTGCACCGCGCCGACACGGCCGCCGGGCTCCCCCAGCCGAACTGACCACACCGTCTGCGACCACCGCTCCCTACACCCGCGGCGCCGTCCCAAGGAGGCCAAGAGCGCCCCCGCCACAGGACGGGACCCGGCTGACCCGAACCGAGCGAGCCGCGTCAAGAGCTGGGCCAAACACGACCGGTCCATGCGTTCGGCAAGTCGAACGTTAGCCGGACGCCGGCGACCGTCCGGATGGGATCGCGCTGCCCACCCACCAATCGTCGGCGTCGTGCGCGGATGACGGGGAGCACAAATGGACGGAGCACCTCATCCCGGGCCCGCGGCGGAAGTCTTTGCACTTGCTCCGAGCGCAGGGAACGACGACCAGCGGCTCTGAGTCCCCCAACTGTCAGAGGCCAAGTCGCGGTCCCCCGCAGCGTTATCGGTCTACTCTGGAGCATTCTCCTGCCTAACCGAGTCGCAATATCTAAGGTGCGACCGCTGCCGGCGGGTGCTTCTCGCTGCCAGTCGCACTCCACCGGCCACGCTGCGGTGGCGGGAGCTTCTGGAATGAGTCTGGAATGATCTTGAAAGCAGTCAGGAGCTTGATTATGATCAAGGACCTGATCTGGACTTCTTCTGTAGCGGGGGCAGGATTTGAACCTGCGACCTCTGGGTTATGAGCGGCTTTTGGCACCGAGCCTGGACGCGGTACTATCGACAAACCTGCAGGTCAGAGGGGCTGTAAGTGAAGGTCCTGAGTGTCCAGACAGGTCTGGATAGGCCGAGGTTGCTGCCATTTTGCTGCCATCCTCGGCCCGAGGGCGACCGGGAGCGACACATGGGCTGGATCCGCAAGCGCGTTGACGATGACAGCAGGACGCGCTACCAGGCCAACTACCGCGACGCGCGTGGACGCGTCCGGACCGCCGGGACCTTCGCCACCAAACGTGATGCCGAACGGGCCTGGTTGCAGCGAGAACTGCTGCTGTCCCAGGGCCGGCTCGGTGCCGCCGACACCGGCAAGCTGAGCTTCACCCGCTATGTGGAGGACATTTGGTTTCCCCATCACGTCCTTGAGCCGAGCACCCGCGAGAGCTACCGCTATGTCCTCAACAAGCACCTGCTGCCCAGCCTCGGCCCGATGCGCATGATCGATATTCTGCCCAGCCACGTCCGCGAGTGGGTCACCGAGCGGGTTGAGGCCGGCGTCTCCCCCGCAACCATCCGGCACAGCAAGATCGTGCTGAGCGCGATCTTCACTACCGCCCTAAATGACCACGTGACACTGCTGCACCCGTGCAAGGGAGTGAAGACACCGACCGTCCCGGTCAAAAGGTTCCGCATCATCACCCCGGAGCAGTTCGAGCAGATGTTTGTCGCTATACCCGACGGCCAGTTAAAGCTGCTGGTCGAGACGGCGATCGACTCCGGGTTGCGCTGGGGAGAGCTCACGGAGCTCCGCGGCCAGGACCTGGACCAGGTAAGCCGGATCCTCACCGTCAGCCGAGCGGTGGTCCAGGTGAACCCGAAATTCCACCCGACGGGGCAGCGCTTCCACGTCAAGCCCTACCCCAAGAGCCGGCACGCCCGCCGCATGCGGCTGAGCACCGATCTAGTTCGAGCCCTCGTCGAGCACCAGGGCGAGTACGGACTCTCCGCCGACGACCTTCTGTTCGTCGCACCGGGCATTCGGTCCGAGCCGCTCCGACCCGTCCTACACCTGGTCAGCGACCCGGGCGAGGATCCCGGCCTGACGGATCCGAACGCACTAGGCCGGCAGTACGTGCACGGCACCCTATCGGCCTACACGGCGGGCCGATGCCGATGCGCGCTTTGCCGTCGTAGCATCGCGGACTACCGCGCGCAGCGTCGGGCCTACGGCAAGGACGAACCGCGTCAGCCGAGGTGTCCCGACACCGACGGCCATCTGCCCCGGGACTGGTTTACCCGCAAGGTCTGGAAGCCGGCGATCCAAGCGGCGGGACTCGAATTACCCCTGCGGATCCATGACCTGCGGCATGCTCACGCCAGCTGGCTCCTTGCCGGAGGCGCCGACCTACAGGTGGTTAAGGAACGACTCGGCCACGCCAGTATCGCAACCACCGAGCGCTACCTGCATACACTCCCCGACGCCGACAACACCGCCCTCGACGCGTTGGACCGAGTCCGCGCAGGCTCACGCCGGCCGGCCGCGACGGAACGCTCATGATCCGCGGGTTCGGCCTTCAAGTCCCTGGGGGCGGACCCGTCTGACCTGGCTCTTCGCCTCTCCGGGGCGAAGAGCTAGCTCCGCCTTAACCTGGATCCGCCGTCGCACTCTTGGTGATCGGCGGGTCGCAGAGCCGAGATGCCTTTGCACTGAGGAAGAATCGATCTTGTCTAGGGATCAGTTCGACTGCAGCAGAAGGGCATCTCGTAGATGCGAGTCTCGGACGCTGTCACCGCCGTGTTCGATGACCCGAACCTGCTGTCGTGCGCCGGGCTCGCGCCGGTCCGGCAGCTAGCCGAACGGGCCGGTCTGCAACGCTAGTCGGGGGAGCATGTGCAGTTGGGCAAGCCCGCCGGGGTCAACGCGCACCTGAAGATCTCAAGCCTGGTCGCGGGGATTGCTGCTCGCGGTCGGTCTGGACTGGCGCACCGTGCAATAGCAGGCTTCGCCTGCCACCCCGGTCTGGGGCCGCTCACCACGCTTGTCTTCCATGAACTGGTCGTAGGTCATCCCTATGCGATCGAGCGCGTCGATGACCGCGGGCCGGATGTCGCCGAACGCGGCGCGTCGGACAGCCTGGTCGATGGCATCGCCGGTCAAGCCGTGCTGGGCGATGGTCGCCGCGACGAGGCTCTCGAAGTCGACAAAGCGTTGTTCATGGTCGGAGCCTCCGTGGTCGAAGCCGACGGCACGGAAGGTGTCCGGGCCGGCACGAAGTATCGCCTCTTCGATGAACTTCGCGACCGCGTCCGCCGGGCCTGCTGCAGCGCCGTGTGCGCCTGGCTCTGGCTGCCGAACCCGCCCCTTCGCTGCTGCTTACCGCCCTTGACCCGGAACTGGTAAGTCCAGCTGCCATGCCTTGCCTTGCGCAGCTCGGGGCAGGCCGGGCCGAGCAGCCGACCGGTGTCGGGGGCGCGGCAGACGCAGCGCTTATAGACCGTTCCGTCCGTGTCGCCCATAGCTCCTCTTCATCGGCCGCTTCGCCACCACCCTCAGCCCGGCCGGGACCCGATCTGCCGGTCACGCCCACAGCTGTGGACGACGCGGTGGGGTGTGGACAACTGCGGCGCCGTCAGCGCCGCCCCTCAGCGGCGACGCCCGCCCCAGGGCCCAGGACGTCGCCCTCCAGCCAGGCCAGGAGCCGGGCGCGCGGGATCAGGATCCGGCGACCCACCCGGACGCTGGGCAGCGAGCCGTCCTGCACGGCTTGCTGCACGAGCCATCCACTGATCCCCAGCAGCTCAGCGGTTTCGGCGACGCTGAGCGTCGGCCTTGGTGCAATGCTCGTCATCGCTGCTCCTCGGGTAGGGCCGGCGGGGACAGACCGAACTCGGGCTTGACCTCAACCGGTGGGTTGGGCGCGGCCGGAGTGAGGTCAGCAAGGGGTGCTGCTTGACCCTCACGACGCAGCAGGTAGCGCAGGACTCTCTGCCGGTTGCCAGGCGCAAGAAGGCGTTCGGGCTCGCTCATGCCCTCAGGCCTTGTCGGAACTCTTGCCGGCAAGCACGACCCGGCCGCACCCGCCCTTGCCGGATCACGCGACACGCCGTGCCGGTCGCCCCGGCAAGCGCGGCGTGCCGACATACGACCGCATTGACTCGTCGCTCCGGGTGGGCAGCCGGGGACTCAACCGCATCCCCGGCACCCTCGACACCAGGCGTGCTTTCCTCCGCAGCGCAGCCGGTGACCGTCTCCTGCGATGACCAATCGTCCACCACGACCTCGCCGTTCCGGCACCACCAACCTGGCCGCGCCCTCACCCTTGGTAAGTGTGGTCTCGACCCCCCTGTGACAAACGATCATGAAGTTCCTTGCGGTTCCCGTCTCCGGACCCTGCGCCCGGCGACGGCGCGGACACCCACCGGGTCGTGGACCTGCTGCGAGCCCGCGCCCGGGCGAGCAGAAAGCCCTCAGCGACCCGCGGTCGCGCCCCCACGAAGGGGACCGCTCGGGCCGCGCAGCGGGTCGAACGGTAACCCTTTGTATATCTTGCTCCGCGCCCCAGTAGGCCTTGTCGGCGCTGTCGGCCGCCGTGTGGTTGCCGCGCCGCTAGGCGCGACCGATCGCCCGGCGCAGACGGGGTGACTGCTTCGATGATCTAGACGGCGGTGCCCCGGTCACAAGCCCGTGCAAGCTCCATCCGCGCTACTGACGTGGGCGGCCGGCGTCGGGTCGATGTCCTAGACCTTGTCAGGACCATCCGCCCACGACACAGTGTGACCATCGGGAGGCGGCCCGCGGTGAGCTGCGCGTTGTCGCCGACCAGCCGCACGCTGCCGCCCCGATCGATGATCCACCGCGCGGCGCGGGCCAGCTCCGGGGTGCCGGTCATGCCGGCCTCACCAGTCTGGCCCGAGGCTCA
>JAABUU010003001.1_pt1 | contig 22397 bp, 26 predicted proteins | sample 5559301 | NCBI WGS metagenome assembly JAABUU01 (sample SAMN10711884, study PRJNA513360) | rock metagenome | isolation source: Antarctica rocks | place: Antarctica: Victoria Land, Richard Nunatak white | reverse complement strand
TTCGTCGACGAATGCCCGAAGTCGCCTTGATCGGCAGCTTACTGTCAAACCCCCTCGACGTTGTTTGCACAGCAACTGGCTCAAAGCTTCGGTAGATCGAGACGAGCTTGGTCGCCAAAACGCTCAAAACCCGGCGATCAGTGCTACAGAAAGGTTGTGGGAGTTTACATCGACCTCGTTTTCCATCGACCGAGCAGGAGATATGTTAGTGATGGAGCCGGCTCGTGGTCCGATGGTTCGTCCCGTGGCGGGCGCTCCCGCAACCCGTTCACAAACATTCCACTACGGTACAGCTCGCAATGTCCCGCAGGGGCCTACAAATTCTTCGTACACTCTCCCATATGCGCAGCAAATCCAACTGCCAGGATTCCATCAGAATGGAGGGTCAACGAACGGTTCAATTCAGGGGGTTGCTCAGGGTCTCTTTCCACCTTTAAGTACTCCTTCGAACGAGCACAGTTTGCCAAATGGCATGAATCCGCCAAGTGATCAGGTCAATGGGGGAGAGACTATAAACATTATGAATCGACGGGCGGATAAGGAGCAATCACTATACCAGATATGTCTCAACCTGAGGGAGCGGTTGAGACAGGTACCTGGCTTCGAGGAGCACATGAGGGAGATGGAAGATGGTGACGATGATGAAGAAGATGGCGAGGACCCCGTCAGCTTGATGTGGAAGTGTTTCAAGCTAGGGATCCCTTTAATGACGATATATAATGCTTTGGAGCCGGAAGTGCCACTGGAAATCGACATGTCAAAAGTCCATCAGTCAAAGATGGGCAAGGCGGCCACGTATCAGTTCCTTCAAGGGTGTCTGACCGTGCTCGAATTCTCACCCGCCGAGTGTTTTCTGATCACCGATTTGTATGGAAACGACACGACTGGTTTTGTAAAGGTGAGAATGAGAAATTGACTCTGTACAAGAAGAACATCTTCTGCACGCGAAGAAATTACCTCTCAGGCCATCTCAATTTAGCCCAAAGCATCGAGTTAAGGGGTGGTCGCGGATAAAAGGCTGACTTATTGCCTAGGTTACTAAGGTTGTAAATCGAGTACTCGACCTCCTCAGTCAAAGAGGCCAGCTATACCAGCAAGAAACCAAAGTGCATGCTTCAGAAGATGGCACCACGTCCGGGAAGTACACGAAGAGACAGCATATAGTTGGCGAGCTTGTCACGACCGAGCGGGATTATGTCCAGCACCTCGAATCCTTACAACAATTCAAGAAGCAAGTGGAGGAGCTTGGCGCTATTCCCGGCGACGCCATCCATGACATCTTTCTGAATCTCAATGCTTTGTTGGATTTTCAGCGCCGCTTTCTGATCCGTATAGAGAAACAGAATTCCCTCTCCGAAGCTCAGCAAAATTGGGGAAGGTTATTCACTAGCTGGAATGAGTCGTTTCGAGGCGTGTACGAGCCATTCATTGCAAACCAAAAGCGTTGCAACGAAACAGTCATCAGAGAATGGGAGAAGTTGAGATCAGCTGGGCACTCCGAGCTCTACAAGCAGATGGTCGACAACGAAAGGGTCCTGCTAGGGTTTTTGTTAAAACCATTCCAGCGGCTTGCGAAATATCCGCTACTTTTGGATGTACGCAAGCAAGATTACCCCTTGGATTGATCACAATGACTAACGTCGAGTTCAGCAACTGATCAAGGCAGGCGGGTTTGATGATGAGCGTCAGGATGAGCTCCGAGCTGCTGCTGAAGCTTCTCGGTCCGTTCTTTCACGGGCCAATGCAGCCATGGATAGAGAACAGCGCGTGGCCGCTGTTCACGAACTGGAAGGTAGCGTCGAAGATTGGAAGGGCCATAAGATTGAGCATTTTGGAGACCTCTTGCTATATGGGAACTTCACCGTTCTCAAAGGAGATGGATCGAAACAAGTGGAGCGGGAGGTTCGTTATATTCGTTGACTCAGTCCTAAAGGAATTGAACTTTGCTGACATGTAGGGTCCTTATCCCTGAGCGTTTCCAGTATAGAGTATATCTGTTTGAACGCATCCTTCTCTGCTGCAACGAGATCAACCCAAACAAGCAGAAAACATCCAAGCACAAGCCGACCACAGATAGAAAGAACAAGCAACGCCTTCAACTCAAAGGACGTATCTTCATGCAGAATGTGACAGAAGTTATCTCAATACAGAAGCCTGGTAAGCTGCGGATTCTTTGGGGTTCGGGATGCGGATGAGTCCCGCAATCCTTTTGGATGCTGATGGTTTACAGGGTCGTACACGATTCAGATATTCTGGAAAGGCGACCCGGGGGTCGAGAACTTTGTCATCCGCTTTGCGAACGAAGAAGTCATGAGGAAGTGGTCTAAGCAGGTGGATGTACAACGCAAACTGCTTGGAGATACGCCAAAGGGTGGAAAGCAGACGGCAACGTCCCAGACCGAGTTCACCTACCTGAAAAACCAAGGAGCCTTGATGGAAAATCCCTATCGAGAAGATGATGGTGATGAAGACGACATCGAGCAAGAGGAGCAGCAGCAAGTTACCCTCTACGGGGTACAGTCGGAGTTCTCGATTAGCCGTAACGCCTCAAGCACAAGCCTCGGAACCCGGTCTACGACTGGTGGCAGCGGACCTCCCCCGTCGCAAGCATCATCGAACCGTGCAGCGATACAAAGATTCCCGCTACCAGAAAACAATGGATCTTCTCTGACGCTACATACACAATTTCCTACAAACGGAACCTCTTCAGCGGAACGCACGGGCAACTCGTACTTTTCGCCAACTGCCGAGTCACCAGTATCTTTTCGATCCAGCTCTCAGTCCAACACCTACCCTTTCCCACGGCAAACAACCCCAAATAATGGGTGGCCCGGAGATGACATTCGGTTTACTGCTCCTGCGATGGGCAGACAACCTTCACGTGATGGTCAAAGTGCCAGCCATGGCTTTCATATGACTGGGCGCACAAATCAGAGGCCTTCTCTACCTGCCATGACGGCTTCTCAGACCGCCCAACAGCTGGCCATGACGAGTCGATTGCGCTCAGCCAGCAGCCCTGATATTCACAACAACGCTGGCGTGCGTCGTTATCCTAATGGTCAGATACAAGCATCCATTGATAATATTCCAGTGCCTCCGATCCCGGCTCACATGACGCAAAAGATGAACCCGGTGAATAGAAGCCAGAATAACTCCCCAACCGAGAGACCAAATGGATTGCCTACGCGATCCGCCACCCAGTCCCCTGCCATGCAACGGGAGCGGTGGGCGCAACAAAACAATTTCTCACTCCAGGCCCAGCACGGCAATGAAGACCCATCACAGCACCATGTGATGAACCAGGAAAAATACATGCACTATCACCAGCAGCAAGCCATGCGTCACAACCCACGCCTGTATCTCCACTCGGCGAACACCACTCCCGCCCCACCGCTGACAGTCTACGATCCCTGGTCGGGGGTACCCTTAACATCCACCTCCTCAAGCACCGATCTCCCGACCCCCAACCAACTAAAAGTAAAACTCACACTTGTCGACTTCGACGCCAAACACCTGACCCTCGTCGTGCCCTCCACCATCACCTACCGCACCCTGATCGACCGCATCGACGCCAAGCTCAAGCGCACCTCGGACGTCTCTATCGCCGGCGGTACCGCCCGTCTCCGCTATCAGGACGTCGACAAGGACTATCTCAGCCTCGACTGCGACGAGGACGTCCAGGGCTGGATCATCGACTGGAAGGAGAAGCTCATCAAGCGCCTGCTCGCCGGCGATGAGGATGCCGCGAAGGAGATTGAGTTGTTCTGTTCGAGGGTCGCCCCAGGGCCGAAGACTTCGTGAACTAGAGCTTCTTTGACCTCTATCTTGTCGTTCGGGCGTAAAGGATATTATCTAGGAACCTTTAGTCATCGTTTTCTCCGTTCTCCCATGGCGTTTTGGTTATCTTCTTCTTTTCTACTGGCCATTTCGGGGCATATCATCGTACCGCATCGTGTCTTATTGTCACGGTTTTCACCTCTATGTCAAGAAAACCTATATTCAGTGTCGGCGCCCGGGGTCCGGGTTAGGATCGGGACCAGGGGAAAGGTTACAGGTTCAGGGGCTGCTTATACGCAATACACTCTTCCTATCAAATCCATTACTCGACGCACGATCGATATCGCGGTTCGGCGTCTTGTTTGATTTGGTCGTCTGATTATGGGGAAAAGAGAGTAGTAGGGGTTTCTCGGTTTTACTTCTCTCATATCTTTCTACGTACCGTATCTTTTCTAGTTCCGTTATGTACCTCGCATATTGAGACTGGGGTGAGAATAAAGATCAGGGCGAGAGGGAGAATTGACGTATCACCGCTAGCCAACCTGCGTGTCGCTGATTGAACATTCGACTAGAATGAAATTGAACCGGATAAAGAGGCTCTTCTGTGGTATTGTGACCGCGTTCCTGTTTAACCTACTCGATGCTTCACCATTTTCTGTCCTTCGGCACCAAGGATTGGACGAACTACAGCGCGGGCCCTCAGATGGCTCCTGGCAGAAGCAAGATTGAGGTCGGCCGAGCCGATCCGGAATGAGATGAGACCTACCGCAGACAAACAGCATCCGCTTTTCACAGGTATTGGACGATGGGCGTCAATTCGAACTGAATGATTTCACTCTGGAAGAACACGTCGTCTCGAATGATGCATCTGCCTACCTTATGTAGCTCATTGTGAACCCCACATCCCGTTTGTCGCGCCACCAGCTCGATAGATCTACCACTAGCACTACAACCACCGCAGGCCCGCCGACCGTCCGCCACACCGCGTCAACACTATAGAGCAAGGTTGGAAATGAACAATCAAACCTCGAACACTCCAACACATCCAGAATATCGGACCGAAGGGATTCCTGAGATGAGCGCTCTATGTCACATGGAGGTCTCCTTGGACGGTTTCTTGTTGATGATGACGATTGATTCATATGGAACGGAACAGAACAGGTTCGTGCTTAGGGCTGAGGGACACTTCGTATGTATATTGTTGTTGGTGACGAGCCACAACCATTACGCCATTCGATTTACGATGTCTGGAACCATGATTGAAACCCTTCCCTTTCCCATTTGACCCACTCCGACCTACTTACCTGATCCTTCTCTTACCCATGCGAAGGAACGGAAGACGTAACTTCACCATGAAGATACCCCAATGGATACGCTGTGAATTTGTAAACCATTGCCCCACATCTGATGGACATAGATAGCTTAGAGTTGGGAAGGCGAGGCTGGTGAAAGAAGTGAAGGGTTGCTTCCGGTAAGATACGAATTGAGCAACGCATTCATGTTAGGAAAGGATAGATCTTGTCCATTTTGGCATCTCACGTCATAGTTCATGGCTTGCTCCAGTCCAGCCGCTACAAACACTCGGACAAAGCCCTGCAATCGAGGTCCCAGTAACGAAGCACCCGTGCCACGTCGCCCCCCCCCTGCCCAGGCCCCTTTCCTCTGTGCCTTCACTTCCGCTCCTCATCCCGATGCCTACAGTCACGCACAAGCCCCATCAGCACAAACCTCGCACACTCATTTTTCCCCACCCTCTCACTTCACCGGCCCCCCCAGAATGCCGGAACTCATGCAAAAGAAGACCGCGACCGACAAAGAAAGGGGCGCACTCACTTCTTGACGATCCTCTCAATGCCATCCAATCCTTTCCTCAACACATCCATCCGCGGCCCATACGACACCCTCACGAAATGATGGCACGGCGAATCGAAGAGGTCCCGACGCTTAGCCGGGTTCAAATCGAAGAAGATGCCCGGGACGACGATGACCTTCTCCTCGAGGCAAGCTTGGAAGAAGGCGAGGCCGTTTGCGATGGGTTTAGGGAGGCCGGAGACTACACGAGTGGGTATATTCAATCAGCGGGGCGTCACGCAAGCGGCCAATAGGAGAAGATCAACGGGACGAGGGGCGGGTAAAACGTACGGTCCAACCAGAGATAGAAAGTCGAGTTGGGCACGCTCTTGATCTCGAAGCCGATCTCGCGGAGTCGGGCGATGACGAAGTCGCGCTTGTCGCGGAAGTGGTGCTGCAGGGCTTTCATTTCCCGGCGGACCTTGTTGGGTTCGAGCATGGGAATGGCCGCTTCTTGGAAGGGGACGTTGGCGCCGCCATCGAGGTACGAGCCGCAGGAGCCGATGGCTTTGATGAATTCCTTCGGGCCGATCACCCATGCGATGCGCCAGCCTGGGAGGCGGAAGCGTTTCGTGAGGCCGTCGATGATGAGAACGTCTGGGGTTGGTGAGTGTGTGGGTTAGTCATGCGATGATTCAGAGTGAGGGATAGTGGGATTAGTATAATAGGGGCAATACCGTCTTCGTCAACGTCCTCGACATTTGAAGCCGCGCTAATGGTCGCGCCGTCGCAGTCACTGGTGAAATTGTAGCCACCGTAGAATTCGTCCATGATGAGCGTTGCTCGATTGCGGCAGATGTCTTGAATCTCGGCGAGCTCAGGGTTGGCGACGACTCGACCGGTGGGGTTTCGGGGGTTACTGGTCAGTATCACCGACGTCCCCCGGGCGATTTCTTCGGCGATCTTGTCCGGGTGGATGTGGTAGCCATCTGCTTCGGAAAGTGGGACAGGAATCGCCACGAACTACTCCCCTCATCAGTGAAGCTCATCGACAAAGCGGATATTGGGCGGCCGACATTTTTGAAAAGACTCAGCATCTATGTGTCATCTCTATCAATCAGCATATAGTCTAATCAGACATAACGGAGTAACATCGATCTAGGCTTGCTCATCCCGGATTAGACGGCGTAAAACGCGCATACCTCGTTGTAAGCTGTATAATCGGGGATGAAGAATCCCAAATATGCATTGTTTATAACGGCAGCGATTCGGATCAATCCAGCCCGACCGCCAGGCACAATGCACACATTTTCCCAAGTATACTGGCTCTCCTTTCCTTTTCGATGGTGGGCGTTGTAGAGATTGGCGACCGCCGTTCGCAGAGACTTGATTCCCGCCGTCGGACCTGTCATGTTCACACAGGAATCAGTCAAGCCCCAACCCGGAAACCCTCGAACGGCCACCCTCTGAGCGATCCGCGGCGTCGAAAGGTTTCCATGTGAAGCGTTCACGTACCGTACTCCCTCCCATGGATACTTACCTCAACACTCTCAGGCCGATGAAAGCTGCCCTCAATATCGTCCTCGACCTCGGGTGCGCCCTGTCCTAGATTTGCCCACGCATCTGGATCGTCCAGAAAGCCATGCTCGTATGCCCGCTCTGTCGTCCAGACGACGCCTGTGGAGGCGCGCGTGGGGTCGAGACCGGCGCGATGGCGGTGGCCTGAAGTACGTCAGATATTCAATGCCTAGTACCTCTGGGGAAGGCTGTAGGACCTGCATGGGCTTCGCGGAACTGTCGGTGGGCTTTGGAGCTGGTTTCTAGATGAGATGGGTTAGATATGATTCGCACATTGCGGCAATGAAAAGACGCAGTGGTAATTGTGAGTGTACCTGTCTCACTCGGGTCGGCGACAGAGAACTTCCTCTGGCGGGTTTGTTCGGTCGACATGTTGGACGGGGCTTCTGCTCGGTGTGCTACCAAGGGCTGTTAGTAGGTCTGGTATCAAGATACATTCAGTAACCAAGAACACCTTACGATTGACGGTTGATCGAATTGCTACTGTGTCAATCTTGCAATAATATCACTTCAATAGCTTCAATGCCAAGGTGTCAAGGTGTCGAGAAAGCTTGAAGTTTGATGAATCCTGTTTACATATGTACGGCTGCATGCATGCACTGCGTTTACGTGTACAGGTACCAAGTACCCAAAACCCCGGACGATGAGCAACAGACTCTCTTATGATACAAATTGTATTCTAATAAGCTTTGATAGAGTACAATAATTCCGTCGCAGGCAACACCATTGATAGAGACGAGAATGCGACAGAAAAATTAACCCTCATTGCTATCCTCCTCGAGCAGCACCTTGAAACTGAACGGCTCGAAAGGAACCTACGACACCGTTAGTACATTGTTACATTGGGATTTGATCGACTCGACTTACTCCATCCCCCATGAAGTGTTTAGACATCGCCTCCACCCAATGCAGCCTCAGACTGTGCAACATGGCGCTCGTGCCTTCCATGACGCACAGGACGGCGATGGTGAGGAAGAACCACATGTAAAAGGTGATGACCGTCATCAGGACGGCTAGGACGCCGGTCTGCTTGAACGCGTTGCCGATAGTCATGGTCCACAAGACGATCGACAATTGCTGATGGGCGAGAGAGAGTGCCCAGAGACGAAGGTAGGATGCCGTGTGTGAGACGCAGTTGAGGCAGAATTCTGTACACGTTAGGCACGGAGTCCGCCGAAAGAAATGGACCTAACTTACCGATGGTATGGATGGTCTGATGGATCATGACCTCGGAGAACTCAAATTCCTCGTGCTCTTCGTCGCCGATGTCTTGTGTGATCATGGCGACACCTTCTCCATCGCTACCCATGCTATCGCGTCCGCCGTCCATGCGATGACCATCTGCGCCATCGTCATCTAACGCACTCACCCTTGACGTTTCGCCAATGCCTCTATATCCCATAGCGCGGGCTCGGTTGTGCTCCCACCTGAGATACAGTGGCTTGAGCAACAGGAGGATGGGCACGCAGGTAACGGCGAGGATCAATAGGACCGTCTGAACGCCACCTTGTCCAGAATATAATTGCTGTCCTTTCTCGATCTCACCGGGTTTGAGGAACATGTAGATGAGCATGTTCAACAGTCCAGGTGGATCTCCATAAGGTGGTTCATGAGACCCAACAGGATACCAATCAACACACCATTTGTAGAGGATGGTGAAGACAAGATAGCCGAATATGGATTGGAAGAAGATCATTCCTGGGACGAAATTGCCCCATATATCGATGGGTGACTTGAAGTGGCGAGCGTTGATGAAAGAGAGGCATAACGAGTAGGTCATCTATGGACCGTTAGTCACGTGCGTGCTTGAAGTAACTGATCTCGTTGCTTACATGTGCCCAACCCATCAGGATACTCAGCTTCATCTTGTAGCTGTTCGAGAAGAGAAGATCGTTCTCCGCACCATGCCAACCCCAGTCAATTCCAAAGGGATATCGGTAGTTATTCTCATTCAACGACGCTCCAACCGTCTCGTTTGGCTTAATCCCTGGTGGCCAGTCCCATTGACTAGGAAACAGAGTCAACGCTTTGGAGAATGCGTCGTTATAGATCAGTCCGGTGTACATCGAGTACACGCCCATCATCAGCATGATGTATCGTCCATAGAATGCCATTGAGAAAAGCTCATCCAGCTTCCTCCTCAATAAAGTTCGCTCGTAGTAAATCATGGCAGTTGCAGCACAGGTCAGGATGAAGCCATGACCAAAGTCTCCGAACATGACAGCGAAAAGGAAGGGAAAGGTCACGATGGTAGGTAAGCCAGGGTTGACTTCCTGGTACTTCGCCGTACCATATGCATTGATGATGGTCTGAAACGCTTCGGTAAATTTGTTCACCTTATTGTAAGTTGGTGGCGTTTTCGATGTTTTGATCTGGTTGACAATGGTAGGGACCGAGAGGCCTGCCCTGTCGTTGACGTCTTGCAGAGTCGATTTAATGAGCGGCAGCGAATTTGTCGGGCACCAAGCCTCCGCAATGAGAGTTTTCCGAGCCTGATCATAGGAGAAGCGATTAAGAGTCTGGTACACAGCCTTCTCTTTCCTGATAATGATCATCCACGCAGCCAGACTACGTCCAATCTGTGTGAGTTCTGCATCTAACGTATTTCTGGTGTTGCGCAGAACGCTGTCCAAATCGCTTAGCCGAGTGTTGACCTCCTGGATCTGGTCTCTCCGCAGATCGCTGTTCTCGTCCACGCTGTAGAGATCTGCACCCAAAGACTCTGAGATTTTCCGGATCTTGGCAATCACCTCTTTCCCGTGTGCAAAGATAACAAAGACGTTCTTATGCACCTCGTGATTGTCTGTAGGATCTATTATAGGCTCGGGTATCTCGGACTGATTCATGTAGAGGTTGCCACGCAGAGTCCGCCATAGGATCCTCTCGAAGGCTGCGATTCGCTCCCGTGGTATAACGCCAGCAACGAAGCCAATGTTCATGACAGAAAAAGACTGCTGCCCTTGTGCATCGCCGTTCTGACCGCGAGACTGCTGCTCGACATCCTGCAGCAGTGGCGCTTCATCGTTATCAGTGGAATGCCGAATCTCATCCGTATGGCCATGAGCCTACAAGCGTATTAGCGTTCCCACACTCGTGTCACATCCTAGCCATAACAGCGCACCCTATCAAAGAAGCCTCCAGCTTCACGAAGTACCCAGCGCCATTCTGTAAGCTCGACTTCCCTTTTCTTCAGTGTCTCGTAGCTATCATTTAGCGAAGCTATTCGCTGCTCCAGACTTTCACTCTTCTCCACAAGTTCGTCGATTTCCGACGCTGACGGAGCGGCCAAGATGTCAGGGAAATCGTATTGGGACCGCTTGGGTATTGAAGCTTTGTCCATCTGAGTGTTGAAATACCCTATTCCCGGTTGTTAGATACTGCTACTTGATCGCGTTATAATGCCTCCAACATACGCAACTGCCTCTCAATATTATCCAGTCTCCGGATCTCTTTGGTGAAAGTACGCTGGAAAGCTGTGGTGTCGGAGTTCAACTGCCAGAGGGCTCACCCGTTAGCCACATGACCACGAAATGGCCCATATATGTAGACCCGAAGGCTCATCAACTGCTTCTGCAACCACGGCAGATCCACCGAGTCCAGTACAGGTAGAGTTTTCAATATTCATCTAGCTCTGCATTCCCGCTCCATCTGCCGCCAGAAGTGACCGGTTGACTTACGTCTCGGAACTGGATTTCACCTAGCTCTCCCAGCGCACTCACAACTTCTCGACCGATCTCGTTGGCGATGTAAAGCTGCGTCAAGGACATATCCGCCGAGCGGAAGAGGGTATCCTTTTGAGGGCTCATGATGGCCGTTGCTCGGATCCGAGCTAATAGCTGCTACCTGAGGTTCAAAACGCTCCAGCCGATACCCCGTACCTCAGCTGGGCTACCCGAAGTTATCAATTTCCCGTTTCTGGTGGGGAAGGCCGGAATCTGGAATCGAGGTCGATGAGTGATGATGAGGCAAGTCGCTAACGTTACGATTGTGGCTTGATATGGCCGATGCTACTGGGAGGATGACTAAGCTGCCGTGTCCGCGTGCTCCTTGCACCTCCCGCAAGCATGCTTATTATCTCTAGAGGTAGAGAACCTTGGAGATTTTCAAGGTAGTAGTCTCCAGAGGATGCGTGCATACAGAGGCTACTGTGGCGAAGTGGTACTCTCTACGAGCTTGCTATAAGGCGGGATTTATTCTAATCAGACGTGCAAAGCTACGCCTTCAATGGCATAAAACCCTAGATAGTTAAGTGACATACAGTACATTCATAAAGCTCGGTTTGACATTACTTACGAACTCCTCCAGATGAGCATGGGTCGAATCATCCTGTTAGGTAGCCATTTGCCAGGTTGGTTTCTGACACAGTGACGGCAAATCAGACAAGCACCGAACTCGTACATGTGCACGGCCCTGATGAGGGCCAGAATCGTCGGGAGCCAAGTAATCTATGACAACATATATGCCTCCACAAGTCCACAGGTATCTCGATAGGGATACAGTAAAACAAACTCAACTCGTAAGTCAGGCTGCTCGTCGCCCATACGGCTCGAACGGAAAACAGGCAGCAGTGATAGCCATAACGATGTAAAGCCTACAAATGTATCAATATGACCTCTTGCAGCAATCCTAGATTCAACATGGAGGAAGACATTTGGTACTTACGCTGCGCAGATAAAGATCGGTACTGGCGTGCTCGTGTTAGAGACAGTGGCGATAACCGCGCTCGTGATTCCCATCAGACGGTTGAAGGCCACACTGATGCCGTTTCCCGTGGCTCTGTGTGCTGAAGGCATGACCTCGGGCGTGTATGCATAGAGAGTGCCGTAATAGACGTTGAGACAGAACGAGATCGCGCAGTTGAACCCGAGGTTTTCCGCCGCTGTCCGGACTTGGGTGTAGGCGAAGAAAAAGGCCACTACAAACGTTGTCAGTAGCTACACCTGAAGAGCGTGTGTTGATCTGGATGAGCAGAACATACTTGTTACCAGCGCACCGACGACCATAGTGCCTCTGCGACCCAGGAGTCTGATCTCACACATGAACCCAGCAAGGACCGGGCCCCAAATACCACACATGTTGACAATAGCATAATTCCTCCACGTGACGTAGGCTGATGAGTCTCCTGTTTGTGCGCCCCGACTCTTGAGATATTCGGGCAGAAAAGCGTTGTACAAGGGATATGCGAGTCCGATGAGGAACCAGGAGAACCATATCAAGCCCGTGCTCAGACCCATCTTCTTGGTCAGGAATAACCCTCGTAGGTGTACCATCAATTCGCCAGTACTCCATTTGCCTTTCTTGCTTCTGGTTGTTCCTACTATGCCGCATGCTGCCAATCTCTCATGGGTCAATGAACAAGGCCGATTGTACTTCGTCGCCAACCACTGAAGCACTGCGACAACCTCTTCATCTTTGCCTTGGCCTAGTAGATATTTCGGCGTTTCCCTCAGGCGAACAACAGTCACCCGTAAGATGGACATGACGAAAACAAGACTTCCTAGCGTGAACCAGACATATCGCCAACCCATGTTATTAGCTTTCGTGCAAGTTGCGGCGTCCGCGCAGGAGTAGTTGGCTAGCCTTCACGGTCAGTACCGACAGACGGCTGTGGAAATAGAAAATCCCAACAAACCCATGAATGGCCATGCCACTAATCCAGCAATCATTTGTCCTGCTCCCCACCAACATGCAAGGAGCGTGAGAAGCCATTGCTTGCTTGACGGAAGGTATTCCAAAAACACGGTAGTATCCAAGATCAGGTTCCCACCGCCTCCAAAAGCCGACAGGGTTACGAACAGCCCTAGTACAGGCCAATTGGGCGCTGCGCCAGCGACAATCGCAAAGACAGAGCATATAAAAAGCGAAGTGTTGAAAGCGGTTCGTCGGCCAATGATGTCCGCAGTAAGACCCCAAAAGAGGGCACCTATAAGGAGACCAACGTATAAGCACATCGTGAGTGCGCGTTTGAACGATGGGTTCATCTCGAGAGCCGCTTGAGGCTGGATGATACTCTGCAGGAGAAGCAGGAGCGAATCCACGGCATAACTGAAACCACAGCGGTGGTCAGCGCGGTCCAGCATGATTTTCGAGAAACAGATGCGGGCCATACCCAAAGCCGTTGAGAACGAAGAGCTTGTAATGATATCCAGTCCACCCAATCTGATCAATCGCCTAGTATAACGTGTCAGTGGAAAACCTCGATTTCGGTGGCCAAACATCATACATCGTTGACGAGGTGCATCTTGGCGTTCAATGCTGGATCAACACTCTCCAAGGAAAAGACTTCTTTCTCCGAAGACGATCCTAGGGAGACGACATCCTCGTACAGCGCCTCTGTCGTGCCCACATGTTTCTCGTCATTCCCACCACCACCGAACAGAGGGCTGCTCCTTGCAGACATATCGCGCACTGCCCAATGCTACATGAAGTAATCCATGAACGAGGAGCACAGATTATGCTCAGAACGGCGAAGCAGTTGCTTGCTGCGATGCCACGAGTGAGGGGTGTTTAAAACAGAGCTGGTCCAGAAAAGGAACAACGTGCTGACAAGGAAAATGAGAAGGTAGGTCTTATCAAGGAACGCATCAGAGGCCACCCACATGCCGTGCTTCGCAGTAGCTTAGTTCGAGATCTGCTTGTATGAGTGCATTACTGCCCCGTCCCTATCATGCACTCTTCTATCCACCCCACATGTGCACACTTTGTTAGAGGGGGAATCTAAGTGGAGATCCAGTAGCCAATGAATTTTAAACAGTCGCATTCTCCCAGGTATCAATCTCGCCGCTTGCTGCACGCCGCCACATCCAAGCTGATCTCGAAAAATCTATCAGCCTCCGTAACGTGCCCCTCGGCCAGCGTGAGACTGTCCCGCAGATATACCCTACCCAGGGAATATATTCACCACATGACAAGCTAGCCTACTGTGCATGCGGTAGGGTTGCGATCAGTGTAGAGGTAATGTACCTATTGCTGGCATCCACCCGACAAAAGTCTGTGGATCTTCTACGACCTTACAGAGCCCGGGAGATCAGTAACGTTAGCGGCTCTCTTGCTCTCGGGACTCGGGCCGTCTCCGCTGTCACGGGCAAGAGAAACCCACTCCGAGCCTCAGTGCACAGTAGAAAGTCCCTCATTTATCTGGACGTATGTTCACATCAGCGCAGCAGTGTGACTCGAAGAACCAGGGGGGGTTGGATTCTAGTAATGTAAAATACTAATCGGAATGGTGTGGATTAAGATTCTATCAAATGCCCTGCATACAGTAAGAGATGCTCACACTCCTCACGACTGAAACCGCAATAGCTTCATTACCGGATACACGCCTGTTCAATCTATTGCCAGATTAAGAGAAGTCTACAAGTCTATCTCGCTGAAAAGCGCATCAAAGTACTCGTACAGTCAACGCCTCGTTCTCTCATAGCCGGTCAAATATCTGTGATTTATATTCCACGTTTCGTCCCATCTTCCTTCTGTATCTCAGACTTGCCATCCGTGCTTCGCTCACGCTCTTCAGCTTTACGTAGCTGAAGCGCCTCCGCTTCCCTGACCTTAGCGTCCCGGCGCTGTCGTTCCATTCTCTCACTGAAGCGGTCCGAGAACAGCTCTATATGCGGCCTCATGAGAATGGTGTACTTTACGAATTCTTCCAAGCAGTCCACCAGGCGGTCTCTATTGCCACTAGGTATGAGCCTTTGAGCGTCAGGCTGTCCTTCGTCCGAAAATTGCGTGTATGCCATAGGAATCGAGGATTGATTAGGAATCGTGAACATGCGCATCCAGCGGCCAAGAATGCGAAGAGAATTCACACTGTTGAAAGACTGTGAGCCACCGGAGACTTGGCCGATGGCGAGGGTGCGGCCTTGTGTGGGCCGAACGCTGCCAGTTGTGAGAGGGATCCAGTCGATTTGGTTCTTGAAGACAGCAGTCTGTAGTGATGTTGCGTATCTGATCAGCTCCCACACCCTTCTCCGTGATAACGTGGGACAGAGTTGGCGGGCCAAGATCATAAAGCGTATGCGCAGCAGCAAATAGCAGAAAGAACAGAGAGAAATCAACTGCGTACCAAATTCCCATGCTGCTCGGGCGAAATCCAAACATGGCCATCGCTCCACCTGCTGAGCTCTCTCAGCTCCTGCACCTTTTCGTGCGTATGCTGGACGTCATCCTTGACAGGGAGCCCGTTGGGATCATATACACGGACGTCACAACCGAGTCGAAAGAGGATGCGAGATGCTTCGAAGGCGACAAACCGGGAGTACGATCTGCAGCAAGCAGAGTTGGTACAGTATTTCCTTAACAACCAACCTCAATGGTAGACGTTCATGGCGTAGAGTTCAGGATACGGACCTTCGTCGAAGACTGCCATAGAGCACCAACACTCTCAATCTCTGTTTCGTCTCCTGTAGATCTCTGTCCGCCATATCCATGACCTCATTCAGCTCAAGGTTGTTGATCCAATCATACTCAGCCTCGTCATCCAGGACGAAGGGACGGTATTTCTTCCTGACCTGAGGATCATCCTCGCCCTTTGATATGGCGAGTGTCCGAAATTGAATTGGAGACTCGGACTTGGCGTTCTCGACGCTGGTCGTAGGTACTTCTGGTCTCGAATGATCCCCATTGGGAATACCGTTCGTTGCCGCGTCTACGTGGCCATGCCTCGATTGACGCAACATGGGGGAGTGAGAAAGCGCTAGCAAGCCCTCTCCAGTGGCCTTAAGAAACCGAGTAAAGAAAGGTAAAACGCAAAGTAGAATCTACCCCTTGGTTCTTTCTTGGGCTTCTGTGAGAGGACGAAGAAACCACACAAGTGGAGACCGAGAGATCTCAACCAAAACACACCAGAGTGTAGAAAAGAGCAAAAAGGAATCACGTTGTGTAGCTATGTTGTTATGAATTTTCACACCTAGAAGTTCCCTATCGTGCCCGTATACTTCAACGGTGGGAAATATATATCTTTTCGGTTCAGAAGCGGTCGAGTTGAGTCGATGTCGCTAAGGCATTTCTAGTGGTCAGAAAGTTCGAACGTCCACCACTACATCATTCGAATCTTGACTGTGCCTCGTACTTCAATTCGTGAATGAAGCAGCATCTATGCCAACCGAGTCTTGGGTCTCAGTGCTCTGCAGCTTGCCCTCATGATAGCTGGAGAGAATTTCGTGTCCTAACCAGGCCCCAGCCTGGAGATATGACCGAAAGAGAGAAATGCCCATATATACCTGGTAATTGTTACAGGCATACAAAAATATGTGGGCGTCATAACGCCTGGGCTTGTCTCTGAACTCAGCGAGACCCTTTCTGCACACTGATCACCTGGTAAACGCCCTGAGTGGTTGCTTTAGGTAGGGGTACCTTAATAACAACAAAGCTGAGTCACCAGCTGCGAACTTCCCTGTCAGTAAACATCAACCTCCACCACCGGGGAAGCTGGCGCGATAAGCGCCCAAGATGCACCTTCCTCTCTCCCTCATCTTCTATAGTACAACTTTTACTATCCTCACTCTTGTCCTTGTCGTACTCCTTCTCATTACCCCCGCAGACACTATCTATCAAGCCTACAAGAATAGCCAGTTCTATTATATCTCTGTTATCGGCGGAGCTTACGTGCTAACACTCGGCTTTGCCATCCTGATCTATGCCAGTAGGCTTTACACAAACAGGACTGTGCTTGCCGGGATACCGAAGACATGGATACCGGTCGAGAAGGGGGATGTCGGCAAAAGTGTACGACGGATGATCGTGGAGGGTCTAGCGCGCAGTGCGATTATTGCTTATGATGCAAGGCCTCGGAACATAAGACAAGAGAGTGGTCTGAACATAGCAGATGGCGCGACGGCGGACAACACCCAGCAGACCAACCGCAAGGGAGATCAACGCGCTAAGAATGACGGTACGCCTTTGCAGGCACCTTCCAGTACACCAACATGGGGCCCCATAGCACATGCGGGTTGGTCGTCGCCTTCTTCTACCGATCTGCCGAATCTTCATTACGAGCCTGTAATTCTTGAGCTACCGCACCTTATCGAGGCCAAGGCTGTGTCCCTCGCTCCACAAGACCCTGCGTTCTTTCCAGCAGATGTCGACAACAACACAAACCGGCCGGTAGTCATACCAGATGCACGCTTTGTCGAGCTTCTCCAACGCCCTGCTACGATGGGGCTGCGCGATTACGTCTCTTATCTTACGTCTTTGAACCTTATCAACCCACCGAATCTGGGCGCCGACTTCCTGAAACTCTATGAGCGGGCCAGATTTTCTGGCTCTGAACAGACGGAGAGTGAGTTCAGACAACTTATGGCAGTGTTTGCCGAGATTTTGAGAGGAATGAAAGAGGTCGACCCTGCCGTTCTAGCAGAGCTGGTAGCCGAGGATGGCGAGGATCTGAACGACAATTCAGAAGCCCCAAGTCAGTCGTCGGCTATGGACGATGAAGACGAGGTCGACGACAAAGCATCGATGCGCGACAGGATCCCCATAGGAGCGGACAGAAGCCGCAGTGGGAGCGAAAGTACTACCCGCACCTCCCCTTCGGTTCTCCGATATCGAGAGCCTGACGCCTCACACACCCCCAAAACTCCCTCACCCATACCGAAAACACCATCAGTAGCTTCTCTGAGACGCGTCAAGACAGCCGCATCGTCCTCAGCATCTATGAGGTCTGGGTCTAGCGTCATCAAGTTAGCAGAAGCAAGGAGTTTACTGGATCTGCCGTACACTATTACGATGACATCGAGTGTCGAGACATGAAGTCTTATCATGCTGGTACTTTTGAAGTCACGGAAGGCGTTCGGGAATTCGTTTTGGACAGGCCCGGTTTGGACAATATATATACCCTTGACGAATGCTAGAACGAAGTCTATTTGCCGCAATGCTCTCTTTCCGCTAGAATGACACGCGATACTCCAAATCCTAAGGTACAGTCTCCTACCAACTTACAAGGGCTCTCGCCCTATCAAATCCTCCGCGCAGCTGTCGATCCGGCTTGACAACCTTCCCCTTCAGCACCGTGAACTTTACGATACCTTCACAATCTTCCGGCCGCACCCTGGCCAACCAGATACCCTGCGACGCTTCCGCGCTCCCAATCGCCTTGTCACCATCGTCGTTGCCATCCCTGTTTATCGCACCTCTCCTGTACACCATAACGTTGGCGGCGAATTTATGGCCGCCCACGTGACTGATGAAATATATCCCGACACCTCCGGGCCGCTCATCGTGCAGGTCGCGGTAGAGTCCGAGATGCCGTAAGTGGCGCTCGAACTCACGGCGGAGTAGGGGTGCGGATTGGCCACAACGGGCGTCGCGTGTCTTTTGAGAGCAGAGGAGGATCACTGCAAGATGAGGACAGGGCCGGCTGGAGAACGGGTGAGACACGACGGGGGAAACGGGGCGTGTGAGTTCATTTGCAGATGAAGACGAGGAGGTCTCATGTGGTGGGTTGTGGTCAGTGATCGGAGTTGACGCAGACCCATTGCTGGTGCCATTTGTGGTGATGATTTCTGGCGACTCCGGTAATACACCCAAGGGTGTGGTTGTTGTGGGCGCATAGTCGATGAAGCCACGAATCAAGTCAGGGACCGAAGACGGGGTGACGTTGTCGACTATTGTAAACGATGGCAGGAGCAACACGGTAGTCGGACGGTCGTGCTCGGGAAGACCATGATGACCATGCGGAAGCGGCATGTTCGAGGCCGAGAGCATCAGACGCTACGTTGCAAATGACGTTCAGCTTCCCATACATTATCACCTCCGAATCCTGAGTATATCATCTCCACCTACCCCATTATTAGGCGTAACCCCACACTTCACCACAGCCTCCATCACACTCCCCCTCTCATCCTCCACATCCCTCGTCCAATCGGTCTTCCCAGTCGCCACAACCAAATGCGTAGCCCATCCCTTCACGTGACCGTACAACTCTTCGTCCTCGTCGATACTCCACTTCGCAGGATATCGGACGGTGCAGCTCTCGCAATCGTGCTCGCAGTCCTCCCCGTCCACCGACGGGTCGACCTTGGGGAATAGGGTGCCTTTGGGGGCGGTGGTGAATGTGCCCTTGGTTGATCGCGTGGCGTCCGTTCCCGACGAGGTCGACTGGAGGAAGGCTTGGCCCCGGCGGAGGAGGGACTGGAGCTGGGCAGACATCTTCTGGAATCTGGACGGAGCATCTTGGCGTGGGAGATCTTTCTTAAGGTATCGTTTCTGCTGACGCAAGCAAGCGAGCGGAAGGCTTCCGCCCTGGACGTTGCTGCTACAAATCACCTCTCCGAAGGCAGATTATTGGCCATCTTCAACGCGACCCTTCTACTGAAGATGCAGTCCTGGTCACGGTCAAAGGATTGTTCGGTGGGGCTTTTCGCCGCGCGTACATCCTCATACCTTACCTTGGAGGCAAAGAAGTCAATAATAGCAGTTGAGGGTGTACAGTACGGTACTTCGTACGAGTCCAAACTACTTCGTATAAGTGGCTGTAACCCTGGTCACGGCTCTACCTTAGCCACCCGAACAACGCAGACTTCTCCCGACAATAGTTCCTCTGAGTAGTGAACACTACTACAGAGCTTCGATCCGCTTCAGATCCTCCAGACCAATGTAGCTCGAGGGGATGGGATATCGCGATAGGTATCGCCTAAGCTGCCACACAAAAGACATTTTTGTTGTGGTAGAACGTGCGACTCTGTATGGCATAGCCTGCTACAAAGTCGGCGGCTTGGTAGAGCCCAACCGCCTGCCTAGAAGTACCTATATCAAGGATACCCCGCACAGACATGCAATGGCTTTTCAGCTGAGAGCACTAGGTTCATTAGCTCTCTCACCAGAGATTGGACTGGCTCTTTCGTCGCCCGGGATGCTCGCGCCTAGGATGCTGGCCCAGGATGCTCGCCCAGGATGCAGGCCCTGTGGTCTTCGTCGCCGCAAGGCACTTATTTATACTGTCAAACGAACATGTTATGAAGTACGAGGTAATTCTTGCGATCTAGCTCTCTGCTATGTGCTAGTTCTTAGGATACCTGGTTCAAGTCGTAATGTTTCGTCGCATCTTTGGGGACCATAAGGAGAATAAGGAGAACAAGGGAAATAAGAAAATTGCGGTTTCAGAGGGAATATCAAATCGAACAGGTGCTGCCGAACCGACCTCGTTAGACGTACCGGTGGGTTCATGGTCCCAATTCCCTCCCGCTTGATCGCTCACTCATCCAGAGCAGAAAGATACTCTAGGCCTGCAGATCTTGTATGAGCCTGAAGACGGAGACGTCACGGTTGAGTAAGTAAGCCTGAGCCTGGCAACTCTTCGAGCGTTTGCTGATCCAATCCCTCAGCATTGTTGCTGTTCACGGCCTTGGTGAAGGTTCATGTTCGACATGGACCCATAAGAACGGCATCAACTGGCTAAAAGATCTTCTTCACTCAAGTCTTCCGAAGGCACGGATCATGGCTTTCGGGTACGATGCCTGCATCACCAAAGCGCGAACGGAGAGAAGCTTCACGTTTGCAGAAGATCTGTTGGTCGAGCTTCGCGACGTCAGACCAGGCAAGGCTCAATTGCGCCCACTTTTTGTTCTTGCTCACGGTCTGGGTGGGTTTGTTGTGAAGAAAGCACTCATCATCGCCAGCGGCCGTCGCAGCCAGTACGGTAATATTCTCGAGAGCACGAGACACCTGATGTTCTTTGGTACCCCCCACCAAGGGACAACCTCGACTGCAGGATTCCTACGTCGTCTCGGGGCCGTTCTCTCAGCTGACGCAAGCGTGTTGCGGGAGTTGGAGCTTTGGAGTTCACAAGTTCTTGAGACCAACAGTGCCTTTTTGACAGAGATCGCACCCAAGTTCACCATCACTACATACTGGGAACGAGAGAAGATCAGTGGAGTCCAGGTCAGCGAGAAATTTTCACAGGTTCTTTCTCCGTTCCCGCTAACCCACATATTCCCCTTAGGTTGTCGACGAAGGCTCTGCACGTCTGAATCAAACCCACGAGGATGTCATTGGCCTCGACGCCGACCATTTCGGCATGTGCAAGTTCATTGATGCGCGTGATAATAAGTTCCTCAAGGTTTCTCGCCGATTGCTATATGAAGTTAGCAATCTGGACGGTCCGACCAGTGTGGGTATTAACGATGAACGTGTCAAGGACCTCTTGAAGTTAGTGCCTCCACAGAACAACCCGTCTGGCAACCAAGAAGCACCGGATTTGCGAACTATTTACAGTCCTTAAGCCGAAGTCGCCTTCGAATAGACTGGGATGGATGAATATCCAGAGTGTGTTCTTATCTGATTTTCGCAACCATGCAAGGACAACCCGGCTGATCATTTTAAGTACAGGAGTATGATGAAAGTGTAGGCTAAGTCAACTCTGCCATATGGTGTTCTCGGTGGCTAATCGCAACATCAGCTCGCTCTTGGGCTGAGAGTTTCGATCAACCCTTCACGTTTGACGATGGCGACTTTTTGAAACATTACAGAAAATTGTCTCAACATAGCCGAGAAAGTTCGCTCCCAGGAAGCCATCACCGATAGCGCGGTAGTCTTTGGCACAAAGCTCGAGTTATCGACTACATACCGTCAGCTAGGAATGTATGCCAAGGCCGAGGAATCTGCTCTCGAAGTCTTCGAGCACTTCAAGCCTGGAGGTCGTGGCGATAAGGGTTCAAAAGTTTGGATTCGAGAAGCTCAAACCCAGCTTGCGCTGGCACTCCAGAAACTGGGGGAGATTGAGGACGCCCTGGAAATGGCACAACAGGTAGTTGACCATGAGCGCAAAAGGTTTGGCGTTGGGAGCAAGGCCTTATTCCGCTCACAGTGCGTCCTTGCATCTATACATTTGGACGCTGGCCATGCAGAGATGGCCGAGAAACTCATCATTCCGGTGGTGGAGACCTGGTCAACGCTTCTCGGTAGAGACCACTCACTCACAGGCATGGCCTTGAGCGTTCTGGCGCGATCACGTCAGAAGCAGATGCGATATGAAGAGGCTGAGCCGCTTCACATCCAAGCGATGGTAGCACGACAAGCTGCTCTTGGGCCTAGGCACCCACTGACCTTGGAGATGAAGCACAATTACGCTATGCTACTTTTCGAGATAGGTGATATTGCAGAGGCTGAGCCACTATTGTGCGAAACTCTGGAGGAACGGAAGACAGTTTTGCAGGGTGGGCATCCGGATCTCAACCGAAGCATAGCGGATCTGACTGAAGTCCGCAAAAGTGGAACTTCAAAAGGGTTATCATTCACACGGGTAGAAGCGAGGAGCA
>JAABUU010002999.1_pt1 | contig 22400 bp, 27 predicted proteins | sample 5559301 | NCBI WGS metagenome assembly JAABUU01 (sample SAMN10711884, study PRJNA513360) | rock metagenome | isolation source: Antarctica rocks | place: Antarctica: Victoria Land, Richard Nunatak white | reverse complement strand
GCGCCAACCACGGCAGCGCCGACGCCGGCGCCCACTACCGAGGCGCCGACGCCGGCACCCACCACCGTACCGCCGACGCCAGCGCCCACCACGGCAGCGCCAACGCCGGCGCCCACCACCGCACCGCCGGCGCCGGCGCCCACCACCGCACCGCCAATGCCGGCGCCCACCACAGCAGCGCCGACGCCGGCTCCCACCACTGCTGCGCCAACGCCAGCACCCACCACTGCAGCGCTGACGCCGGCGCCCACTGAAGCGCCGACGCCGGCGCCCACCACGGCAGCGCCAACGCCGGCGCCCACCACCGCCGCGCCGACGCCGGCGCCCACCACGGCAGCGCCGACGCAGGCGGCCGCCGCCCAGCTGGGCCCGCTGGCGTCGCGCTCTGTGCCGGTCGGCCCGCTTGATGGGTCGGGCACGGACGGCACTCCGCAGCCGCCCGGCGCGCCCGCGGCCGCCGCGCCCGCCCAGGCGCCCGCCGCGCCGGCGGCCGCGGCGGCCGCGGCGGCGTCGGCGCCGCCACCTGCGGCAGCGGGCGCAACGCAGCCGCAGGCAGCGCAGGCGCCCGCCAGCGTGGCCGCGGCGCCAGCGCCCAGCAGCGCGCCGGCGGCCGCGGCGCCGCCGCCCGTGGCCGCGGGCGCGACGCAGCCGCAGGCAGCGCAAGCGCCCGCCGGCGTGGCCGCGGCGCCTGCGCCCGGCGACGCGCCGGCGGCCGCGGCGCCGGCGGCCGCGCCGGCGGATGCTGCGTCGGCGCCTGCGCCGGCGGTGGTGGTGGCAGCGGGGCAGATACTGGTGGCGACGCTAGACCTGGTGGGCGAGCGTGTGGCGGCGCCGCTGGGCGCGGCGACCGTGGCGCCGCTGCTGGCCGTGGTCGGCAGCGTGCTGGCGCCGCAGGCGTCCCAGATCTCCAGCATTGGCGTCGGGTCCGTGGCGGTGCGCCCCGCCTCCGGCTGCAGCAGTCTCGCGCTCCGTGGTTGCAGGGCGTGCTCCATGGCGCATGGCCTGGCTGGAGCGAGGCCGCCGCGGTGCTATGGTGGGCGCTGGGTTCCTCAGCTGGTTTGCGCTGTGCGCTGCATTGCCGGGCGAACCAAGCCATGGTGGCATGGCACGCTCCACATGCATCAGCCCACACCACTTCATTCCAAGGTTATGGTTGCCGCGCAGGGCTTGCCGGCGACCTCGAGCGCGCGCAGGCGCCTGGCGTCCGCGCGCCGAGGCCTGGCGCAGGTGCATGCAGCAACGTCCAGCAGCTGTGTGTCAGATATCTGTCTGATAGTGCCCCCACGAAGGCGTCTTTCAACAACAGCGCTTGAACTGAAGCGTGGCCTGTCTATGGAAGCGCTGGAGGCGTGCATGCGCCTGACAACACCTGGATGCAGCAGAAGCGAGCCAGCAGCGCCCAACCGTTTCCCGGCACTGCGCGCCATGCTGTGGCCAGCAACGGGTGGCCGCGCCCGCACACGCGCCCGCTGACGCGCTCCCACGCCGCGCGGCCGCGCAGGCAGTCATGAGCCCACCGCCGCCGCCGCCGGCGCAGGCGGGCTCGCGCGTGCAGGTGCTCGTCAACCTGGCCGCGGGCACGAGCGCGTCGGCGGTGACGGCCATGCAGCAGGAGCTGCAGGCGGCCGTGTCGTCCGGCCAGCTCGCCGACAGCCTGCGCGTCGCCGGTGCGCCAGCAGCCCCAGAGGACATGCGCTGGCAGCCCCAGAGGGCCTGCCATGTGAATCTTGTGTCGGTGGGACGCCCGCAGCAGCGTATATGCAACGTACTTGCACTTCCTTTGCCGCCATTGAGGGCCCTGCGAAGATGCCCCTAGGAGAAAAGTACGACAGCCTGCGGCTGTCGCCGGCGCGCCGGCAGCCCCAGAGCGCCTACCAGCAGCCTGCGCGTCGGCGGCGCGCTGCCTGCTGGCCGGGCCGCGAGCGAGTGCAGGCAGGGCTGTGCTGTGGGTGTCAGGGCGCCGCTGTCGAGCGGGGGAGGTGCCGGTACGCAGGCCTGGACGGAAGCCGCTTGTGCACCCGGGCAGGGTCCGCTGGCCATGGACCCGGTGCTGACGTCTGGCGCGGCATGACAGTGGAGTTAACGTGGCATTTAGATATAGGGTTAGGTAGCCCTGGTCAGCAGCCAGCACGCTGGCGTGCACTGCACCGCGGCGCGCCCGGCGCCACGCTCGGGCGGGCGCGCGCAGGCGTGATCGTGGTGAGCGTGCGCGACGTGACCTTCGCGCTGGCCACTGCGGCGCCAGCGGCCGCCGCGCCGCCGCAGAGCAGCCCGGCCGCGGGCGCGGCGCCTGCGCGGCACCTGCGCTGAGCGTCCGGGGCGCCCACGCGGGTTGTGCCGTCCCGGCAGCCGTCGTAAAGCCGTGCTTGGCCAGCTGCAGAGCAGCGCATAGTGCGCCAGGTCGTGACCCGCCCTACCCGGCACCTCCCCGGTTGTGAACCTAGTTAGCAGGCGCCCCACTGCGCCCGCCCAACCTCGCAGCGCTCAGCGGCGGGGCGCGTTTGCACATGTCCTTGGTGGCCCCATACACATTGCGCATGCGCCCTGAACTTGTCCATAGCGACTTGTTTTTGCGCTTCACCCCTGCGCGCGTTACGTGACATATACAACAGATTAGAAGGTGCGGCAGGAGAACTCACGCACTGCTTGGCACTGTGTGGTATGAGACAGGCGTCTGGACCCATGTGCTTGTGTGGTGCCGTGCGGCGTGCACGGCTAATGGCCCCGGGGCTTCGCTGGCGCATCGCCGGGAAGCCTGCCTGCGCTCTACATACATCCGCTGGCAGGCTCTGCCGCGGCCGCATTGCAATTGGTCCTCTGCTGGGTTTCCTTTCGGACTGCGCGTGTTTGTTGGGCTGTTTGTGGCATCCTCTGCGTCAGTTAAGTCTAGGCTGTGTGCCGTGCAACTGTCCTCCACAATTGCGTATCTGCATCTGTTGAGTCTGCATGCTCGCCACATGGAATGTGCGTGCTCGCCATGTCAAATGCACCCGTGCCCTGTGGGCGCCGCTCCACACTCATACCTGGCAGAGTCAGGTACCCATGCAGCATCATGAGCATACGTAGGCACTCCAGCAGTGCTTTACCTATGCGTTACGTCACACTGCAGGCTCAGAGTCCAGGCGCACAGCTCCGGCTCAAAGGCGCGCGGCCTACAGCTACAGGGCGTGCCAGGAAAGCGTATGACAAGCAGGGGCCGTCTGTGCCTTCGGCGGCACACAACACATGTAGCACAGGCTCTGGGTGAGAGCATCAGCCGCACACAGCAGGCGGTCTGCCTCCGCCGCGCTCGGGTCGCCTCTGGTGCAATGGTGCCAGGAGCCCTGCTAGGCCTGGCCGTCACCCGCGCACAGCAGGCGGACCATCTCGGCCGCGCGCGCGCCGCCGTCGTTGCCGACGCTGGGCACCAGCCGCCGCGGGCGCAGCCACGCGACCGCCTGCCGCAGCTCCTCGAACGAGCTGTGCTCGGAGTAGGGCACCTGCGCCGCGCGCGCTCAGCCCCCTGCTCCCGCGGCCTGCGACGAATGCCCGACAAAGAGCGCTGCGCCTGACAGCAACCCCTGGCTGCAACGGCCAGTCTTGCATCTAGCATGCAGCATTGCACTATAGCAGCCTCTGCGCCACAGGACTAGACGCAGAACCAAATGATCGCAGCATGGCGACACATCAGGTTCATGGCACGTGTGGCATGCTGGGAGTTTGAACACGCTGCTGTCTGCACTGCTGTGCATTCAGAGCCCTGTTCCTGTCCCAGACATCCCGTACACATGCGGAGCAGATTAGCATGGTCCGGGACGCTCAGACGCTCCCAGCCCTTGGGGCAGGGGGCTACCTCATAGACGATGAGGGTGCCCTGCTGGTGGCGCCTGCCGCGGCCCGCGCGCCCGCGGCCTGGCGCGCTCACGGCAAGCGCGTGTCACATCACTGCCATCCACACCATGCGGGTCGTGTGCCGCGGGTGCAGGGCGCGTCTGGCACCAGGTGCTGGCTGTGGGGCCTCACTGCACGTCAGGACGGCTCGCGCTGCTTGTGGTAGGTACCTACCCCTGCCTGTGCAACCAGACACTGGCCCCGCGGGCTTGCAGTCGCGAATGTGTCCATCCACTACTCACAGTGTGCTTCTAAAAAAAAAAATGAAACACAAGATGGAAACATGCGGCAACGGCGCGAAGGCGTCACCCACGGAGTGCGCCCAGCCGGTGGGCCGGAAGGCGACGACGGTGTTGAAGCGGCCGCGGTAGTGCCGCAGCGCGCGGCCCATGTGCTTCAGGCTCACGCGCCACAGCGGCACCGCCTGCAGGTGTGCCTCCTGCGGCGCGGGATCAGAGCAGGGTTGACGCCCTAGCCTGCGTCTGCGTGCCGCTAGGCGCCTGCGGCGGGAGGGCTGTGCGCCCACCGCTCCGACGCGCCAGTGTGCGTGCGCTTGCGCAGCGCTGCCTGCAGGCGTGCGCGCCTCCCGAATGCGCCGCGGCCGGCCATGGACAGGCCGCAGCAGCCAGACGTCCCATTGGCAATCAGCAGCGTGAGAGCAGCATGACACAAAGAAACAATATTACGCTTGCTGCCCTCTGCTGCCAGCCGCTGCGAACGGCAAGCGCGCCCGGTCGTCGGTGGTCAGCAGGCGCGCGTACTCGGGCGGCAGGCCCAGCGCCTGCAGCACGCGCAGCTTGCCCGCGCTCACGTACACCTGCGCGGCGCACCCGCGGCTCATGCCTGCAGCTCGCTGCTCATGCCCCTTCGCTCGCTGCTCACGCCTGCAGCCTGCTGCTCATGGCCCTTGCTCGCCCGCTGCTCGTCCACCTTGCCGGCAGGGCGCGGCTCACTCGCACGCGACGCGCTGCAGGCGCCTGCCCCATCACCGAAACCCGGGCATTGACGCGTGTTGTTGCCAGAGAGTAGAATTAGGGTGCCCTGCCCAAACCTCACAGTATGCTGGCTCAGATGCGAGCAGCCCCGCTCACCTCCGCTGATGCACGGCTGGTGTTCCGCCTGCTCTGCGACATGGCGAGGCTGCGCGGGCAAGCAGCATGGGCAGGTGCGCCAGGGGCGCGCCTTGCGCTGCAGCGCGCGCGCGACCTCCAGGAACAGGCGCTCCTTGCCGATTGTGTAGCAGCCGAACAGGAACAGCGTGCCAGGGTTGAACGCCTCCGCGCGCACGGCCTCCAGCGCAAACTGGACCACCTGCGTGCCCGGCGGCGCCAGCCAGGCGCTCACAGCAGAGGGGCGCGGCGGTGACGCGGCTTGCACGCGCAGAGCGCGCTGTGAAACAAAGATGCCGTGTGTGTGGTGAGGCTGAAAGCATGTCCGCTCTTGCGCAATCCCGTAGCGCTACCAGTCAGGTCAGGCCTGCAAACCAGGACTGATATGAGCAATGCACGCATGCCCTGCGGAGCAGGTCTGGCCGCCCCCTGGCGCGCCACGCGCCGGGGGCTTGGCCGGGTAGGGTAGGGTTAGGGTTGGAGCTGGCACGCGCGGCGCGCCTGCGGCTGCGGCGGGAACGCGTAGCGGGGGTCGCAGTATGTGGTGTCCAGCACCAGCTCGCAGCGCCCGGCCACGCGCGCCAGCGCCGCCTCGGCCGCCATGCCCGCGTGCCACCTGGACGGCGCCGCGTCGCGCGTCACCGGGCTTGCCTCGACAGCGTCACGCCGGACTCGGGCGCCCGGCGCACGGGTGCGCACCGCCGCGCCCGAGCTTGAACCCCGACATGCGCGCATGCATCTCTCCCTCCAGCGCTCGCAGAGGGTGCAACGCACCAGCCCGTGCAGCAGGTTTCCATCTGCGTGCGCCGAAAATATCCCTGACATGCCTGACTGACACGCCTGCCTATATGTTCTGACAGACAGCCTGATCTTGCTGCCTAGCTATCTTCGCTCATAGACGTTTAGGCTCCAGGTATATCCTCCCTGCGGCGCGCCGGCAGTCGCCAGTGTGCAGCGTGGGTCGCCGGCCGGGCGGCTCGAAGAGCAGCATGGCGGCGCCGGGGCAGTGGTTGGCGTCCAGGAACGTCACGCGCACGCGCTCCACCAGCAGCGGCACGCCCAGCTCCGCCACGCGCAGCCGCTCCCAGGGCACCTGCCCGGCAACCGGCGCCATGCTGGGTAGGGTAGGGTCAGGCTGATAGTGAGACAGGTGGTAGTATTGGACGCGCTGCTACGCCCGGGGCCCGTCCGAGGGTGCACGTCAAGGCGGCCGCCCGCTCCTGGAGCGCGCACGCGCCGGGGGAAGACGGCCAGGGCGGAGTGCTTCAGGGTGCGCAGGCGTCTAGCGCGGCGTCTTGACACGGGCGAGGGTGTGCAGGCCCTATGAGGATAAGGTTAGCAGCCCACTGCACATGCCACTTTCGGACTCCCTCTCCTGGGGCAGCATCTCTGCAAAACGCCGCCTGGCAGGCAGGTGACTGTGTGAGCATGCGACCGCATGAACACCCAGGTACATGCGGGCACTCGGGCCGGGGTGCAGAGTCGGAGTTGAGCACCTTGAGCTGCTGGTGCACCAGCCTGGCGGTGGTCGCCGTGCAGTAGATCAGGCCTGGACGGGCGCAGGACGCATTTGAGCGCATGCGCCCACAATAGCTACCTGGTGAGCCATGCATGGCGTCTCTCAAACAAATTAATCCATATGCGACACGAGTGAAGCAAGTCAAGTGCATGCACCAGCGTCGCATGCAGGCTGACGGCAGCGGTCGGTGTCAGACTGCATGATAAGTAATTAGAAAACCTCATGTCCTGCGCGCCCGCACCGGCCTTGAAGCGGGCCGTCAGGCCGCGGTAGTGGTCCGCGTGGAAGTGCGTCAGGAACCAGGAGCGGCAGCCGCTGGCCTCGGCGGCGCGGCCGAAGCGGTCCACGATGAAGCGCGCGCCGGGCAGCGCCTGCCACTCTGGCAGCGCGTGCCTGCGCGCGGCGGCGCCGCGCGCGCTTGGCAGCAGCGCGAGGGCCCACACCAGACGGTGCCGGCAGCGCATGCCGCAGCGTGTCAGCCTGGACGCGGAAGCAGCCGCCGCCGCTGGCCGCTGACCTTCTCAGTTGCACTGCCACACATGCCCCTACAGAAGCAAGGAGTCGCAGCATGCATGTGAACATTCTCATTGGCCTGCCTGTGACACGTCAAAGCCTTGATCACGTTCAGGCCACAAGCGGTTTCCCAGGAGCGTTCAAGCGTGAGGATCCATACCGGCCGGACGTGGAGGCGCGGCCAGCGCTGCGCAGCGCCCCCGCCATGACCGGGTGCAGGGCCGCAGGCGCCCCGGCGCGCGGCCCGGCCGCATCGGCGCGGCTGCTGGGCTCCTGGGCGCCACCGCCCTGATGCAACACGCCAGGCTTACAACAAGCTCCAAACGGCTGCTTCCATTCCTTTGCTGATTGACTTTGGTCTGCAACACGAACCTGTGCAGAAAGCGACCGCAGAATGTGGTAGCTGGCTAGCACCGTGTAGGTGCAGCGCCTGTGCGCGCAATAGAAAGCAATCGTGCCGCAGCAGCGGGTGTGTGCGCGCGCGCCTGACTGCCACAGCCGGATGCTGCAGAAGCCGCGGCGTCCATGGCCGCTGTCGCCATGATCCGCCGGCGGGGGCCCAGGGCGGCCACGCCCAGCTCAACAAGATCCTGGCAAGGCACGCGCTAAGCTCAGCCTTGATGAATCAGACCTCATGCACCGAGCCTAGATTTTAGCATGCGTGTATAGCACCTCACACCAGCCCCGGCTGCGAGGACTGTTAGGTCAGCAGGAGCTGAAGCCTGACACAGGGGTGTGCGAGGAGGAAGCATGTGCGCCCCATACCCAGCCCTGTTTGCCGTACCTGGTCGTTCAGCAGGGGCAGCGCTGCCGGCGCCAGCCCCGCGCGCTCGAACGGCGCCGCCAGCGCCTCCAGTCCCAGGCGCCGCAGCCATGCGCGGATGCTTGGGTCGGGCCCCGGCGCCGGCGGCGGCTGCGGCGCCGCGCGCGTCGCCGGCACGTGCAGCTGGAGCGCGCTCGCCGTCCTGGAAGGTGGCTCGGGCTGCGCTGCAGGCTGGTCGCGCCGCTCAGCTGCTGCGCAGCTGGAGTCAGGTGCAGGCCAGGCGGCGGTGGCGCCCGCGCTCTGGCTGCCAGCCGAACGCGCAGACCCGCGGCAGGGGAGCGGGTCGGGCTGGGGTGCGGAAACCACCACCGCTGGCCCTGGCATACGGCCGTCCACGTCCGCGCTGCCGCACGCGCCGGCCTGTGCAGGCCGCTTCCGCCCCGCGGCGCCGGCGCACAGCGACGCGCCGTGACCGGGCGTGGGCTCCTCGTCCGCCGCAGCCTCGTCACCGCCGTCGGAGCGGCACCCGTCGCTGCAGTAGCCATCAGCGCCGGTCCCCTCAGGCGCGCGGCAGGCGGCCACGTGCGCGGCGCGCGCCGCGGCGCCGCCGGCCAGGTCGAACAGGAAGCAGCCGCAGGTGGGGCAGAAGGCAGCGCCCGGGGCGGCCCCCAGCTGCGTGCTGAGCAGCGACAGCGGCTCGCCGGCGCCAAATGCGGCGCCGTCGCCGGCGCTGCGCGCCGGCCTGCTGGCGCCGGCATCAGCAGTGTTGGGCGGCTGCTGCGCTGCGCGCCAGCTCTCGCCCCAGCGCTGCGACAGCGCCACGCTCTCAAGCGCCTGATCTGCCGCATGCTCCTGCTCCGCTGGCCAGGCATCCGTCAAGCCTGCGGGTGGCCCACTGCGCTGTGCGTCTCTTAGGGACAGAGGAGGCGCAAGCGGCTGGCTGGGGCGTGTGAACAGCGAACGTACAGACTGCTGCACTGAGGCTTCTGCTGCGCTTGCGCGAGTAGGCCCTGGCACGGCACAGCTGCCAGCCCTGTTCTCCTTGCCGTGGCTGGGTTGCCTGGCAGGCTCAACGCCTTTGAGCTGTTGCGATGCGCAGGTTTGCTGGCCCGCAGGCATGGCGCATCGGCGCGCCTGCAGCGGGTGCGGCTCACACGCCCCCTTTGCCATTGTCAGCCATCAGTGTGGAGTACGGATTCGTATCAAGCGACAGCGCCTGAGCGGCAGGCTGTAGGGGAAGGCAGCTTGCAGCTGCCATAAGCTGTTTCTGATGCGCTCATATCCCAGACCCGCTGAGCTGGCCACAAGGCCGTGTCCTGGCTGTGCTAGCTGAAAAAGCTAGCTGAAAAAGCTGCTTTTATATACCGTACCTTATTGTCAGGCTGCATGGGCCTGGATGCTGATTGCCTTCGCTGGCAGGCCAAAGCCCCACAAGCGACATAGCAGAGCCATGGGTGATGCCAAGCCGCTGATAGAGGGCTCACCAGACAGCGCTGCGGGCTGCGAGTTCGCCTTGCAGGAGCTGCCAGAGCTAGCGCTCGACATAGTCTTCAGTTTCCTGGAGTGCGTTGCGGGACTTGCACCGCGTCCGTAATTGCAGTGGCGGTGGCGTTCAAGTTGAAGGGCGCTGACTGGGCTGTCCCGTGCGTGCAGCGCCCAAGGCCTGGCGTCTGCCTCGCTGTCGTGCACGGCGTGGAGGGCGCGCGTGGCGAGCGCGCCGGAGCTTTTCCGCTACGCGTTCTGGAGCCGGTTTGGGGGCCGCACGGAGGGCGGCTGGTGGCCGTTCTTCGAGCAGGAGCAGCAGCTGTTTGGCCACACGGATTGGCTCGACCTCTACCAGGCGACGCTGCTGGGCGAGTGCGAGCTGGAGACCAGAGTGTGCGCCACGTCGCCTGCGCCGCATATGCTTTCGCGTGCGGGCCGCGGCTGCGGGCGCTTACGGAGTATGCGGGCCCAGGCTGAGGGAGGCGCTCAGGAGGCAGCTGTACCACCGGGAGCAGTACCAGAAGGCGCTGGACGCCAACCGGCAGGTCGTCCTGGTGTGCGAGCGCTCGCTGGAGAAGAGCGAGGCGCGGCCCCTGCGCCGCCGTCCCAACCCCAGCTGGCGCTCTTTGCTGCAAACACAGTCATGAGGCGTGGCTTGCACTCAGCAGGAGGCCCCTGTGCCACTGTCTCAACCCCAGCTGGTGCTCTTGCTGCAAACAGAGTCACAAGACGTAACTCGCACTCAGCAGCAGGCTCAGCGCCTTGCTCAAGCGTTCAACAGGGTGCTGTGGCGCAGGCGGCGCTGGTGCGGTATCTGCGCCCCATGCGCGGCCTGCTCTTCTTTGGCCGGAAGGGCCAGGTTACCGAGGCCAGCCTCAAGCGCGAGGTGGACCACTGGCGGCGCGAGCTGCACGCGGAGCAGGTGCTGCGGCGCCCTCTGCCTCTCGCCTGGGGGGGAGCTTGGGCGTGCTGTCGCCGCGCCTGCCGCCCCAGCTAATACCCGCGCATGCGCGCTGCGCGTCTGCTGCGCGCACGGGCAACGCGGATCCGCAATCAAAAGTGCACATTAGATACCTTTTATTTTCTGATACGGTAGGCCGGGGCTGCTGACTGAGTGATGACACGCCGTTGTGGCGCCGCGCGTCTGCGCATGTTGAGCAGGGCTTGAGCAGGGCTTGAGCAGGGCTTGAGCAGGGCTTGAGCAGGGCGGCGCCCGCCGCGCAGGCGGCCGTGCGCACGCTGGAGCCGCTGCTCGCGCAGGCGCTGGGCAAGGTGGACGGCATCCAGGCGCGGCTGGGCGCGCTAGCGCGCCAGCGTGCGGCCCTGCTGGACGCGCGGCCGGGCCTGGAGACCAGCGAGCTGCTGCACGCCATGCTGAACAAGGTCGCGCTGCCCAGGCTGCGCGCGCGGATCTCCGCCGCGTACATGTACTACGACAAGGCCGCGCACGCCGTGCGGTAGCGGCGTGTAACACCGGTGGTTGTCCGCGCACGCTGCGCGGTAGCGGCATGGAGGCTAGTGGCTGCCCGCGTATGCTGTGTGGTAGCGGAGTGCGGACCGGCAGCTGCCCGCGCTTCTTGGGCGGCATCAGGGCGTGCAGGTTGCTGGTGTTGGGGTTCTGCAGGCTTTGATCTGCGCGTTGCAACTCCTCTCCCTGGCTTGGATCAGAGGCACCTGGCATAGGAAGTAGCACAGCCCAATTTTGAAACTTGGCCTCGTTTTGTTAGGTATTGCGGTGCGCTCTATTGCAGGGGGATTCTGTAGTTGCTTGCGACTTGCATGGTTCACACATGTTATAAGTTGTACGCTATTGGAGAAGTTGTATTAGATGTCATGTGCTGTACCCTTTTTTTGGCATCTTCGTTATGTACTTAACACGTGGTACATGCGCAGACGTGATGGCAAGGCTACCTACTGGAATAGATGATACTGACGCTTGCATTGCAGGCCAGTATTGCCTCTTATGCCAACAGTGCCAACAGTGCAACGTAGGAGCCTGGGGAACCTTGCGTAAGTAACGGTCAATATTGACATCTTACACGTGTGCGTTCAACAGACTCATGACAGGCCTCTCCGCCACTGCAACAAGTACACAGGAATATCTGACTGACTACACACCCAGGTCTCTGACGCCCGCTTGCACCGCGTTGCGCACCCAACCCATATGAGGCAGAGGGGAGCGCACACCAGGAACAGCGCTGCTTATGGTAGACTAGTGTCCGCTGAATCTGCAAGACCAGTGTGCATGTAACCAAGCACAAGAGGGGCTAGAGAAGCAGCCTGGCCAGTCAACACACCGCAAGGAGGAGCCCAAAATTTGCGGCAGCAGAACTGGGCACACAAAGTTTAGAAAACCTTGTAGTCTCCAGTGTGCAGCGCAACAGCCAGCGCACAAACATGGTCACACAGGCAGCTGCCCAATCCCCGCCGCTAAACCACTAACTAGCATATGAAACTACACATAGACAGTAGCTAGCTGGACTGGCTTGGCGCGCTGCTGTGGCTGGGCCCCGCTCTGACAGCCGACGCAGGCGCCACAAGCGCGCCGTCAGCGGCGGCAGCACCGCGCTCGCCCTCCGCGCCACTTAAGCGACTGTCGCTATGCCTCCCGCTTCCAGCCGGGGACGACGCCGCGGGCGCGTCCACAGCTGCCGCGCCCGCGCGCGGCGCTGCGCTGACCGCGCCGCCGTCGCGCGCTGCGACACCCTCGGTCTTGTTCGAGGCAGTGGCGTCGGCGCTCGCGCCCCTTGCGGTGGCGCTATCGGTCCCCGCCACCTCCATGCCGCACACCACCTCGTCGTCCGGGTGGATGATCAGCACGCGCAGCGGCAGCGGCTCCTTTGGCGCCGCGCTCGCCTCTGCGACCGGTGCGGTCGGGGGCGCGCTGCTCGCGCCCGCTTCAACATCCCGGCCTGTGCAATAAAGCGTTGTTGGTTTACATACTCGAGTAGCACGGGCCTCTGTGATGCGTCTGTGAAAACCAGTATGCTCGACAGAGCTTAGATATAAAGTAGCCCCGGAACCCATACAATACATGGGAAAACCAACACATGCCTTCCGTTCACCTTCCCCCTGAAAACATCGCTGCTCAGACGGTGTGCATAGGCAGCCACCTCGTCTCCAGAGCCACACACTGCTGCGTGCAAAGCCAAGTGGCAGCGCGCACCTCGCGACCGCCGCGACTCCAGGTGCCGAAAACGAAGGTTCAGGAAGCAGGCCCTGAAGCAACCAAGCGCCTGGGCGCGCACACGGCTGAAGGAGCTGCGCCGTCCTACCGTAGCCCGCTGAGCAGGCACAGCAGCTACCACTCAGCAGCAAAAGCGCCACAGCGGCGGGGCGCACCACAGCCACGCTTATGACCAGCACGGTTATGCCTGCGCGTGCCACGCACAGCATGAGACGCCTGCCACGACATACCTACAGCTGTTCCCACAGCAAGCGCGTGCCGCACCAATAAGATGTGTCAGAGAAACCCCGTTCAGGTAGCCGTTCTGCTGCCCGCAGAAGACCGTGCCGCAGTTGCCGCAGGCGCACGCGGGTTGGGGTGTCAGCACGGGTGCAGGCGTGCCGCGCGGCGTATACAGCCCGCTGCCATCTGAGCCCTGGTTGCTGCCAGCGCTCATGCCCGCGCAGACGTGGTATCCAGCAGGTGCACGCGCCCTACCAGCCTGCAGCAAGCTTCCTCGCTGCGCGTATGGCTGCACGCCTGCTAGCTCAACTGCGCTGCTCTTATGGCTTGCAGTAATGTAGCAAAGCGCCTTCTCAAAGCGCACCGCCTTTCTGATCAGATGGTCAGCTTGTGCTATCGCCAATGGCAAAGCAAGCCCTATAGATGTATGCATAGCTATGCCCAAGCAAGGGTTAAGTAGTGTTCAGGAGGGGCGGGAGCCACTCGAGCGCAACGTAATGGTATCCATCGGCACGCGACACTAAAGCTCTGATACACCACACCGCCGAGCAATATAGCCAGTGTATGGGCAGGGAAGCAGGCCATCAGTAGCAGACGTTTATGCAGGCCAGCACACCTAGAAGCCTCAGCGGCGTGCAGAACATAGGCGCGGAGGCAGCAGGGATGCGCAGGCTGCGCGTGCTGGCCCTGCACTCATTCAGGACGAGCGGGAAAATCTTCAGCGAGCAGGCACGCTCCATCAGGGCTGGAGCCTTGGCTGCCTGTCCACCTATGCTAGTCCAGCACTGACAGATACGAAGCATATGATATTTCGTTTGTGTATAAGAGTGCATAGCGCGGTCGACCTCTGCGTGTGCAGTTACGCATCACGACTCACAACTTGGCCCTCTGCAGATGCAAATTGCTGGCCTCGACAAGAAGGTTGCAGACCTGGTTGACTTGGTAAGCTGCCCCCTTTTTGCTTTTGAGCAGGTTGCTTTTTCTAGACTTGCCTGTCCGCACTGTTGCCGCTGCGCCCGCAGGTATACGTTAACGCTCCCTACCAAGCGTCTGGCCCGCCTCCACCAGACGTGCCGCAGGACCTATTTGGTCCACCGTGGTATGAGTGGTGGAACGCCAAGCAGGTACCTGCACTCCCCACACTCAAACCATGGGATCAAGCTGTTTGCTGGCATATGAGGTGAGCACACTGAGTGAGCTAGCTCGTTCAGGACAAGGCCTTTGCACCGCAGCGCCTGCTTGCTGCAAGGGCCCAGGGGGTGTGTTGTGTGGAACTCTGCCGCATCCAGCAGCACTGGTGCAAGCGGCGTGCCACGCTCAGGACCCGTCCACAGGCGAATGGGCGTATGAAGGTTGGCAGGATACAATCAAGCATGTCACGGACCTGTGCGCCTCGCACGGGCCATTTGACGGCCTGTGGGCCTTCTCCCAGGTTCGGATACCTGCAATGAATTTTGTAGCAAAGCTGTCTTGTCTGTCAGGCGCTGCGCAATCTGAGCACAGAGTGACCGCTCAAGCAACCTAAGTGGCCCCCACTGGCCCCACCGGCGTGTAGGGAACCATGGTCGCGGCAATAACGCTGGCCATGCAGCAGAGGCGTGAGATCTTGCAGGCGCGCCGTCGCCCGCGCCAAGCGCTGCCTCTGCGTGCAGCTGCCCAGCCTCGCGCATGCCCTGCGCTGAGAACCAGACGCGCTGGCGGACTGAGAGTGGGGCCTGTCGCAAGGCTGCAGGAGCACCCGCTGAAGTTTGCCGTGCTCTTTGCGGGCGTGCGGCCGCGGGTGCCTGAGGTGCTGCACCTGTGCACGGAGCCGCTCGAGATCAAGTCGCTGCACGTCATCGGCGAGCGCGACAAGATCAAGCGGGTACGCGCGGGCGAGCGCGCCTGTGTCCACAAGCGGATGCCTGTCCATGCCTGTTGACGAGTCATGCTCACTGTGGGGCCACCTGTGTGCTCGTCGCCTCCCGCTGCATGTTGCTGCTCGCCAGCCCGTGCAGGCCATGCGAGGCGTCTGCACGGGGTGCGCCGCCGCCCGGCTCAGCAGCACAGCGCATGCGCGCTCGTCCAGGCTGCGGGCTGGCCGGCTGCATGCGCCTGGAGGTTACCCAACCCTAAAACAACCCTGCATCATCAGACAGCGGGCTGAGCAGCGGCCTGCGCCTGGGGCGCACAGTGGTCACTGGAGCTGGCGGGCATGTTTGTGGAGCCGCTGGTGATCAAGCACCCGCGCGGCCACGTCATCCCGGCGCTGGCCAACGAGTCGCTGGCCACGCTGCGCTCCTTCCTGTCCGCGTGCGCCGCGGAGAGCAGCTTGTAGCCCTGGTCGTGGCGGCAGCGTACGCGCGACTTGGTGAGCCCGCTTGCGGCTGACTTGCGCTCACTCAGGTGTCCCCCGCGTGCGTACGCGGTGACAGCGCTGCGACAGGCTCCCGAGGGTGTGCGTGTCTGCGTGCATGGGTCCTGCTCATACAGCGTCTGGGGCTTTCATACTGGATGGAGCCAGTCCGCCTGTCTGCATGCGCAGCGCCGACCAGTAATGGCTACCGGCGTGCAGGGAGTGCCGCCCTCCAGGCACGCTGGCAAAGTTTCGGATGTGCTGCCTCCTAGGCATCACTGTTCCAGCCCGCTTTGTTTTGGTTTCTGCTATCAGCGTGTTACCTGCGCGACAAGTCTCAGCATGTCGAATGCATGCACGCGGTGTGCTGTAATTCATCGCCGGCTATGGCATATCAAGTGCGGCGTTTATTAGTCGGTAGATGAATATCTTGGGCCAAGAGAGGGCTGCAGGTCATCATAAAGCTCAAGCGTGTAGACTGACAAAGCTGCTGACTTTGCGTGAGCTGCTGACAAAGACAAGCTTGTAACTGTAACAGGGCATGCAGCGCGCATGCAAGTTCTGCGCAGCCAGTACCAAGAACACCAAGCGGTGCTCGCGGCCGCACGCGGCTAGCAAGTCCGCTCAAACAAAGGAAGGACCCGTAAGGCGCTCGTGCGTCCTCAGCAGAGCGGCCAACTGCTCGGAGTGCGTCGGCGCGCTGCCAAACCCCAGGCCGCCCACCTGTAGGCCCTTCTGACGTGCCCGACGCAGCTGCAGAGCCTGCCCAGAGCATACTCCCTTCAGCATGAACACAGAGCGCCGCCATATCATCCTGACGTCAGGAGCCCGTCATGCCACCAGGCTTGCAGGTCAGCTGGCACGTCTAAAGGCATATTTTGTGACGACCCTCCCTCCTGCAGTGCCCATCAGTTCGACATGCTCAAACCTGAACAGAAGCGCAACGGTACCTGGGGAGAGGGGTCGGGAGCCTGACCAGCGTTAGCTGACTGAGGTAGGCTGCACCATGAATGACTCTGAACTTCCACGCACTTTCTGCCACACTGATGGCGCTGGGTACCGCAGGCGCTGCTGGCGTCCTGAGCATATAATGCTGCTATAAAGTCTCACGTAAGTCATATGGGAGCTCCGCGGATGACAGCCTATTACACAAGAGAGAAGCACAGGCGCCGCACCGGCAGGCCATGCGGGTAGTCGCGCAGGGCAGCCTCCTCGTCTGGCCGGCTGCTGCACACCGCGCTCCGGTAGGCGTCCAGCCACAGCTGCTTGCCCTGGCTCCTGCGCTATAGGGTGTCATTCAGCACTTCTGGTTAGGTTTAGGGTTAGGAGGCTCCTCCATGACCTTCTTGTCTGGCCAGCTGCTGCATACTGCACTGCGGTAGGCGTCCAGCACAGCTGCTTACCCTGGCTCCTGCGCGCTAGGGTGTCATACAGCACTCCGACTCAGATCCTTCACCTGGCACCTTGGGAAAGCACCCAGGCCTGGACTTGGCACCTCCAAGCTTGCTCTTGGTCACATACTGGTCGCCGAGCCGCAAAAAGCAACTGGACCATGCGCTCATATACACAGGCTTGCATGCATGCACCCTGGCGACCATCAAGACCTTTGCATGGACCCTGCACCGCAGTTGCAGCCAACTGCAGGGAGCCCCCGGCAAGAATAAAACGCGCAGCACAGGGGTTGAGCCACTCACCGCCTCTCCGCCAGGGAGTCCTGGCAGGCGTGCGCGGCCTCAAACGCCGCGCGCGCAGCGTGCCGCGCGCCCTGCGCACATGCGCCCTGGACTCCGCCTCACTCCTCAGCCAATCGGCAGCGCGGTGCCATGCGCCGGCTTGGCGGCTGCTGCTGGTTTGCGCAGCCACGGCAGACATGGCTGCACTCATGACACAAGCTAAATGTCTGCATCACACAGACCAGGACTCCTCAGCTGGTCTGGCAGCATGCTCTTGGGGCAGAAGCATCAGGTGTGATACGTCAGCCCATAGCGTGTCAAGAATGCAAGGTTGAAGCGTCCCAGGCAAGCCCCCGCGCTCCGCACACCCCGCATGCGCATGCACCTCTGCTGGCGCGGTGCGTGGCCTCGCAGACTCAGCTTCCGCTGCCTCGCTGCCGCCCTCCCAGCCCACCAACAGGTTATCCCGCGATGTCTGCAGCGACACGTGCCGCCGACACCGTGCGCCCGCCTGCGCCTGCCGCAGCCCGCTTCAGGCCTCCCAACCTATGGGTGCAGGGCGTGCCTTGCGCAGGTGCCCCGGGCTGCCAGCGAGGACGGGCGCAGCCCTCTCCCACTCTGCTTGGCTGCCCAGATCCAGTGTGCCTGGCTGGGAGTGGGGATTCCCCGGTGTCCTCTTCAGGGCGCATGAGGGCGTGATGCGCACCCGCTGCTGGACCCGCCTGCTGTGCACTTTTGTCACACAGACATGCAGGCTTGGCCAGTCCCTCGTCTCATGTCTGGCCCGGGCGCGGACCAGGTCGTGCTTGCGCGCGTGCAGCTGCTCCGCGCGCTGCAGGCCCGCGTGGTAGTGCGCCGCCGCCTCGTGCCGCCGCCCCGCCGGCGCGGCGAGCGCGGCCGCCTCGGAGGCCTGGTTCCGCGCTGCGCTGCAGCTCTCAAAGGCGTGGCGCAGCACGCGCAGCCCCGGACGCTCCGGCAGCCGGTGTACAGGTGTGCCTGCACTGCGCGCGCGTCGGATTTGAGATGCAGGCTGTATCAAGCTACGGTTGACACAGACGCAGGCAGACAGGCCCTCCTGTGCGTTGAAAGCGGCGGGAACTTCGCTAGGTCTGACGGCCGCGTTCGCGCACCGTCTTTGGTGTATGTGATGGAAGCTTTCGGCAGCGCAAAACGGTCCTGCGCGCACGTGTTGTGTCAAAGCCACCAACAGCGCACTACTTGCTTATTGCAGGCTCTGCACTGCAGAGCCCGCCGGCATACCGGCGAGGCCTGCATAGGTACGTATGGGGACGTCCCGGGCGAGCTGCGCTGTTCCTGGCCCTCCCTTGCCATTCCCTCGCTACAGCGTGTGCGACAGGTTGCGGACCAGGCATCACCGAGTCCCCCCATCAACATTTCCCGCAGCTGTGTAACGCCGGAACACACGGTCGAGCCTGATTTAGGGTTCGATCGGGGGTGTGCAGTGCAGGTGCAAGTTGTGCCACTGGAGACAGCCCCGAGTGCCGATGCGGTGCGCACAGCACTTTGGCGCGGCGGAGGCCGGCGCGCAGGCCGCGCCGCGGCGGGTCGCGCCCGCGCCAATGCCGGCGCTGCGGGCGCCGCAACAGACGTGCGGGGCGCTCGCCGGCCGAGTGTGCGCGCTGCCCAGGCCAGCAGCGCGCTGCGGCGGGGCCGCGGCCGCGCTGGCCGGCAGCGCATCCGCATCAGCCGAGCCGGGCGCGCTCACAGCGGAGCTGCAGACGTTCCCGCGTCCTGCCGTCAAGGCAGACTACTCCAAGGCGACCATCAAGGCGAGCGGGCCGCCTCTGCCCTGCCGGCGGGCTCTGTGCCAGGCTCCGGCGGCGCACTGCGCCATCGGCCGGATGTCATCAGCGCGTGCCCGCGCGCGGCGCAGGTGATTGGCGTGGGCGGAGGCGGCTCCAACGCCGTGAACCGCATGCTGAAGAGCGACCTGCAGGGCGTGGAGTTCTGGGTCATCAACACCGACTCGCAGGCGCGCCACCGCCCCTGCCGCCGCCCACGCGGCGGCGCGGCCGCCGCCGAGCGCGTTGCGCCCGCTGCGCAAGGCCACGGCTCTGTGTACAACTGAGCGGGAAAGGGTGTGGGAGAGGAGGGCGGGCGCCGCGCAGGCGCTGGCGACGTCGCCGGTCGAGGCGCCCAACAAGATTCAAATCGGGCTGAAGCTGACGCGCGGGCTGGGCGCCGGCGGCGACCCCGAGGTCGGCAAGGCGCGCCGCCGCCGCCGCGCCCCCGCCCTCCCCGGCCGGCACCCCCGGCCGCGGCGTCCGGCGACCGTGCTGGGCAGACGCGGCGCCGACGGCAGGGCTTTATAATTCAACGGGGCTGCCCTCTTGCCTGCCGGCACTCTGCGACATGGTGCGACGTGCGCGAGCAGGATACGACTCTCTCACTTGGCACTACCTCGCAGCAGCTGGCCAGCAGGGAACCGAAGGCGCCCGCGCGGCGCTGCGCAGAAAGCGGCCTCCGAGAGCAAGGCGGCGCTGGAGGGCGCGCTGAGCGGCACTGACATGGTCTTCGTCACGGTGCGGCGCCCGCGCCCAGCAGCCGCGCGCCCGGGCCCCGTACGACTCCCCGCTGGCTGTGCCCGCTGCCTGCTGCGCACGGGCGCGCGCCCGGCGCGCCACCGACTGCGCAGGGCTGCTGCCGGCTCGAAGTGGGCGCCGTCACGAGCCCTGAGACAGGGCGTGAGTCAGGGCTGGAAGGCGCGTCTGCCTGCACGAGCGGACACGCCGGCGCCCGCCTCACCCCGAGGCGGCGCACGTGGGGAGCAAGCGGACCAGGCTGCGCCATTGACAGCACTGACATGCAGCGCTTGCACTTGAGGCCTTTACCGCAGCGGCAGGGCAGCCGAGGCGCATGCACCTCAGCAGGACTGGCGCGCGCTCCGCTTCGGCCGGTCAGGCGGCGCGGCGCGCGCGCAGGCGGGCATGGGCGGCGGGACGGGCAGCGGCGCGGCGCCGGTGGTGGCCGCCACGGCCAAGGCGCTGGGCATTCTCACGGTCGCGATCGTGACCACGCCGTTCAGCTTCGAGGGCCGCCAGCGCTCCAACCAGGTGCCCCGCCGCCGCCCGCACACGACGCGCACACGCGGGCGTGGGCGCGGCGCGCTTGCAAGCAGGGCTACGCTGTTGCCTCCAGATGCAAGACGGCCTGAAACTGGCATATGCGCCGGCCTTGCCGCATTGCCACGCCTGATCAGGGCGGCATGCCATGCGCAAGGCGGCGGCCGGCTGTGTGGGTTGGCGCAGGCAGGCAGCCGCGTGCACTTCGGCCCGCTGTGCATGTGTCAGGCCTGAGTCTGCACCTGCACCGCAAATCTCATGCGGGAGCCGGTGTGTCTGCGTGCCGCTTGTGCTGACCACCAGCAGCAAGCCTCGAGGCCTCATTGTCAGGCTGAAGCTGCGCATGGCTGCCAGGGCAGTCACACCAGATGCTGGTGTGGTAGGCAGACATTGTTTGAGGCATGCACGCATGCGATGCTATTTGCTCCATGCATGTACGCTATCAACCCATACATAGAGGACAAGCTAGCCTTGCGGCCAGGCGAGGGAGGCGATCGACGCGCTGCGGAGCTCTGTGGACACGCTGATTGTCATCCCCAACGACAAGCTCCTGGACGGTGTGCGCCGCAAGTACTGCAGAGCGTCAGCAGGCAGGTTTGCTGGTGCGGCAGGCTTGCCAGTGTATTGGTAAGAATGGTCTGCCTAGACTCTGCAGCATGGGTAGTGCAAGCATCGATGGAAAATATTATAAAATGTTCGTTCAGTTCTTCCAAATCAACTGTTTGGGGCCTGCAGCCGTGGACGCCAACATGCCGGTCACGGAGGCCTTCCGCGTGGCCGACGACGTGCTGCGCCAGGGCGTGCGCGGCATCTCTGACATCATCACAGTGCGCAGCCCCCTGCTCTGCCCGCGCTTGCTCAACCCTGTGCCCTACATAGGGCTGTAACCCTGAATGTGCTAATCCTGCATCGTACTCGCCGACAATTGGCAATGCAATGCCAGACAGCCGCAGCGCTGCACTCACCGGTCCGCATTCAAGGCCCACCCCACGTCCCGAACGTTGCTCTCGGGTGTGCCTTGCATGCACGGTCGCAGGCGCCTGACTGTGCGTGAGGCGCCGCGGAAGCGCCGCAGGTGCCGGGGCTGGTGAACGTGGACTTTGCGGACGTGCGCACGATCATGACCGGCGCGGGCAGCAGCCTGATGGGCCAGGGCCGCGCGAGCGGCAAGGGGCGCGCCAAGGAGGCCGCGCTGTCCGCCATCTCGTCGCCGCTGCTGGACATCGGCATCGAGCGCGCGACCGGGATCGTGTGGAACATCACCGGCCCGCCGGACATGACGCTCTTCGAGGCGCGCGCGCCGCACGCCGGCCCGTGCGGCCCCTTGTCAGCGGGGGCCCAGGAGGGCACACAGTATGTCTCCCCTTTTGCGTGGGGTTGTATGTTGCTTGAAAAGGGTGAGTAAGACACAACAAGAAAAGATAAAGACCGGATGCCGCGGCCACTTGATGTACGGCTACCTGCTCGCAAGCATGCAACGTGGCCGGGGAGCTGGGAAAGCGCTGTCATCAGGTCGTTAGGGGCGGCGTATCTAGCTTCTGTGTCCTGGTCATCTGAGCGCCGGGCTGGGGCGGCGAGCGCGCGGCGCAGGTGAATGAGGCGGCGGAGGTCATCTACGACCTGGTCGACCCGACCGCCAACCTCATCTTCGGCGCGGTCATCGACCCGCGGTTGGGGCAGGAGGTGGGCCCCCTGTTCAAGCTCCGCCGCCTGTGGACCTGCTCACGGTCGCCCCGCTGTGACCAGCATTACCGTCAAACCAAAACCTATGTTACAGGAGCGTTCTACTGTGCGCCCTCCTGTGCATGTTGGACTCCTGCAGAGCCTGGCGCGCCCGCCGGCGCTGCACGCAGCCGCGGCAAGCAGCCGCGAAAGACTGGGGCGTTCTGCGTGGCCGCGGCGCGCGGCATTCAGCGGCACCGAGGAGAGAGCGGCTGCTGCGACCCGCGCCATTTTGGGCATGGGCGGCCCAGCGCAATTGGTCCAGGGTTAGGGCATCACAGACTCGCAGCATGCGCGCAGGTGTCCATCACGCTGATCGCGACCGGCTTTGGCGCGGGCGCGCCAGTGGCCGCGGCGCCGGCCGCGGCGGAGCGGCGCGCGGCGCCTGCAGAGCCGCTGCCGCCGCCGCCGCCAGAGAGGTGCGCCAGGAGGGCCCCCGCGTGTGGAGCTGAGTGGCCCTCTGGCGACAGGGATGCACAGCAGCCTGCCGGGCGTGCATTCTTGTATACCATGTTAAGATTATGAACATGCTCCCTGCGAGCGTGTTGCCGGCACGTAGCATGTGCCGCTTGCTCTCGTCATCATGGTGTGTGCCGCCCCTGCCCAGCGCCTCGCTGGCGCCGGCGGCCGCGACCAGCGTGCGCGCGTGCGGCGCAGGTCCGCGCAACGCGCGCCGCCGAGCGGCGGCATCGAGGTGCCCGCCTTCCTGCGCAAGCGGAGGGCGAAGAAGTAGGGTCTCGGGCCCGAGCGGTCTGGCGGCCTGCTTGCGCGTTCGCGGCGGGGGCGGGCGCTCGCGCGCCTTCATGGGGGGCGCGGTTTGCTGCGGCGGGGCGGGAGGGACTGGGGTTGACCTGGAGGAACGGCGACTCCCTGGGTTGGAGGGCGGCGGCGGCGGCGGCGGCGGCGGCGGCGGCGGCGG
>JAABUU010002998.1_pt1 | contig 22402 bp, 31 predicted proteins | sample 5559301 | NCBI WGS metagenome assembly JAABUU01 (sample SAMN10711884, study PRJNA513360) | rock metagenome | isolation source: Antarctica rocks | place: Antarctica: Victoria Land, Richard Nunatak white | reverse complement strand
GCCACACGCGGGGGGGGGGCGCGCCTGCGGCAGGCCGCGCTTCTTGGCGCGCATGCTGACCTTGGTGGGGTCTGCGCCCAGCATGCGCCCGTACTCCTCGCAGTGCTCCTTGTCCTCGGCCCACGCATAGCCCTGCCGTGCCAGGGTTATGGTCAGGGTAGGACAAGGGTACGCTAGGTGACAGCATGCGAGCGTACTCCTCGCAGTGCTCCTTGTCCTCCGGCCATGCGTGGCCCTGCCGCGCCGCGCGCGCACGCCCGGCGCTCACCACTGCCACCCCCGCCGCGCGGCGCCGCGCCGCCCTCGGACCGCACCGCCCTGTAGGCGCGGCCCCAGCGCATGGGCCCGCTGCCTGAGTGCGCCTATGCTCCGGGGCGCAGCTCCCCCGGCGCGGGCGCCTGGCGGCACTTCCGCGCGTGCAGCGGATGAGCGGCCAGCCGGCCCCCGCGTGTGGAGCACGTCTAACGGCATGACAGCAGAACCGACGGGGGCAGGGCGCCCGCCGCGCGCGGCGGCCCCGCTTGGGCGCGGCCCCAAGTCGGCATGAGGCGCCTGGGCTCGCCCGGCCCGGTTGGCTACATGCCCAACAGTCATCACCCGCAGGCAGCGCTGTTGCGGGCCGCAGGGCAAGGGTGGGGTAGGGCCCCTACCCAACCCCGGCCCTACCTCGCGCAGCGACCAGTCCATGCCCATCTCCAGCGCGGCCTCCAGGTCGGCGGCGGTCGTGGGGATGATGCCCTGCGAGCCCACGCCGACCGGGATGTGGTCGAACAGCGCCTGCGCCAGCCCCTCCTTGCGCCCCTCCAGGTCCTCCTCCGACTGCCGCGCGCGCGCGCGGTCGGCCGGGCTCAGACCGCCGACCGCCGCCTGACACACTAGGTTGGGGATGCTGGAGCAGGCAAGGCGTAGCACTTCGGGACTTGCCTGCCGCCTATACCGAAGGACTTCTGACAGACAAAAAGCAAGCCAAGCATGTGACTGGGGCCAAACTCATATTGAGACCAACATGATCGAATGCAAACCTCCTCATGGTACCAGTCCCTGCAGGACTGGCCTGTGTCACTGTTTCACTGGCTGGCCCTGGCACGCGCTGGCCGCAACCTGGCAGTCCGGATGGGGCTGAGGCACAGCGCCGCACCAGGTTTGTGCGTATCAACCGCACGCCGCAGTTGATGTCAAAGCCCACCCCGCCCGGCGAGACGACCGCCAGCGGGTCCGCCATGTCGAACGCCGCCACATTGCCTATCGCGAAGCCGTACCCAGAGTGCATGTCCGGGAGCGCGATCGACTTCTGCGCTTCCGCACAGAGGGGCGTCAGGAGCAGTGCGTGAGCAGGTGCAGGTTTCATGGGCCGCTGTGGTTCCAGCGCCGGGCGGGCCGCCGCCAACATGTTCACAGGCCGGACAATCACAGTAGGACGCCTAGCTCGCTCAACAGCGAGGCTTCCAAAAGAAAGCCTTGCCAGCATAGGGACACTGTGTGGGAAAAAAACACCGCTTACAGCAACATGTGTGGCGCTCAGCTGGACCCCGCTGCGGGGCAGCGCGCCTGCACAATCCCGGGCAGCGCGGCGACGTTGGCAATCTGCTTCACGGCCGGCAGGAAGCCGCCATGCTGCGCGCGCTGCGCAAACACCTGCAGCTCCTCGAAAATGAGCTCGCGCAGCGCCGCGTTCACGTAGAACGTGCCTGGCACGTGCATGCCCGGCACGAAGCCTGGCCGCACTCGCCACTCGACCTCGCTGACCTGCTCGATGAACTCCATCTCCTGCTCGCGGCAGCACGCGCTTACTGAGCGTGAGCGCCGGCCGCCCCACACAAGTCAGTCGGCAGCTCTTCGGCAAACTGGCGGTGGCTGCACTCATGCGACCGGCTGTACACAGTGTGTGAGCGCGAGCAGCGTGTATGCAGCCGCATCTGCAGCAGCAGGCGCGCCTCATCATATGTGCGCGGGGCCTCAGGTACGGCCGGCATGGCGGGCGCGGAGCGCCCAGCAGCTCAGCTGGGCAAGCGACCGCCCGCGCGTGCACAGCTGGCCGAGCGTGGCAGCGAGCAAGCACACAAGTGTGCGCACTGTGCACAGCGCTAAGAGTAGTGACCTTCTGCAGGTCAACGCTATTTAGTTCTGCCTGTCTACGCACACAGAGTGCGTCTCACAGAGAGGCCGAGCACAGTGGTATTCTGCTCATAAAATTTTCCGGCACATTATACGATTGTCCTCTGCCGACAGGTTTCGAAAGAGTTCCGCTATATCGCAAGCCAATCCCCACAGTGAAACTTGCTTGAGCCTGCGTCCAGGAGCTCGAAACACCTATAGACGTCCCTTGTACATCGCTGCCATGGCTACCTGCCTGCAGGTCTCGACTGTTGCCAGGCCTGGCCCTGCATTGGTGCAGCGCGCAGCAGCACAGCGCAGCCTCCCGGTGGCGAGGCCGCTGGCGAGCGTGGGCCGGCGGAGTGATGCGCTGAGCCGCGGTGCGATCTCCACCTTGATGCCGCGATCCTGCTCTCTGGGACTCTACGTGTGTCACCTCTCACGCAGAACAAGCGCACACTATGGCTGCATTGGGCAACAGGGAGGTCTGGCATCCCCGCGAAAGCGCGCTCCACGGACAAGGCAGACGAGGTCGCGCAGGACTTTGACAGCTTCCTGGCCAAGCTGGCCGACAAGGCGCGCACTCGTTGCTTCCTGCATAGCCTTGTAGTGCATGTCCACGCCGGCATTGCCTTTGTGCACACCAGCAGCTGCTAACGGGGAGGCAGACGCCCCGCAGTTCGAAGGCGCCTCGAACAAGCCTGCGGTGCGCACCCCAGCGCAGCTGTGCCTTGCCACTCTGCTTGGAACGCGCCTGCAAGCAGTGTGTTGTCCACTCCGTGCTCAGGATCGCTGACTCTGCGCAAGTGCTGTCTGCGTGCGCGCAGATCGTCGGCTACTCCGCTGCGGCGCTCGGCTTCTTCTTCTTTGTCGAGTGGCTGATCCACCTGCCCGGCCTTAGCCTGGTATGTCGGCGGTGGGGTGTCCCGCGCACTCTCTGCTCAAATGCCTGAACAGACCCAATGCAGTGCCCGCATACGTGCAGATCCTTGGCTTCCCGCTTGAGGCCGCCTCCGTGCTCTTGTTGCCGTACTTTGGCGTCAAGTACCTCATTGACAAGGACGACGTGAAGGACGACATTGGCAACGCAGTGGTGAGCCACCTGCCCCCCCTGGTTTATAACAATTGCCATGGGCACTGTGAGCCCTGTCTGTATGTGTTCGAGCGGTCACGTATGTATCCAAGCAATCACGTCTATGCGTGGACAGAGGTGCCACTGGCTGAGCCGGTGTGGAAAGAGCTGCTGAACTGGTGACGCGCTTGCAGAACCGGGTGACGAAGGAGCTGCCGGGCCTGGGCAAGTAGTTGGTATTCGGTGAGGCACCTGGAGCTGTGACAGGTTCTTTTTTGGATGAGTGGGGCTAACACTCGCATGGAGAGCAGCCGGGCTGGAGTGTGAGCAGCTGTATTGAAGGGGGGCCACTGAGAGAGACCAGGATGAGAGCTATTCAGACGCGCGATCAGGTTGTGGAGAGGCCATTCTTTTAGTTGTTGATATGATGTTGCCGCGCACTCGCTAGGTAAAGATTCCTGACCTGCCCACCCTGTCAATGTCATGCGTTTGCAGCCTCAACAGCTGCATGCCAGTTGAAAGTCCTACTGTACACACCACCAAGGACAAAGCCTGACGCGCTCAAACCCATGCAGAGCATAGTCAACGTCCCCTGCCGCGCTTGCACTTTAACACTGCCAGATGAGACCACCCAGACGTCATCCCACAATCTACGTGTCAAGTCAAAGTCACAATCCCAGTCAAAGCAGCACGCAGTCACAAGCACCCACCCTGTCCCGCTCCACGAGCTCCTAGAAACGCATAGCCGTCGCCCGTCAATGCACAGTTGTTGCTCCTTGCGCGCTGGCACAGGCAGACGCCACAGACACCCGCGCCTTAGTGCCGCTCAGCACCCTGCACGCCAGTGCAGCGCATGACTAAACGGATGCACATCATGCGGCCACTCACGCCTGAGACGTTTCAAACACAACCCTTCTGCGTGAGCGGCCCAGCGCCCCAAGCCTGCGTCCTCTGCAAGGCCTGCTCGGTCCCCTCCGCTTTCACAAAGCCAGTGCGCTTTAGTGCGGCCAGAGGAGAATGGCGGCATAAAACGGGCTGCGCCGTCCTGCCCGACGCGGGGCTTGGGGCTGACGAGTGGGCCCAGGCAATGCGGCGCGCGCATGCACGCCCCACGCCGCCCCGTCGCCGCCGCGCGCGTCAGCGGCGGCCGGTCGGGGAGGTGACGTAGGGCGTCCAGTGCAGGCGCGCGGGGTCGATGAGGATGGTCAGCCGGTTGTCCATCTTCTGCAGGTGCTCCTCCACCACGCGCGGCGTCACGTTGAGCACTGTGTCGCCCTTCACGTACCTGCGCCGCGCGGGCCGGCGCGTCGCCCTCGGCCGGCACGGAGTCGACTCACACATGCGCACATGCGCTTTTTGGATGCCCTCCGAGTTGGGCGCGGCGCTGCAGCTGGACTGTCACAGGCTGTCACCTCAATAACCGCTCCCGCCAGGCGCCGAATGCACATGAGCAGGGCGGCGGCGCGCGCACGCAGGGCGCTGTCCCCGTCAGACCGGCTAGGCCCGGGGGGTGGCAGCGTGGACGGGAGGCGCGGAGGCGCGCGCGGGGCGCACTGCGTGAGCTGGATGGTGCCCATGGCCTCGCGCACGTCGTTCGGGTGGATGCCCGTGACGTTGCTCACGTCCTGGATGCTCATCATGGTGCCGCGGCCCGCGTGCAGCACCTCCAGGATCGCGCGGATCCAGTACGACTTGTATGACACCTGCGCGCGCCCCGGCGCGCGCGTGGGCGCCGGCGCTCGCGCTGCGCGCTCCCGCGACAACCCCCCTCCGCGCGCCTGTGCACCCAACAGCGCAACACGCTGCCCGAGCACGCGTGCCAAGGTGTATACACGGGAGCAGGCTGTTGCGACACTGCCATACAGGGATTGAGCAAGGACGGGGTGCCAGTACTAGGGTAGCCTACAAGCGCGCATCGCCCGCCGAGCGAGACCCGCAGCAGCGCTACGTCCTGGACCTTGTGGAACATGGCTGTGCAGCCAGACACAGGAAAGCTCCTCTCGTGCACTACTGACAGCTTGGGGCGGCGCGCGTGAAGAGGGGAAGGGGCCCGCACGTTGCCCAGGTCGGAGAGCGGGCGCTCGGGCGTGCCGACGCCACCCTCCTTCTTGGTCAGCTCGTACGAGAAAGCAATCAGGAAGCGGCCGTAGCCCTTGCGCTGGTACGGCGGCAGCGTCAGAATGCACGCCAGGTTGTTGCCGCCCTGGCTGGCCTTCTCCTTGCTGAAGTAGCCCACCACGTGGTATCTGTGCCCGGCGCGCACGCGCCGGCTCAGGAGGCGCGCCCGGCGGGCAGCGCGCGCGCCTCGGCCCGCCGCCCTCGCTGCACGGCGCGCTGCGCTGTGGCCCGCTCTACGGGGCGTGCGCGCGCCCTTCATCTCTGCTCTCGGCGCGTGCGCGCGCGCTCCATGTGCCCTGCACCTGAACAGGCTCGCCACGCCTCGCCCGCCAGCAGCGGCAAGCACAGCGCTTTGGCGCGACCTCCACGGCAGCTTGAATTGCATGCACAACCAAGCCAGGAGCTGTGCGGCGCGCGCACCCGTCCTCGCCGACCTCGCACAGCACGTAGAAGAGGAAGTCGACGACGTCGTAGTACAGCGTCTTGTGGTCCAGGAACAGCTTGGCCATCAAGCACAGGCACTGGCAGTAGATCTGCGCGCACGCGCAAGCTCGCTCGCGGCTCCCCTTGCGTGAAGCAGGCTGCCCTGGTCCTGGTCTGGGAAGCTTGCACAGTGCCTCGGCTCGCGCGCCTTGCTACGATTGCCGTCCACCTCGAACATCGCGATGGCGGGCGCCGCCGCTGCGGGCCCCGCTGGTGGCGAGCGGTAGATCTCGTCGCCGGGCGGGTGCCGCAGCGCGCACTTGGCGGCGTGCCGCAGCAGCGTGGTGCGCTTGCCAAAGTACTTGAGGCAGAACTCGCAGAGGAACAGGCGCTCCAGGCCGTTGTAGGGCTCCGGGTAGGGCGAGTAGTACCAGGTGTCCACCTGCGCGCGGCGACCGGGGCGTCGACCCTAGACCCCGCCTCGCGCCCTGGAGGGCAGGCGCGCGGCACCGGCGCCATGTGCGCTTGGCGCAGCTAGGACCCTGCGTTGCACTACTTTTTTGAGCAGCTGTCCATGCGCTGACACCACCTAGCACTCTCGCACAGCAGGCTTCTTGCCTGAAGAGCGTAAGCATACATGTGGCTTACAACAAGGCAGACAAGCACATGTCACGCCTTACGGGCAGACACGCACACCACCTGATCAGAACGGTGGACAAACGTGTGGGCATGATCTCTGCCAGTCTGGCCGCGCTCGCCACAGGTGAGCGCCTGCAGGGCTCGGCCTCACTGGGACGGCGCCGCGCGGAGGCGGCGACAGGGCGCGGCGCACCTCGTAGCGCCCCAGCTCGATGACCTGGATGTTCTTGACCTTAGTGCGCTCGTGGTGCTCCTTCTCGAGCGTCTGGTCGATGGGCGCGAGGTCCGCCAGGTCCTACGCGGCGCGCGCGCGTCCCAGTAGGATATACACCCTACCCTCGAACGTGTCCGCGTTGGCGGACCGCCGTGCAGGTCCTCTGTCACTCTCTGCTTACTCATCCTGACAGGCGCCCGCAGCAGGTGTGCAGCCCGGCCCGCTGCGCGACTGCGGGCGCGCTGCCCCACTCCAGCATCGTGTACGCCAGGTCTGCAAGGCCCTCCTTTCGCTCGACAGTTATATGCAAACCCATACGGCAGGCATACGATCAGCCCTAGAATCACATGAAGACTAAAGTACAGGCAAGCCAGGTACAAGGCCCTCCCCAGCGCACAGCCGCAGACCCTTCCCAGGGCACGGCCACGGAGGAAATAGGCAGCGCACAGGCGCATGACGCAGGGGTGTGCACACGGTTTGACTGGTGCCCGGTGCACCCCAGGGCAAGGCCTGCGCACCGCAGGCACGTGGTAGATCTCATTGTACAGCTTCCGCTTCTGCCTGGTCACCAGCTCGCCCTGCGACCTGCGCCGTTGCGCACAAAAGGCAAGTTCGCTCCCAGCGCATGTCAGTATGTGCTTTACACACCAGACAAGAGGCACTGTCATCGTGACATCAGCTGCTTATAGCATGCAGCGCTATGTGGCGGGCACACAAGCGGACCACACGCCTCGCTTGACGAGGCGTGCAAGGCCTTGCGAGCGGGACCGTGCGGGAACCAGCCCCGCAGCAGAGGGAGAGTGCGTGTCGCTCAAGCAAAGCACAGCACCCAGCCGACCAGCACAACAGGCAGCGCGCCCTCGCGCGCGGTGCGGGCACGCACGCGCCAGAGAGGGTAGGCAGCAGGGCCGCGCGGGGCGTGGCCACATCCGCCAGCGCCGCGCCCTGCACCGCCACCAAGTCGCCCTCCGACCGCCACTCGTCCATGCGCTTGTCCACTGCGCCGGGGCGCGTCGTCTCAAATGCCGCGAAGCCCCACAGCAACGCACACCGGCGCTCCAGGAGTGCGGCTCGGCACCTTTGCCTGGCTGCAGGGCCGCCACTGCAGCCTCGCAAAAGTGCCACGACAACGAGCGGCACCCCCTACGCATTCTCAGACACAGACAGCGTCCCTGGGCGCGCACTGTCATGGTAGTGGATGTAATACGAGCTGGTCCCGTCCGCAGCTCGCCTGCGATCCACCACCTCTGCCAGGTCTGCGTGCCACAAGCCGTTGTGAGCAAACGGTGTCGAGTCCCTACGGTGCACAAAGCGCGCCAACAAAGATGGCCGGGCAGAAAGTTGGCGCACATTTCTGCTTGTCATCCCAAGGCGCGTCGCACAGCACGCGGCTGCCGACCTCAAAGGCTGCCTGCACGCGCGTGGCACGCCACAGCTCAGTGCAAACATCCCATGCGCACGTTGGAGCACTGTGCCGTCGCCTCGCACGCCAGGCCTGCAACGCACCGCCTCGCCGTTTGGTTGCCGGTGATCGGCGGCGCCAGCCTGTGCGGCACGCGACCGCGCCGCAGCAGCCATGCTTAGCGCAGCGCCTCCCGCAGCGCTTTGCGCATGCACGTTGCAGGGCTTACGAGCCAGCGCTTGTGCAAAAACTTTCAGCAGCCATACACTTCGATAAAAAGTACCAGCGTGCGCGCGCAGCTTTGGGGCCCCCAAATGGTGGGCCTTCGATTACCACACAAAGCCTCCTCAGGGCCTGCTGCAGTTGAAGAGTTGCTAGCCTAGTAGGAGCAAGAATGAAAGAGCTTCACTGAGAACCCCTTCCAGTACCGCAGCGGTCCTCACTGGCATACCACAATGAAATAGTAAGGTCACCGTTCTCGTGTGGCTACCGCAAGAGGCGAGGGGCATCGAACTGTGCTCAAGGCTCAGGACACAGCGCAACGTGGTCAGGAGCGATTTCTGTACGGGACAAAGGGCTGATACGGCCTCCTTGCGGCCGTGATGTGAGCGCCGCGGCCGGCCGCGCGCGCACACGCCCCGCATGGAGCAGCTGGTCCTGGACCTGACCAACCCGCAGGCCCGGGAGAACGCGCTGCTGGAGCTCAGCAAGAAGCGGGAGTCGTTCCCGGAGCTGGCGCCGCACCTGTGGCACAGCTTTGGCACCGTGAGCGCGCTGCTGCAGGAGATTGTGGCCATCTACCCGCTGCTGTCGCCGCCGTCGCTGACCGCGCACGCGTCCAACCGCGTGTGCAATGCGCTCGCGCTGCTGCAGTGCGTGGCGTCGCACCCCGAGACGCGCAGCCTGTTCCTGCAGGGTGCGCTCCCGGGCCGCGCCACGCTGCGCTGCAGGGCACCGCTGCTGCCTGCACCACGATGACCCCAGCACACTTCCTGTCCTGGCCGCCTTGGAGCCTGGCCTGCCGCAGCAGGAGCCTCCTGCGCTGCGGTGGCATGGCCAGAGGCGGGCGCTGACGGCGGGGCGGGCCCGTGCACGCAGCGTACATCCCGATGTTCCTGTACCCGTTCTTGAATACAATCAGCAAGACGCGGCCGTTCGAGTACCTGCGCCTCACCAGCCTGGGCGTGATCGGCGCTCTGGTCAAGGTGCGGCCGGGCGGCGCCCCGTGCCTCGAGCACCCAGCCGTGCCGGCTTGGGTGACACCGCAGCGACCTTGGCGCGCCAGCCTAGGCTGTGCCTGTGCCGCCCATCTCTGCCGACTGGACTGCCAGGCACGCAGTGCCGCACACCAGGTTCATGGAGCTGGCCGTGCAGGTCCTGCGCCACCTATGCTGAGCCCCATCACCTCAGCAGGGGGTGAAGGCTGCCGTGCCTCGAAATGACACTCACGCCAGTGCGCGAGTGCGCCAGGTGGACGACACGGACGTCATCGCGTTCCTGCTGTCCACCGAGATCATCCCGCTGTGCCTGCGCACGATGGAGATGGGCAGCGAGCTGTCCAAGACGGTCGCGACGTTCATCGTGCAGAAGATCCTGCTGGACAACGTGCGGGCCGCGCGCCATATGGCCGGGGCCGGACGCGTGTGTCCTGCTGTGGGCCCTCAGGCGCCAGGAAGACTCTCCTCGGCAAGCGTCTGGCTTGACCATTATTTTGTATAATTTGGGCACCGCGCAGCGAGATTCGAGCCGCGTTCCTGCAGGGCGCCGCGTGCCGTCTTTCTAAACAGCCGCTAAGCATGCGTCAGGCACACTCAGCTCCCTCCAGGCACGACCAGCCGACGGCCTGCGCGCGCACGCGCCAGGTGGGCCTCAACTACATCTGCGCGACCGCGGAGCGCTTCTTCGCGGTCAGCGCGGTGCTGAACGCGATGGTGGCCGCGTTGCCGGAGCAGCCGAGCACGCGGCTGCTCAAGCACATCATCCGCTGCTACCTGCGCCTGAGCGACAACACGCGCGCGCGCGAGGCGCTGCGCCAGTGCCTGCCGCAGCTGCTGCGCGACCCGGGCTTCACCGTCTGCCTCAAGGACGACCTGCAGACGCGCCAGTGCGCCCCGCACTCGCCGCAAGTTCTGCGCGGCCGCTTGCACGACCCACCGTGGCTTGTTCGAAGAGCTAGGCGAAATGGTCTGCCCAACGATGGACCTGCGGAGATCTGTGCTTGCGCCTTTCCCATGATGTGTGATGCTGCGTCCAGCGGCCGTCGCAGCTTGTGCCGCAACGGGCTGCGTCAGAGGGGAGGTTGAAGTTGCCGACAGTGAGCCCCAGGGCCGGCCTGCAGCGCGGCGACCTGGCCCGCGCCTACATCACGGGCGCTGGCAGCCAATCCTGCGTACGCCGCTGCGCGCCAGGTGGCTGGCGCAGCTGCTGGTGAACGTCGGCCTGCAGCACGGCGACCCTGCGTTCAGCCACATCATGGAGGCCACCGGCATCCAGGCATGAGGCTGCGCGAGTGTGCGCGTGCTCGCCCTGCCTGCGACCGCGCGGGCCGCTGGCTGCCAAGGCGCTTGCGCCTGAGGTTGCGCCTGCCGAGGGTTGCCGGGAGGCCACTGCCGTTTCGATTAAGCGTGAGGTGGTGGTGCACTGGGGCGAAGCGGCGTCAAGCTCGCAGTGCACCTCTTCCGTAGAGTCCTGGGGCCGCCTGGCCTGTCCTGGCACCTCTACACTTGGTGCAAGAGGAGGCCTGTAAGCGCATCACACGGGGATGCCTGTGATGATCGTGTTTATTATAGGCCGAGGCTTGTCACCCTCGTTACAGTGCTCTCCAGGTCTCGGTGTCATCCTCTCAGGCTGGTGCCGCATGCCAGCGCGTGAACGGCTCTCGCTCTATCTGTGTACATGACAGTGCTGCTAGTTCGCATCACAAACCCGGTGGGCGGGAGGCCACTCGTACAGCAGCTCGCCTCACACTGCAGCTGCACAAACTTGAGGCACCACAGCGCTCACCCTGCCTGACAGAACAGCAGGAAACAGCAACCCATAGCAATGCCTGCGCTGTGTATGGCGTAGGCAGCCAAGCCTTACAACACCAACCATGGCATGACGCCCAAATGGCATGAAGCCCGGCCTTCTGAGACGGCCATGGGTCCGGCCCGGTGAGCGCGGTACCCTGATACTTGTGGAAGCGTGTGAGACGGCTCTGCGCGGGGGCATCCGCCGCAGCGGATGCGGCGCGCCGGGTCAGACCTGGATGTTGGTGACGGGGTGCGCCTTGTCGGTGCGCTTCATGGTGCCGGCGATGACCTTGTTGGGCCCGAGCTCGTAGCTGCGCTCCAGGCCGCGCGCCAGCAGCGCCTCCAGCGTCGCCTCCCATTGCACGGGCGAGGTCAGCTGCGCGCGCGCGCGGCCAGCTGCCTTCAAGGTTTTTGGGTTAGAATTAGGGTAGGGCGCATGCCCGCGCGCCACCAGCAGCGCCTCCAGCGTCGCCTCCCTCCGACTGCACGAGGCGACGTCAGCTGCGCGCACGCGCGCGGCGGGTCGCCCTCAAGGTTTTACGGTTCGAGATAGGGTAGGGCGCATGCCACTTTCTCCGACGCATCCAGTCTGTAGCAGTCTCGGTACCTGGTCCCCTGACGCGCTGCTGCATCTGCACTCGCCTGGTAGCCTCCCAATCTGACCAGCGCATGTGCGGCCGTCTTCACACTTTTCGCTTCTAGCGAACACACACTTGCACACGCGCGCAGGCGCCCGGCGCACAGGTCATGGGGGCCTGCTAGCGCCTGCGGGAGAGCAGCACCTGGCGCGCCAAGATGTCCTTTATGGTGTCGGGGTCCGAGTGTGGCTGCGCGTCTACGTTGGAGATGACCGGGATGCGCGGCTCCAGCACCTGCGTCGACGCCAGGGCCGCCCTGCACGGGGCACTCGCGCGCGCCAGTGGGTTTACGGCGGGCGATGCCAAGCGCGCTCTGGGAAGGCGCCAGAGGCAGACGCGCTGTGCGCAGCGCATGCGTATGAAGGCAGGCGCTGACCGGCGCTGTTGTCCTCTGCGGGGCTGGAGCATAGCAACGGGGCGGGAGAAGGGACTGCGGTCAGCTCGCGGGCTTGGCGGCGGCTAAGGGCTGCGTGTGAAGCACTCATGCAGTACACAGGCTGTGTCACCAGGCTGCCGTCGTCCGGGGTGTGCACTCGCTGCATGCGCCGAGGCAGCGGCGGTCATACGAGTTCTCCGCCGGCAGGCGGCGCCCGCGCCCTGCCTGAGCTTAGCAGCGAGGTGCTCAGGGCGCGGGCGCGGCCCGCACCGCAGGCCGTCACTTACCTTTGCCTAACCGCACCGCAGGCTGTCACCTACCCTACCCTAACCGCACCGCAGGCTGTCCTCCGCGGGCTTCATGTACTCCGTGTGGAAGGCGCCCGCGACCGCCAGCCGCACCGTCTTGCGCGCCTGGCGCGCGCGGCCGCCCTCGGCGTCAGCAGCGCGCGGGGGCAGCGGGCACGCAGGTCTGTCGGGCACTGCGCGCGGCTGCTGCGCGCCCTGATCGCACGTACTGTCTGCCTTCCTGCATGCAGTGCGCACAAGGCTGCCCGTGGCAGCAACGTGCCCTGTTCAGGTCCCGGCCCACCCGTGCACGTCTGGCTCCAGGGGCATGCCCTGGCGGCAGGCACTGACAACAGCAACGGAGGAGATGCTTGAGCGTCCGCTGAGCTGCCCAGTCAGACGCCGCAGGTAGCGTGCATGACGGGGGCGTCTCGGCAGCTGCGCCAGCGGGCGCCGCGCGGCGGCGCGGCGGGCGCGGCGCGGCGCGCGCCTTGAAGCTCTTGGCCAGGCGCTCGGCGGCGTCGCAGCCGGCCAGGCCGCCGCTGATGGCGTAGTTGCCGGCGCACAGGAAGTTGGCCGCGCGCACGCCCTCCGCCGCGCCCACCTCCGCGCTCGCCGCCTCGCACAGCTCGGCCGTCTGCGGCCGGGCGTGTTTAGGGTTAGGGTATGATCAGGGCCGGCGCACAGAAAGGTGGCCACGCGCACGCCCTCCGCCGTGCCCACCTCTGCGCTCGCCGCCTCGCACAGCTCGGCCGTCTTCTGGCACGGTTAGGGTTAGGGTAGGGGTGGGGCCAGCACGGGGACGGGGGCCGGGATACGGGGTCGCCTCTGCCAAACCTGGACTAGGAAGGGGGCGCTGTGAATAGCTGGCGCGCCCCGGCTGCAGCCCGAGCGCCCCAGCTCCGCAGCTTCGGAGGCGCCGCGCTGGGCTCCTGCCGCCCCTCTCCCTGCAGCGGGGGCCTGAGGCGCATGCGTTGTGAGGGCGGCGGCAGGGCGCGCCTTTGCCGCGTCCAGGCCGATGATGGAGACCATGGCGGACGGCCGCGCGTCGGCGGCGGCCTGCATGCTCTCGCCGCGCAGCTTCACGAGCCGCACGCCGTCCTCAAAGCTGCGCGCGCGCCCCCAGGCTGGGCGCCGTGCCGCAGGCCGCGCGCGCCGGCGCGCAGTGCGGCGACAGCGCGGCTGTGTCGGCAGGGCAGCCGGCGCTCTGTGTTGCCCGCCGTGCAACGCCAGCGCTGCAGCGCAAGGAACCAAACGCTTTCGCGGACGCTGCCGGCGACGAGCAAGCGCAGATGCGCGCCGCGTCGGCGCCCGTTGCCCGACAATGGCGCATGCACGTTGCAGGCCAACCCGAAAGCGCTGCTGCAGGCTGCGCGCCAAGGGACGCGCACACACGCCTGGCGCGCGCGCGGCACACAGCAAATGCCCGGCCCCCCGCCGAGCCCGGCAGCGCACCTGATCGCGCCCGCAAACGTGAGCGCGGTGTACTCGCCCAGGCTCAGCCCGCACGCGACGTCCGCCGCCGCGACCGCATCCTGCGCCGCACGCAGGCGCGGGCTGTCGTGCAGCGCATGCGGTGGCTGTCAGCCCAGCCCCGTCACGGCTCGCGGCCTGCGGGCGCGTCCCGCCGGTGGAAGATCGACGAGCAGCGGCGCCCCTGCTCGTGCGGCGCGGGGGGGGGTTGCCAGCAACGCAGCCGCGGCCCTGCGGCCGCTTCAGCACAGCCAGGCTGGCCGCAAGGGCTTATGGACCTGCTGTGGGAGGCGCAGACGCGCGCCCGCCCCGGCTCCGGCCGCACGCCCCGGGCAGCCGGGGCGGCCGGTGGGATCGCACAGAGGTCGGCGGGAGCCTGGGCCCGCGGTGAGGTCGGCCCAACCGGATTGGGCGGGGGGGTGCGCGCCTCGCCCTCCGCCGCCCGCAGCTGCTCCACCGCGGCCAGGCTGGCGACGTAGATCGCGGGCTGGCTCACCACCGTGGAGTCCAGCCGCTCCTTGGGGCCTGCGCGCCGCCCAAGGCGTGCTGAGCACGGGGAGCCTCGCCTCGCCCGAGGCGTGCTGAGCACGGGGAGCCCCGTCCTGCCCAGGGTTGCCGCTCGGCCTCGCCCCGCCTCCACATGCAAATACTTTGAAGTGACCCAGAGCTGGCACATAATATGAAGTCACCCAGAGCTCGCAAAAGCCTTTGTCACATGGTCCAGCGGCTCCTTGGGGCCAGCGGCCCAGCGCCCTGCCCGCCGCGCGCTGAGCGCGGCCCACGGTCGGCGCTCGGCCGCGGCCCGCATCTACACGCATATTACTGGACGTGGCCCAGAGCTCATGCATACAGCCTCGGTCGCTCGAAGTCTGAGTGTACACGGACTCTGCACAAGTCTGGCTCTTGTTGGGGCAAGACACCTGCGTATCACCTGCGCAACATCCTGCCAAACCCGCGCGCGCCCAGCGCATGCGCGGTCTGTCGGCGGGCCGCGGGCGCGCGCACCCTCCACGCAGACCTGCAGCAGGTCGTACCCCAGGATCTCCGACGCCTGGTCGAACAGCGCCTTCGCCGCGGGCACCGCGGCTGCCACGTCCTGCGCGCCCGCCGCAGCGCGCCTGAGAGCGCGGCGGGGGGCGCCGGGGCGCTCGCGCGCACGGGTGAGTGCTGGAACCGGCTGCGGCGCTGCTGACGCCGCACCTTGGCCATGCCGACGGTCTGCGCGCCCTGCCCGGGGAAGAAGAAGGCTGTCCGCGGGATGTAGTCTGCAAACTTGGTGTCCAGCGTCCTCTGCGAGCCGCACCGTCCCGCGTTAGCAAGGCGTCTCAGCACTGAAGTGACGTTGACGTAACGCATCAAACATCTGCTGTCATTGGTGTACCAAGCATCAACTCATTTCTTGACTTTGATTTCTTGACTTTGGAACAGGGTGGCAACTGCTGCACAGCAACCTCGGCTCGGGCCGCGAGCTTGACATGCGTGCGAGCCCTTGCAGCCTGCTGCGGGACCACCCTGCAGGTGTGCAAGCGCAGAAAGTCAGCAACGCCCTGGCAGCACTGTGCAAGCAGCGGCGTTTCACTGTGGGAAAGCATATGGTGCCGCACCGTTGGCCACCAAGGAAGCGGCAGACCGGGGCATGGCAGCTGGACTTCATCATTATGTGGTGCAGAGCAGGAGACAAGCTAGTGACCTCAAGACTTGCTTGCAACACCAATGCAGCGGACTTGTTTGGGTATTCAGGTGTGCCGGAAGTACTTTGCGTCCTCCACCAACGACCGATGAGCGGCCATCAGCAAGCCCTGCTAGACCACCGCCAGGGTACATGGCGGCTGCCATGCGCAACGAGTGCTGAGAATGATGAATGACTGATGTGCGCGTTTTTTTATTTGCTGGTGCAGGCATGCGTGAGCATGGGCTGCAGCATGGCCCCCACCTGGCGCACTGTACAGGCACGCCAAGCAGGCACCCCAGGGCCTGGGGCCCAGGCAGAAGCCTACAGCAACTTTCTGGGACGGTTGCAACGCCGCTTCACTTGGCAAACCGCCTTACTTGTTGATACATGCACTCTGCAGACGCGAAGTGCACGCAGATGTGTCAATCTGCATCGTCACGCCCAAAACGCACAAAGAGAACCAAAGCGACACTCTCTAGTGTTCAGGGTGAGTTCCTTTGTAAGCTCAATCCATGTTTACGCCCAACAGTACTTGGTAGCTACTGCACATGCGGCCGTCAGTTGTGCTGACACGTGCGAGGCGCCCGGAACACTGCCCCGCTGCTCTGCAGGACGTGTGCGCAGCCGCGCCAGCAGTGCCGCGCCGCAGCGCGCCGTCTGGCGCAAGCGGGGGGCCGGCCGCGCCGCCCGCGCGTCCCGCCCCACCGCCGTCCCACCGCAGCAGGTCCGCGGCAGCGCCGCGGGCGCGCCGCGACCGTCACGCCGCAGCGGCCGCAAACCCGCGCCAGCGGTGCCGCAGGCCCGCCCAGGCGGCGCCGCGCAGCGCGCCCTCCGGCGCGAGCAGGCTCGCGCGCAGGGCGCCGCAGGGCGCGCTGCCCGCGCGCCCCAGCCAGGTGCCGTACTGCCGGACGGCGTCGGCCGCGGCGGCGCGCCGCAGCATCGCCGGGTAGTCCGCCGCCATGTACGACACGCGCGCCGCCTCCTCCGCCGGCGTGTCCTTCTCGCCTGCAGCGCGCCGGGCACGGGGTGGCGACGCGAGTCAGAAGCTGTGTGCTGAAGCGTTCGAGCATTGGTCTGTCACGAGGGGTGTGGGCGCAGAACGCTGTGTTGGCGGCAAGGGGGTGCCGCAGCAGCAGTGGGCTGCGTCGGCGGGGCCTGGTGAAGGCCGGGGCGCGCCAGGCAGCGTCGGCCGCGGCGACTTGCGCTGCTTCAGCACGTCCGACTTTGGCACGATGCTGCCGGACGCGTGCCGGCCCCGCGTGAAGCGCACCTGCGTGCCACGTTCAGCACTTCGATTGCTCAGATACATCACGTCCACTGGCGCCCAAAAGTAACAGGGAGCGGTCTGCTGTCCAGGGGGATGCCGAAGATGAAAGCGGCTCTGTGCAAACCCGCCGCTCGCGCAAGGCCGCGCGCACCTTGGTGCCGTCGTCCAGGAACCTGTATCCAATCCTGACCGGCTTTTTGGTCTGGGGGTCCAGCAGCTGCACGTTGGAGTAGTGCAGCGGCGCCTGCACGGTGCGCGCACTTGCAGACGGTCAAGCACTGGCAGTCGGTTGGACGAGAGCTGGCCGGGGCAGGCTCAGAGCAGCCGGCGAACCTCCACAGAGAGGCGGGTGGGGCCGTCGTCAGTCATCTCCGTCTTCAGGCACTGCAGCAGCAGCAGCGGTGTCAGTCCCTGGCTGGCTGTCTGATATCCGCTCTCTTGCGCGCACTGGCTGGCAGATGCGCAGCCGGACAGCGGGGAACAAGCCGCCAGCGCTGGCTAGGGCGGACCAGGTTGCGGCCCTCCACCACCACGCGCGGCCTGGCCTTGTCGCGGAGGACTTGCAGCACGGTCCCGGTCGTGCCTCGGTCCTTGCCGGCCATGACCATGACCTCGTCGCCGCGCAGCACCTTCCACTTGTTCGACACAAACATCGGCTTAATGTACTTCTTCCTGCGCGCCGGCTGCTGCGCCGCCCGCTGCATGGCGCGCAGCGCCCTGTTGGACGGCATGCTGGCGGCGGCCTGCCAACGACCAAGCGAATGATGATCCGGGAGCCACGGTGCAGCCTCTTTGTTGTATCGGACTTTGGGCGTGAAGGAAGCTGTTTCGTAGAGCCGAGGGGTGCCCACCTGCACGTGCCTCAAGGGTGCCCACCTGCAGGTGGGCATCATTGCTGAATTTGCCCACCTAAGCGATTGCCCATGGGCAATGTGTACTTGCATGGCAGTCACTTGATTCAATCCCCATTCAGTCCCTGGTGTTGTACACTTGCGGTGGCACTACACCCTCTTCCCGCAGACATGCCTCCATGTTGAGCCAGCCTAGCAGCCTGTCCTCCAAATACTGATTCCCAGAGCAGCTCCAGCCGCTGGAGCAGCCTATACCGGCCCGGCGCCATTCGCTGGGAGCCCCGCGCCGGCGGCCACAGGCGCGCCCAGCGTGTCACCCAGCTCGGCGACCGCCGCCTCAGCCGCGGCCGCGCTCGCCTGTTCAGGCAGCGGCACGTCGGTGCCCGTGCCGCCGTTGGCGGCCTCCGCGGGCGTAGCGCCGCGCGCCGCGCCCGCTGCCGCGGCGCCCGCCTCCGCTGCCGCGGCCGCGGCGGCCGCCTCGTCGGCGGCCCCGGCCGGTGCGGCGGCTGCCGGCGCTCCTGCAAGGCGCAGACCACGTCAGCAGCACACCGCGCTGCATGCGTCTATTTGCGGGTGAGCTTCACAGGGTATGCTGTGTTGCACCTCGACAGGGTCTCAGACAGAACAGAGGCCTGTGCTTGATACCTTGGAATGTGTTGGCTGTCGAGTGCAGCACACGCCTCTCCCTGGGTGCACCAGCAAGGAGCAAGACCTCTCTTGCCCTCACGCCCTGCAGCCGTGTCCCTTTCATGGACGTGCGTGCCTGCCGCCAGCGGTGCCGCGGCCGCGCCCGCGCCCGCCTCCGCAGCGTCGGTGCCGCCGGGCGCCGCGGCGCCGCCGCGCGCCTCGCCGCCGCCCTCACCGGCGGGCGGGCCGGCAGGCTCGCCGGCCGCCGCGGCTTCCGCGCCGGGCGCGCCGCCAGCCGGCGCAGCCGCGGGCGCGCCGGCGGCAGGGCCGGAGGCCCCGGCGGCGCCGGGCGCGCCGGCTTCGGCGGCGGGCGCGGCGGCGGCGCCCGCCCCGCCGCCGCGCTTCCCGCCGCGGGCGGCCTGCCCCTCCCGGCCCGCAGCCGCCTCCGCCTCGCGCTCGGCCTTGGCGGCCGCCTTCTCCTCCTCGCTCATCGCCAGCTCGCGCATGTTGTACCGCTCCAGCTCCTGCACGCGCGCACGCGGCGCGCCCGTGGGCGGCCCCATCCGCGCCTCCGCATGATCAGGCCGTGGGCCTGCGGCCTCGAATCGGGTCGCTGCGGGCGCCGGCGCCTGCGCAGTGCGCTCCGTGCCGCCGTCCGTGTCGCCCCCGCCCATCCCTCCAGCCAAAGCTGCTGCTAGGCTTCAAAGTCTCATACGCGACGCCCGCTGGCTGCGCACACTGGCTGCTGATTGCCAGGTCATGCCTGCGCCCGCCGGCGCGCTGACGCAGGCAGCGCGGGCACGGGCGGGCAGCCGTGCCCGCCCGGGGTGGCCGCGGTGGGTCGTTGGGAGCGGTCTGTGTATGTCCACTGCGTCGTACTGGCCTGGGTGTTGCAAGGGTTTGCAGCAGGCGCGCCTTGTACGCCGGCAGCACGCTGAGCGTGGCGCAGCTCTTCAGCATCTGCACCATGATCGTGAGCGCCGGCTCGTTCAAGTTGACCTTGTGCGGCGGCTGCGCGCCCGCACAGGAGCGGCCGCATCAGCCCCACAGCGGCCATGCCTGCACCCCTCCAGCATGCGCGCGTCGCCGGCGCGTTCACCTACAGGTGCGCCTGTCAACCGAACACATGGTGCGCGCCGCGGTGCGCCGCGCCAGCTGTCAGAGCGCGGACGGCATGCAGGTCGCCGCGCGCCAGCGGCCGAGCGCTTGGAGCACAGCAGCACAAGGCTTGCCAGAACCGCACGCCGCCAAATTCTGTGGGGGGCTTGCATCACCATCTGAAATCCTGGCATGCAGACCTGGGAGATGGGCTCGATGACCGCATTGATGACGCTCATGCGGTCCAGCTTCACGCTGGCCCTGTGCTCGTACTGCACCTGCGCGGCCGGCGCATGCTTTGCACTCGCAACACTGCCTGGGCTGGCACCCAGGTGGGGGGAGGAGGGGGTGGGGAGTTTGCATGGCAGGACGCGCATGCAAATGTGGCAGAGTCGGCGTCATGTGCTGTGCTGGCAGCCTCGGGCATCGGCCGCGGCCCCTGCCATGCTGCATGGCCGAGGCTTAGCCGGAGCAGCGCGCCCCCGCGCGGCCGCGGCCGCGCGGCGCGCGCACCGCAAAGCTGACGGGCGCGGCGTCGGCGCCGCCGGGGAAGTGCGGCGGGAGCAGCCGGGCGGCCGCGCGCTTCAGGCTGTCCAGGTCGGCGTGGCAGACGAGCTCCACGGGCGTGAAGCGCAGGCAGAGCCTGAGTGAATACCGCAGGATGCCTTCAGCTGCATGGCTGCCACGCCGGGCTTGTCGCTGATGCCGCTCCATGACATCAGCTCGGGCAAGGACAAGGCCTCGCTTATCACAGTGCAGGCGCTACCAAATTGATGCCTACTGGGCCAAGGGGGGCTGCCACATCAGTTCTATCAAACAGGCTAACCCCGGGCTCTACCCCGGCCAGCTACTGGATGCTGAATGAGCTTGCGCGGCTGTAGTGCAGCCGTGTGCGTAGTGAAGCCCACACCTGGTCTTGTTCTCCTTCAGCGCCTTGATGTCGCGCGCGCAGGCAACGACGAGCTCCACCGGGCCAGGGTCTGCGGTGGGGCGCGCTCATATGTTAGCAAAGGCACGTTTGAGTCTCTGCTGCGCTGCTCCTTGTCATTACAGGCCCAGCTCTGCCTCAACTTCCTAAGGGGCAGCCAAGCTGCAAGACAAGCTGCGTGACACCTGCCTATTCCGCCGTATGTGCGGCACGGAGTCCGGCGCATGGACGCACCAGCATCGGCGGCCATGATGATGTAGACCAGGCCGCCGACGTCGGTCGGGTGTATCTTGAACAGGCTGCGCTCGCCCTGCTTGAGCTCCTTCACCTCCGCCTCCAGCGCGGTGGCTATCTCGTGCGCGCCTCCCCCAGCGCTGGCGGCTATTGCCGCCGGATTGGCCTTCTCGTAGTACTGCGCACAGCGCCGGCGGTCGTAAGGACGGCTGGTGGAAAGTCCAAGGCCAGCAGGGCGAGGAGCTTTGCGGACCTCTGTCAGGAGGTTGATGGCCTCCTGCGCGGCCAGCCGCTCCTTGTAGTTCACGCAGGACAGCAGGATTCCCCGCGTGCCCGCCGGCAGCGCAGTCCCCTTGCCCTGGCGCAGCCAAGCACGCGGCGTCAGAGGCTGGCCCGCGCATCAGTGTTATAAATGCGGGCACACCTGGGACGAGCCCGTACACACCGGGGCATAAAACTTCCCCTTTTTATTGCTGCCGGCACCGCCGTCATGCTCGGGCTTGCGCTTCCCAAAGCTCCTTCCGCCGCTCCTTCCGCCGCGCTTCCCATCGCGCCCCATCTGCCCTGCTGGACGCAGTTGCTTTGCACCAAGTACGTTCTGGCGGCCCTTGCAAATCAATCTACAGTTGAGTGAGTGGATTAGAACGTGTTGCTGATGGTGCCTGCAGCAAGTCGCCGACCGGCCTCCAAGCTCTGGCAACAGCGACCCGGGAACTCACCCACCTGCCCTCGAAAAACCTGAGCTCGCACACTGTGCAGCCACTGCAGATGCGCTCGTTGAGCGCCTGACCAGCATACTTACCTGCCACCGAAGGCGTATCTCGGGCGCGATGTCTATGATGGACCCAGACGTGGAGTTCTTCGGGGTGCAGATCAAGAAGGGCGAGGAGGTGGGAATGCAGGACTACTTGGAGTCTGAGGAGGCGTCGTACTCCTCTCTGCACATCACGCAGGTCGGGCGCCCTGCGCCTGGAGCGCAGCATTGCCGCATGTTCCTTTATAATGCATCCGCAAATTTTCAACCATATGCTTGTCGCTGCCGTACGATATGCTCTGTGCCTGCCGGCCGCCCGGGGCGCCCTCAGGCTGGTGCCTGCGGCTGCCGCAAGCTGGCGCCGGGGGACAAGCCGTCGGCGCGCCGGCGCGCCGCGCGTGCAGCGCTGCCAGGCCTGCCAGGGGGGCGCCAGGGCCCAGACATGAGCCGGCGCGTGCGCCGTCGCAGGTGGCGCTGGGCGAAAAGCCGTCGGCGGGCCCGCACACCGTGTTTGCGGCGACGCGCGCGGGCCGCTTTGCGATTGGCACGCTGGAGAAGGGCCGCGTGGAACACTTCCAGGTAGACTATGTGGTTCTTGCTTATATTTCATATGGTCATAGGGAACGTAAAAGGCAACAATAGCAAAGTAATTGCGAGTTAACACTTCCAGGTGGACTACGTGGTGGACGCCAACCTGACGTTCTCGCACAGCGGCGCCTCGCCGGTCTGCATCACCGGCTACAAGAGCACGAGCTCGCTGGCGATGATGGAGTCGGAGGACGACGAGGAGGAGGCGCGCGCGCTCGCGCTGGGCGGGGCCGACGACGACGACGACGACGATGAGGACGAGGACGAGGACGAGGACGCGCCGCTGGGCGTGCCGATGAACGGGGCGGCCAGCGCCAAGCAGAAGGTGCCTTGCCACTCCGACGCGCGGGCTGGCGGGCGTGTGACAGTCTGCTCCTGGCCTGCGCCGCAGTTTGAAACAGCTGTGAGCACGGGCCGCGGGTGTGTCTGGCGGGTGCAGGCAGCCACCGCCATCTAAGCGCACCAGCCTATGCAGCTTTCCTTGCGGTGCAGCACAGCACCTGCGTTGTTAGCTTTGCTTGCAGAGCAAGCAGTCCTGCCCTTTTCTGGGCAAGAATCGATGGACTCTTCTTTATTCTATACAACCTGTTTGACCTTGCCCCCTTTGGGCAAAGGCAAAGCTCCTTGCTTGCTTGC
>JAABUU010002997.1_pt1 | contig 22411 bp, 27 predicted proteins | sample 5559301 | NCBI WGS metagenome assembly JAABUU01 (sample SAMN10711884, study PRJNA513360) | rock metagenome | isolation source: Antarctica rocks | place: Antarctica: Victoria Land, Richard Nunatak white | reverse complement strand
AAGGAGCATTTATATAATGTTAGGGGCCAGCATAGAGCGAGTCATATGGGTGTAATGTAACGAGTATATAAATGCTAAGGAAGGAAAGTATCTAGAAGGGAAGGGCCGGCTATCTATATGACTCAGAAGAACATAAGCTAACCCTGAATAGGGTTGGCCTCGGAACAACCCTATAGCCTAGCGGCGAGCGGCCGGCGATAGTCATCAACATAGCCACCAACATAGCTATCAACATAGGTGCGTAGCTAGGATCGTAACAATTCTGACGTTGATGAGAGATCTCGTCAAAGACGCACTTGCATCGATCAGCTTCTGAATCGAGCTTGAATCAGAGCAGAAACACTTGCTGACGTCGACAATTTCGATAGAGCATTGCTGAATCGCTGACAGTGCAATGATGAGCATTGTAGAAATCAGAATGACTTCTGTTTCATGAATTTCGCAGACAAGCACTATAATATGAATCACACTCAGCAGTCTTTATGAGGTAAGACGATATCTAACGACGAAGCAAACGTCAGCATTGAGTGATCTTCTACCTCTTTATATAACTTTTGAAGTGATAAACAGAGCTCTGTTATCTCGCTGTCTTGTCGATCAGATCTGCATGAGAAAAGACTGAACATCAAAGCAGAGCGAGTGAAAAAGAAAGATTTTATGACGAGATTTACGAGATTCAATGAACAGCAAATGAAAATGCGAATGAGTGAGACAATGACTGATCAAATATGTTAGGGGTCAGCATAGAGCGAGTCATATGGGTGTAATGTAACGAGTATATAAATGCTAAGGAAGAAAAGTATCTAGAAGGGAAGGACCGGCTATCTATATGGCTCAGAAGAACATAAGCTAACCCTGAATAGGGTTGGCTTCGGAACAACTCGATAGCCTAGTGACGAGCGATCGGCGATAGTCAGGAACATAGCCATCAACATAGTCATCAACATAGCTATCAACATAGGTGCGTAGCTAGGATCGTAACAAAATAGAACGAATGAACTCACGTCAGAAAGCTTCAGAATCTCATTCATCATCTCAGCAATCTTCTCTTTCGCAGTGATCATCATGACAACAATCATCTATCTATTCTTTCTATCAGTTGTCTTATCAGTCGTGACAGCAGTCTTCACAGTCTTCTTCGTGACAACAGTCTCTACAGTCTTCTTCGTGACAACAGTCTTCACAGTTTATTCAGTGACAGCAATCTTCATCATGTCAATCTTCTTCTTCTTCTTCTTCTTCTTCTTCTTCTTCTTCTTCTTCTTCTTCTTCTTCTTCTTCTTCTTTTCTACAATCTCAGTCTGCAATCGCAGCTCAGCGATCAAGTTTCATCGAAGAGTCAGAAGAGACGAAGAAGATATTTGATCAGTTCTTCGTCTGAAAGATAAACAAGATCTCACGTCAAGCAATCAAACAAAAGCTCGCGAAGATGAGAATCATAGTGAATGCACAGATGTGATCTACGAATGATTTGAAAGATATGACAGATTCAACGTCTGCTATCTATCGAACTGCTATACAAGTAGAGATGTCAGATGAAATGACTCGTGCGTTTAAGAAAGATCTGAAGCTTTTCAAATCAATCTGACGTGAGATCAAGACTCTATTAGAACTGAGTCGTTAAATAGAATCAAATTTCTGATTTTCTACCTTCAACTCTCGTTTCAAAGCTCTGATATCTGTCTCAAAGATGTAGTCTGAATGCTTGAAGTGCTGTCTTGAATATCTATCACATTCGCTTCGTTCAACAGCGTAATGAAGAAAGTCATCAAAGATGTCTTCAAAATTAGATCATGTATCGTCAAAATTTCTACGAACCAAGGTCTTTAATACACTGAAGATGAGTTCTATGAAGTTGTAATTCGACGAGTAGAAAGGCAAATATTGCATCTGACATTCATATCAGTGATAGATCATCAATTCAACGAGACAAATAGCTTACCTGACATTCGTGTGAGGTGATGAGTTCTTCTATTCGACTATTGCAATGAACACTTGTGTTATTCATGATGATCACACTCTTCGGGGCCGAAAAGAAACTGCATAGAGGTAGCAGCTCATCTGCTAGTCATCGAAAGAAAGTCTCGCCGTTGAATCAGCCTTCACGAATGCCGATACAGAATAGATATTCGTCTTTCATATAGGTCGAAAGAACACTTCAGCAATGCTCTCTCGTTCTAGAGGCTTGATAGCGAGCTGATTGATCAACGAAAGCATAGGTCTGATGACGTCAGCTCGTGATCTCATTGAATAAGAACTCATTCACGAACACGAGCTGTTCGGCCGTCAAACGAAGCATGTCTGCTACTCAATTCAAACGAAGCTCATCGTTTTGTCTGACTTCTACACGCTGTCCTTTCTTATTACTTCAGCCTCTTCTCTTCAGAACTCTTGATATCGTGAATTGATGCACGTTAATGCCTCACTCCTCTCATATGTATCAGACCATCTCTTTCTGCATGGCCCACGGCTGATCTTCGAGGTAGGCTATGAGGCCATTTTCAGCGGTCTTGAAGACCTTTCGAGGAGCGCCTTTGGGTCGGAATTGAGATCTAAAAGGTGAGTTATACATAAAGAGGTTCTCTTGAACATTGTATACAGTGGCAGGGCAACAATGAACCTCTTCAGCGATTGCCGAAGGAGTTCAATGAAGTAGCAGAAGGCGTAGTATTTTGGAGCGCAGGCTTGCAGGAAGTGGTCCCGGCATAGCTGGAAGAACGTCAGGAACGTCAACAAACAAAGAGGTCTGAATAGCTTCAATTTTGAGCGATTTCGGGCAATTGGGGGGGCGGTGGGGTTGATTTCTGAATTCCTCCTATAAACGGATCACCGTGGGGCAGAGCGAAAATGAATGCCAAGGATTCTAAACCTTTCTGCATACGCTAATACCCGAGCCGCCTGGGTTCGCAGACGACGCTACAGTAGCTTACAGTAAGAGTAAGGTAAGAAGCTACTGTACGCTCCTGCTATGTAAGTGTGTTTGCTCAAGCCTATTAATAGGTACGGATTACTGCAGTATGTAGTACTGTTCCCTGTTTCTTACCCTCATGAAATCTTCTTGTTTCTTTCGTTCTGCTTGCTCTTATTACGAACGACTACTCTTGCTACTAAAACATAGAAGATCGCAAAGTTTGAATCTTTTTCCTTCTTTATTTGTATGCAAGCGTGGCAAGGTGTGAAAAGAGGCCTCGAGCTTGGCTTACCTTAAGTCAGCTACCCGGTATATACAGTACTACCCCTCAGACGTGTCTCACGACTCCACGAGTCATGGGGACCTGAGGCAACCCGGACCAACGTGTCGTGATCGTCATGCGCCACGAGGCTAACACGCGATAAATGTAACCAAGATTGCCGACACTATAGTTGTGAAGGCGGGAGAATGAGACAGGCAAGAAGATGCTCCGCCGGTATGGATATAAGAACCCGAACCGACGGTTGAGATGAGACCCGAAGCTTACGTGAGATTGGCGGTGTAGTGTTGATCAGTGATGAGGCTTCAACGTAAAGTCCCGAAACTCTCAGGATAGCTACCTGAGCTATTGATCTCAAGTGACCAAATATCCTCAGAAGCTGAGTGTTGTGTGGGACCGGGAACTCGAAAGCAAAGAGTGGATTATAGAATGGCTTCAGATGTAAATATACCAGTCTTACGTCTTTCTTTCCTTTTCCTATAAACGAAACACTACAGATCTCAGATCTAACAGAAGGCGTGCAATTTTCATAGCGTGGGCTGTTCTGTTGCTCACTCTAAATAGTCTTCGATTGCGTATTCGCTCGGGAGCGATCCAGCTTGCGATCAGTGTCGGGCTAGGAAGATTAAATGTGGGCGCGAAAGGCCGCAATGCTATCACTGCCAGAGGTCATCCGTGCAGTGCCAGTTTTCCGGAAAGGGGAGAAAAAATAGCCAAGCTACGAGACGGTCAGTTCATCTCTTCTTCCTCCCTCATTAAAAACCAAACGAAGAACTAGAACTCATTGCGGTTGAACCAAGATCCAACAACTTTGGAAACGTCGAGAACCGGCTAGAACGAATTGAGGGAACGCTTTCCGGTTTGACCGATAGTCTACTACGAATGAAGAGTTCGAAATCATCTCCGGGCAGCTCTTCGGATAAGACTGAGGATCCCAGAAGCATCCATGATTCTTTCAAAGATGACCTACAGGATCTGGAAAGTATCGAAGTACTTCATGAACAGGTTTTGCGAGACGTCAATGGCCATGAGCGTTACTTCAGGTCAATCTCATTAGCTTCGCTGATGTGGGAAGCTCATTGCATCGTTGATACCAGAAACGTATCAGCAAAAACTCCGTCCAATTCTCAATCCCTATCGGAGTCCTCGAGGCAATTGCTGGCATGTTGTAGTGACATCAGTGTACGCGATCAAGTCGACCTCTCCCACGACGGTCTACCGCTCGTCTTGCCGCCGAAATTTATTTTGGACGCTACGGTCGAGCCATTTTTTAGTGAGATCCATGGACTGATGCCGATTTTCAACAGACAGAATTTCGATGCGAAACTCGAGGCGATCTACGCAGGCAGGTCCACTGGGTCGGATCGTGCATGGACTATGTGTTTCAACAACATCGTCCTTCTGACATTGATGCCGAAAACCATCCAAAGCCAGAAACAACATACGCACATGGATGCAGGCCTTGTCAAATCCTTCCTTGACAATTTGCGAAGAGGATACCAGCATCTTGATGAGTTTCTTCGGCCAACCCTTTGCAATGTTCAAGTGCTAATTACCATGGTAAGCTCGAAGTGACACTTAGCAGAAGACTCGATAGTCAGCTGTTGTCAGACAACATATGCTGACTGGTCCGCAGGTCTTAGTTGCGCAGGAGAACTTCCAGAGTAGTGTCAGTGCTTTCCTTCTGTCTCAGGCTTGTTCCTTGGCCAGGAGTATGGGGCTTCACCAGCAAAGGCTCGGAACGCCAGGACTAGAAGCTTGGCAACAAGAAGAACGAAGAAGCGTTTTTTGGTCATTGTACATTCTTGACACCACAACCTCTTTCACCAGAGAGAAGCCAAAGTATTTACCCTTGGCTGACTGTGACGTTGATCTACTGCCATCCAGCAATCCGATCGACATCTCTGGTGCGACGTTTACAGCAAAAGTTCGTCTGGCGGAGTTACAGGAAAATATATACCAGAGTCTGTACTCGGCAGAAGCCGCCCGATGCAGCTCATCGAAGCGGCGCAAACAATTTGCGAAGCTCTCCGGGGACCTAGAACGACTAGGAACGACCTGTCTTAGTGAAACCACGAGCGGTCTGGGACAGGATGGATTGGAGCATTTCCAGAAAGAACTCGAATTCGCCTTCTGTACCAGTCGTATCTTACTTTATCGGTCCCGAAGGGAAAATCTTCATTCCCAAAGCGGTCTCAACGAAGCTGCAAGATGTCTGGACATCTTCTTAAGCCTTAGGGACGAGAAAGGTAGTGTCGGAGCTAATTCTGTCCTTCTCAGGTACGTGCTGTTTATCATTATCCCATTTCTTGAGCACACATCTGGCAAAAAACTTGAGCCAAGAGATGCTCTATAAACTTCCAGCAATACTTATTAACGGTAAGCAAAGGATTTTTGAGAATTACCCCTTCGTCGCATTCTTCCAGCTCTTTTGTTACGTACTGAACGAAACCTCTGCATGTGACGAAATCAAGATTTTGGATGAGATTATAGTCGGCCTCCGCGACCTGCAAAGCCAAAAAAGTCCTTCTGCAAGATCCTGCTCGCCTTTGCCGATTGCTTGCGTTTTGATGGATACGATCGCGAGAGTAAAAATGCAACATGACAACGCGGATCAAGATGTATTCAACGACTTCGATGATATCCGAGGAGTTAGTCGTAAGTCATGTCAATATGCAGGTAGCTCAATTTTTCGGAAGAGCCTGCATTTTCTATCCACTGCGAACCTGCACTGACTTGTTTGCTAGCATCCCTACATACGAATGAGGCCTTCTCAAACTTGACAGAAGACTCTTTTCAAAACATGTTCGGCGATGGTAGCGGCAACATGACACCGCAAGATCTCGCTATGGCACAATCTCTGAACCCTTGGTATCCTATAAACACAAGCAATTTCATATAAAGCTGCATTTGGCTGACCATAGTTTTCTCAAGACTGTCATTTCACATAGAAGAAAATGTTGGCCATTACGTTCCCTGCCGTTGCCCTCCTCTGTCTGAACAATACGATAGCTACTAATTCAGTGCCGTTGCCCTATCTATCTAACAGCAAGATCACCAGTGAGCGTCATCCAATCCAAGGATACCACCACTGAAAAATCGAGAGGAAACGGGAGTCTCAGATCACACAATCACTTATCTGATGCACCAGGAGGACGTTGTTCCCGCATATCATATATTACGCTCTAGCTGCAACAGTCATGTTCAATCCGAATGCCTTATCACTCAAACCTGTGCTCTCCACTACCAGCCAAGTCACTCGAGGCAACCTTGCCAATAACGATGGACTCAACTGGCATCGGTTCCTTACTTGGCTGTACTGATGTGCCGTTGAGTAAGGTTTCTCGGTCTGGCAGAGGAGCGGTTCCTTCCACTTTGCGTTTGATTTCGCCCACGCGTCTTGTGCCACGATACCTCGTATTCATAAAATTGTCCCAGAAAGTGAAAAAGAGGCCGTAGTTTGTCTAGCCATTTTTGTCAGACCTATCAAGAAATCTGGTCAAGTTGACCACGTTGCAAATACCTTAATACCCCACGGCTGACGATGTATGGTGTGATAAACCATCTCGCTACCGATAAGGTGTCCCAACCAGATAATGGGATCCCATGGAAACCGGTAGCCACAATGGTCGTCGACGGTCTTCAGGGTCGAGACTGTGAAAAACACCGTCCTCTCGCGATGAGTCAGACCCAAGAGTTGGTACGAGACCCAACCTCCCAAAGTATCGAGGAAAAATCCTTCTAATGGGTGGCTGTACAGCGCCCCGAACGCGTAAGGTACATATAGCCGGTGATGCCTTGAATGAATATTACCTAGATGCCAGTCAGCTTCGCGACGTATATCCTTCTTGATAGAGTCTTTCGACCGCTTGTCGTGGAACTTCCCCATGCTCTTTCCAAGATTGCAGAACGGTGGGCGGGAAAATGTTCTTATGAATGAAAGACTGCCACTTACGATAAGCCCAGAAGTTTACGTGCCCAAACCAGTGAACCCAGAACTGCCAAGTATCATAAACTATGAATGCTGCCATTTGACGTGCCAAAAGGATCGCGAAATATAAGAAGCCTGAGATTATCGGACTCTCTCGCGCCGCCGGATTGTCGTTGATGAGCCACTTCATGAACCATGCCGTAAGGCCCAGAGGATCATCGAGTGGTGGCTCCATAGGTTCCCACCTAAGCGCAAGCAACCCCAAAGACATTTGTATCGCATGCTGCATCAGCACAGATGTGACCACTTCATACTTTGTTGCGATATTCCGCCTCTGCGCATCCTCTTCCGGGATAAGTTTGTACCTCTGAAATAGCTTGAACTCATCAAAGGCGTGGAAGATCAAAGAATCCACCCAGAAAACCAGAGGCGGCGCAATCGTTGCAACCTCGGAATCTGTGAGAGCCCTAAGAGCTGGAAGAGAAATCATTGGGAAAGAAAACGTGAATTCGCTATCAGAAAGTCCCGATGGTGAGAAACTTCACGCACGGCCTGTCCCGGAGATACGAGGGTCACTGGAAAACTGGCTAGAGGAATCTACCTTACACAACATACAGTCATATAGTGCGATTACAAGCTCAAAATGGCCAGGCTGACACCTCGGGCATGCCCCCCACGACCACCGTGGGCACGGACTGCGAGGCCGAGGCCGAGCCCTCCCCGGTTCCTCAGCCTGGATGCACGTTTCCCACGTGGTCTATTAGCCGGCTGCGGGTCGACATATGTCGGGTACATATTCTCTATAGGTCTTGCTTTATCTTCCGATCTCGCGTCGCATATCGTGCTTTCTACAATCCCGCTGCTGCAGCCCTATAAGTCTTATAACCTTTCCTCCACTACACCCTCAGACAGCAACATTTGATTACTCGCGACATTTCGCGAGATGGGGATTGCACCATTTAGTTCCGGCGAGGAATTGCTGGACCAAGTAATGAAGAACCAAGAGCTGAGAGCTCATTTGGTCAAAGACGAATCTCCTCTTCACTATCAATTGGAGTCAAAACTTGATGAACGGCGAAAGCAATTCAAAGTCCTAAGCACGAGATTCGCAATTCCGGGCTCCAAAGACTTCTCTTCCAACGATGTCCTGTCTCTTTCCTCTTCTGGTCTGCTCCGCAAAGCATGGGACGCAGAGATGGCCAAGTATCCCGGCATCCAGATTGGAAGCGGTGGATCACGACTCCTCGACGGATCCCATCCCTACACGGAAGAACTCGAGCAGCGAATAGCTCACTTCCATGGAGCTGAAGGTGCCATGATCCTTAATTCCGGGTGCGAGGCCAACGTGGCGATCTTCACCCTCCCGGCCAAGGACGACGTGATTCTTCATGACGAGCTCGTACACGCTAGCATCCATGACGGTATGGCCTCTTCCAAGTGTAAAAACCAATTTCGCTTCGCACACAATGACCTCGACGACTTCACGGAGAAGTTGTTGAAAATCCGCGAGGACTTTCCCAGTTTGAAGGACTGCAAAAATAATCTCTAAATATCGGTCGAAGCCATTTACAGCATGGATGGGGACATTACACCGCTCACGGAGATGGTACAGATTGCCAAAGAATTCTATCCACGTGGCAATGCCAACTTCATCGTTGATGAGGCTCATGCTACCGGCTTGCTGGGCCACCAGGGGTGCGGACTCGTGGGCATGTTGGGGCTTCACAAGGAGATTGCGATAAGGGTTCACACCTTCAGTAAAGCGTTGGCTTCTTATGGAGGTATGCCCTCACCGTACCCATCGCCTGTTGAAATATGCTATACATACTCGAAGAGAATTGTTCCAAAGTGTGCTCACATTTTGGCCGATTCGTCGACCAAACATCGCCCACTTCTCACCGTTCCTTTTCATCACAGTGCATGTTGCACTTCGCTGACCATGTTTCGGCGCCAGGTGTCGTTCTGTGCAGCAGCACCGTCCGGAATTATCTCGTCAACTTCTCTCGATGCTTCATGTACACAGCTGCGCCGGCATTTTCTACAATGGCTGCCATCAAATGCGCATACGATCTTCTAGAATCTGACGAGTTGGTTGTCGTAAGCTGCCCATTAGCCCACTTCGTTCAAATGTCCAAGCGTTATCTAGCAATATGCTAATGGCTATAAACAGATGCAACACCGCATCCAATGGCTCGTCCGCCTCTTCTGCGTTAAAGTCCGCAGCCTCCCGCACTATCAGCGCGCCAAAGAAACCCAATACCTCACCATCCCCGTCGCGGAAGGCTTCGAGAAGAAACACCTGATGTCGCACATCGTCCCCCTCTGGTCGCCCGCCAGCGACGCTCTCTCAATCGGCCTCTTGATCAGCAAAATTACGGCTTATCCCGTCGCCTACCCAACGGTACCCAAGAATTCCAAGCGCGTGCGTCTGGTGTTCCACGCAGGCAATACCGAGGAGCATGTCAATTGTTTGGCTCAGGTGATTGGTCAGTGGCTTGAAGAGCGTTTCAAGGGCGATAGCATTGCGGGTGTTGAGGCTGGCTTTGCAGGTACGTGGGAGGATTATGGGAAGATTAAGGGGTTGAAGAAGGATGGGCCGGAGGTGAATGGTGTTGGCAACGATCACACGAAAGGTCACAGGAACGTCCATTTCGAGGATTCGGCGAAGAGTGACATGCACGGTATCATGAGTGGGGATACGGTTGGAAAGACTGTGGGTGCTACTATCGATGCTGCACATGGAAATGAGCACGGCATGGCAGTGTATACGACTGATTCGAGCGTTATTGACGAAGAGAAGTCAGCAGTTGAGGTCATGGCTCGCGCGATTCCTGTCGAGATTAACGGTGGTATCGAGACGTACTGAGCATGGCGACAGGATAACAGCTACGACGGGTGTTGGGCATATTGAAGTGGCAGGGAATTATATACGTTTGGAAAATGTTACTCTCTCTTTGAACTACCTATTCCTTTGGTCTCGCTGTGTTTGTACTTCCTTGGTCGCATCAAGTTAGATTGAGTTTTCCAAAACCCTCTTGAATTGAAACAACCTCCCACCTGAAGGCCGAAGGCCGGGATGTAGTCCTCCTCCATGACGCATTGAGAAATCAGGCTAAGGGTTAGGCGGAGTGCGCACCTACTGCAGTGCGGACTCCTCGGCCGCGGTGCAGCACCCGAGCTTATTACCTAGGCCTACTAACTCCGCGGCACGACGATAGACCCATTTCTCCTTCGATATGCTAAATGTTTAGGGGCGATAGAAGGAACAGTAGAAGCAGGGGGAGCAGAAATAGTAGTTTAACGAGGAAGCAGGGGTATACAGTACATGACCCATCCCAATCCACCACATCGCGTAGCGAAAGCAAACGCATTCAATAATCTATATATCTAGATAATTTAACAGAAGGAACTGCATGAAACCTTTCCAACGATGTGAAGATAATAAAAGCCCTCATCGTTTTTGCATAAGGTAGGATTATATTTATTACAGTAAGATACAGTACTTTGTTACAGTATCTGATTTACCTTACTTACAGGAGGGTCTTAGTACGAGTACAGTAACCCGTCGGGTGTCGAGCCTCGGGTCATCTTCTACTGGAGCCTCCGCCCAACCCGCTAGGGTCAGGGCTGACCGAACCGTGCCAACCCAACAGCCTGACGGTCACGCTACCTACTCACCTACTGTAGGTACATCTCAAGAATTTAACGACTCTCTAAGGTAATCATTAGCCTCAAGTCGTACGACTCACTGTCGATACGCAATTTGTTCTTTCGTTTTTGAAGCTGAGGAGAGTCAAAGCAGTTTCGTTCTGAGTTCAACCAGATTGGCGGGCTTGCTGATACTATAAGAGTTGGGGCAAATCAGGTACGAAAGCGACTCTTGATGCTGAAACCATCGACGTCTCGATAAGCACGATAGCCTGGGCTTCTCTGCTTTCCCAATTCAATTCCTTGAAATTCTGATCGGTATCTTCTGCGGATCCAAACCAAAATGAGCATCTCAGAGGCAACGCCGAGACTGAGCTACTTTGACTATCCAGAGGCCAGGCGCGGGTTAGTGCCTTAATCCTCAACGGATATCGAATGCAAATACTGAATCAAGTCAGACCCGAAGTTCGATACAGCAATAACAAGAAGAGTAACCCTGCATTGAGAGGCTTGACCTTGGTAGTTGCTGCTTTCCTGTTCGTTGTCCTGCCTCCACCAGTTTATCCTATAGCTCCGTAACTCATTCGTGCAGGCTGGAGTGGCTAAGCTTCCTTCGAATTTTCATATGGCAGAATTCCGGATTTGGAGACTTGCGCAAAATTCGAAGGCATTTGGACGATTACGAGCCTCGATACGACCCAACGGTTATTCCCGTTGCCGACTCATCAGCTAGTGTCAATGCTGGAGATATTCTTCATTCCAGCTCAGGCACTTCAATCTTGGAGAACCTGTCAAAGAAGAAGTACTACTCCGTAGCCGACTACCATGCCCTTTACCTCTCAGGTGATCTTACACCAACAGCTGTCGCGAGAGCTATACTTCCCTTGATCCGCCGGGATATTTCCCCACCCGGCGAGTACTCAATAGCATGGTGGGATAGTCGCGTCGATCTGGTTCTGGCCGCCGCTGAAGCCTCGACACTTCGGTACAAGGATAAGCGGCCAATCGGCATTCTCGATGGAGTTCCTACAGGTATCAAAGATGAGTACGACGTCGATGGCTACCGGACCTGTCTTGGCTCGAAGAATGACTACACCGCGGAGGCTGCTCGAGGCCAGTCCATAACTAGTTGGTGCGTGAAGCAGTTGCAAGCGGCTGGTGCTATCAATCTTGGAAAACTTTCAATGAACGAGTTTGGGTTAGGTAAGTACTCGCTTCCATCTTAATTATCTTATTCGATTGTTCCTCTGAGACTTTTATTCTTCTCCCTCTTTACCGTCGTGTCAAAATATACCATTAGTCTGTATATCAAGTCCCGCCAACTTATTCATTACCGAAATAGACACCTCGGGCAACAACCACATCTACGGCACGCCCCCAAATCCTTTCAACCCCCAATACTACACTGGTGGCTCTTCAAGCGGGTGTGCCTACGCTGTTAGCACAGGCCTGATACCCATCGCGCTAGGCGGTGACGGCGGCGGCAGTATTCGAGTTCCAGCGGCGTTCTGTTCAACCTACGGTTTGAAGCCCTCGCACGGGCGACTATCTCACAAACCAGGCGTCAACCACTCAAACACCTGCGCTGTCAACGCGGCTCTTGCTGCCGATATCATCTCCCTTACTGCTTTCTACCGCGTCGTTGGTGCCCCTGATCTCGCATGTTCCACCTCCTCACGCTTCCCACCTCTCTATCCCCTCGCATTTCCTCCCACGTTTCCGCCCCAGAGCAGCAATGGCAAAATTCTCGGCATCCCCGAACCTTGGTTCGCACGCTCCACCCCCACTATCCAGCGCCTCTGCCGCTCCCTACTCGACCGCCTCGTCTCCACCTACAACTACGCCCTCGTCCCCATCAGTATCCCCTTCCTTCCAGAAGGTCAATCCGCCCATGCCATGACCGTTCTCTCCGACGCCGCCACCGTACTACCATCTACTCACAACCTTACCCCTGCAAACAAAATCCTCATCGCTCTCGGCACCGTCACACCGTCTACAGACTACATCCTGGCGCAGAAGCTGCGGCAGCTGCTGATGCAGCATCTATCCCACTGTTGGAAACAGCATCCGGGCATGATCATCGTGACGCCCACAACGCCCTGCGCGGGTTGGCCTATTGGACGGCCAGAGGTGGATTTGAAGTATGGCGTTAGCGATGGGGATACGACGCAGTCGACAATGGAGTATGTGTGGATGGCGAACTTTCTGGGCGTGCCGGCTTTGTCGGTGCCAGTGGGGTTTGTGGGGGCTCAACGGGAAGAAGGGGCTGGGGAGGAGGCGGATGAGGGAGGTATACCGGTGGGGTTAATGGGGATGGGAGAGTGGGCGGAGGAGGAGGGCTTGTTGGAGTGGGGGGCGCATGCGGAGGCTGTAGGAGCGGATAGGAGACGCAGGCCGGGTATATGGGTGGATGTTGTCGAGAGGGCTAGGGTGGAGATGCAGCGTGCGGGGGATGGAGGGAACGGTGGTGAGATAGGTGCGCTGAGGAACAGGCGGTGAGTTTCTCGAAGTGCTCAGTGCTCGATCTGGCCCAGCAGCAGAACAATGGTCTTTAAGACTAAGGCATGAATAGCTCAGTCCAGATTTAGTTCTTCCTCAGCTCTTTCCATCGACTACTAGCCTTTTGAAAATCTTTACTCTCGACACAAGTAAATTCATATAAACCCTTTCATTAACATAATTGTTTACTTACAATCATTACACAAAGGTTTTGAACTTTTTTACTTTTCAGTCGATTTTTCCAATCGAAAGAAATGTATCGGAATATCTAAAAGTATACAGTGTAAAATATGTGTTTAATGAAAAAGAAATATTAAGACTTTCAACGTACAAGTCTAATTTTATCTCTCTCTAATCTCTCTTGTAACTTCCATTCCTGCCCTCAAAGAGGCATGCAGACTTCGAAACCTTCGTCTCCGCAGAACTTTTCCCTTTATTCTCGAACAACTCTCTATGCAGCGCCCTTGCGGCCCTCTGCCCCTCGACTTGTCTCACCACAAGGCTGATACTGCCTTTGACAGCCCCTTGCGAAATCATCTCGATATTCACATCCTCGCCGGCAATCGCATTGCAACACCTTCCTATCAACCCAGCGTCATTCCTGAAAGCCAGGTCCGGGTCAGCATTCCTCTTTTAGGACAAAAGAATATGAACTGAAAAGACCAATTTTGAGAGCAAAGCTCGGGTAAAGAGCAGTTTTAATTCCCGAAACGTGTTCTGCCACTCAGATGAGCTATATCAATCAGGAATCACGTGAAATCTGTACGTACCACATCTTTTCGCCCACAACGGATAGAATTGCATATTCCGATTCCACAGTAACGGCCTCGTGACGCAAGGACTTGAGCTCTGCGATTGCGGCATCGAGGTTACTGCTTGCTGGCAAAGCAAATGTGACGTTGACGATGGAGGTGGTGGTGAGGAGGGTGGGGAGGGCGTGGCGGGCGACGAGGGCGAAGAGGTCTTTGAAAAAGAGCGTCGGGGCTAGACCCCGGTTAGAGGCGATGCTGATGAGCGTTATGTTTGAGCGGAGCGTAATAGCTGGGGGGTGGAGAGTGCTGATGGTAGCGGCCTTTTTTTGCGTCGCGGAAGAGGGCTCGATGATTGTGCCGATGGCGAGCGGGTCGTGAGTGCTGCAGAGGCGGATTCGAGCGCCAGTCTGCTGCGCGCGCGTCAGGATTAGCGGGTGCAGCAGGTGAGGGGTGTTTTGCAGCAGTTCATGGGCTTCGGCGCAGGTGAGGCTGGGGACTGGCTTGGCGGGGGGGACTTGGGTGGACGGGGCGGTGTAGAAAGTGGCGGTTTGGGTCCAAATGGTGATTGTGGAGGGTGTGTGGGTTCTGGTCAGTAGGAGGGAGGCGCAGATGTTGCTGTAGCGGGGCTCGAAGGTCGAGAAGGCGCGGCCTGAGGTCATGGTTATGTAGCCTGTTTTTGGTACTAGCTGGACCTACGAAGCGATGGGGGATACGAGGGTTTTGCCAGAGACTACGGCGATGCGTGATTGGCTCCTGCGCAGACGATGGGTCATGTGTGTAGCAAGCAAGTCGGGTGGCTCGTCTGCGCTTGGGCTGTAGTATTCATTTAGAGGAGGTGCAGCGTCGAAGCTGCAGTAGTCGGCTGGCATGTTCTTTGTTGGGCAGGATTGTCAGGAAGATCGAGCTTGCGACTAGGTCATGGATTTATCTGACGCATCTGTTCTTGAAGCATGGCGAGCACACAGTGGCAAGCTGAGCGCGCAACAGCGGCAACGATTTGACTGTGTGCAAAGGACATGGCATCTTCCACGAGCTGATATATCTATAGGGCCGTTAGATCAAGTGCAACTGAAAGAGAGCAAGCCATTCGTGAAGACTTGGAGTCTTTTGTTCTATGAGAGAGGTCGTTTCCTTGTGAAGTGGAACCCGGGAAATAGTCACCTTGCCAGCTCCGATGTCTTCTTTCAACCGGTCGATGCTGTTGATCAGCTCGCAGATTTGAGCATTCGCAGAGCGGGCGATTTGAGTTCCCTGATGAGACCCCAGCAGTGATGGAAGACAAGGTCGATAACCCTATGAACGGTTTCCATGTTCGAACTGGTAGAAGACGCAGAGCACGCGACTCGCAGTCTTTCCAGCTGGTTAGCTAGCGCAAAGATGACGTCTGTGATCGCTAAAAGATCTCATCGCCGGATAACATTGATGTTTCTTACTGCTGAAGGATGCCATCATGGAAGCAACTGTCGTCTGAGCCATAGACGAGAATGATCTTCCGCGGGTTTCTGTATTATCAGGAATATCGTTTAGCCATCCAGCTTCCATGTCTTCAGCCACGCTGATAAAGAGAAATGGCAGACTGAATCAAAGGAGAGAGAGACTTCACAATCTCCGTCAGAACACCCCTTAGAAGTTCCGCTTTTAGGCAATCGCTTATATCGTGCACAACGACGGAATCGGAATCTTTAGGGTTGGGGCTTGGCTTGGGTTTAGACGACATTTCGCGGTTATTGTTATATTTGTGCTGTGCTCTGATATTCTATTCAACATCCTATTTGAAGATGGCAGAAAGTTACGACATTCATCGGCCCCGAGACTTGGGTTGCACCTCGCTCCAATCGGTCTTCTTCGCCTTTGTGTGCTTCCCAGCGTGGTGAAGGACCTGCAGGAACGAGACTTGCTCTGCTCCAACGTTCCCACTTTTGGCTGGCGAGACATGCGAGAAAAATTCCGCAATCAGCATCAAGGATCTACTATTATGAATCTGCCTCCGTTGAGTTTCTTCTCGCTTTCAATGCCGCTGTTATTGGCCCAGGCATGGACGGACCCTCAGCTCGGCCTCGGTGCCGAACCCGATGGCTTTGCTTGACGTCTCCACAACCTCTTGATTTACAGGACATTGCGGCAACCGTCGTGCGAGGCGTGACTGACACCGTGCGAGAGACGGGTCACAATGCTGAGCGAGCAATGGTGGTGTCGTTTGGATGCTGTTGGAATTTAGGCTCCCAATACATGTGGACTGCTCGCAATATGCCTAATGCTCTCTGAGTCCCAATGAACTATGTTTCACGTCCACTGATCCTACTTGTGCTTTTGAAAGTACTGGAGAAAATCAAAATTCCGCTTCCCAACATTGATTTAGACGCCATGGTCAACGACACGATCTTCGGTCCCGAAAGCAGACCAGAAATGCGGTTGTTTAGCTGGTGGTTAAACGACGGCCAGGCAGCTGCTATCGTACCCGTCATCACTTACTGGTCGCTGTGTGTTTTGTTCGAGACTATCGAATACTTTGGCCTTTTCAAAAAATTTAAGATCTACCCCACGGAGGAAGAGCAGAAGAAAAATATAGCACCCAAGAGCCAAGTAATCAGATATGTTATGATCCAGCAAACCATACAGATGACATTCGCCTTGGTCATGACAAGCTGGGAAAATCCAGACCCAATCCCAGATGACGCTTTCGGACAGACCCTTTATTTTCGGATGCTCTTGGAAGGCTCCCAGGCTCTGCAACCCATTGAAGTTACCTTCCTGGCCTGGTGTCTTCGACTAATCTACCTAGCGGTCCGTCAATTTGCGGCTTTTTTTGTATATGACGCCTGGTCATATTTTGTCCATTATGTCGAGCATAACAACGCGTATATATACAGTAAGTATTCCAGGATGAGAGAGTTCAGCTTGATATCGCTGCGTGGAAGCTGATGCGAGATCTAGGAAACATACACTCCGTGCACCACCACCTCTACAACCCATATTCGTGGGGCACACTATACAATCATCCCCTCGAAGGCTTCTATCTCGACACCGTGGGCGCCTACGTCGGCAAGAGTGCGGCTGGCCTTTCTCACCGAGAAGCCACATTCTTTTTCACACTTGCAACCGTGAAAGGAACCAGCGACCATTGCGGGTACGACCTCCCATGGGACCCGATCAGGATCTTTGGCTACCTGACTGGGAATGGGCTTTACTTCCACAACGTGCATCATCAGTCATGGGGTTTAAAGGTGAGTGAATCTGGCCCACTTTGATCGCATGTGTAGCTGCTAATGGGGTGATTTGAAGACGAACTTTGCATTGTACTTCACGTTCTGGGACCGCATATTTAGCACCATGTACCAAGGAACGAGGCCTTTGGTGGCAAAGAAAGCGGCCAAGAAGGAGATGCGTGATGGAGTAGCTGTTGATCACGATAAAAGTCCTGTTCTGAGCAAAACGTCAAATGAAATGCTTCGACAGCGGAAGGACTGAAATTAGTCCTGGTGAAAAGCGGAGGCTTGGATCAGGACGACGGCTGTTGGCGAGCAGACTGATATGTTATATGTGCCGGTTCGAGCAGTGACAAGTGATCAAATTTGTCACCTATTTTGTGCTCTTGCTATTGTACGGTGCGGACAAGGCGTGGGACGTTTCACGGTCGGAGTTATGTATCCTCTGCTTTTCACGAAGATCTATCATTAGACATCTCGCCTGTATAGAGATCCATTGACTTGGGCTGATAGTCACATGATACGCTTTATCGGCTTCTTCTGGCTGCAGTCTTTGTCTATCTTAATATGGATTCAAAACACCTCTAGTCATTCATGAGATGTCAGACAATACAGACATATCAGGCCGTACGTAGAGTGGTCCCATGCTGGTACTGCGGTGATCACCTGACGACGACGTTTTGGTCCAACGTTAGTTCCGGACATGAGCTTGTTCACAAATGCTCGGTAGGCATGGGAAAGACTAAACTTTGCTTATTGTAATGGATTTCAAAGTAAAACCGCAATGAGGCGGTCTCGCAGTATCTCAATATTCTGCGGAGGTCCGGCTGCCGAGGCCGAGCTGTCAGCTGCTCATTATATTGGAAGCATGTCGCCTGTGCCATGCTTTTACGATAGAACTTCTCGTATAGACACTAAAATAATGACAAAGTACGATGTGGATGGCAAGGTTTGTACATTTTTGTGAAGCGCATCAAGGACGCAAGAAGCTCACACATCCGACAGCTAGTCGTCATTGCCGGCGGCTCTAAAGGTTTGGGGAAGGCCTTGGGGCTAGAGCTTGCAGCAAAAGGTGAGCAGCGAGCCTAATTGTGTCAGAGCGACGTTCTTTGAATTTAATTGACACTGGTGGAAGGCGCGAATTTACTGGTTTTGGCGAGGACACAGAGCACTTTGGATGCTGCCAGGGAAGAGATATTTCTGGTGCGCAAATCGAACAAACAGTTGGTAGATGCTATCTCGGTGGACCTCACCGTTCCAGAAGAGGTAAGTGGAGGAAATTCTCTCCTGTATATCAGGGCTTGGCGAGGGCTATTGAACGCATTGACAGTGGTGTTCCTAGGTGAATCTCGTCTTGAAGAAATATGGCATCCTCCCAGACGTCCTGATATGCACTGCTGGCGGATCACCGACCCAAGGTGGCTTCCTTGCTGACATCGAACCCGACGCCATCAAGTCCTGCCTCGAACTGAACTATTACACAGCAATCTTCATCGCGCAAAGCTGCCTGAAACTCTGGCTAGCTGCGTTCCAGAGCACATTCACACGACACATTGTCTTCACGTTCTCTACCGCCGCCTTTGTAAGCCTGTCAGGCTATATCGCGTACACTCCGACCAAGACCGCAATCCGCGCAGTAGCAGACACGCTGCGGCAAGAGCTGCTCTTTTACGGCGATAAAGACGCGTATCAAGTTCACTGCTTCTTTTCAGGCATCTTTTTGACGGACTCCTTCGTGCAGGAGCAGCAGAATGAGGCGGAGTTGACGAAGATCATGGAGAAGAGCAATGCGCCGTTGGAGGAGCTAAGGAAGAGAACGGAGAGCGTGACGAGCGTCGCGCAGAAGTGCGTGAGCGGTCTCGAGGCTGGAGAGTTCTTTACTACGGTGAATTTTGAGGGCCAGCTGCTATTGAATAACATGCGTGGACCCAGTCCCAGGCATCATGGCATGTATGACGTTGTTATCGGTTGATTTGCCACGATTGTGTGGTGGTTCGTGAGGCGGGATTTCGATAGGCAGACCGACGCGCACATATCGTTGTATCCGAAAGTCTAGTTCAGTTTTCGGGTTTTAGCGAATTTGGCGGGGAAAACCCACAAATCAGCCTCAAATTTGGTGCAAATAGAGCAAATACCTAGATATCATCCCCACACCCTCAAAACACCCCAAAGCTTCATTTTTGAAGCTATACAAACCTCAGCCTCACACGGGGGCAATCCTAGATAGTCAGAATGCCCCCCAGGCGTACCGGACGCAAAAGGGCTCCCTCCAAGGCCCTGCTTCACCTAGATGCACCCAAGGCTTCTAAGGCACGCAAAATCGCCCCCGTACCTAAGGATCCTATCGTACTTTCTTCAGGGGCAGAGGTCTTCTCACCCCCGGCGCTTTCAGATGTAGAAGACCTTCCTTTGTTCAGGCTTAACCCCCCCAAGGCCCCTCAGACCCCTCAAGCTGCCAACGTAAACGCACTCACCTCGGGCGAGCTTGTCGTCTTTGCCGCTAAGACTGCTGCTACTCTTGTCACTCGAAGAGCGCGTGTGCCATCGTCAGTGCCATCGCCAGCGAAGCTTGGCTGGTTTGAAGATGAGGATGAGAATGAGGAGAATCTAGATGATAATCAGCCTCAGACTCAAGCAGCTTCAAAGCAATTCACGAAGCTCACTGCATCGATGAAAAGACGAGGATCGACGAAGCCAAAGTCATCGCTATCGCTAGGATCGCTCAGACCGTTTATGAACATGACAGTCAAGTATGAAGTCACTCTCATCGTCAGTGACGTCTTGCAAATTACTATAGATGATGAGAACGACGTCAATCTTCAAGATCTGCGTCAAGAGCAGATGCATAAATGCTCTGAGCATGTCGATTTCATCGATCTAGAGTGTGTGCTAGTATCTATAAAAGTCATCGTCGTCTGATATCTAATAAAGAAGAATGAGCGAATGACTCTGACACTGCACGATTTTTGGGAGAGAGTAGCTTCGAACGTTCGACAGAAGTACTCAGCAGGCAAAAAGAATGTAGACATTAATCTAGAGCTCATCTTCGATCACGATAAGACTGATATCGCGCCTTCAGCGCTCGTAGCTGAGCTTTCAGCGGCGAAGATATCACTCACTCAAACAGCGAAGCTGAAGAAGAAAGTTGATGAGCGTGATCGACTTCGTGCAGACATTGTAGAACAGACGAAAGTTCTTCAGATGAGTCGAATTTGCAAAGAAAACTGTCACAATAAGAAAAAGTACTGCTGAATCAACGAGTCAGACGTTCATCATCGACTGACTGCTGATCATATAATATGCTGATCAGAAGCAATCAGTAGAGACGATGAGTCTGCGTCACTTACTAGATCTTCAAGAACGCTGATCGAAGTTCTGATGACAGCGAGATCTCAAGTCAAGCGTGTCAATTCTTTCTCAGCATCTTCTTCAGTCGTTACATCGTCGTCTACTTTTATACAGTCATCGCAGATCATCGATGAATCAATCAGCATAACAGACGTATTGACGCTGCAGATGATACAAAGAGCAACAGCTGAAGAAGAAAGAAAGATCGAAGAGCGAAGAATTAGACAAAAGAGAAAGAATCAACAAAAGCAGACGAATAGTTGCAATAAGCTGAAGATGCTCGAGAAGACTGAGACTTCTTCTATGCTCGATTGACATCGACATACATTGTCTGTTCGTTCTAGCAGTTCTGTTCAGAGCGATGATCTTCGTGATTATATCTTCTGACATGTCTTCAGAGTTAGTAGCACTCGGACACGTTCTTTTTGACACGCCTTCGATGAGCTGAATGCTCGATATTACAATCTACAAACAATACAAAGCTGGAAAGAGCGCGATGAGAGTCATTGAAAGAGCTTAAACATATCTGCTGGCATTGACATACAGCTGACTCGTGATGTCAGCAAGTATGCTCGCTCTAGAGATTCTGATTCAGGTGACAAATTGTCATTCAAATCAACGACTAAAGATACATCGACAGCACGCTCTACATCTTCTACATCAGCTCAGCAAGCTCGTACTTCGACAGTGCAGGCATGAAGTCATCTATATAATTCTCAAGCTCGAAGATCTGCTCTAGAGTCTCAAGCCAAGATCTCAGTCTTGCAAATATCGATCGAAGATGAGAGTTTGAAGAAGGTGAAGAAGATGAAGAAGATGAAGAAGACTTTAGATGATTATTCAGAGATAGCGAAGAAGCATGATGAGCTTGACTACGATGAGTCTATCTATATCTAGATATCATCTGAATATATGAACTATGTCAGTCAGGCGAAAAAGTGCTTCAGAATCATCAACTCGCTTTCTTTGTGACCTGACTGCTACCCTTAGAAATTCATCAAATTCCTCGTTAGATTCATCATATCATCGAACAAGCTGATCGTTTCTTTTAATTCAAGCTTTCAACACTGAAAACGAGCTTTCTATGAGATTATAGTCAGGCGAGTAGGGTGACAATTTGGCAAGATGCACCCCAAAGCTTTCACATAGCTCATCGAGCTCTGCTGATTGATGAATTCTAGCATTATTCATGATCATCACTGAACGCGATTCTACCTCTTCAGAATTGCATATAGAAAGCATCTGTGATCGCATGAAGTTCAGAAAGATCTCTTTTGTTATGAAGTCGTGATGCATCTTTCATGCACTGTATTCATCAATGGAAAACGCTGGCAAAATGCTTCATCTCTTCGATCGTTTTAGACTTTGAATGACGTGCAGAGGTAGATCAATCGGGACTCAGTCATACTTTCGATCAGCTAACGGGCAAGCATTAGCATGACTAGAAAGAGTAGAGAAGGAGAGAAAGTTGAGTCTATCTGTTCGCTCACAAGCAGCGCTTTCATCGAGGAAGACTAGCTGATCAGATGTTCAGCTCATAAGTCGTCGTTTTCATTCGCTGCGAAGCTTCTCATCGCGCTCAGCAGCGACTCTTTGAGCGACCTTTCTGCTGTATCTAGCTTCTTTGAGCAGCCTGCTGATCGTGCTTTGACTGACGACAATGTCAAACTCGTCGTACAGAAACCAGATCATGTCATCCTGATAGGCGGTGGGTCGTTGACTGAGGAAGCCAAGGAGCTCCTGAGCATGATACTCACTCAAAAGCCTCGATCTACCAATCGTATCAAACGTAGGCGTCACATCGCTGAAATGAAGGTGTTTTTTACGCATACGATT
>JAABUU010002996.1_pt1 | contig 22414 bp, 17 predicted proteins | sample 5559301 | NCBI WGS metagenome assembly JAABUU01 (sample SAMN10711884, study PRJNA513360) | rock metagenome | isolation source: Antarctica rocks | place: Antarctica: Victoria Land, Richard Nunatak white | reverse complement strand
TTCGCGTTTGCTTTTCATGCTCATCATGGCCTCGCCTTCTTCCCATGCACCCAGCGAAGGGGCATGGGTAAGATTTACTCATGAGGCAACGACTCCACCAAAGTAAGATTCCTGATGAGGCTATGCGGTGTCTTGTCGCACCCCACGAACGCTGATAGCATCACCGGAAGAGGATTGAGGACTTCGGGTGCCCTTTGGGCGGGATGAGGACTGAGTATTGGCTGCTACCGATCCGCATATCGTCCGCCGCCTCTTGCTTGCCGCGCTCATGGTCGCCTTCTTCGTCCTCGCGTTGCCGCTCCGAGCCGCGCCGATTGGGGGTGTGCTCACGGGCAAGGTGGTGATGAAGACTGCGGGCGTGACATTACCGACTGCGCCGCTGCCTGTGACGCTGCTCTTCGTCAATCCCGGCCTGTTTCGCTCCATTGACGAAGCGACCGATTTTCGGACAACAATGACGGCTCCCGATGGTTCGTTCTCGTTTTCGGGGTTGGACACGTCGTCGGCGGGTGTCTATCGTGTCCTCGTTGACTACAAGGGTATCCGGTACGAACCAGCGGAGCAGAATGTGACGGATACGTCGGGCACGACGAACAAGTCGCGCGCGGTTCGCTTCACGAACAACGCCACGACCGCGACGGTGGACATCCCGGTCTACGAACCAATCGTCAGCAGCGCCCCGGCGGACTTCACAATCACGAGCGATCAGATCATCATGAATGAGGTGCGCCCACAGTTTTACAGCGCCCTCGAAGCGCTCCAGATCACGAATCCCAGCGATCGCACGCTCGTCGGCGCGCTCAGTGCGGATGGTTCGGTGGCACAGGGCGTGCCGCTCTTCTTCAGCGCCCCCGCGAACGCGCAGACGATCACAACGAATCGCGCTGATCTCCTCCCAACCGCCGATCTAACGGGCCAAAGACTGACGCTCCGCATGCCGATCCAACCGGGTGGGAGCGACGTGACCGCGACCTATGATCTGCCCGGCTCGACGTCCGGCCTCACATTCCAGCGCACCCTTGATTACGCCGCGACGAAGGTGCAAGTGCTCGTCTCCGATTCGCGGCAGGCGATCATGAGCGCGACCCTGCACAACGACGGGCCGATCCAGGCGCCACAGGGCGCGACTCCCTTCAAGCAGTTCAGCCTCGACAACGCCCAGGCGGGACAGCAGATTGACCTGACCATCGGCCCCAGCCCAGCAGCGCCACCACGAACGAGCGCCCCAACGCCCCAGAAAAGCGCGTTTGACCGCATCCGGGCAAAGGCAACCGTGCCGCTCCTGCTCGTGCTGGCCGGTGTCTGTCTCCTGTTGATGCTCTTGATTCTGCGCGCGCCGCAACGCAGCCCGAATGGTGCATCCGGCGCGCGGCGCACCTCCGGCGAATCACTGCCTGAGCCGGACAGCGCCACGCCTGCGGATGCGCCCGTAGCGACGCCATCCGTTCCGAACGGGGAGACGACGAGTACTGCGGACAGCAGGCAGCAACGAAGCCGCCGCGTGCGCGGTCGGCCACACGATTACGACCTCGACGCGGCGGAACGGGAGATCGAGGCGGCGAACAGTGATACGGGAGAGACAGAGGCGCGGAACAGTCGGGGCGTGCGTAAGGCACGCGATGGAGGAGACGGATGATGGCCGAATTGGATATGAGCGACCGGACACGCGTTTCAGTGGACGCGATGCGCACCCTGATGGAACGGCTCTTTATCCGCGTTGGCGTTCCTGCCGAGGACGCGGCGACCGCTGTCGAAGTCCTCGTCTTCAGCGATGTGCATGGGATTGACTCGCATGGTATCCCTCGGATGCGCATGTACCTCAACGCAATCGCCGCCGGGCGGGTCAATCTGCATCCGAAGATCACCGTCGTCATGGAGGGCCCCGCGACCTTGACGCTCGACGGCGATCAGGGTCTCGGGCTTGTCGTCGCGCCCTTCGCGATGCGCCGCGCGATTGAAAAGGCGAAAGAGACCGGGTGGTGCACGGTGTCGGTGCGGGCGAGTAACCATCTCGGCACGCTCGCCTATTACCCGATGCTGGCGGTGCATGAGGGATTAGGCGGCATGAGTATGACGAACGCCGGGCCGCTGATGGTGCCGACCTTCGGAACGATCCCCGTCCTCGGCACCAATCCCTTCTCCATCGGCTTCCCCGGCGGCGACACGTCTGACCCCTTCCTGCTCGACATGGCCTCGACGAGCGTCGCCTGGGGCAAAGTGGAGATCGCCAAGCGCGAGGGCTTGCCAATCCCGGATCGGTGGGCGGTGGACAAGGATGGCGTCTTCACGACAGACCCGAACACCGCTGTCGCACTCGCCCCACTCGGTAGCGACTACGCGGGCCGCAGCCAGAAGGGATATGGGTTGGCGGTGATGGTGGACTGCTTCACCGCGATGCTCTCCGGCGGAACGTGGAGCATGCGCATCCCCGGTCGGGGCACCGGCACGCACGATCATCCCGGCACCTGCCACTGCTTCATGGCCTGGCGCATTGATGCCTTCGCAGACCTCGCGACGTATCGCGCGCAGATGGACGATATGATGGCGACGCTGCGCGCCACGCCGCCCGCGCCGGGCCACGACGCCGTGCTCGCCCCCGGCCAGCCGGAGTTCGACGCCTACCGCGACCGCAGCGTCAACGGCGTGCCGCTGCACCAATCCGTGCGGGATGATATACGCGACTTGTGTGCGGAATACGACGTACCGTTCGAACTCGCGTGATGGTTGCCGTGCCGTGCCGGTGATGCTACGCTGGCGCGCGAGCGTCGAGGGCCAGTAGCTCAGCGGTCAGAGCGGGGGACTCATAATCTCTTGGTCGCAGGTTCGAATCCTGCCTGGCCCACCATGTGTAGCAAGAAAAATGGGGGCGAATCTGGAGTGAACCCCTTGTACCAGACCAGCGTGCACGTCAACCTTTCCCCGCCCCACAAGGCACGACGTGAGTGGTGCTGATGCACATGTGGGACAATCCGCACCGCCGCCCTAGCATATGGACGAGCAAAACGGCACAATGGCGAGCGGCGGACCCGACCGAGGTACGGCAGAGATGCGGTGAAAGGGGCCGATAAAGCCTGTGCCCCACTGACAACATCCTTATCTTGATGCATATGGGGCGCATACTATGCGCCCTACCAGCAAATCATGATACATCTATCGCGAAAGGGTATGAGCCTGCGTTTCTGTCTATAGAACGCAGGCTACCGCCAATGTGACCAACGTGACAACGAAGCACGCAGCACTCGTTACGCGAAGAAGTCACAGTCTTCTTCGGAGAGATGCGCTTGCGCGGCCTCAATGTTGAACTCGACGCCCATGCCGGGGCGATCCCAGACATCAATGAAACTGTCAGTGACGATGGGGTTAGGCAACCCCTCGACGATGTCGTACCACCAGTCCGGCTTGCCGGTTGGGTACTCGAAGGCAATGTAGTTGTCGGGCAAGGTCGCACAGACCTGAACGAGGGCGGCGAGGCCGAGCAGCCCGTCGCCGGTACCGTGCGGCGCAATTAGAATGCCGTGCAGGTCGGCGTATTCCGCCACCCATTTCAACTCCGCGATGCCGCCGATGTCGCATGGGTCCGGGCCGATGATGCTGACGGCGTGCCCCTCGATCAACTCCTTGAAGTTCTGCCGCAGATAGATCTGCTCGCCCGTATGAATGGGGGTTGACGTACTTCGCGTCACATCCCGGTAGACATCGGCGGAGACGTAGGGGACGTAGTCGCCAGTAATCAGGTCTTCGAGCCACATGACATTGAGCGGTTCGAGCGCCTTCGCCAGCCGGATCGCGTCCGGCACCATCCAACCGGGGCCGCAATCGAGGGCGAGACCGATCTCATCGCCCAATACCTCCTTCATGGCCTCCACACAGGCGATGGTATGCTTCAGGCCACGCTCCGTCAGCAGGCCCCGATTCCGCGCGCCGTGGGAGGCGCCCCGCGTGTCGCCGTAGGAAAACCCAGGGATTTCGCGGTGCATCGGACTGTGGAAGCCGATGCCCTGCTTGATGATCGAAAACCCCTCGTTGGCGGCTTTCATCTGTTTCATGTTCTCGGCGTAGTCTTCCGGGTTGTAGCCGGTCATCGGGAAGCGCACCGCGCCGTTGTAGACACGTACCCGGTCGCGCACCTTGCCGCCAAGCAACTTGTAGACCGGCACGCCCGCCGCCTTGCCGGCGAGGTCCCAGCAGGCCATCTCGATCGCGCTCACTGCGCTCCCCCACGGCTTGAATGCCCCCCGATGGCGGATCTTAAGCATCACCCGCTCGACATCCGTGGGGTCCTCGCCGAGGATGTAGTCTTTGTAGGTCAGTACCGCCGGTTTCAGATACGGCTTGTACGATTCGATCTCCCCATAGCCGCTGATTCCCTCGTCCGTCACGACGCGGACAACGGGATTGTCGCCGATGATGGCGCACTTCAGATCGGTGATTTTCATTGGGTTGTCGCTCCGCCTTTTTTCACATCAGCCGCCGCCACTTGCGGTCAGTGTAGGCAAGGGTATGGCAGGCCGATGATGCGGTCAAGGAAGTTTCTGGCATACGCGAGGAAAAGACCCTAACCCCGGCCCCTGCCGTTCCTCGGCGTGGGAAGGGGCCGGGGGTTAGGTTGACCTATACGCTGCCGACGGGTTCCTCTTCCATCGCCAACGCAGCGGCGATGTGGCGCGGCAGGTCGCTCATCCGATAGGCCAATGACGATATGCCTCTGCTCCTGTTTGTTATCGAGCACGACCCCCAGTTGGTTTCGCAGCGATTGATACGTGGGCAGTAGCATGTATATCCCCCTTCGTCGCGCACTTGTCTCCTCATAGCATCGAAAAGCGGGCGAAAATATGACAGATAGATTCTGTATGGTGATGGGGTTAATCGAGACCGAGCGCCCGCGCCAGGCGCACAAAGTCGAAGCGCTCCGCGAGTAAGGCGCTGAAGCGGTCAATCTTGCGCGTCTGGGCAAAACGCACGCGACCGAATACCTTGTCGAGGAGGTCAGTCGCGGTGCGCGTATCATGGCGGACGAGGACGACCGGGATGCCTTTCGCGGTCGCCAACGAAAGGATGCGTGGCGACGGATAGAGGTCTCCGGTCAGGATAAACGCCGCGGTGGTTTCCACGACCTCGGGCGTCGCCAGTGCGGCGGCGAGCAGGTCCGTGCGGTCACCACCGGTAATCAGCGCGGTTCGCTCGCGGCGCTTGAGGTGGTCAATTGCGACCTCAACCGACATCGCGCCCACAACAACGTGCTCGATCAGCACGCCGGATTGATCCTCCGCGCAAAGTATCCGGCCATCCAAATAACTGGCGGCCTGGCCGGCGCTCACGGAACGAAGGGTGCGATCCTCCGGCAGCACGCCAAGCACCACGACGCCCAGACGCTCCAGCGCTGGCACGAGGGTATTCGCTGTGTACGACAGACTGCTGCGGGGGATGACATTGAGCACCACACCGAGGAGACGGTCGCCCAGTTCCCGTTGAAAGGCGACAACGCGGTCGAGCAGCGCCGACTCGTGTCCGCGCACGACAATCAGTACCTGTGCGTCGAGTAATTGCGCCTGGTCAGCGGCGGTCAGACTCAGCACGCTGCCCTCATCACGCGTATCCGGCCCCTCGATGAGCATGACATCTTTGTCGCACGCCAGCGTTCCAAACGCGCGAACGACTTTCTCCTGGAAATCGCTCGCGGCTACGCGGGCATCGCGCAACGCCTCAGCGAGATCGGCGGCGGAGAGATGAACCGGGGCGATACGCGCATCCTTCTCGCCGCGCAGGCGCAACGCTTCACGGATAAAGCCGACGTGATCGGGCGCGAGTTGGTCGTAGTCGTGTGCGAGGAGGAACGGCTGACAGTACCCGACGGCGTATCCCTGCCCTTGCAGCGCGCGCCCAATGCCGACCGCAAACGCGCTTTTTCCACTCAGTGGGCTGGTCGAGGCGATGAGGAGATGCGCCGGACGCGAAGGTTTATCCGGTTTTGTCGGGATACGCGTGTCATCCATGTGCCGTGATACCAATGCCACCTCCAGGAATCCGCCCCGTGGAAACGATACCACAAAGTTTCCGGGTGCAATTGCACACAAATGATCGCCGCAGTCCCCTTGACCCATCCGGCGACCGTTTGTACACTTTACAATAATTCTACGGCATGTGCGGCGTCCGTACGAATATCTGTCTATGCCTGAAAAGGCGAGGAGACTGACGTGCGGTATTACTCTCCCTATTCTTCGCGGACGCGCCCACCGCTGTGGCCGAAGTTTCTGATCGTTCTGCTCTCCATTGCCATTCTCGGTAGTGGTGGCTGGCTCGCGTGGACCATTCACGGGCGCGGCTCCGGCGCTCCGGTACAAAGCATCAAGGCAACAGTCACCTCCGCCGGTGTGACGACGAGCGGCACGAGTGCGCCACCACCACCGGGCCCACCGGCGGCGACCAATGTGATCCCGGTTGCGGCCAATGGGACCGTCCCGACGGGGCCGAATACTCTGAGTGATCCCCAGACCGCCGCCGACACCTACGTACAGGCATGGAATGCGGCAGACTACCAGACGATGTACCGGATCATCTCGACGCGTGCGCAGGCCGCCATCCCGCAAGACGCGTTTCAGAAGCGATACGAAAATATCCTCGCGGAGTCGGGCATCTCCGCAGTACAGATACAATTGGTTGGGCAAGAACCCGGTACGTCTCAGTATCGCATCAAAGTGGCATACACCTCATCGTTGGTCGGCAATTTCACGCAGGAAAATGTTATCCCGCTTACCCACGAAGGCCCGTACTGGCGCGTCGAATGGACACCATCCCTGATCTTCCGCGAGTTGGATGGCAACGGGCTTGTGCGTTTCTTTCCCGACGACCCGATTCGGGGCCGGATTCTCGACCGCAAGGGACGACCGCTCGCCGTCGAAGGGCTGATCAAACAGGTCGGCGTCATTCCGGGGAAAATCGCGAGCGAACCCGACCTTCTCAGTCGGCTTAGTGCAATCCTGAAGTTAGATCAAGCCACGATCAAAAAAGCGTATCAGAGCGGACAGCCAACATGGTTCATGCCCGTCAAGAACATCCCCAATAGCACGCCTGACGGCACCGTGGCGCAACTGAATGCCATTCCCGGTGTGGAAGTGCATGCCCAGGAGGCGCGCACCTATCCGTATGGCACATTGGCCGCCCATGCGATCGGCTATCTCGGTGAGATCTCGCCCGATCAGTTGAAGACGCTCGGGCCGAAGGGCTACCGCTCCGGCGATATGGTCGGGCAATCGGGTGTCGAGGGATGGGCTGAGGAATTGCTCGCGGGGAAGCGCGGCGGCAAACTGGCCGTCATTGACCCGGATACCGGCGCGATTCGCTCGACCATCGCCTCCCGCGCGAAGACGGAGTCACTGGATGTGGCGACGACGCTCGATGTGGACATCCAGAAGGTTGCCGAAGATGCAATTGGCGATAAGACCGGCAGTGTCGTGATGCTCGAACCGGGCACGGGCAATGTGCTGGCGATGGCGAGCCACCCGACGTTCGACCCCAATGTCTTCATCCTTGGGCCAACAAAAGACGAACTTGCCTACCTCACGAACGAGAAGTTGCGGCCGCAACTCTTCCGCGCGACACAGGCGACCTATCCGTCCGGCTCGATCTTCAAAGTAGTGACAATGACCGCCGGGTTCGAAAAGGGCGGCTTTACCGCCGATCAGACGCTACCATGCGGCGGATCATTCGACCTCGGCGGCAACGTCTATAAAGATTGGAACCCGACCCGCCACACAGTTACCTACAAAGAAGGTCTCGTCCAATCGTGCGATGTCGTCTTTTACACCGTCGGCAAGAAACTCGATGATACCGATCCTTATATTCTCCCGAACTATGCCCGGCAATTTGGCCTCGGCCAGTTGACCGGTATCCAGGGCGTGGCGGAACAGCCCGGTGTCGTGCCGGATCCGAAGTGGAAGCGTGACACTCAGAACGACGGCTGGTCAACCGGTGACGCCATCAACCTCTCGATTGGCCAGGGATATTTGCTCGTGACGCCATTGCAGATGGCGAACATTTACAATAGCATCGCCAATGGCGGCACGATCTGGCAGCCACGCCTCGTCTCTCGCATCCTCAATGTGGATGGCTCCGTCTATAAGGATTATCCCCCGGTCGAGAAAGGGAAAATCCCGACGTCGGCAGCCAATATCGCCGTGATGCAGCAGGCGCTCCAGCAGGTGACGACCTCACCGACCGGCACCGCAGCGAGCGTCTTCACCGGCTTCAGTCCGCCCATCGCCGGAAAAACAGGCACGGCGGAGCAGCCGGGGGATCCGCACTCATGGTTCGCGTCGTACTTTCCGGCGCAAAGCCCGCAAATCGGTGGTGTGGTGATGATCGAGGCCGGTGGCGAAGGGGGCGCCAACGCCGCCCCGATCACGCGGACGATCTACACGAAGTACGAAGCGATGCCGAAGTGACACATCTGACGTCCAGTCACGATCCTGTTTCCCCGTTGTGGCGGGCTTTAGCCTGCCCATCGCTGGAGCAGGCTAAAGCCCAATGCGGTTCAGTTAACGAACCCTGGTACCGTGTGGTTATCCAGGGTGACGATACTTTCCGTGGTGGTAGCAGGCTTTCCAGCCTGCCTCTCGCGATTGGGAAGCAGGCTGGAAAGCCTGCTACCACCGGGGAATTGCCCGTAACTGAAACGTATTGGGCGAAAGCCCACTACCATCAAATTCGCATGCGTTTGCGCGCGGGTACACCCGTATGCAAGTGACGGTGATCGGCGCGGGCGCGATGGGAAGCTTGTTCGGGGCGCTCCTGCAACGCGCCGGTAACGCGGTCACGCTTGTAGATGTGCGATCCGAACACGTCGCGGCGCTCCGCAAGCGTGACCTCACGATTGAAGACCCTGATGGGTCGCGCATCGCGGTGCGCGTGCCGGCGACGACCGATGCTGGTGCGGCGCTCGCCGCCGACCTCTTCGTCCTCCTCGTCAAGACACCCTTCACCGCTGCGGCGCTCAAGCCGTTTGCGGGTCGCATTCCGGCGCGGGCAATGGTGCTCACGTTGCAAAACGGCATCGGCAACGATGAAGCAATTACCCGCGCGCTCGGACGGCGGGTGCAAATCACGCTCGGTGTGACAGCGCAAACCGCGACATCGCTTGGGCCAACGACGGTGCGCCATCGTTCGAGCGGGCCAACAATTATCGGCCTCCCGGACGGACAACGACCGGCAGAACTTGAAGCGATCGTTGCCACCTTTTCCGACGCGGGCATCCCAACGCGTATGACGCGACACATCTTCGAACATGTCTGGCAGAAATTGCTCGTTAATGTCGGTATCAACGCACCCACCGCCCTCGCAAATCTTCCAAACGGAGGTTTGTTTACTGATCCAGAGATGGCGACGCTCGTGCGTCGGCTCGTTGGTGAAGCGGCGAACGTCATGCGTGCCGAAGGAATTCCGGCCCCGCCGCGTGATCCCGTAGACTTCGTGCGGGCAGTCGCGGAAGCAACAAAGACCGATCACTCATCAATGCTTGAAGATCTGCTCGCCGGACGACGGACGGAAATTGATGCAATTAACGGCGCGATCGTCCGACTCGGCGAACGCCACGGCATTGATGTGACGGCAAATCGCGTTGTGACGACCCTCGTCCACCATCGGGCGAAATCCGCGAAGAATTGATTCGAGTAATTTCCCAGTGGTAACGGGCTTTAGCCTGCTAGTCTTTGCTGTGGCAGGCTAACACCCGTTACCACCGATGATCTTCAAGGCTCTCTATCACGGAAATTCGCTCTAGCGCGGCGATGGCCGCAGACCGACGCGCTCCCGCACTTCACGCAATGTTTCGGTCGCCACCGACCGCGCCCGCGCCGCGCCGTCGCCGAGGATCTGTTCGACGCGCTCGTGATCGGCGGCGAATTCCTCCCAACGCGCGCGGAACGGCGCGAGTGCGGTGTCCAGGTTCCGTGACAACCATTCCTTGCATTCGACGCACCCCTGGAGGGCATTCGTGCAGCGATGGTAGACCTGTTCCTGCTCCTGGGGGCTGGAGTAGTAGGTGTGGAGGGTGTACACGTTGCACACTTCCGGGCGACCGGGATCGGTCCGGTATCGGCGCTGCGGATCAGTAACCATACTGAGGACGCGCATGCGCAAGTCCTCCGATGTGTCAGCGAGTTCGATATGATTATCCAGCGATTTCGACATTTTGTGCGTGCCGTCAATGCCCATCACACGCGGAAACTCCGTCAGCCGCGCCTGTGGCACGGGGAAGGTCTCACCGAACCGGTGATTGAACCGTCGCGCGATCTCGCGTGCCAACTCCAGATGCGGCAACTGATCCTCACCGACGGGGACGGTCGTCGCCTTGTAGAGCAGGATGTCACTGGCCATCAGGACGGGGTAACCGAGTAGCCCATAGTTGACGTTATCGGGATGCTCCTCAGATTGCTCGCGAAAGGGCGCGGCGCGCGTCAGCCACGAGAGCGGTACGATCATCGAGAGGAGCATATGCAGTTCTGTGATCTGCGGCACGTCCGACTGCGCGAAAATCACCGTGCGCGACGGATCAATGCCCGCCGCCAGCCAATCGAGGACCATATCGCGCGTGTTGCGCGCGATCCGCTCCGTCTGTTCGAGCGTCGTGAGCGCATGATAATCCACGATACAATAGAAACACTCCGCCTCATCCTGCAACGCGACGTAGTTCTGAATTGCGCCCAGATAATTGCCGATATGCTGCCGCCCGGTCGGGCGCGCGCCGCTAAAGACCCGAGCGGGCATGGCGAGGTCGTCCACGGTCTCTAAAGAAGTTCGTTCGCTCTCCACTTGGCCCTCCTGGTTGCCCGCACTGTTGCGAACGGAGTGTACCATGCACAGACCAGCAGCCGCAGTCGGCGGCGAACGCGAACGCGAACACGCAGTTCGCAAATTCAATGCGCAGAGATCAATGCGTCCGTGCGCACCTCGACAATCGGCAATGTACGGAGATTATCATCGTACTGTTCGACGTGTTGCCGGAAGGAAACCCGATGCGTAGAGGAGCGACTCGAAAGCCGTCCCTTCACGCATCGGGCGCCGCATCCGCTACTTCGTCATCGTGGCGAGTGCGTAGTACGCCGGGCGTGGCGACCAATCACTGTTCAACACGCCCCAGCCGTATTTCTCGTCGCTTGGGCCACTCGTCGTCACCTGGAAGTTGAGGTTCCAGACGAACATCACACCCATCCACGGATACGACTTGCCGAGATCGAAGGCGCGAGAGAGATATTGCGCCTGCTGCTGATCCGAGACGTAGCGCGCATATTTGTAGGCATCCGGCGGGTTCGCGCTGCTGTCCCAGCCCGTCTCCGTCAGCCACATCTTCTTGCCCCCCTCGCCGTTCTGCTCCATCACGCTGCGCACATCGAGGATGCGCTTGAAGTAAAACGCGTTATTCGTCGTGTAGGAACGCCCGCCATTCGGGTCCGTGCCGCACGGGTTCGTCGCCGGGTTGTCCGGGTAGGAGTTTTCCGGTGGGTTGCAGTTCGAGCCGGGATGCGCGCCGAGCACGTCGTAGTAGTTCTTTACCTCCGGGTGCTGCTGATACATCTTCTGCAGGTACTGCACCTCATCAATTGCCACGCCTGCGTCGACCGTGCTGGTCGGCGTCATGCCGCCGAAGACGACGGTGGTCTTCGGGTCAACCGCCTTCAGCGTCTGATACCCCGCCTTGAGCACGGGCAGATAGGGGGCGGCGGGGTCGTTGAGATTCACCGCGCCGCCCGTCTCGACCGCGTAGTTCTCCTCATTCCAGATCTCATACGCGGCGATCTTGCCTTTGTAGTGGTTCGCCAAAAAGCCGATGAAATCCGCGAAGTCCTGTGGGTTCGGCGGCAGCCCGCCATTCGCCGCGCCCGTCCACGAGGGCGAACTGACGGGACTGAGCATCACATTGACCCCCGCCGAGGTGGCGGCATCGACGAAGTCGTCCACGTTCTTGACGTAGTCGTTGCCGAACTGCCCCTTGCTGGGTTCATACGAACTCCAGCGGATCTGCTGGCGCACCCAGCCGAAGCCCGCGCCGTAGACCTTGCCAAACATGATGTCCTTACCATTGCTATCCAGGCCGGCCCCGTCCACGTTGAAGCCGTACCCTTGCCCCTGGTCGCCAACATGGACATTCGCGTAACTCCGCGCCAGTGGTTGCCCGGCGCATGGCCCTTGACCGATGCAATCGGTCGGCGGCTGCCCGGCGGGCTCCGGCGCGCGCAGAGCGGGATCGAGTTTGTCCTTATCCGCCTGCGTCACACCGAGCAGACCGAGTTGCACCTTGAACGGATCGGCATTCTCCGGGTGGTATTCGAGGCGATAGCGCTCGAAATACTGCACGCGGTGCGTCTGACCGTCGCCGGCCGGGGCGGGCGCGTTCTGCTCGTCGAATGGCTCCGAGATCGGGTAGCCGAAGATGATGATACTGCGCTGGAGGTTCCCACCGCCGGCCGATTCCCAGAAGGAGCGGATCGCCGCATTGCCGGGGTCATTGCCGCCAATCGTGTGATTGGTCTGGTCAAAGAACAATCGTCCGTCGTTCGGGTTGCCGACCGGCTGGAAGTTCGGGTCAGTCTTCGCCCGATCCGCCGTTTGCAGGGCAGCGAGACGGCGACCGAGCACCTGGAAGGGGGTGCCGCGATTCTCGTCGTGCTGCTCGAAGACGGCGCGCTGCAAATACTGGGTCGGATGGGTCTTGCCATCCTCGGATCGCTGATCGAAGACCTTCGTGATCGGGAAGCCAAACTGGGCCACCCCGCCGTTGCCATACCAGGAATACCGGAACTGGGCGGAGAGATAGTGCCCCGTGTCCGGGTAGTAATCCACTGCCGCGGAGACCGGCGCTGCCGGCGCCACCGCAAGCAGACTGAACAGCACGAGCGCGATCATTCCCGCACTCATCCAACGCCAAGTCCTACCCAAAATCCTACCCTCCCTGCGTGTTACGAACAACGAGCCTGCCATGCCCCATGATCGGCACATGCGATCACGCGTAGTACTCCCCCATCGCCGCCTGATTAGTTCCCTCGATATGGGGAGATGCGGCAAGAATACGAGCGATTGCACGATCCGCTATAATGGAACCAATCCTGCGTTCGGTGGGGAATTACTCAATCAAGCCGTCGCGACCGCCGCGTGTCGCGCGTCAGGTAGGGGCCGTGGATGACTGATGCACCGGAACTGATCGCACTCTATCGTCGCTGCACGGCGCAGGATCGCGCGGCGTTCGCGGAACTCTTCCGGCACTATCACCGGCGCGTCTTCGGCAGCGCCCTCTTCATCACGCACCGCACGGACGCCGCCGAGGAGATCGTCCAGCTCGTCTTCATCGAACTCTTTACTGCCTTCCGCCGCTTCGATCCGGAGCGCCCATTCCTGCCGTGGCTCTACCGGATAATCCATGATGTCAGCATGGATTATCTCCGGCGCGACCGGCGCAGCGCGCACCTCCCGTTGCCGACGACGGAATGGCGGCTCGATGCGCTCCTCGGCGCTGACCCGGAACCTGGGCCCGAGGAGCGGGCCGAGCGGGCGGAGTTGCAGGAAACGATCTGGCGCGCGTTGGAGCGATTGCCGACGCATCATCGGGCGGTCCTGGTTTTACGTCATTACAGCCAATTGAGCGAGGCCGAAATGGCGGAGGCGCTACGCTGTCGTCATGGCACCGTCAAATCGCGGTTACACCGGGCGCATCGCGCGCTTGCGGTGGAACTGGGCGAACATCGCCCGGCAGTAGCGGCGTCTGCATGGCTGGGAGATGCAATGGCTGGTCAGCGGCGTATTGCCCTGGCGGAGCAGTAAGAGGAGAGACGATGAAACAGAGCAACGGATCGAAGTATCCGGGGTACGGTTTCTCGGAGCGCTATGCCGACTGCTGCATGGACGACACGCGGCTCGGTCTGCGCCTGGAGCAGGCATACGCAGCACGCGATGCGCGGATCGCGCCCTCGGACGATGCCCTCGCGAAACTCAATGCCACGCTCGACGCGATCGGCTCGCCTCCCCGACACCATGCGGAACATCGCTACTTGCTCGGCGCATGCATGCTCGCCGCGCTGCTCCTTTTGCTCCTCAGTCCGGTCGTATGGTCGGATTTCGCGGCGAATGCGCATCATGCGACGCGATCCGTTGCCGCACCGGTTGACCGCGCGGTTGGCGGCAGTATCACCACCACCGCGAGCAGCGAGAGCATCACGCCACCAGTGGCGGTCGCGGCGAACGAAGCGGCGAGCGTCGTCCCGACCAACCCACGTACTGCGACAAGCCGCATCGTTACTACGAATGGGACAACGCTGACGGCGGAGACCAGCAGCACTCCCCTGCGCGACCTCTTAGCGCGCGCGGGGATTTATGCTTCCGACCCACCCGGCGTATCCGCGCGCGAGTCTCATCCGCCCCAACACTGAGCGCGAATCGAACTCGCGCACACCCGACGATACCGGCGGATGTGATCCCCGTAGGACGCACGCAGTTGGAGCAATTTTCCTAGTGATGGCAGGCTTCCAGCCTGTGGGTCATGCAGGCTGGAAGTCTGCCGCCACCATTACCCGGTTAAGGTGTAAATGTTCATAAACCTGCCGTCACCGGATTCTCTCGCGAGCTACGTAACTCCTACTCCGCTAGTGGCCGTTGTATACCCAGTTGAAGAAATGCTGGCCAATATTCCCCATCTCAACGCGGAAGTCTGGTGGATTGCCCTCGGTATAGGTCAGTACCCGCCGCTCGAACACCTGCACCGCAATTGCTCGCTCGACGCCGCCGACCGTAAAGTACGCCGCGAATGGCTCCGATATGGCGAGGCCGATTGTCCCCATCCCCGCCTGAAGGCGGTAATCCGCAAAGGCCGCAAGGACGTTGTGCTGCGTCGCGCTGTCGTAGGCGCCATTGGCGATTGGGCCACCCGGACTTGCCGGGTTTGGGCTGACGATCAGAGTGTTGCTCGTGTCGAACAGCAGGCTGATCTCCTGCCCGGGTTTGGGGTCGCGCGGTGTGAGGAGTGGGGAGCGATTGTCGGCGATTGTCCGATAGGAGGGGCCGAGGCCGTCCGCATCGCCAGCAATCTTCGTCAGTGATGGCGCGAGGTGCCGGGACGATTGGTCCCCCTGCTGGATGTCACCCGTGACCATCTGGGTGGCGAGCAGGCCGAACGTGACTTGCCCATTCGTCAGTTCCATCCGCCCCTTATCGAAATACTGCACGAGCCGCGTGCCGCCATTGTAGGGTTCCTGGATACCGTCGGACGCGAGGCGGAGCGGACCCCAGAAATTCGGCACCCGCCTCTCATCCATATTCCAGACAGACGCGAATCGCGGGTCCGCGAAGTTCTGGGCAGCGGCCACACTGATAGACGCGGACGATGCCATGACCATCGCGACACCAAGCAGGAGTAATAATCGGAGCGGTCTACTCACCTTCGCCTCCCTCGTGCGCCCATGCCGTCCGCAGTTTGACACCATCTCCTCACGCGTCGCCGAAGGTTGCATGCAGGCGCTCCATCTCCTCCGCCAATTGCGTGTCATCCAGTTTGCGGAAGAGCGGCGTGGGCTTCAACAAGGCACGACCGGGCGCCAGATCGGTGTACTCCCATCTTTCATCCGCCACACCACCATTTGCGCCGTTCGGATCGCCGCCCGTGAAGCCGAGCATGCGGTGGAGTTGTTGGGCGGAAAACGGGATAAACGGCGCGGTGAGGACGCGCAACGCATTCAGCCCTTGCAGCGCGACCCAAAGGGTCGTTCGCGTCCGTTCAGCGTCGGTTTTGCCCGTCTCCCACGGTTTCTTGCGTTCGAGATAGCGGTTGAACTCAGCGGCGAGCGCCATCACCGTGTTGATGCCTTCCTTCAGATGCACGCCTTCGATCAGACCACCGACAACAGCGAACGCCGCGCGGGCGCGGGTCAGCACCGCGTGGTCGTCATCATCCAGCAGTCCAGGCTCCGGCACAGCGCCATCGCCGTACCGCTGCGTGAGCGAGAGCACGCGGTTGACGAGGTTGCCATAGGTCGCGACGAGTTCGTCATTATTGCGCCGGAAGAACTCGGACCAGGTGAAACTGGTGTCGCGCGCTTCGGGCGAACTGGCAATGACGAAATAGCGCAGCGGATCGGGGTCGTACCGGCTGAGATAGTCCGGCAACGTAATGACAATCCCCCGGCTCGTGCTAATCTTCTGGTCGTTCAGCAGCATGTATTCGACCGCCGGCACATCGGTTGGCAAGGTCAGGCCGCCGACGCCGAGCAGGATCGCCGGCCAGATAATCGTGTGGAAGGGGACATTGTCTTTGCCGATGAAGTAATACGACGCGCTCGGCGCATTCCCCTCTTTGTCCAGCGCCCACCACTGTCGCCATGCTTCCGGGTCACCCTGCTGCTTCGCCCACTCGATGCTGGCGCTCAAGTAGCCAATCACGGCGTCGAACCAGACGTAGATGCGCTTCTCCTCAAAGCCGGGCACAGGGATCGGCACGCCCCAGTCGAGATCGCGCGTGATCGCGCGCGGTTTCAACCCCTCACGCACCCAGTTTTCGGTGAAGCGGCGCACATTGGGTCGCCAGTTATCGTGGCTCTCGATCCACGCAAGCAGTCGCTCCGAGAACTGCGGGAGATCGAAAAAGAAGTGCTCGGTCGCGCGCAGTTCCGGTGTCGCTTTGGTGAGTTTGGAGCGCGGATTGATGAGATCTACCGGATCGAGGGTGTTGCCGCAGTTGTCGCATTGATCGCCGCGCGCGTCCTCATAGCCGCAGATCGGGCAGGTTCCCTCGACATAGCGATCCGGGAGGAACCGCCCCGCGACGGGATCGAACATCTGATCGGTCGTCTGCCTGAAGAGATACCCCCCGTTGAGCAGGCTGTTGAAGACGGACTGCGTGACCGCGACGTGATTCTCCGTGTGTGTCTCGGTATACAGTTCCCAGATCATTCCCATCCGGTCGAAGCCGTCTTTAATGACGGCGTGATAAAACCGCGCCACTTCCTCCGGCGACTTCCCTTCGCGGTCGGCGACGAGCGTCACGGGCGTTCCATGCTGATCGGAGCCGGAGACCATCAGGACGTTGTTGCCCTTCATGCGGTGGTAGCGCGCGAAGACATCGCCGGGAATGTACGTGGCCATATGACCGAGATGGCGCGCGCCGCTCGCATACGGCCACGCGACGCAGACAAGGATATTCTGTGTGCCGCCATTGGTCACATCGTTCGTCGCTGTCACCGATAGTACCCCCGCCAGTCATTCACCCGCACGCGCAGCACATCGCGCAAATTCCAATACGTGTCCGCCAACGGGCGCACCTTGCTCTGCACCCCATAGCGCCAGCGTACCGGCGCTTCGCAAATCCGAAACCCTTGCCGCCGCGCGATGACAAGCACTTCGACATCGAATCCCGTCACGCGCGCGCCGCGCACCTCGGGAGCATCACTGCCATACAATCGCAGCCTCGGCATGATCGCGGCAACTGCGTCCGCATGGAAGAGTTTGAACCCGCACTGCGTATCGTCAATACCCGGCACCGCGATGATGCGGACAAGCCGGTTGAAGACTCGACCCATCACATGACGGAAGACCGGCTCTCCCTCGCGCGACGCGCCCGCGCCTTCGCGCGAGCCAATGACGACCGCACAGCCCGCATCGAGGAGCGCAAGCAGGTGGCGCGTTTCTTCGATTGGTACCGCGAGGTCGGCGTCCGTGAAAAGCACCCGCGCACCACGCGCCGCCAGCATCCCCGCGCGCACCGCCGCGCCCTTCCCCCGATGCGCTTCACGGAGCAGTCGTCCGCATTTCATCGGGAGCGCTCGCGATGCGACCGCAGCAGTCCGATCCGTACTGCCATCGTCCACGACAATGATTTCGGACGAATACGGCTGCGTATCGAGAAACGCCATCACCGCGCGCAACGTCTCCGGCAGCCGTGCGGCTTCGTTATAGGCCGGGATGACCACGCTGAGATACGGAGTCGCGTCCGGTTCGTGCCCGCCCTCGCTCCGCATCCGCCGCTCTCACCCCCGCACCCACCATTGCATCACGCGCGCTGCCCGCATCCGCGCCAGCGGATTGTCGCACATTCAGAGGGAGGCCGGAAGAGGCTTTGCGTTCTCAGGGCGTAGACGTTCTCTGAGCGTTTCCGGTGCTCTCACGCAACACCCGCCCTAACCGCGCGACCGCTTCGAGGAGCACGGGCGTCGGTTGAAGAACTGAGAAGCGCACGTAGTCGCTCCACGCCGGGCCGAAGCCAGTACCGGGAAAAATGAGCACCCGCGCCTCTTCGAGCAATTTCCGCGCGAGTGTGAAGGCAGGCATGCCGGTCGTGGAGATGTTCGCGAAGATGTAGAACGTGCCATACGGATGGCCGTAGGTGAATCCTAACGCATCGAGCGCGGGCATCAAGGCGCGGCGTCGCTCATCATAGATGGTGCGGAATTCCGCGACGCACTCCTGTGGGCCAGTTAGCGCGGCGATGCCTGCCCACTGAGCGATGGCAGGCGCGGCAATACTGATGGACTGTTTCATGGCGCGAATCGCCTGCGTCAAGGCGGGCGGGGCGACTACATAGCCGAGCCGCCAGCCCGTCATCGCATAGGTCTTTGAGAAACCGTTCAAGGTGATTGTCCGCCCGCGCATCTCCGGCAGCGAGCCGATGCTGAAATGTTCCGCGCCATCGAAGACGAACTGCTCGTATATCTCGTCTGAAATGACGACGAGGTCATGATCAATGGCGAGTTGCGCGATCTGGCGCAGATGCATGGGGGAGATGACGCCTGCGGTCGGGTTGCCGGGCGTGACGAGCAGTATTGCCTTCGTGTGCGCCGTGATCCGTCGTTCGACCTCGTCCGGCCGCAGATCGAAGTCGTCTTCCTGCCGCGTCGGCACGGGCACGATCACGCCACCTGCCCGGCCAATCGCCGCGTCATACGAACTGTAGCGCGGATCGGGCACGAGGATTTCGTCGCCGGGATCGAGGAGCGCCTGCACGATCGCGTACAAGCCCTCCTGCCCGCCGGTCGTGACGGTGATTTCCGTCTCTGGATCGGCATCAATAGCGTTCTCGCGCGCCAGTTTCGCGGCAATCGTCCGCCGCAACTCGATCAGTCCGGCGGGATGGGTGTAGTGGTCGCACCGTCCCGCCGCCATCGCCTCTTTCGCGGCAGCGACGATGTGCACGGGCGTCGCGAAATCCGGGTCGCCCAGCCCCAGCGAAATCACGTCCGGCAGATGCTGGGCAATCGCGATCAGCACATCCCGCTCGTCCGCCAACCCTGCCACATCGGCGTGCGCGATCATGCTACTCATCGGTCACATCCCTTGAAATCATTTGAACCGCGAAGGCGCGAAGGACGCGAAGGAGAGAAAGAGGAGGGGAGATTAATTTTCTCTTCTTTTCTTTGTATTTCTTCGCGTCCTTCGCGCCTTCGCGGTTCACTCTTTGTCATCCCCTGCGCTCCTGGAGATCGTAGACGAGGGGGGCGAGGCGGGCCATGGCGTCGCGGATGGCGGGGGCGGGTTGGGCGAGGGCGACGCGCAGATAGCCTTCGCCGCTGGGGCCGAAGAGATGACCGGGCAGAGTGCGCACCCCGGCACGCTCGTGGAAGATTCGCGCGCAGTCGGCGGATGAGCGGCCGGTGCTGCGGATGTCCGCGAAGGCGTAGTATGCGCCGCGCGGGTTGCCGTGCGGCAGGCCCATCGCCGCCAGTGCGGGCAGGAGGGCGGCACGGCGGCCTTCCAGGTCATGTCGGATCGCGGCCACGGCGTCTTGTGGGCCGGTGAGGGCGGCGAGCGCCGCCCACTGCGATGGGGCCGCCGAGCAGATCGAGAGGGCGAGTTTCAGATCGGTGATCGGCTGGATCAGGTGCGCCGCGCCTGCGACGTACCCAACGCGCCAGCCCGTCATCGCATATTCCTTGCTGAAGGAGCCGACGATCACCGTCCGCGCACGCATACCAGGGAAGGCCGCGATGTTGACATGCGCCGCGCCATCGAACACGAATGCCTTGTAGATTTCGTCGAAGAGGACAAGGAAATCGCGCTCCACGGCGAGGGCGGCAATCATCGCCATCTCGTCCCGGCTGATCACCGCGCCCATCGGGTTGTCCGGCGAGACGATGACAAGCAGGCGTGTGCGGGGCGTCAGGTGCGCTTCGATGGCGGCAGCAGTCAGGCCAACACCGGCGGACGGATCAACCGGCACAGGCAGGCAGACGCCACCGGCGAGGCGGACGGCGTCGGTGTAGGTTGGGTAGCCGGGATCGGCCAGCAGCACCTCATCGCCGGGGCGGACGAGCATCTGCACAGCGACGAACAGCCCCTCCTGGCCGCCGGAGGAGATGAGGATTTCGCTGTGCGGATCGTAGGCGATACCGCTCTCTGCCGCGAGGCGATCCGCGAGGGCGTGACGGAGCGGCGCGATACCGGGGCGGTCGGTATAATGCGTCTCGCCCCGGTCGAGCGCCGCCGCAACCGCCGCGATGATGTGCGGCGCGGTTCGCCGGTCGAGTTCGCCCCGCCCGAGATCAATCACCGGCAGTGTGGGCGTGACAGACGCCGGAGCGTCATCCGTCAGCCAAACGCGCGCCCGCTCCGCGACATACTGCCGCCCGTCCGTCGCACGCGATATGACACCCATGCCCGCTCCCCTTCCGCCGCCAGTCCGTGCCGCGCTGCCGCGCCATCTTCATCACGGCACGAAATGCATTTTTATCATAGCGGTCAACCCCATGCCGCGCACCGGGCGCATATGGTACGCTCTCGACACACGAGACCGATGCATCCGCGACGTTCGCACCCAGTGGAGAGGAGGAAGCCATGCGTCAGCCGAAGATCACGCGCATTCGCGTCCATCAGTACCAGTACGCCGTCGAAAACCTCGGCGTGGATTACAACGGCTTCAATCAGGTCTACGAACCGGGTGCAACCTTCACCCACACCGGCCACATCGTCGCCATCGAGACGGACGCGGGCGTGACGGGCGAGTACAACGGCGGCGACACGGCGGCGATGGCCCAACTGCCGATCTTTACGCACTATCTGCTTGGCCGCAATCCGCTCGAACGTGAGTTGATCCACAACGACATCAAGCGCGCCTGCCGCAAGAACGACCGGATGGGCATGGGGCCAGTGGACTGCGCCCTCTGGGACCTCGCCGGGAAACTCTACGACGCGCCCGTTTGGCAGATGCTCGGTGGCTGGCGCACCACACTGCCCTGCTACGCGAGCACCTACCACGGCGATCATCAGAAGGACGGCCTGAGCAGCCCCGAAGCATTCGCCGCCTTCGCCGTGCAGTGCCGGGAGATGGGCTACCCGGCGATGAAGATTCATCCGTGGGGACGCGCGCCCATCCAGCAGGAAGTCGCAAACGTCCTCGCCGTACGCAAGGCGGTCGGCGACGGCTTCGATTTGATGATTGACCCGGCGTGCGAGTACAACACCTTCACGGACACGCTCAAGGTGGGCCGCGCCTGCGACGAAGCGCACTTCCTCTGGATGGAGGACCCGATGAAGGACGGCGGTATCTCCAGCCAGGCGTACCGTAAACTGCGCCAACTGATCCGCACGCCGATCATGATCGGCGAGCATACGCGCGGCTTTGAACTGCACATTGATCTGATGGTGGCGGAAGCGACCGATCTTGTCCACACCGACCCGAACTACGATATGGGCATCACCGGCGTGATGAAGATCGCCCATGCCTGCGAGGGATTCGGGTTGGATGTCCAACTCCACGCGCCTGGCCCCGCGCAACGCGCCTGCATGGCGGCGATCCGCAATACCAACTACTATGAGATGGGCCTCGTCCACCCGAAAGTGACGGGCGGGAAACCGCCGATCTACGCGGACGACTACGCGGACGGCCTCGACGCAATTGACGGCAACGGCTGCATCCCCGTCCCGCCCGGTGCCGGCCTCGGCGTGACGTATGACTGGGATTGGCTCGCGAAAAACCAGACGGGCGTCGTGATCTACGAATGATGGCTATACCACACGTATGCGGAGGAGGGCCGTCATGCCGACATTGCATAGCGACGTAGTTGGGAGTCTCCTGCGCCCGGACTATCTCAAGGAGGCACGGGCGAACCATGCGGCGGGCACGCTGAACGACACCGCCTTCAAGCAGATCGAGGACTGTGCGGTAGATGAAGCGATTGCCATGCAAGTGCGGGCCGGGATGGACGTGATCAGTGACGGCGAAATGCGGCGCTACGCCTTCTTCGGTCATCTCATCGAGGCCACCGAAGGGTTCGACAAGTCGGGCGGATGGGCGATCCCCTTCCATGACGAGCAAGGAAACGAGGCTCATGGGCGCTTTTGGTGAGGCCGCTTCCGTGCCTCATCCGACGTGCAGCATACGCTGCCGGAGCAGATCGAACTTCGCCCGCCCATACATCGTCCGCTTGACCACTTTGAGCCGATTCACTTG
>JAABUU010002995.1_pt1 | contig 22418 bp, 25 predicted proteins | sample 5559301 | NCBI WGS metagenome assembly JAABUU01 (sample SAMN10711884, study PRJNA513360) | rock metagenome | isolation source: Antarctica rocks | place: Antarctica: Victoria Land, Richard Nunatak white | reverse complement strand
GCGACGCGGTACTGTAAGCGGCAGAGTGGCCTTGCTGCTACGATCCGCTGAGATTCAGCCGCCGTCCCACGATTTGTTCGATTGGTTCCTACCAAGGAATCCAATCCCCCCTCTACATTTGCTGCGGGACAGCTACAGGGTGACCTGGCCAGCAGTGCTTCGCCGGTCGTCCCCTGCTGTGCGACCCAATGAGCGGCCCGTGTGCTTGCCGATGGATAGACAGCACGGGACGCGCGTTCCGGGTCAGCTCCCGCCCCGGGCGTCGAGAGCGCTTCGTAGCCTGCACTGGCCTGGTAGTCTCCAGCCTTGCCGGCCCCTCTGCAGGCTGGCAGTGCCGGTCCAGTTGCACTGCTCCCTGTGGCTACAGGTTAGGTATGTCACGGCGCCGAGGCCCTGCAACGGTCGGCGCCCAGTCCCGGCCTGCGAGCCCTTTGCACACCGCCTTAGCGACCGTTGGTGCACGACAGTAACAACAATGCTCGCCTGCCCCGTCAACTCTTGCCGTCACCAGGATGGCCGTCAACTTGTTTGCTTTCCTCGGCTTGTCAAACCTTGTGAAGAGCGACAGGCCGCCTTCATCGACGGCTCTGCTGTGTGCCTGTTCTTCCATCAATCCGTCGTAGGAGTCTTGCAGTGCTCGGGTAGCTAGATGAAGGAGAGCAGCCTGGTGACCTGGCATTCAGCAACGCTTGTCGCCTGCAGGCCCCAACACACAGCATGGTCGCTGCTCATGACATCTTTAACGCGCTCACAGGCTGCACAACTAGCAAGGGAGTAGTCCATGCTCGCGTGCGCGACCCGCCGGCATGCTCGGCCCCAGCATCCCCCGCTGACGGCGCTGTCCCTGATCGCCTCCCGTCGCCCCTGTCGTGCGCGGGCGCCTGCAGGCCTCTGGGTGCGGGCCATCTTAATGCGCTCACTGCACAGGCTGCACAATCAGCAAGGGCATGCTCGCGTTGCGCGACCGCCAGCATGCTCGGCCCCAGCATCCCCCGCTGACGGCGCTGTCCTTGACAGCGCTGCCGTCGCCCCTGTCGTGCGCGGGCGCCTGCAGGCCTCTGGGTGCCAGCGCGCAAGGCTCACGCCCAGCGGCATGCCCTGAATCGCATCACACCCAGCACTGGTGCCGGCGGCGTTGGCGCCAGCGTCATGCTTGGATCCTGCTATGCAGCCTCATGCTCGCCGCGGGCAGCCCTGGCAGCGCCGCGGGCAGCCCTGCGAGCTCGCATCCACGCGCAGGCCTTGCTGTGCAGCGCCACGGTCGCTGCGAGGCGCCCAGGCAGCAGCCTGGGTACTCTGCGGACTTGCATGCATGCGCAGACCCTGCTGTGCTGCAGCGCGGGCGGCCGCGAGCCACTTTGGCAGCAGGCTGGGTACCCTGCGAGCTCACATGCACACGCAGACCCTGCTGTGCACCACCACGGCCGTCGCAAGCCACTCAGGCAGCGGCCTGGGTACCCTGCGAGCTCGCATGCACATGCAGGCCCTGCTGTGCTGCAGCACGGTGACTGCGAGGCGCCTAGGCAGCGGCGTGGGTACCCTGCGAGCTCGCATGCACGCGCAGGCTCTGCTGTGCAGCGCCACGGTCGCTGCGAGGCGCCCAGGCAGCAGCCTGGGTACTCTGCGGACTTGCATGCATGCGCAGACCCTGCTGTGCTGCAGCGCGGGCGGCCGCGAGCCACTTTGGCAGCAGGCTGGGTACCCTGCGAGCTCACATGCATGCGCAGACTCTGCTGTGCACCACCACGGCCGTCGCAAGCCACTCAGGCAGCGGCCTGGGTACCCTGCGAGCTCGCATGCACGCGCAGGCTCTGCTGTGCTGCAGCACGGTGACTGCGAGGCGCCTAGGCAGCGGCGTGGGTACTCTGCGAGCTCGCATGCAAGCGCAGCCCCTGCTGTGCTGCAGCCCGGTGACTGCGGGCTGCCCAGGCAGCGGCATGGGTACCCTGCGAGTTCGCATGCACGCGCAGACCTTGATGTGCAGCGCCACGGGTGCTGCGAGCTGCCCCAGCAGCAGCATGGGCTAGGGTTATAGCTAGGCATGGCCGACCCGGATGACTGCCTTAGGATGGGTTGTCGCGCGAGAGTGCGCGCGGGCAGCCTCGTCCTGGTGCGGGCAGGATGCCCTGCGCTGCACTGTCCTGACAGAGGATGAGGAAGCTGCTGGCGCGCGAGCCGCCGCGTATTGCTGCGGCAGGTGCACGAGTGGGGTGTGGCGTGTCGGGGGTTGCCATCTATGCGAAATGTGGCGGGCTGGGCAGGTGCGCGCTCGGCAATGGTTCAGGCTTCATGCCACCCTGCAGCACTGGCGACATGTGAGACTGCACGACTCAGCCCTCTGACCAGCTGTAGCATTACTGGTGACGCATGCTGTGCACAGCAGCTGTCCACGCTTTCCTGAGGGCCCGGGTGGGTGAGCAGGACTGCCGGATGTTGTGATAGCACCTGAGGCCCTGGCGAGCGGTGCCGCTCCGTGACGGCGGTCAACGCCAGGCCAGGACCGTCTCATGAAGATCCACTCTATTGACATTTTGGAGCGCGCCCAGGCGCTGCTGAATGCAAATGCACGCCAGAAGCTTTTAGAGTTGCAATAAGGCCAGCGCAACAGCCCCGCCGCACCCGCCGGCCACTGCATGCTGTGCTGCGCATGGCCCTCGCAGAGTTGCCAGTGCGAGTTCCTGCTAGGCAGCTCGTCCCTGCCGCAGCCGCTCCTCCTGTCGCGCGCCCCGGGCTGCACCTCGCGCGCTCGCGTGCGCCTCCGGCCCGGTCCCACACACAGGCAGGCCGGCAGCAGCGCGCGCGCCCGGCCAGGCCCCGTGGGTCGCCCAGGACAGCATGCCCCGCACAGAGGCCTGCTTGGCGCGCCAGCGGTGCGGCGCTGACCGCCGGCGCCGCCGGCGCCCGCCGGCGTCAGCCGGCGCGCGCCACGGCGGGGCCCGGCCGGGCGCTGCGCCGCCAGCGCGCCGCCCGGCTTTTGGCGCGCCGCGGGCCGGCGCCCGGCGTCAGCGCGCGGCCTCCTCGTCGCTCTGCCCGAGCGCTTCCTCCATCGTGGCCTGCCGCGACCAGAGCTCGGCGTAGCGCCCGCCGGCCGCCAGCAGCGCGCTGTGGCTGCCCGCCTCCACCGCGCGCCCGCCCTCCAGCACCACGATCTGCCGCCCGCGCACGCCCTCAGCCTCGCCCCGAGGCCTGCCCGCCGCTGCGGCCTCGCCCGCCCGCCAGCTCACACAGCCGCAGCGCACGTGCGGGGGCTCCAAGCTGGATGGACCCCTACACACCCTGGCCGGATGCCACGCGAGGCGCCCGGGAGCGCGCGCGCGCCTGGTCGCACTGCGCGGCGGTGGACAGGCGGTGCGCGACGCAGAGCGAGGTGCGGCCGCGCTGCAGCGCCTGCAGCGCGCCCAGGATGGAGCGCTCGGTGCGCGCGTCCAGCGCGCTGGTGGCCTCGTCCAGCAGCAGCACGCGCGGCGCCTTCAGGATGGTGCGCGCGATCGCGATGCGCTGCTTCTGGCCCACGCTCACCTTCAGCCCGCGCTCCCCGACCACCGTGTCATAGCCGTCCGGCATGTCCAGGATCTGCGCGCGCGCTCGCGCGCTTGAACGTGCGAGCCCGGCTCGGTCGCGCGGCCCGCTGGCGCCACGCCCGCCCGCTCGCGCGCCCCCTCTGCTGCAGCCTGTGCCGTGCCGCACAACACCGGTCGCTCGTCGCTGTGGTAAGCCCACGCCCTTTTTATCGTCCAGCAGCGCCAGCTCCCGTGCGCATGTGCGCAGCCCTGCTGCGCGTCACTGGCATGTCTGCCTCCAACCACACCGCTCGCCCTCCGCCGCGGCCATGGCCCGCTGGCACCGGCAGCCCCCCCCCCGCCCATGCATGCGCCTGCCGCCACGTCGCAGCGCGCGAGCCAGCCTGTCCCGCTGCACATCACACCCAGAGCCCGGCCGGCCCGGCGCGCGCGTGGGGCTGGGGCATCTATGCACCAGCCCCGGCGCGTGCCCTGGGGCCGGGCCGCGCGCGGCGCGGCGGGCGCGCCTGGTCGTGCACGGCGGCCTGCCGCGCGGCGGCAAACACATCCTCCGGCGTCGCGCCCAGGCGGCCGTACAGGATGTTGTAGTAGATGGTGTCGTTGAAGAGCACCATGTCCTGCGCGCTAGGGTTCTCCCGTTGGCGCCGCGCGCCCGGGCGCCGCGCGCCCGCCCGGCGGCGCCCCGGCCGCTCGCCTCCTCCCCGGCGGCCGTGCGTCCAGCGCCGCGAGGCCGGCCGCGCTGCTGGGCGACCGTGCCGTCAGGGCCATGCGGGGCCCCGGGAGGGCGCGCATGCAGCGCGCAGACCGCAGCACACAGACCCCAGCGCGTTGCGCCGTGTGAGTCCGCGGGGAGGGCTGCCTGGCCTGCGTGCAGGCCCACGACACACGCGAGCAGTGGGCTGGCCCGCAGCCCTTGCGCGGCGGCAAGGCCGCCAGCGCGCTTCTCGCGCCCGGACGGGGCGCGCCTGCGGCACGATGCCGATCGTGTCGCGCAGGCTCTGCAGGCGGAGGTCGCGGATGTCGTGGCCGCCGATGCGCACGGCGCCGCCGCGCGGGTCATAGAAGCGGAACAGCAGCCGCAGCAGCGTGCTCTTGCCGCTGCCGCTGGTGCCCACCACCGCGCAGCTGGTGCCCGCCGGGATGCGCAGCGACAGCCCCTGCGCCGCGTGGCACACCCGCGTCGCCGCGCGTGAGGGCGCGGCGCAGCCCCCGACAGCGACAGGCTGCCGCCCGTGCACGCGCGCATACGAGCGCAAACGTGCGAGCGCCGTGCAGTGCTTGCCAAGGCACGGGGCGCACGCGGGGATGGATACAAGCAGAGCGACCCTCCCGCCTCATTGAGCAACCCCACACGGCCAGGGCCAAGACCGGCGCCGCCGGCTGTCAAGAGCGCGCCGAGGCGCCCGCCCGCGAGAGGCGCGCGCGCCTGCAGGATGTCCTGGTCCGCCCGGTAGCCGAACGTGACGTCGCTGAACTCGATATCCATGCCGCGCGGCGCGGGCCGCAGCTCCTCCGCATCGGCGCGCTCCACCACCTGCGCGCGCGCGGCGCGCCGCTCGAATGTCATGCCACCAGGGCGCAGCGAGGAGGCCGCCTCGACAGCGCTGCTGCTGCTTGGCCCCCGGCGTGGTCGCACTTGTGGTGAGGCGCGCGGTGAGGCGAGAGGGTGAATGCCTCAGGAGCACGCACTGGCACGCCTGGCGCATGCTCAGGGTGCCACTTTGCGGCGCGCCGGGCGGGCGCGCGCCTGGCTGCGCTCATGCAGCAGGCCAAACATGGCGCCCATGTCAACCAGCGACTGCTTCGTCTCGCGGTACACCGTGCCCAGGAAGTTAAGCGGCATCGACAGCTGCGCGCCCCAGCACGGTTGGCGCGCCGCGCGTCAGGCGCAAGCACTCTTTGACGCGTTTGGCCGCAGTCAGAGCGCGCGTCCCGGCCGGCGGCTCCCGCGCAATGCACGGCGACAGCCCGGTTCCGGCGACCCCGCAGCGCCCTCGGTACGGCACGAAGTCATGCACGATGCTCGGCAAGCGCAGGCCGCAGGCTGCACGCTAGAGCGCGCAAGCGCGGGCCTGCAGCGGGCTGACGGTGCAGGGTCAGGGTACGGGGCGCGCCTGGAACAGCAGCCCGTTGACCATGACCAGGTCGCCGACGGTGAGCTCGCCGCGGCCGACGCCGGCCGCGGTCAGCACCATGGCCGTGGACAGCACGGCGGAGAAGATCGCGTTCTGCCCAAAGTTGAGCAGCGACAGGCTGGTCTGCGTGCGCATCGCCGCGTCCTCGTAGTCTGCGCACCGGCGCGCCCCGGGCGGCCGCCTCAGCACAGGTTATGGTAACTAGAGCGGCGCCAGGTGTGAGCGCCTCCGGCGCCCCGCCCGCCGCGCGCTCGGCAGCCCAGGCAGCTACTGCCTCGGGGCCCCAGGGGGCGGAGCCGCGCCGGGCGATCGGCAGCTTGGCAGCGCACACGAGCCGGTCAAGCACCCCTGTGCATGGCAACCAGCATGCGGCGCGTGCAGCAGCATGTGCACGGAGGCTCAGCCGCGACGCCGGGTGCGCATCGTGCCGGGCAGCGCGCGCCCCTGGCGCCCGACGGCGACTGCCGCAGCATGCCCACACCTCACCGCCACCTTGGTGCTTCCGTGGTTGCTTGTTCCTGGCCATGCCGCGCAGCGCAACAGCAGCGCAGCGCAGCGCCGCGCGCCGCGGCGCGGCGCGGCGCGCCGCACCCGCCAGGCACTCGTCGTAGCGCCGCAGCTCGTGCGCCTCGTTGCCGTAGAACTTGACCGTCTCGTAGTTGATCAGCGAGTCGGTCGCGCGCGCGCTGGCCTCGCTGTCGGCCGCGTTCATGGCCTGCCGGAACTGTATGCGCCACTGCGTGATGCCCAGCGTGTACGCGGTGTACGCCAGGATCGTGCCAGCCGTCAGGCCCGCAAACACCGGCCCGCACTTGGCCGCCAGGATGCCTGCGCGCGCGCGCGCGCGCGCTCGGGCGCGGCGCTCCCGGCCTGCCGGGGCTGCTGCGCGCCCGGGCGGCGGCCTTCATGGGCCTCACGCGCATCAGCCCGGGCTGCCGCCTCCCCACGCCGCAGCCCCTGCCGCCACCACCCCCCGCCGCAGCCCATGCTGCACGGATGCAGCGCAGCCGCCAGGCAAGGCAGGCACTTTGCAGGCCATGCAGTCGCAGGCGCCAGCTCGCCCGCCCTGCCCAGCCGCTGCGTGCCAGTGCAAAGCGCCGCCCGCCTCCCCAGGGGCAGAACACTTGCACGGCCGCGCCGCCTGAGGCCCCGCTCCCCACCCCTCCCCCCCCCCGCGCGCGGCCCGGGGCGCGCCCGCGACGAGCGCGACCTCCAGCGCGGTCGGCAGCACGTTGAAGACCATGGACGACAGGATGAAGTTGATGCCGCGCGTGCCGCGGTCGAGCACGCGGTTCAGCGCGCCGGTCTGGCGCTCCAGGTGGAAGCGCAGGTCGAGCGCGTGCAGGTGCGCAAAGACGCGGTTGGCCACGTCGCGGATCGTGCCCTGCGTGATCTGCGCGGCGCGGGGGCGCGCGCTCAGCGCCCCGGCCGGCCGCGCGGCGAGGGAGGCGCGGCAGGTGCGCGCGCTGGCGCGGCTGCCACGGCGGCGCGGGCACGGGCTGCCCTCCAGCACCGGAGACGCGCACAGCTCACGCGTGCAGGCGTCCGGGCTGCTGGGAGAGCAGCCGCGGGCTGGGGCGGCTGCATGCACAGCGCCTTCCAGCCGGCCGCTGCGGAGCGAGGCGCTGCTCCAGGCGGGGCCCGCCCACGCAGCATGAACCCGCTCGAGACGCGTGTGACGAGGCGGCTCTGGCGCCGCAAGACAGTGCTCGACCCGGCGCCGCGGGACAGCGCAAGGCAGGCGCGCAAGGCGCCTCGGCGGGGCGAGGCAGAGTGTCGCAGTGTGCATGCTGCGCCTGCCGGCCGCAGCACACCGCCGCACCGTTTGTCACGACAGTGCGGTGGCCGGCAGCCGGGCGGGCGGGAGGGCCCGGCGCGCCTTGGCAAACACGGCGTTGCGGACTTCGTTGCAGAGCGCGGAGCCGGCGCGCGCGGCGCCGTACCCAACCAGCAGCGTGGCCGGCAGGAGCTGCGCCAGCGGCACGTCTACGGCGGTCATGCCGCTGGCGTCGGTGGTCAGGCCGTCGATGGCGTACTTGAACAAGAAGGGCACCTGCGCGGGTGTTTCATGTTAGAGTTAAGGGTTATGCCCATCATGAGGATCCTGCGGCAGAGCGCCCGTGCGGACCCGCGCGCCCGACCGCAAGCTGACCGTGTGAGCTTGCGTGCGGCGCACAGGCGGGACCTGAAAGAGCGCACATGACCAGGACGCATGGGAGGTGCAGCCACGCCTGCACAGCGAGGACAGGGCGTGGGGGCGGCGGGCGCGGCGGCGCCGAAGCGGCGCACCGCCACGTTGAGCGCCTTGGCGCCGACCAGCAGCGTGAGCGCGGTCGCGACGCGCCAGCGGTACTCCGGGTTGTCCTTGGGCAGCAGGTACACCGCGAGCTGCCGGACGATGGCCGCGTCGCTCATCACGCCGCGCTCGTGCACGCCCGCGCGGCCGCCGCCGGCGGCGGCGTCCGCGCCGCGCCCCGAGGGCCCCGCGACAGGGTTGGTGAGCCCCGGCGGCGACAGCGCCTCTGACGGCGCGCTGCCGGCCGGCGCGGCCGTCGCCTCCACCTCATCGACCTTTGGCTGCTGCCCCTTGCCCTGCGCGCGCCCCGGCGCCGGTGTCCCGCCGCGCGCGCGTGCTGCGGGCGTCCCGCCTGCCCCGACTCTGCTGGCATGCGGCCCCGTGCGCCGCGGGCAGAGCCTGGGGGAGGCTGCAGCTGCGGGGGCGGGCGCTGCCGGGGCGGGCGCGCCTCGGGAGGCAGCCCGGGCCGGGCCGGCTTGGCAAACAGCCGCCCCGTGTCCTCTTCGGTGGCCAACCAGCGCGGCTGCAGCGAGCGCACGCCCCTTTCGTTTCAGCGCCGTGTCACTCCAAGCCTGCAGCAGGCCGAGCAGGGCCCCGATCGAGGATGCAAAGTAGGCAAATCGGGACGCCCGCGCGCCGCACCAGCTGGAGGCTGCCGTGGTGCGGCACGTGCAGGCGCGGGGTCGGACGCTGCGCCGGCCATCGCGGCTCCCGACAGGCGTGCGCGCCCCAGGCGCCCGGCAGCGTGTGCAGGTGCGCAGCAGGCACAGCCAGCTCGCCCCAGGCCGGCTGCGCGGCGGCCCCGCCGCGCAGCCTGGGCAGGCTCTGGGCCAGCCGTGCGCACAGCGCGACCGCCCGGCGCCTGCCCATCACGCCGAGTCAAAGCTGCCTACGCGCCTACCCGCGCACTGCGTCCCTTCTGTTACGCCGCCCCTTCCGCATGCAGCTGCTGCGTAGGGAGCCTGACTGAGTAAGCTCCGATTCGCTATGTTCACTCCGCTATAGCCAGCTTTTGACTTCGGCCCTGCTTGAGCCCTACCTGTGATATACCGGCCCATGGCATTGGCCCCGCATTGGTTGTTCAATAACGGTCACACCTGCCGCTATCGGCAGGCACCCATGCACATGCGCGAGCTGGAGGGTACAGTGACAGATGGCCGAGCCAGGACGAGCCATCTGCCTTGCGTGCATTGGTCTGGCTGTGCAGGCGGTTGGGGCAGAACAGATGGTGGGTGAGGCAGAACAGGATGCACACGAAGTGAGGAGAGCTAGCGAACGCATTGATGTACACATATTTTACACTGATCAACATTGTGAGGCCACTCACACACTCGAGGCATTTCCTGCCCTTCAGCTCAGCTAGTGTTCGGCTCAGCATTTCCCGCTCGAACACGCACGGTGCTACGTGCGAGACACCACCACCCCCACCACCACCAGCATCCCTACGATGGTGGCTACCAAGAACGGCAGGCCCGCAGTGGACGCAGGCGCGACGTAGCCCTTGTCGGTGTAGTCGCCCTTCACATCCACAAACGACTTGAAGTAGTTGCTCGCGGTGCCTGCGCGCCGGGGGCGGGCAGCCCCACCGTCTGTCTGGTCCGCCGCGACACCCAGGCTCAACACCGGGTCTGGGCGTAAGACGCCGCACACCCCTGGCAAGAAAGCTCAGGCACATAGGCAGTAGGCTCACCTCCCACCTTCCGCTTCAGTGCCCTGCAGAGGCGCAACAAGCCAGTCAGCTTGAGATGTACGTGCGCAAGCAGCGCCTGGGGCCGCCTCGCAATAGAAAGCAGGGAAACAGGCCAGCGGCGTTGCTTACGCGGCTTCCTCCGCCGACATCTTCTGCCCCTTCTTCCTGCCCTTAGCCTGGTACAGCAAGTCAGCGTCGCGCTCGCTCCGGACCTCGGCAAAGTCGAGCGCATCGATGACCTGGCTCAAGGGGGACTGCTTGCCCCTGCCCGGCACACTGTGACCGTGAACATGTGCAGATTGTATGTCGCGGCAGCCGCGGCAGCTTGCCACCCACATACACCAGGTCAGTGACCAAGCAGCGCACCTCTTCGCGGGCGCTTTCTCCTCTTTCGGTGCGGGGGGCCCCTTCCTCTTGAAGATGGCCTGCGTGACAAGCGCGCGCCGCCTGCAGGCTCGGCACTGCGTCCCTGCAGGCGCAAAGGGCCTGTCCAAGCCGCGGGTCAGCATCGCGCCGCCTCCCTGTCAGTCTCCTTGTCAGTGCACGGAAAGAGGGTGCTTCTCACAAATAATTGTGTTTGCACATGTCAGCAGGCACCGATATGCTTTCGAGGCTCTCATTGGGCCATGGTGGCTTTTCCCAGAGTCCGTGTGGCATTCCGTGTGGGAATGCCACACGCATTGTGCCCAACAGACCTAAAAATTTGAGAAGAACTTTTCATCCACAGACACTGCGCTACGCAAATGGCTCATGTGCCTCGTTTACACAGGGCCGCCTGTGCACAGCCCCTGCACCGGCGCAGCGAAAGAATTCTCCTATTTACATGTAGGAATTCCAGACACAGCACCTCTACCGACGCCGCGCAGGACGAGCGCCTGCCAGCAGCCATGTCCAGACCCACTGCCGCGGAGCGCCGCTGCGGCGCCGGCGCCGGCACACCTGCGGGCGCCGGCCCGCCCCTGCCCCGCTGGCCCCAATACACAGATTGGTGTCCAACACACTGACCTACAGGTGCACACAAGCATATGTGTGCACGTGAGAGAGAAATACACGCAGTCATTCAGCGAGGCCCTGCCCCTGAGCAGCCAAAATCTGGTGCTGTGACGTAGCATGCCTTGCAGCGTGTGAGCCGCTGGCGCCTACCCCGAACCGGGTGCGCTGCCAAAACTTAAGTAACCTCTAGAGGGAGCACCAAAGCAGTGCCAAGTAAACCACGCTGGGTGCCTAAAACATGTTGCCGACCTGTCCAAAACTGTTCTGGGCGGATGCGGCGTGGCGCGCATGGGCGCATGCAATCCGCAACAGCCAAAAACTAAACCCTAGTCCTAAGCAGTTTGATGCAGCATTTACTGCCAAAATCTAGTCCCCACACACGCCTAAGTCCTAGTCCCCTGCATGCCCCCCAAACAGCCGCGCGCGCCCACCCCGCGCGTGCCGGCCACGGCAGCAGCGCAGGCCCGCGCCGCTGCGGCGCGAGCCCGCCGATGCCGCGCCCGTCAGGTCACAACCCCTTCATGCCCGCCAGGTAGCGCATCTTCTCCATGACCACAAACATGATGGTGGTCTGCGGGCCTAGCCGCGCGTAATTGGCCGTCCAGCCCTTGAAGAAGCCGCGCAGGCCCTCGCGCCGCATGATGTCGCCCGCGCACTGCAGCGGGCTGGTGTACTTGCTGCCCGCGCAGTACATGTGCGTCTTCACGACGTCCACGGGCGCGGTGATGGTGGTTGCGGCCAGGCCTGCACGCACAGCAGCACGTTGGTACAGCACCAGTGGCATGATCCTGTCCATGACAAGTGACTGCAGGCAGGCACTCCCATCATCCATCACAGCCTGGTGCCCAGCAACATCTATGATCTGCGGTGGACGGCACCTCAGCGCACAAACATGCATGCTGTCGCATATGGCATGCGCGCAGTCCGGCACGCGCGCCGCAAGTGGAGGGCCGGCGCACCAGTGATCATGCTGACGCCGACGTGGGTGGCCAGGCCGTCCTGCCAGCCGGTCACGCGCATCCAGGCGCGCTTGGTGTCGTCGTACGTCGCGCACTGCGACGCCGTCAGCAGCGTGCCGCGGATCTGCGCCGCCCGCCCAGGCGCTGTCACTGCACGTCCGTGCCATTCAAACAGCGCCCCTGACAGGTGCGCCTAGCGCACCACGCGCAGCCCAGCTGGGAGCACTACCCTCAGGAACCACTCCTTGACCAAGGCAACATATCAGTTAAAATTTTACTGTTAAGGTGTCATAAATAACTCACATCACACATTTCTAACTTGCAGTAACATCCAAGCTTCACTGTGACAGTTTCTGATTTGCCGAGACAACGGGGTACCAAAATTTAGCGCACCAAAACCAAGCGCAAAAGGAGAAGCGCACCGCGGAGGGCATGGTGCCCTTCCAGAGGCCAGTGATGCCGTCGGCGGCGACGACCTTGCGCACCACCGCGAGCGCGCCGCCCTGCGCCGAGTTGGACTGCAGCCGCGTCTTGATGAGCTCCATCGGGTTGGTGATCAGCGTCGCGATGCCGCCGCTCAGCGAGCCGGCCAGAATCTTCCTCGCGAGCGTCGGGTCCGCGTCCGCGCCCACGGCGGTCTTCAGCGGGCCGTACATGCCCAGGCGCAGACCTGGCGGCCGCGCGGGCGTCAGCAGCACACACGCCACAGCGCGCAGCGGGCCACCGGCCTCAGAGGCGGCTGGATAAGGCGCATCCAGACAGGCCTCTTTTGTGCTGACAACAGTCGCAAGGGCAAAAGCAGTATGTTGCATGCGCACACACACGAACTTTATCTTCAAGACCGAGCAGCGAGGCCTACACGAACACAGAGACCCGCACCGCCGTAGAAGACGCCGCGCGCGACAGTAGCGCTGACGCCGCTCATGAGCGCCGAGAAGCCCTCAGTCTGGACCATCATGACGCCGGTGCGCACCTGCAGGCGCACGCGCGAGGCGCGTTCAGGTCAGTGGCCGCCTGTGCCTCGAGCAGCGCGCAGCCACGTGCATATGCCCGCCAACGCATTAGCTGGTCAGCGCGGCAGCGCACCAGGTTTGGTGCTGCCAGGTGGCCGTTCGCCGCCAGCTCCAGCCGCTGAAGCTGCATCCTGACCTTGACGACATCTGCGCAACGGCGCGCCGCAGCTCAGCGGCGCACAGGAGCACACGACAGCTTTGGCCAGCCTGCTTGGTGTGGGCTGGAACAGGGCGGGCAGGCGTGCGGGAGGGTACAGTGCGCCTCGCTGGCCACCTGCGTGCGCGGGGCGCGCAGGCGCGCGCCGCACCTATCGGATTTGTTATGGTGTTGGCGATAGCCACCGAAGCGCCGGACGTGGCAAACTGCAGCAGCGCGGTGCCCTGCGCGGCGCGGCGCGAACTTGCTGACCGCGCGCAGAAAATGTGCCCTCGGGCCTCGCGCAAGGGATGCTGGCGGCAGGCGCGCCAGCGGACCACCCAACAGCGCTTCCAGTGCGCGCGGCCAGGCACAGGGGCGCACCTGCTTCTCCATTGGGGCACGAGGCAGCACTGCTGACTGTGTGCGGCCACCAGCAGAGGGCGCAAGACCGGGCTCAGCGCCACGTCCAGACGGGCTCCTTGCGCTTGTGGCACGGCTGGGCGCGGTCGGGATAGGAGTGGCGCGACACACTTTTAAACCGCGTGTGCGGTGGCGGTCAGGTTGGGCACAGTCAGCACAGGGATTAGGGTGGAGATGCGTTATGGTAGAAGCTCCTCCAAGTGCCTGTGCCAGCGTATGGAAACTGCCTCTTGCCCGGTACCCAGTGGTCATCCTTGTTCGCTCGAGTTAGGCGGTCCTTTGTGTGGATGTGGATGGCTGAGCAGCGCCTGTTGGCTGATGTCTGCAGAGGTCTGCAGAGGGCAACCTCATCAGTGACGTTCACTTTGCCAGAAAAGCTTATACGTCTTCGGTACACTGTGCAGTGTACAGTGTACACATACACCACACGTGTGCTCATGGAACTGTCCTGCACACACTTTGCTGCCTGTCCCGTGACGTGCGGCCGCGTTTTGCTGCCGCGCTACAGTGCCCGCAGGGGCGTGACGGCACAACAGAAATCGTCGAAAACTTGCACCAACAGTTGCAACAGTTACCGCAGCCCCTGGTGCTAGCACCTAGCTATCGCTCCCCAGCGTGCGCCTTTCCACAGCGGTGCGGCGCGGCGCTCAGCGAGCCCGCTTGCGACCCTCCTGCCAAGAGAACGCGTTGGCCGGGCCGCCGCTGCCAGCGGCCGCCTGCGACAGGTTGACGGGCGCGAGCGCTGCGTCGCCGGCCGCGCTGCCAGAGTTCTGAGCCCCGCCGGGGTAGGGGTCCTCGCCGGGTGCGCGCCGCGCAGGAACGCCCGTCGCCAGCAGCGACGCCGCGCCCGGCGGCAGCGGCGGCCGCGGGCCAGGCTGCGGCAGCGCGGCGGCCGTGGCGCTCCCGGTCGCGGCCAGGTCGTTGATCAGGCTCACCAACGGCTGCACCGGCACCTGCCGCGCGCGCAAGCCCGTCCCTCCGTCACGCGCATGACAGGGAGAGCATATGCGCTGGGGCGCCCCGCCTGCCGAGCCCCTTGAGGCACCGCTCATGCGCGCAGCAGGGCGCCGCGCGCGCGCCGCCCGCACCTGCCCGGCGTGCAGGCTTGTGGCGGCCTGGCTTGCAAACGCGCCGGCCGAGCGCACGACGCGCTCCGCGGTGCCGCCGACCAGCGTGGCGGCCTCGGCGGCGGCCGCGCCGGGGCCGGGCGCAAAGGCGAGCGCGGCGGGCGCCGCCGCGGCCGCGCGCGCGGCCGCCGCGGTCGCGCTCGCCACGCCCGCCAGCGCGGACAGCGGGTTTGCCGCGGCGCTGGGCAGGTCGCTGTGCTGGACCTGCGCGTGCGTGGCTGCGTGTTGCCAGCAGCAGAATCAACCGCAGCCGTCTGTATATTGCAGCGCGGCACGCCTGCCAGTGCAGGACAACATGCAAACGACCGGCCAACCGGCCAGGTGGCCGCACGTCACCGCCGCCAAGAACTCAGACGCCAGGCCGAAGCGGAACAGGCTCCTGCTCTTTCACTGACGTGTGGGGTGGCCTGTCTGCATGCCCGACACGAGCGGGTCTACAGCTCGGGGCCAGCGGCGCCTGCAGGTCCGCCAGGTCCTGTGCCGTGGCGGGGGTGGCCCGCGCTCGCGCGGCGTTCGGCGTCATGCCGCCCAGCGCCGCCGCGCCGCCGCCCTGCGCGGCGCTCTGCGCAGCGGGCTGGCCGCTCGCGGCCCCCTGGCCGGCATAAGCCGTGCCGGACTCTGCGGCGGCCGCGCTGCGCGACGCCGGCACCTGCGCAGCCTGCGCCGCGCCCCGCCCGGCGCTCTGCGCGCCCGCGGCCCCGCCGCGGGCGGCAGCCGAGCCGGTGGTCGCCGGCGACGCGGCGCTGCCCAGCACTGGCGCTGCGGCGAGCTGCGCGGCGCCCTGCGAGGCGGGCAGCAGGCCGCCCACCGCCGCGTTTGGCACGCTGTTCACCGCCGGCACCGGGATGGCCGCCTGTCGCAGGCACATGCCGTCAGTGAACCTGCAAGCGCAGAGTGGCAGCGCAGTCGCCTGCATGCCGCGTGTAGAGTGGGCAGGGCGCGGCAACCCGAGACATATGCCTCTGCAGCCTCCTGGGGAGTCTCAGTGCGTGGGGCGCCCACCTGGCGCAGCCGCCGGCCCGTCAGCGAGCCGGCGGCGCTGACAAAGGAGCGCACGTTGGCCGCGTCGGCCGTGTCCTTGCTCAGCGTTAGGCCGGCGCGCGCAGCGGGCGCTGTGCCCTGCCCCAGCGCCGCCCCGCTGCCGCCGGCGCCGCCGGCGGTCCCGGGCGTCCCCGCAGCGGCGCCCGCAGCATTGCCTGCGAGGGTGCTGCCGTACCTGGACCCCCCAGCTGCGCTCCCTGTGCCGGCTGCGGGGCTGGCGCCTCCGCCGGCGTACGCGGCAGTGTTGTCTGGCGTCAAGACTGCTGGAGTGGCTGCAGGTGCGGCGGTGCCATCCGTGCCGCCCCCCGGCTGAGCGGCACCTCCGCCGCTGCCCGCCCCGGCTGCGGCGCTGTCACCCCCGCTGGAGTAGGTGCCAGCGTCGTCCGCCGCGGCAGACGCGGGGCTGGCGCCCGCGCCGCCGGCCCCAGAGCTGACTGCCCCCAGGGCCGCGCCCGCGTCCGGGGCCGCGGCAGCGCCCTGCTGCGTGGCCTGCGGGAGCTGCGACGCATTCCCCGGGCGCAGCCAGCTGAAGTCCTGCGCGCCGCGCGCGCCGCGCTCAGTGCCGCGCTGGCTCCCCCACATGGCCAGCATACGGCAGCATGTGAGCATTCCCAAGCACTATGCGGCTGGCGCCGACGTGCACAGACGACTGCCGGGCGGAGTTGCGTGCCTGGTCGGCCGGCGCGGTCTCCGCGACGCCGGGCGTCTCGTGGATCCCGCCGCCCAGCGCAGAGAAGATGTCGCTCGCGTCCATGTCCGCCGGCGCGGGCGCCGCGGAGCCGCCCGCGCGGCTCGCGCCGCTCGCCGGACCGCGCGCAGCTGCCGGCGGGCCTGACGCCGCGCCGCGCGCCGCGCTTGCGCCCGCCGCTCGAGGGGCTCTGGGCGCCGAACCGGGCGCTGCTACGCGCGGCGCGGCCGCCGCCGCCGCTCCTGCAACCCGGGCCGCGTCCGCGCCGCCGCCCGACGCGGGCGCCGCCGCATAGGCATACCCTGCAGAGTGCAGCCCGGCGCGCGCCATGCCCTGCGCAGGCGCAGAGGCCTGCGCCTGCAGCGCCTGCGCGCCGCTGGCGGTGCTGTCGGACGCGCCGCCGCTGGCTGCGCCGCTGTCCGCGGCGTCGCCGCCAGCTGCAGCGTCCCCCGCCGCGCGCTGCGCAGCGCTCGCGGCCGCGCTCGCGCCGCCGGTGACAGTCGCGCGCGAGATCGCGAGCGACTCGGCCGGGATGCTGTTGAACGAGGTGCTCGGGGTGCGGCCCGGCGCGGCGGCGGCCGCCGCCTGCCGGGTCGCCGCGCGCTCGGGCACCGGCATGGCGGGCGCGAGGGGCGGCGCGCGCGCGTTGCTGCTGAACAGCTGCGTGACATCAAAGTTCTTCATCGCGTTGGAGATGACCGCCGGCGGCGACTGCGCCGCGGCCTGCACCGCCAGCGCGTGCGCGCGCTCGGCCTGCGCCTGCGTCGTCTCCGCGGCCGCGTCCGGGTTGCCCAGCGCGGTGGCGAGCGCGGTCGCGTCGGCCGCGCTCGGCGTCTTGCCGGTCTGCGGCAGGCCCAGCACGTCCGCCGGGTTGATCACGACCTGGGCCAGCCGCCGCGCGCCGCGCGCCTGCGCGCCGCAACGGGCTCCCCATGGTGCTGCTGCCGCTCCAAGCATACGTTGCACCCTGCCACGGCCGGCCTGGCGCGTGCCCGAGCGGGCCGCCCGCCGCTCAGGCCACTCCATAAAGGGAAGCAGGGTGCTCTGGTTGCGCAGCCGCTGTGGCGCCCGCCCGCGCCTATCTGGATTGCAAGATATCGCGTGCGTGGGTGTGACAGCCAAGCACGCCGTGCAGGGCGGTCCACGCAGTGCAGGCTGCGCTACATTGTGAGGCGGCTGGCGGGGCAGCGTGCGGAATTGGCCAAGCGGATTATTGCAATGCTGCACACATAGCTAGGAGGACTGTGAGAGCCTCTGTTTGGCAGCACGACCGCGTGGCAGAGGGCAGGCGCACGCCTGCGAGGCTGCCTGCGCGTGCGCGTCGGCCGCCAGCAGCACGACCAGGCCTGCAAGCACGGCGCGCGCCATGCCTGGCATCCCGGGCGCCAGCCCGCGCTGCGCTGCCTGCACCCTGCACTGACCCGTCAGCCAGCGGCCGAGGGACCCGCGGGCGGCCAGGGTGGTGGGCTTGGTACATGGTGTGCCAAAACAGGCTGGCCAGCTCCAGTAATCCACTCAAGTCCAGCGCTTGCATACCTTTTGCGCCGCGCCTTTTCCAGACGAGACTCCTCCTGCGACTGTGCGCCTGCTCAAGCGGCCGGCATGCAGCGTGCTGCCCAGGTAGCTGGACGTCCCAGCAGCTGCACAGTGACAACGCCAGTGCCGGTGCTGCCCAAGTGGCTGGTAGGCTGCGCCGCGCAAACGCACTCTTGCGCGGCACCCTTACGGTCCGTCTGTCTCGTTCGCATTTGCCTGCTCGAGGGCTTAGCAGGGTGTCAGGCCTTGGGATAAGCAGGAGAAGAAGGGCTCAGGCGCCCCCAGGCATGCACAGGGCCGCGCTCGTCAACAGCCGCAGTTGGCAGATGCGCGAGTGTGATTCATGCATTCCGGCACTCAATCGTTACATGAAGTCATGGCGACGGCTGGATGACAAGCCTATGGATGACCAGTACGCAGTGCGTACTGTGCACCTTACATGTGGGCACCTGCCTCCTACATGGGCAGGCCGGCAGCCAACAGCGAGCTTGGACGGCCGCCTGGGGAAGCGATGCCAACGAACGCATCCCGCCAAGGTTAGGCCGGCACAGGCTCGCCGCACCGCTCTTTGTGCGCATGGCAGCCCGCCGCTGGCTGGCGCGCCCCGACCAGGCTCGCCGGCAGCGCAACACCCAGCAGTACAGCCGCAGACTCCCGCCGTGTGGACAGCGCCAGGCATGACTACGCACCCGCTTTCGCGCTCTCACGCCCGCGCACGAGGCAGGGGTCGCGGCGGCAGCGTCGTTCCTTCCCGCATCACACAGGCTACACCAGGCACCCAGAACGGGACCCAAAAGGCAGTGCTGCCAGGCCTGCTTCGACACTGTGGCGCGCGCCGCCGCCCTGTCACGCCCGCCGACCCTTCCACCAAGCCGCGCGCCTCACCCTGAAAACCCTAACCGCTCCCGACCAACTTCCAGCGCGCACACTTCCAGACAACAAGCTCCCAACCAAGGCACCCAAAGCAACACGAGCGGGGGAAGCACTCAGGGAGGCTGCGCAGCGCGGGCGCAAGCAGACAGACGAGACTTGTAAAGCTGCAAAAGGCCGTGCTCGGCCACCCTGACCCGCCTCGGCGGCCCGGTGCAGCGAAGAACTGCGGCGCCCGCCGCGGCAGCATATGCGCTGCCGCAGCCGGCCCGGGCGCGGGGCAACGGCTCACGCGCGGCTGAGCAGCCAGCCGGAGGGCAGCGGCGCGGGCGCGGGCGCGGGCGCGGGCGCGGGCGCGCGCGTCGCCTTCAGCTGGTCGACAAAGTCGGCGACCGAGATGATGAGGATGGCCGTCAGCGCCAGCGCCACCACGCCCGCCAGCCCCAGCGGGCCCCACCGATCGTCGATGTAGCCCACCTGCCGCGGCGCCCGGACGGACACGCTCCAGTCCAGTCCTTTTGTAGAAACCAATCTACGGTGCTCAGCCTGGGCCTCTGGAACGCGCTCGAGCGCGCCTCAGGCAGAGATGGCGCACGCGCGCGCGCACGCGCGCGCGCGCACACGACGCTGGCAGAGGGCCGGCGTGCACACGTCCACACACCGGGGAGCGGGGCGCGCTCTCTAAGGGCAGCTGCCGGAGGCAGCTGCCTTTATCGGCATCGGCTGCCGATGGAGGCAGCGGCTGCGCCATGGGAGAGAGGGCGGCAGGGGCGCGCCGACTTCTTGGCGATGGCGCGCGAGCGCCAGACGAACACGGTCAGCGCGTATGCGCACATGAGCACCGCCACCGGCAGCAGGATCAGCGCGATCACCTCCACCAGGTTGTCCGCCACCTGCCCGCGCAGCCCGCGTGTCGGCCCGCGCTGACCGCCACGGCGCCGGTGCGTGCAGGGCCGCTGGTCTGCAGAGCTGCAGCGTGCCCGGAGCCAGACACGCAGGGAGTCCAAAAGTAGCACCTTCACGGCAGGGACATTACACTCATGCTTGCAGGTGCCGACAACGGGCACCACGCAGCTGTGACACAGCTCAGGAGGGAGTGTGACCGGCTGCGAGGGTGAGGCGCATGCGCGGCGAGCAGGAGGACCGAGGCGCGTGCGCGCCTTGTGGCCGGGGCCCTCCCCGCGCTGCGCGACGCCCGCGAAGCCCAGCAGCGCCGCCGCGATCGAGCCCAGGGTCACAGCCATGTGCAGCCTGGCGGCCCTCCCGCGCGTTTGCTCACACGACGCGCGGCGTCGTGACCGCCTCTCTTTCAGAAAGCATGTGACAGGCAGCACGGCTTGCACCCTGTCTCCATATGCCTGCACCCTGTCTCAGATCATGCGGACGTGCTTCACATGCGGGAGTGATGAGCAACCGGAGGCGGCCGTGGGGACAGCGCACAGGCCACACTCCCGCTCGCATGGCAGTGTGGCGCTACATCAGCCGCACTCTCTAGCCAAACAGCCAAGCAGGAGGATATAGCCAAATCCAGCCGAACAAGAAGGACATGCTGATCTCAGAGGAGCGCGGCGGCGCGCCAGGACAGGAAGGTGCGCTCGTTGGCGAAGAAGGTCTTGGGCTCGATGCGCATGGGCGTGCTGCGCGCGAGCGCGCCCTCGCGCGGCTTGGGCGCCTCCGCGCGGCTGTTGAAGTACCAGTCCAGCAGGCCCTTGCGCTTCTTGTCCGTGCCAAATCCTGCGCGGCGCCGCGCCTCGCATGCGGCTGTGCTGGAGCGACAGCAAACCCATCCCCGGCCCGGCGCACACAGGCTCGGCCGGCCCCCGCGCTGCTCGCCGCACGCGCAGCCTGCAGGGCCGATCCGCAGAGCGCGCGCTGCACGCGCGCCCGGCGCGCGCCGAGTGGCGGTCCGGCAGCCGCGCGCGCTCCCTGTGGGCACGGGAGCCTGCAGTGCCGCGGATCGCATGCCCCCAATGCGCAGGGCTGTGTCCCTGGAGCGAGAGCGCCGGTATGGGCACGCTGCTGGACGCTCGCCCGGCTACAGGCCCCCCCATCACACCCATGCGTCTGGTCCAGCAACACTGTCAGTGCAGCCGTGAGCTCCGCCTGCCACGCAGGCCGGCAGGCCGGGCGCCCTCTATGCGCCGGGCGCTGCCGGCCGTGGCAGCGCGGGGCCGCGCACCCACGGCGTCCCGCGGCGGCAGCAGCTGCAGCGTGGGCTCGTCGCCCAGCAGCGGGTGGCGCAGCTCATCCTCGTCGTTGCCGGTGCGCCGCCGCGGCTTGGGCTGCAGCGCCGCGGCCGCCGCAATCGCGGTGGACGCGCCCGCGCTGCTCCCTGGCCCCGGCAGTAGCGGGCGCCTGCGCGCTCGCCCACGCGCCCTCGAATCCAGGTCCCCTTGCAGGCCCTGCTCAGGCCGCAGCGGGGAGCCATGCGCTTCGCCCGCAGAGCTGGCTGCGAGCAAACCCAGGAGGGACCGACAGCAGCGCGCGCGGGCGCCGCAAGCAGCGCACTCCCGGCACCACAGACAAGCGCACGGAATGCACCGCGGCGGCCCGCGCAGGCAGCCCGGCGCAGGCGCGCAGCCGCGCAGGGGCCTGCGCGCTGCCCCGGCTGCGCAGGCAACGCCGCCAGGCAGCCTTCGGCGCCCGGCCTCGCGCCGGCAGGCCCGGGCGGCTCGGGCCCGCGGCGTGCGGCAGGGGTGGAGGGGCGGGGCGCGCACGCGGGCGGCGCGGCCGGCGCGGACTGCAGCATGGACGGCCGCACCGACTCATCGTCCACCCAGTACGGCACCGCCTGCACCAGGTCTGGCAGCAGCGTGGCCGAGCCGTGGATGAACTTGCTGAACTTGTGCACCTGCGCGCGGCGCGCGGCCGCTCGCACGCTCGCGCGCGTGGTTGCAGCGACGGCCGCCATCCAAGGACTGCTAAAGACAAAAGTTCGGATGCAACAGCCTCCTGTCCCCACGCGCGGAGTGGCAGCCCCGCTTGCGCCGCGCACGCGAGTTGCGCTGCACTGTCAGCAGGCCCCGACGCCACGCAGCAAAACAGCTCGCGACGCGCGCAACCGCAGCAAGCCAGCACCCAGCCCCGCCGGCGCTCTGTTCCTCCCTCCACCGCACGCGCCCTAACCCCAAGCTGAGCTGGGGCTGCGGGGGCGCCGCGCGCGCGCGCCTCGGTCAGGTAGCCCGAGTCCAGCAGGTCCTGCACCCACTCCGGCGCCTTCTGGCCCTCCGGCAGGCTCAGCTTGACCTCCAGCACGCCGTGCGGGAAGCGCGTGACCTCCGTGCGCGGCACCGGCAGCGTGGGGTCGCGGTACCACCTGGCGCCGGCCGCGCGCGCGCCTCAATGAGGCGCGGCGCGGCGCCCCGGGCGGCCGGACGGGTGGGGCGCGGCGCGCCACGGGCGCGGAGCAGCGGAGGCGTCGGCGGGTCGCGAAGCGCGCGCCGCGCCCGGCCGCGCGGCTTTTCAGCGCTGGCGCTGCCTGTGCGATGGCATGGTCGGCACTTGACAGCCTCGCTGATCAGTGCGCGGGCACGCGTACTGCTGGTCAAGCGACGCCGGCCGCCAATGCCTCTTCGTTAAAAACCCCGCCACAACAAGACTGATATGCTGGCAGGCAGGAGGCGCCGCGCACCGCCCGGCGACGGTGCAGGAGGGCCCGTCGTCGGGGTTCTCCTTGATCATGGTCAGGTTGGTGTCCAGCGAGATGCGGACCGTCGCGTCAAAGGGGATCTGCGCCGCGCCGCCACGTCAGCTGCCTCATTGTGAATGCTCGTGAGTGCATGCAGCAGGCTGGTTCTGGCACGCCGTGCGCGGCGCAGGCCGTCAGCCGCGCGCGCCCGTGCGCCGCCAGCGCGGCGGATGGCGCCTCGAGGCCACAGCGCCTACGCATGACTCACGATGCATGCATGAACATGCAGCCAGGGCGCTTGACACAGGTGCATGGCTACCCGGAGCGCATTGGCGTGGCGCGGCAGGGCGCCGCAGGCGGGG
>JAABUU010002988.1_pt1 | contig 22482 bp, 18 predicted proteins | sample 5559301 | NCBI WGS metagenome assembly JAABUU01 (sample SAMN10711884, study PRJNA513360) | rock metagenome | isolation source: Antarctica rocks | place: Antarctica: Victoria Land, Richard Nunatak white | reverse complement strand
GCGGCCGCAGCCTGCGCCGCCGCGAGCGCGGCCGCCGCGGCGTCGCGGGCCGCAGCAGCCCGGGCGCGGGCCAGGGCGTGCAGCCCGGCCTCGGCGGCGGCGATCCGGGCGGACAGCTCCGCGTGCCGGGCCGCCTGCCCGGCCTGCCGGCGCAGCCCGTCGAGCTGCCCGTCCAGCACCGCCTGCCGGTCCGCGGCCCGCGCCAGGTTGGCCTCGGCGGCGCGCAGCTTGGCCTCGGCCTCCTCCCGGCGCGCGTGCAGGCCGGCGAGGCCGGCCGCTTCGTCCAGCAGCCCGCGCCGCTCCTCCGGGCGGGCGGCGATCAAGGCAGCCACCTGCCCCTGCCTGACCATCGCCGAGGCGCGTGCGCCGCCCGCGAGGTCGGCGAATAGCGCCCGCACGTCGCGCGCCCGCATTGCCTCGCCGTTCACCTGGTAGGCGCTGCCAGCCCCGCGCGCGAAGCGCCGGGCCACCTGCAGCCGGGCCTCGCCGGCAAAGGGCGCGGGGAAGCCCTGGGCTTCCAGGCTCAGCGTCACCTCGGCCGCGTCCCGGCCGGGGCGGGCCGCGGTGCCGGCGAAGATCAGGCCGTTCATGGCGTCGCCGCGGAGCGCGCGGGCGCTGGCCTCGCCCATGGCCCAGCGCAGCGCCTCGGCGAGGTTGCTCTTGCCGCAGACGTTCGGGCCGACCAGGCCAGTGAGGCCGGGCAGCACGTCGAGCGCGACCGGGTCGGCGAAGCTCTTGAAGCCGGCGATGCGGATGCGGGCGAGGTGCGCGGCGGAGGCCATCGCCGGGGAGCATCGGCCGGGGAACCAGGGAACGCAAGCCCACTAATTGCGCTACGCGCGATAATCAGGCTTATCAGGCGCAACTCGGAGTCGAGCGGGCGGACGAGGGCGCATGGCGAACGAACTGACGACGACGACGGTCGCCACCACGACAGACCTGGCGCACGCCAACCTGGCCCGCTACGCCAAGGACGCCCAGGGCGCCTTCGCGCCCAACACCGTCCGCGCCCTGCGCGCCGACACCGCCGTCTTCACCGCCTGGTGCCACGCGGCCGGGGTGGCGGCGCTGCCCGCAGCACCGCAGACGGTCGCCGACTTCATCGACACCATGCTCGCCGCAAAGAAACGGCCGGCGACCATCCGCCGCTACGTCAGCAGCGTCGCCCACCTGCACCGGGCCGCCGAGCTGGCCGTGCCGTCCGACAGCAACACGGTCAAGCTGGCGCTGCGGCGCATGATGAAGGAGGACGGCGCCGCACAAAAACAGGCGGACGGCCTGACCCGGCGCCTGGTGGACCGCACGCTCCATGCCGGGGGCAGTCGGCTGCGCGACCTGCGCAACCGCGCCCTGCTGGCCGTCGCCTACGACACCCTGTGCCGCCGGTCGGAGCTGGTGGCGCTGCAGCGCAAGGACCTGCAGGCGGGTCCGCACGGCGATGGCACGCTCCTGGTCCGCCGCGGCAAGACCGACCAGGATGGCGCCGGCATGGTCCGGTTCCTGGCGCCCGACACCATGAAGCTGCTGCACGGCTGGATCGAGGCGGCCGGGATCGCCGAAGGCGCGCTGTTCCGCTCGGTGCGCAAGGGCGGCCGGGTGGGCGACGCCCTGGACCCGGGTGACGTGGCGCGGCTGTTCAAGGCCATGGTGCGGGCCGCCGGGCTCACGCCCGAGCAGGTGGCGGGCATCTCCGGCCACAGCAGCCGGGTGGGCGCGGCGCAGGACATGGCGGCCAGCGACCGCATCGAGATGCCGGCGATCATGCAGGCCGGCGGCTGGAAGTCGCCGCAGATGGTCGCCCACTACACCCAGCGCCAGGCCGCACGCCGCAGCGGCGCCGCCAAGCTGGCAGAGCTGCAGAACCGGGTCTGACAGACATGGTTCTTCCTCATCGAGTCGCCCCTCGGCCGAGCGGCTTGTAGCCTCGCATACCCCTCCTCGCGAACGCGAACCGTCGGCCCGAGGTGCATGAGGCAGTGTGGGTTTTAATCAGCAGTAAACTTCGGCGCTGATCAGCATCGTACTGCATTATAAATGCACGATACTCCTGGGTTTCGAGGTCGCGCTGACTCACACCGCGAATGATGATCAGGTGATGCCAGCGGCAGCCTGACTACAATCGCCCCTGAGGATTTTGAATGCTCTCTTCCTGCGCCTGGCCTCCATTCGCCTTATGCTACGAAAGCAATGTCAAACAAAGATATGATCTCGGACAGACACTTAGACTGGGCTCGCTCAGATCGGACCGGCGTGTGGGACCAAGCACAACACCAACGAAACCGCCCCGACCAGAACCAGACTGATCCCCCAAGCCTGGTCCAGGTTGAACCAACTGCGCGCAATGAACCAAAGGCCGAGATAACGGTAGACCAGCCAGGCCGTGATGCCGCCGGCGGCGATCATCGAAATAGAGTGTACGACCGCAACCTGGACGGCGATGCCGAGGTCGGCCCCGATGAGCGCCCCGGCGGCAGCGTCGCCATGGTCGAGCCCAGCCGGACGGCAGAGGCCGAGATAGATTGGGACTAGCATCAGCCCCGCCCCGTGTGCGAGGGCGACGGCGAACGACCAGACGCCGAGCTGCGCCGGACGGATCCGTGCCAGCACCCGAGGATGGCGCCGGGTCAGAACCCGATACAGACCAAACCCGATGACCAGCAGGCTGGCGCAAAGCTGGATCTGCCATTGCCACCAGACGAGGGCGACCAGAAGCGAGAACGGCAGCAGGATCAGCAGCATCGCGAGCAGGTGGCCAATGCTCAGCGGCCAGAGCGTCGCCAGCAGGCTGCGCACGTCTTTCGCCATCAGCCCAGCCGACACGGCAAGCGGCCACCCCATCCCGGGGTTCAGCCCATGATATAGGCCGCTCACAACGACCGCCAGCCAGAGGCCGGCCGGCGTCCAGTCGCTGCTGCCCCCGGTCAGGCCGATGGGTAGCAAAACGAATCCGTCGAGCAGTCGCCGCCCGCGAGCCGGATCTGATGCGCCCTGTAGCCTTCCGGGAAGTCCACCCAGTAATCCGTCGCCAGATCGAGGCCGCCATCCGGGCCGGCGACGGCCATGACCTTGGCGGCCGGCACGCCATCGGGATAGAACTGGTCGTCCCACGTCGAGTAGAGCGAGTTGGTCCAGTAGACTCGCTTGCCGTCGCGGCTGATCTCGACCATTTGCGGGCCGCCGGCAAAGGCTCGGCCGCAGGGGTGGGCCGTCCGACGAGCGATGCCGCCGATATGGACCGAGCCCACGAGCTTCGGCTTCCAGGGATCGGTGACGTCATACTGGCGCATCTCGCCGGTGCCCCAGCAAGACACGTAGAGGAAACGGTCGTCGAGTGAGAGGTCGATGTCCGTCACCAGCGGCGGCACGGCGCCGAACCCTTGCAGGAGCGGCGGCAGCAGGTCCTTGGCCGCTGGCTCCGCCGGGATGGTCGGCGTCTTCTTGGCGTGAAAGCGACCGCCTTCGCGCCATCAGGTCCAGATCGAGCCTTCCAGATTGGTGGTATCGATGACGACACCCAGGAAGCCGTATTCACGCACCGGATCATGCGCCGGCCTGACCTCCAGCGCCATCTGGTGGTTGGCACCGAGATCGATCTTCTGGATATGGCGGCGGCCGCGGAGATCCCAGAAGTGGACGCAGTGGCCATAACGGTTGGCCAGAAGGTCCTCGGCAACGATGCCGTGCTCGAATTGCGGCGGTAGCCCCCACTCGCTCGACACCATGTAGTCGCGCGGCAGGTTCCACCAGAAATCGTAATGCAGCTTCTGCGGCCCGCGGTCGATTTCCCACCGGCCTAGGATCTCGAACGTCTCGCAGTCCATGATGAAGATGCCGGGCGGCCCGTCGGTGCCGTCCTGGCCGCCGCCGCCAAGCGTGCTGACATAGACGCCTTCCGGGCCGCAATGGACGGTGTGGGGCCGCGAATAGCCGGTTTTCCGGAACAGCTCCTCGGGCTCGATGATCTTGTGGATCTTCGCTTGAGTGGGGTGTGGCTTGGTGTCGACCACGTACAGCCGCGAGGAGCGGATCCCGGGAATGATCAGGTAACGTCGCTCGAGGAAGGCATGGCCGGTGAGCGGCGACAAGGAGGACGAGCAGGCGTTCCAACCGAAATGGTGGAACTCGTCGCCGATGCTCGGCATCGTCACCGTATGCACGACTTGGCTGTAGTGGGACGAGCCCGGCTTGACGTCGATCACCGCGAGCGCGTCGGGTTTTGTGGCGTCCGGGCTGAGCAGCAAAGTGTAGGCAAAGTCCTCCGCCGGTGCTGTCGATGCCAGCTTCGGTGATGCGTAGAAGGTCGGGTCAGGCCGCAGCATCGTCTGATCTCCTCCTGATTGTGCCGAGGCCGCCCTTTATATCGTTGCTTGAGGCGATACTCTCAGCGTGAGAGTGACACGGGATCTGGGCGTCGCGGTGACGTCGTTCCGCGAATGACGAGAGCTTGTAGCAGATCGGCCTGCTGCACCGTTAGCCTGGCGTTCACGGGGGGGCGGGTTTGATCCTGGCCGCACATGACAAGCGCCCTGGCGCCCTGTTTGGTCAGCGGACGCGAAGTCCAAAATGACGAGGCATGAGGACATGCCGAGAAGGACGATGCGCCGGTCAAGCTTTCGGGTGGTCAGCGCCAGAAGCGGCGCGGCAATCGCGGCGATGAGGCCGGGCATACCGACTATTAGGTCGGCCGTTCGGCGTGGTTCAGATCCGGGTTACACGCGAAACGTGGAGTCCCTTGGTTGGCGCGGCTCTGGCCACTTTCGGTGTAACCCATAAACTGCCCGCTTTGAACCAAGCCGCCCAGGTAGCGCATGGGCAGGCCCAGGCGCATCTGCCGCTTGGTCATCGGTTGGACACCTCTGCCATACCGTCACCGTCTCACGTTGGCGGCCACGCCCTTGGCGAAGCCGGTCAGCGCGTCGCCCGCGATGACGCCGCCGGCGAACACCTCCATCTCGCCTGCGGCCGCAGCACCGCGCACCCGCGAATACACCAGCCGCAGCGCGACCCCGGCCAGCACCGCCCAGCCCGCGGCCGGAAACAGGATCAGCATCCCGGTGGCGAACAGCACGCCAAGCTGCCGCTTTGGCCCGCCTGCTAGTTGCAGCAGCGTGCCCGGCACCGCCCAGATCAGCAACTGCCACGCGACCCCCGGCGCTGCGCCGGCCTGGATCGTCGTGACGTACACCTTCGCCACTGGCGCCACGAGGCCCGCCGCGAAGTAGCCAGGGTAGGACAGCAGCACCACGACCGCCGCGACGGCAAACGCGAACATGGCCGCCAAGTACTGTTGGAACCGCCCATCGGCCTCGAACGCCGGGTCCGCCCCCTGCCCACGCAGCATGTAGCCGGCCTTGAGGTCGTAGCCCATGTCGGCGAACGCCGGCCCGGTCGCGGCGGAGAACCCGACCAGGAGCGCCAGCGCCACCGGCGGGAAGCCCGCCAGCATACCGATGATAAGGGTGATCAGCGCCACCGCGAAGGCCGGGAACCAGCCGGAGTGCATCGCCGCCAGCCCGACGATCAGTTCATGCACGAGTGCCGCGAACGCCGCATACAGCACGAAGGCCACCAGCATCGGCACCGAAAGCTCGGCCAACAGGCCGCCGCCTGCGGCGATCAGCACCGCGATGCCGACATAGGCCAGCGCGCCCAAGCCTAGCGCCCGCCCGGCCCGGCCGTCCCCCGGCCCGTCCGCCGCCGTCCGCCGCGCCGACATCACCATCCCGACCTGCACCAGCGCCACCAGCCCGGCGCCGATCATCAGCCCGTGCGGGATGTAGGCCCTGGCGATGTCGCCGCCGGGCAGCACGCCCGAAAACAGTTGCGGCGAATACCCACGGATCAGCAGCCCCGCCCCGAACATGGACAGCGCCCAGATGTTGCCGATGAACGCGACGCCGAACGCCGACATCGGGATGCCCAGGAATCCCGTGCCCACGATGCCCGCCGCCAGGCCGCCGCCCAGCACGGCCATGCGCCGCCCGCCCTCGTCCCCCGCACGGATCGCCTCCGCCGCCGCGACGCCGGGCGGCCAGGCGCCCTCCGCCGGGAAGGTGCGGGTGCCGAATAGGCGATACAGCATCGTCGCGTCCACCAGCATCGCCAGCGCCACGCCTCCCAGCAGCGGCAGCACCAGGTCCCCGCGCCCCAGCAGGAAGGGGATGCCGATCGGCAGCAGCAGGCTGTTGCCCGCGCCGAAGGTGGCCGCCGAGATGGCGCTCTGCGCCAGGTTCTGCACATGGATCGAGCGGTAGCGCGCGAATGCCCGCACCGGCACCCGCGCCAGCCCCATGGCAACCAGCGCACCGACGACGGAGGTGTTGGCCGTGACCCCGAGCGTCACCAGGAGCTGCATCCCGATGATGGCGCCGACGACGCACAGCACCGCCAGCAGGATCAGGGTCATCGGCTCGAAGATGGTGGGATGCCGGCTGGTCTGGACGGTTGCGGCGGGGGTCAGGGTGTCCATGGCGCTACTCCGCTGTGCGGGGTTGGGCGGCGCCGTAGGTGTCGTGGGCCGCCGTGTCGGTGATCCGTCCGTCTTGCAAGTCCGTGGCCACGCGGGCGCCATCCCGCGCCTGCGGGTCGCCATAGCCGGCGCCGCCAGCGAACACGATCTCCGCAATCTCGTCTGCGCGGGTCAGCGCCACCAGCTCTCCGGCGCCGCAGTCGCGCAGCAGCGTCCCGTCTGGCGCGCGCACCCCGGCAAAGGCACGGGCGCCAGGGTGGCCGCCCGCGAGGCCGGGCAGCACCGCCTTGGCCCCCTCCGGGAACAGGGCGGCCAGGGTGGGCAGCCCGTCATCGTGCAGCTTGCGGAAGCGCACGCGCTGGCCCAACCCGCCGCGCCGCCGCCCGGCCCCGCCGCTGTCGGCCAGGAAGGTCTTCTCCATGACCAGCACGGGCACCCGCGCCTCGAACACCTCGACCGCGGTGTTGGCGGCGGAGGTCGGGTAGAGCAAGCCGGATTTGCCGTCCCTATGCAGGCTGGCGCCCTGGCCGCCGCCCATGAACAGGTGGTCCGCATACAGGGCGCCATCCTGCGTGCGGCCTGACACGTTGACCGCGACCGGTAGGCCCGTGGGGGACTGCACCAGCCCCGGCGCAGCCCCGGCCAGCGCACGGAACACGGCAGGTGCCAAGTACCACCCCGTCCGCGTGCGCGCGGCGACCGCCGCCGGGCGGGTGCAGTTCAGGATGGAGCCCTCCGGCGCGCGCACCGTAAACGGGCGATAGCACCCGGCATTGCCGCGCACCCCCGGCGTCAGCATGCACTTGAGCGGGTAGGTCGCATGGGCCGCGGTGTAGTTCATGGTGGAGTTGACGCCGCCCTGCGCCAATTGCGGCGGCGCCCCGGCGAAGTCCAGCTCGATCCGGTCCCCCGCCACTGTCAGCCGCAGCGGCAACGTCAGCTCCACATCCACCGGGCTGAGGCTGACGCTGCTCGCGTACTCCCCATCGGGCAGGGCGGTGATGGCGGCGCGCATCGCGGCCTCCGCCCGGTCCTGGACGATGGCGGCCAGGGCCTGCAGGTCGTCCAGCCCATACTCGTCCATGAAGGCCAGGAGCCGCTGCGCGCCGATGCGGTTGGCGGACATGAAGGCCTGGATGTCGCCGATGACCTGCGTGGGGTTGCGGACGTTCTCGGCGATGATCGTGAACAGGTCCTCGTTGTCCCTGCCGGCGCGGGCCAGCTTCATCGGCGGGATCTGCAGCCCCTCGTCGAAGACTTCGCGCGCCCGCAGGCTGTCCCGCGTGCCGCCGATGTCGGCGACGTGACCCACCGTGCCGACCAGCGCCACCACCCGCCCGCCGCGGAACACCGGGGAGACGACGGCGATGTCGAACAGGTGCCCGGCGCACAGCCAGGGGTCGTTCGTCACCAGCATGTCGCCGGGCTGCAGGGTGTCGGAGGGGAAGCGCGCCAGCAGCGCCTTCACCGCCCGAGGCAGGGTCAGGTTGAACACCGGCATGGCGCGCGGCGAGTGCGCCAGGGTTTCGCCCTGGGGGTCCAGCAGCTCGCACGCGAAGTCCTGGGACTCCGCGATGATGAGCGAGAAGGCGGTGCGGATGATGGTCAGCCACATCTCGTCCACGACGGTGGTCAGGCGGCTCCACATGATCTCCAGCGCGATGGGGTCGGCCTCGATGGCGGCACGGGCCTGGGCGGGGGTCATGCCGGGCTGCACCAGGGCCATGCTGCTGGCAGCACCTATGGCGATACGGAGGTTGCCGGCGACATCCACCCGCAGCGTGTCGCCGGGGGCGACGACGGTTGTCGCCTCTCGCTCCTCGATGATGGCGGGGCCGGGGATCACGGCGCCTTCCGCCAGGGCGTAACGATCATAGACCGGGGTGAGGAGGAAGCCGTCGCCGAACCAGGCGGGCCGCTCGCCCTTGCGGGCCGCAGTGGCCGAGGCAGCCGCGCCGTCCAGGGCGAGGGTTGGCGCCGGGCCGGTGGCGGTGACGCGGAAGTTCACGGCCTCGATCAATGCGCCGGGCTGCAGGGCGGCGTAGCGCGCGGTGTAGGCGGCAGTGAAGGCGGCGGCCAGCCCGTCCAAGTCCAGCGACGCTGGCAGCGGCACCGCGATCTCGTGCATCTGCCCGGCCAGGCGCATGTCGGCGCTGCGCTCCACCTGCACGCCGTCTGCGACGCCGCCGGACGCGAGTTCCGACCGCGCATCCGCCTCCAGCGCCGTCAGGACGGGCTGGATTGCCGCGGGGTCGAAGCCCGGTCCCAGCCGCACCGGCAGTGAGCGCGCCCGGCTGGCCGACAACGGCGCAGCCAGGAGGCCCAGCGCCGACGCCGCGCCGGAGGCCGGGGGCACCACCAGCTCCGCCATGCCCAGGGCGCGGGCGACTTCCGCCGCATGGGCCGGGCCGGCGCCGCCGAAGCCGACCATGGCGTAGCGGCGCGGGTCCTTGCCGCGCTCCACCAGATAGACTCGGGCAGCGTCGGCCATGCCCTCGACCACGACCTTGTGGATGCCCCAGGCCGCCTGTTCGACCGACAGGCCCAGCGGTGCCGCGACCCGGCTGATGGCGTCCCAGGCCGCCGCGGCGTCCAGGGCCATGGCGCCGCCCAGGAAGAAGCCTGGGTCGTAGTAGCCCAGCACCAGGTTGGCGTCGGTCACGGTCGGCTCGGTGCCGCCGCGCCCGTAGCAGGCCGGACCCGGCGCCGCACCGGCGGAACGTGGGCCGACCCGCAGCAGCCCCACCTCATCTATCGCCGCGACCGAGCCTCCCCCCGCGCCGATCTCAATCATGTCCACCGTCGCCGCCTTGATCGGCAAGCCCGATCCCTTCTTGAACCGCTGCTCCCGCCCGGCCTCCAGCATCGGGGCGATGCCGGGGCGCCCGGCCTCGATCAGGCAGGCCTTGGCGGTGGTGCCACCCATGTCGAAGGCCAGCAGGTCCTGGTGCCCGGCCCGTGCGCCCAGCAGCGCGGCCGCCAGCGCGCCGCCGGCCGGGCCGGACTCCAACAGGCGGATCGGCACGTCCCGCGCCGCCGCTGGAGACACTAGCCCGCCCGCCGAGTGCATCAGCCGCAACTGCCCGGCAAAGCCCTCCGCCCGCAACGCGCCCTCCAGCCGGCGCAGGTAAGTCGCCATCAGGGGTTGCACGTAGGCGTTGGCGCAGGTGGTGACGCAGCGGGCGTACTCGCCGATCTCCGCCACGACCTCCGATGACAGGGAGACTGGGATGCCGGGCAGCTCCGCTTGCAGGATGGCGGCGGCCTCCCGCTCGTGACGAGGCTCGCGCCAGGCGTGCAGGAAGCAGACAGCCACCGCCTCCACGCCGGCATCCCGCATGGTACGGGCTGCGCGGCGCACGCCGTCCGGGTCCAGCGGCGTCACCACCTGGCCGTCCCTGTCCATGCGTTCGGACACTTCTAGCCGCAGGCGGCGCGGCACCAGCGGCTCGGGGTAGGTCAGGAACAGGTCGTAGATGTCGTAGCGCTGCTCGGTCCCGGCTTCCAGCACGTCGCGGAAGCCGGCGGTGGTCAGCAGGCCAAGGCGGGCGCCCTTGCGCTCGATGACGGCGTTGGTGACCAGCGTCGTGCCGTGCACGATGTCGGCCACGTCCGGAAGCGTGGCGCCGTGGTCCCTGATGATCTGGCGCAGGCCGTCCAGCGCGCCGATGGCCGGGTCCTCCGGCGTGGTCAGCCGCTTGTGCAGGCGCAGGGCGCCAGTTGCCGGATCGGTCAGCACGAAGTCGGTGAAGGTGCCGCCGATATCGAAGCCGATGCGGAGCGTGGACACGTTGGGGTCATCCTTTGAGTAGGCATGCAGCTTAGAGCAGCCTGAACCCAACGGGCTGTACGGGCTGCCACGTATGCCCGGCTCCAGCACCGCCGCTTTGCTGGGCAGGCACCAGGGCGGCCGCCCTGGTTGCGGGCAGCCTTAACTTACCTGGGCGATCAAAGCCCGGCGGATCAGTTCTGCCGGCGACGCGGCGCCCAGCTTAGCCAGGGCGCGGGCGCGGTGTATCTCAACCGTGCGATGGCTGATGCCAAGATGGCGCCCGATGGACTTGTTGCTCTGGCCATCCAAGGCTGCGGTCAGGACGTCATGCTCCCGCGGGGTCAGCCGGTCCAGGCCGTCCGGCAGGCACTGGATGGTCACGCCGGGCCGGGCCGGGGCCGCTTTATGTAGCGCCGCGGCGTCGGCCAAGTGCAGCCACATCGCCCCAGCGATGATGCGCCGGGCCGTGACCACGGGACGTCCGGTTTGCACCGCGACCTGCTGCGCCATGGCCTCGGTATAGCCGACCGAGTGCATCAGGATCAGTTCCGCCCGGCCCAGCCGGGCGGCAGCGCCACCCAGGCCTTCGGCTTCGCCGGTCGCGTCCACGGCGCGTGCGTTCTGGATCAGGGTGCCGTGGGCGAAGCCGCGGTGCTGCTCTGGCAAGGGATAGATCAGGCCCAGCTCGCAATCACCCATCACCAGTGCCGCGATCCAAGAGTCCACCACGCGCTGACCATGCACGATGGGCGTGCGAAGCCGCATCGGCTGGAACACGCCGGTGGTGATCAGCACAATGAGATCGAACCCGGCGCCGTCTAGCCGGCGCATCAGCCGTTCCAGCCGCCGCGCGACGAGCCCGGCGCCTACGATCACGTTCGTTCCGTCGGCGAGCCGCGTGTAAAGGGAGCCCTCGCGCGGGCCGCGGGGGTGTGCCGCAATCTCGGCTGCGGACAGCCCGTCCAGGGCGCCGAACTCCTGACAGAGCATCGCGCCGGGAGCAGCGCCGAGCAGGTGCAGCAGCTCGGGCACTATATCGTCGCGCGGCGCCTGGCCGATGGTTGCGAAAGCGATGCTGGGCGGCATGGCCGGCAGTATGGCAGCAAGTGCCTACGGGCCGGAAGCTGGTAGGCCGACCTGAGTATAGGGCGCCGCCTGCCGGCCAAGTTGGGCCACGCCAACGTCATCTGGTGAGGCAACGATTGGGTGACGGGCTGGTGACCCAGCCTGCCCTCGAGCCCCGGCATTATATTGCGAGTGTGCCGCACCGCGACGTCGCCATGTTCGCCGGGCATCATGCCCCACGGAACGCCGGCAGCCGCCGCTCCGACATCGCGGCTACGCCCTCCTTGAAGTCGTCGGTTTCGAAGTGGGCCGTCTGCTCCGCCAACTCGTGGTCCGTGGCTGCCGCGATGGCCTCGGCCAAGCCGCTCCTCAGGGTGCGGCGGGTGGACTGGACTGCGATTGGGGCGGACTGCGCGATCTCAGCGGCCAGCGCCAGCGCCGCCGCCCGCAGGCCGTCCGTGGGCGCTATCACGTCCACCAGCCCGATCCGGTGCGCCTCCTCGCCGCCGATGCGGCGCCCGGTGAAGAACAGCATCGCCGCCTGCTGCTGCCCCACCACGCGCGGCAGGGTGACGCTCAGGCCGAAGCCGGGGTGGAAGCCAAGGCGGTTGAAGTTCGCGGTGAAGCGCGAGTCCGGCGACGCCACCCGGAAATCCGCGACCAAGGACAGGCCAAGCCCGCCGCCGACGGCTGCGCCCTGCACCGCGGCCACCACCGGCTTTGCTGTGCGGAACAGCCGCACGGCCTGCTGATACAGGTGCCCGCCACCGGCGTCGCCCACGGTGTCCCGCGCCGGGCTGCTGAAGTCAGCCCCGGCGCAGAAGTTGCGCCCATCAGCGGCCAGCAGCACCGCGCGTATGCCGGGGTCCCTGTCGAATGCCTCGAAGGCGTCTGCCAGCTCGGCGATCATCGGCTTGTTGAAGTAGTTGTGCGGCGGACGGCAGATCTCGGCGATGCCGACATGCCCGTCACGGCTGATCCGGACGTCGCTCATCGCAGCCCCAGCCCCCGTGCGATCATGCCGCGCAGGATTTCGCGGGTGCCGCCGCGCAGCGAGAACGACGGCGCGGTCATGATCAGGTGGGCCATGACCGCGGTCAGCGGCGGGCTCCCGTCCTCCTCCGTGGGTTCCACGTCCACCAGCAGGCGCACGACCTCTACGGTCTCCTGCTCCAGCACGTTGCCTAGGTCCTTCACCAGGGCGGCTTGCAGCGCCGGGTCCTCGCCGTCCTGCAACATGCCGGCGACGGAGCGGGACAGGCGGCGGAGCGCCAGGATGTGCGACGTGAGCCGGCCGATAGCCACCGCGGCGCGGTCCGGCGCATCCGGTCCCAGGACGCGCACCACCTCCACAAGCAGGGTGAAGGCGGACAGGAAGCGGTCGGGGCCGCTGCGCTCGAACGCCAGCTCCGCCGTCACCTGCGCCCATCCGTCGCCCTCCTTGCCCAGCAGAGCATCCTGCGGCAGCAGCAGGTCGGTGATGGCGACCTCGTTGAAGTGGTGGGCGCCGCGCATGTCTATGATGGGCCGCACCGTCATGCCTCCGGCCCGGGCCTGCCTCATGTCCACCAGGAACTGGCTGGCGCCGGCGTGGCGGTCGTCCGACTTGGCGCCGGTGCGGCAGAACAGGATCATGTAGTCGGCCTTGTGCGCGCCAGATGTCCAGACCTTGGTGCCGTTCACCAGCCACCCGCCCTGCACCGGCTGCGCCCGGGTGCGGGCTGCGGCAAGGTCCGAACCGGAGTCAGGCTCGCTCATGCCGATGCAGAACGAGCACTCCCCGGCGGCGATGCGCGGCAGGATCAGGTCGCGCTGCGCCTGCGTGCCGTTGCGCAGGATGTTCGGGCCGCTCTGGCGGTCGGCCACCCAGTGGTATCCGACCGGGGCGCCGGCGGCGAGCATCTCCTCAAGTACCACGTAGCGGTCCAGCGCGGACTTTTCCTGGCCGCCGTACTGCTTCGGCCAGGTCATGCCGATCCAGCCGCGGGCGCCCATCTTGCGGCTGAATGCCGGGTCGTTGCCGCTCCAGGACTCAGCGCGGGCGCTGGCCGGACGGTCCCGCAACTCCGTAGCCAGGAAGTCCCGGACCTCCTGACGCAGGGCTTCCGCGACGGGATTGGGCGGGGGCGGGGTGGTGAAGGTGAGTGCCTGCATGGTCTTCATCCCTCCGTTGACCCGGCTGGCTGCAAGACCAGCAGGGCGTCAGCGACCGTGCAGCCCTGGCCGGCAGGGTGGACGATCACCGGGTTCAGCTCAATTTCGGACACCGCATCGCGGCCCTCGGCGGCAAGGCGGGACACCAGGGCGACCAACCGCGCCAAGGCCGGTAGGTCCGCCGGCACCGCGCCGCGGAAGCCCCGCAGCAGCGGTGCGCTGCGAAGCTCGCCTACCATGGCCGCCGCTTCGGCTTCATCCACCGGGGCGAGGCGGTGGGCGATGTCGCCGAACAGCTCGGTCGCGGTACCGCCGGCGCCCACCGTGACCACCGGGCCGAAGGTCGGGTCGCGCAGGGCGCCGATGATCATCTCGACCCCGCGCCGGGCCATCGGCTCCAGCAGCACGCCGTCGATAGCCGCGCCCGGCGCGTGGCGGGCGGCGTTGGCCAGGACGGCGCCGTAGGCGTCGCGCAGCGCCGCCAGGTCGGTGACGCCCAGGCGCACGCCGCCGGCCTCGGTCTTATGCGAGATGGCAGGGGACTGGATCTTCACCGCCAGCGGGAAGCCCAACGCGTCCGCGGCGGCTTCCAGCTCCGTGGCCTGCGTCACCAGCCGGGAGGGCGGCATCAGCACGCCGCAGGCGGCCAGGAGAGCCTTGACCGCGTATTCCGCCACTGGGCCAGGCGGGCCGGCGAGCCGGGCACGGACCCGTTCCGGCAACGGAGCCGGGGCCGCGGTGGCTGCTGGGGTGAAGCGGCTGCGGTCCAGCAAGGCCCGGGCGGCGGCGGCAAGCGTCTGCATGGAGGGGAGCACGGCCGCTCCCGCATCGGCCAGGATTCGCCGGCCGAGCGGGGAGGGCATGGTGTAGCTGTAGAATAGGACGGGCTTGTGCGCCTCCGCCAGCAGCGTCTTCAGGCCGGGGCCGTCGATGGACACGCGGGCCGGGTTGGACAACGACGTGATGACCGCCACCTGGTCCACCGCCGGGTCCTGGCAGAGGATGCGGACCGCCCGAAGCATCCCGCCGCCCTGTGCGCCACCGGCCGTGAGGTCGATGGGATTGCGGGCCGTGCCATAGCTGGGGATGAAGGCGCGTATGGCGGCCTGGGTGTCCGGGCCAAGCTCAGGCAGGTCCAGCCCTGCCGCGGCCAGCGCATCGGCGGCCCAGGCGCCGGCGCCACCTGACACGGTGACGACCGCCACCCGTCCGCCGCGGGCCGTCGGGCTCGACACCAGCGCCGCGGCGATGGCCAGCGCCTCGTCCAGCTCGGTCGCGACGATAATGCCGTGCCGGCGGAACATCGCGTCATATCCCGCGTCCCAGCCGGCCATGCTGGCGGTATGCGACGCGGCGGCAAGCTTGCCGGCGGCAGACCGCCCGACCTTGATGGCGACGATGGGCTTGCCAGCCCGGTGTGCCGCATCGGCCGCAGCGGCGAAGCCCGCGGCGTCACGCACGGCCTCGATGAACAGCAGGACGGCATCGGTGGCGGGATCGGCGGCCATGTGCGCCAAGAAGTCCGCCGCGGTCAGGTCCGCCTCGTTGCCCGTGCTGACCACGGTGCTGAACGACAGCCCCAGCGCACGCCCGCGGTTATAGAGCGCGAAGCCCATGCCTCCGCTTTGCGCCACGATGCCGATGCGGCGGGTGACGGCCACCGGATTGTCGTCGGCCTCCCGGTCCACGGCCGGGCTGAAGGTGGCGCTGACCCGGTCCACCTCGTTATGGAATCCCTCGGCGTTCGGGCCGCAGACGCGCATGCCGGTGCGCCGGGCCAGGGCCGCCACCTGGTCCTGCAGGTCGGGCGCCGCCCCCCCGTCCTCCGCGAAGCCGGACGAGATGACGACGGCGTTCCGCACCCCGGCGGCGGCGCAGTCCTCCAGCGCCTGCAGCACGGACGCGGCCGGGATGGCGATCAACGCCAGGTCCACCGGCACATCGATGGTGGGATGGCAGGGCAGGCCGTCGATCTCGGTGTAGCTTGGGTTCACCGGCACGATGCGTCCTGGGAACCCATTCTTGCGCAGTAGGTGCAGCAGCGCCCCGCGGATGCGGTGCGGATCCGGCGCGGCGCCGATGACCGCAACCGAAGCGGGGGACAGCAGGGTGGTCAGCACCGGCGTCACGCCCTGGTCAGCGCGGGCCACAGCCCGTCCGGTCCGGCCGCCAGCGCAGCGCGGCCCACGACGCCGTTCCATTCAGCCTCGTTGCCGAACTCGTCCCGCCAGGACCACAGCCGGCGCGTCAGCGGGTGCAGCTCGTACTCGCGCGTGAAGCCGATTGCGCCGTGCGACTGGTGGGCCAGCCCGGCCGCAATCCCCGCGGCCTCCCCCGCCCGCGCCTTCGCCGCGCCGATCGTCAGAGGGTCCAGCCCGTTGGCGAGGGCGTCCGCCGCCATGTCGGCCGCTGCGATGGCAGCGGCGGACTGCCCGGCCATAACCGCCATGTTGTGCTGGATCGCCTGGAACTTGCCGATGGGCCTTCCGAACTGCACCCGCGTCTGCGCGTATCCCACGCTGACCGCCAGCGCCCGGGACAGCGCGCCGGCGATCTGCACGGTCCGCATGGCGGCACCCGCAGCCCGCAGCCCACCGAAGCCGGACGGCGCCGGGGCGACGCACCCATCCGGCAGCGCGGCGTCAAGGACGATGGTGTCCCGCGGCTCCCCGGCCAGGTTGCTGCCGTGCGTGACGGCGAAGCTGCCCGCGGCCGCCAGCGCTACCATCGGCCCGTCCGGACCCGTTGCCACCACAGCCAGCGCCGCCGCATCCCGCGCCCAGGGAACTCGGCTGGCCGTGCCGGATAGTCGCCAGCCCCCCTCGGTCCGCTGCAGCGTCAGCAGGTCGGACCGGCGGACCGGCGCCACGCTCAGCACGCCGCCGGACACCGCCAGGCCGGCCCCGGCCAGCAGCCAGCCCGCCAGCATGGTTTCCGCAAGTGGGACCGGCGCGGCGTGGGCAGCGGCGGCCCGCAGCAACGACATGGCCTCGGCCACCGTCGCGCCGAAGCCGCCGGCCTCCTCTGGCAGCAATGCTGCGGTGAAGCCGGCCTCGGTCATGGCCTCCCACAGAGCTTGAGGGAATGCCCCGTCCTCGGCGGCCGCAATCACCGACTTGTCCACATGCGCTGCGAACAGGCGCCCGGCGCTGTCGGCAAGCTGGTCAGTCATCTGGGCTTTCCTCCCGTTCGGATGAGGGAACTTGGCTGGCCGCCGCAATGTGCCAGGGGCATTTTCAACATGGCGAACGCCAGCCAGTCATCGCGCAGGCCGCAGCGCAGCCCATTGCGCGTCCGTCCAGCCCAGCAGGGCCGCGGTGTCGTTCTGCGCCGACCCGGACAGCCACCTCTTGCCGCCGTCGGCCACCACGCACTCGCCGGTCACATACGATGCGGCGTCCGACACCAGGAAGGCGCAGAGATCCGTCAGCTCGCGGTGCTGGCCCACGCGGCCCAGCGGCACCGTACGGGCTGGCGGCGGACGTTGCAGCGCGGCAGGCGCCAGCCCGGCGTCGGCCCCCGCAGTCGGGAAGGCGCCGGGCGCCACGGCCACCAGGCGAATGCCATGCGGCCCCCACTCGACGGCCAGGCTGCGCGTCATGGCCAGCACGCCGGCCTTCGCCATCGCGGACGGCACGGTGAACGCCGCGCCGTGCAGCGCCGACAGGGTCAGGATGGACAGCACCGTGCCGCCCCGCCCCGCGTCGATCCAGCGCCGCCCGCAGCCCAGCGTGCAGTAGGCGGAGCCGTGCAGCACGATCCCCAGCACCGCGTCCACCGCGCGGACGGATAGCCGGTGGCTCTGCGCCAGGAAATTGCCGGCGGCGTTGTTCACCAGGATGTCCACCGGCGCGTCCTGCCAGGCGGCGTCCAGCATGGCCTCGACCTGCGCGGGGTCGCGCACGTCGCAACGAATGGCGGCCACTGCCGCACCGGGGTGGGTTGCCCGCATCTCGGCCGCGGCAGCCTCCAGCACCGGCAGGCGCCGCCCGCAGATCGCGAGCGACGCGCCGAGCGACAGGAAGCGTTCGCCGATGGCCCGGCCCAGCCCGGTGCCGCCGCCGGTGATGAGGACGCGGCGTCCGGCCAGCAGGTCAGGCGCGAACATCGGCCTGCTCCAATCCTGGGGCGGGGGTCCGCATGGCGGGACGAAGGCCGTCGAAGCTGAGCGGCAGGCCGACCGTGGTCAGGTCCAGGCCCGGCATGTCCTGCAGGATGCCGAGCGCCGCCACCTGCGGATCGGCCATCAGGCTGGAGATGTCGTTGATCGGCGCGAACGGCACCCCGGCGGTGGTGAACAGCGGCGCCCAGTGCGACGAGGGCCGGGCCGCCATCAACGCGCCGATGTCCGCGATCAGCACGTCCTTGTGCGCCACGCGGCTTGCGTTGCTCGCGTAGCGCGGGTCGGCGGCCCACTCCGCACGGTCCAGCACGCCGGCCAGCTTGGCGAACAGGCGGTCATTGGCGGCGGCCACCACCAGCTCCCCGTCCGCGGTCGGCAGCGCCTCGAATACAACGAGCTTCGGGTTTCCTGTGCGGTGGCGCGGCGGCACGATGCCGGTGGCGGCGAAGGCGGCGAACGGCACGCTCATCCAGCCCAGCGCCGTTTCCAACAGCGAGGCATCCACCACCGCGCCCTCCCCGGTCGTGCCGCGGCGGAGCAGCGCCGCGACGCAGCCCAGCGCCGCCCACAGCCCGGTGCCGAGGTCCAGCACCTGCACGCCGACGCGCGAGGGCGGCCCGTCGGCGCAGCCGTTGAGTCCGAACAGGCCGGAGAACGCCTGCACCATCGGCTCGTAGCCGGGATCAAGCCGCATCGACCCCACGGCGCCGAAGGCCCAAAGGGAGCAGTACACCAGCCGCGGGTGGGCGGCGCGGAGGACATCCGCGCCGAAACCCAGCGCATCGAGCGACCCGGGACGCAGGTTCTGCACCAGCACATCCGCATCCGCGACCAGCGCCCGCAGGCGGCTGCAATCGCCGGGCTGCTTCAGGTCGAGCGTGATGGAACGCTTGTTGCGGTTGACGGTCTGGAACGCCGTCGCCGCCCCGGCGACGAAGGGCGGTCCCCAGCCGCGGGCGTCATCGCCGCCGGGCCGCTCGACCTTCAGCACGTCGGCGCCCAGGGTGGCGAGGATCTCGCCGGCATAGGGTCCGGACAGGTTCTGCGCGACCTCGACCACCTTGATCCCGTGCAGCGGCAGCATGGCTCAGTCCTCCAACCCGAAGTAGGCCCGGCGCAATCCGTCGTCCCGCCGCATCTCGTCCGGCGTCCCGCCGTGGGCGATGCGCCCGCCCTCCATGGTGAACACCCGGTCGGCCAGCTCCAGGAACTTGACGTTCTGCTCGGCGATCAGCATGGACAGGCCGCCGGTCCGGCAGGCCGACAGGGAACGCATGACCGTGGACACCATCAGCGGCGAGAGGCCGGCGGATGGTTCGTCCATGACCAGCAGCCGTGGCTCCGCCGCCAGCGCCTTGGCGATGCCCAGCATCTTGCGCTGGCCGCCCGACAATCCGCCGGCAGCGGCGCGGCGGCGTTCCGCCAGGATGGGGAACAGCGCATACAGCTCGGCACGGCGGCGTCGTGCGGCGGCCCGGTCCACGAACAGGGCGCCGAGGTCCAGGTTCTCCTGCACGGTGAGGTCGGGGAAGACGCCTAGCTCCGACATGTAGCTGAGGCCGAGCCGCACCCGGGCGCGGGCCGGCAGGTCGGCGATCTCCTGCCCGCGGAACCGGATGGCGCCGGCGGCTGCTGGCAGCAGGCCCATCAAGCAACGCAGCAGCGTGGTCTTGCCAGCGCCATTGGGGCCGAGCAGCACGGCCGTTTCCGCCTCTCGCACGTCCAGGTCCACGCCCCACAGCACCTGAATGCTGCCGTAGCCGCCCTGCAGGCCGGCGATCTCCAGGAGGGATGTCTCAGATACGGGTGTCCCTGGAAGGGAGGTCATGGTGCAGGCTCCGGCGCGCCCAGGAACACCTCGACCACCTGCGGGTCGCGCACGGCCTCCCGCAAGGTGCCGCCGAAGATGGCGCGCCCGGCGTTCATGACGACGACGCGGTGGGTCAGGCGGTCGATGAACGGCATCAGGTGCTCGACCACCACGAGGCCCAGCCCTTCGGCCGCAAGCGCGCGCAGGCGGGCGGCGACGCGCTCCAGCTCGGCCGGGTTCAGGCCGCAGGCCAGCTCGTCAACCAGCAGCAGCCGCGGCTGGGTGGCGAGGGCGCGGGCGAGGTCGAGCATCTTCTGCTGGACGCTGGTCAGCTCGCTGGCGCGGCGGCGGCTGGCGGCGCCCAGTTCCACGCTGTCCAGCAGCGCGTCCAGGTCGGCGGGGCCGTCCGTCCCGTGCACGGCAACCTCCAGGTTCTGCCGCACCGTCAGCGTGCCGAAGGGTTTGGGAACTTGGAAGGTGCGGTTGATGCCGCGGGCGGCGCGGCGGTGGGCAGGCAGGGCGCCCATCGCCTCCCCGCCCAGCCGGACCTCGCCGCCATCGGAGGGAAGCAGCCCGCTGATGACGTTGATGAGCGTGGTCTTGCCCGAGCCGTTCGGGCCGATCAGCCCGACAATCTCGCCTGCGTCCACCGACAGGTCCACGCCGCCCAGGGCCTGGAAGCCGCCGAAGCGCTTCTGGACGCCGGTGGCGCGGAGCAGCGGCTCATCCACGGCGGTGCCATGCACGGGGAAGAGCCGCGAGGCCCTGCGGGAAGAACAGCACCAGGATCATGATGAGCAGCCCGTAGGCGAGCTGGAAGTACTGCGGCGCGGACACGCCGATGGCGTTGTACAGGCCATACAGTAGCAGCACGCCCAGGATGGGGCCGGCCAGGGTGCCGGCACCGCCGAACAGCGTGAACACGATGGCGAAGATGCTGAAGTTGATGTCGAACACCGCCTCCGGGAAGAAGGTGGAGGTGCGCCAGGCATACACCGCCCCCACCAGCCCAGCGGCAACCGCGCTTGCCAGCCACACCACCCAGCGGCCGCGTACGATGTCGATGCCCGCCATGGCGGCCGCCAGCGGGTTGTCCCGCGCCGCCTGCAATTGCAGCCCGAAGCGGGAATGGCGCAGCCATGCGACCAGCCCCGCCACCGCCGCAAAGATGCCGAGCGCCAGGCCATAGGTCAGGCGCGGCGCATAGGGCAGCGTCAGCTTGACGCCGTAGGGGCCGCCCGTCAGGTCCTCGAATGCCGGGTTGGAGATCAGGTGCAGCATCGCCTCCGACGCCGCGAGGCTTGCCAGGCCAAAGTAGGCGCCCTGCAGCCGCAGCAGCGGCGTCAGCAGCAGGCCTGCCAGGACGGCCGCGGCCCCGCCGCCAGCCACGGCCAGCAGCGGCGGCATCCCGCCCAGCCGCACCAGCATGGCAAAGCCGTAGGCGCCGGCGCCGAAGAAGCCGACATACCCGAACGGCAGGTAGCCCGCGAAGCCGTAGGTCAGGTTCAGGCCTTGCGCCAGCACGAGGAACACCACGAAGTTTAGCAGCAGCATGCCGTTGTCGTACAACGACGGCAGCACGGCCAGCGCCGCCAGCACCGGAACGACGACGATGACGTATTCCCACAAGGCGGCGTTACGCATGGCGGACCCGGCGCCCCAGCAGCCCCGTGGGCCGCACCAGCAGCACCCCGATCAGCACTAGGTTGGGCAGCAGGTCCGCGAACGAGCTGAAGTAGGTCCGCATCAGCATGAGCGACACGCCGAAGATGATCCCACCCAGCAAGGTGCCGAGCGGGTTGCCCAGCGATCCGATGACGATCACCGCGAACGCCGTGAGGTCGAGCGGCAGGCCGAGCGACGGCGTGAAGCTGCCCAGCATGAACGGCGCGAACACCCCCGCCACCGCCGCCAGGCCGCAGCCGATCCCGAAGGCCACCGCCGAGACGCGGTGGACGTCGATGCCGGTCGCGACGGCCTCGTCACGCTGGGCCATCACGGCCCTGGTCTGCCGGCCCAGCCGCGTGAGGTAGAGATAGACATAGACCACGGCCAGCATGGCCGCGGAGATGCCGGCCGCATAGATCCAGGCGAACGGCACGGTCTGCCCCAGCAGAGGCACCGGCCCGCCCCCCAGCAGGCGGCTGGGGATCGAGCGCTCGGTATTGCCGAACAGCATCGCCACCGTGGCCTCGATCACCTGGGACAGGCCGAAGAACAGGATCAGCGACAGCATCTCCGGCTCACGCGCGCGGAACAGGCGGGGGACCAGCAGGTAGTACAGCGGGACGCCGATCAGGAAGAACGCGGCGAAGCTTATGGCGACGACTGCGGGCGCTGGCAGGCCCAGGCTGCGGAACAGCCAGAACGCGCTGAAGGCGCCCAGCATGATGAAGTCGCCATGCGCCAGGTTGACGATCCGCATCACGCCGAACACCAGGTTCATGCCGACGCCGACCAGCGCGAAGTACAGGCCGAAGATCACGCCGGTGGCGAGGGCATACGCCAGCATCGGTCAGGGCGCGGGATAGACGGGCTTCGCGTTCGCAAGCTCGGGCGGCCAGACGACGGCGAGGCCGGGTTGCGTGCTCCCGGACGGCGGCGGCAGGATCTGGCCGAGCGGCATGATCATCCCGCTCTGCGAGCCGTCCGGCGCCAGCTCGAACGGGCCGGCCAGGGTCTGCAGCTTGCCCGACAGCGTGAACACGGCCCGGCGCAGCTCCAGTTGGTCCAAGCTGTCGGCCGCCGCCAGCGCGCTTTCGATCACCAGGCCCGTGTGGTAGCCGGCCAGCGCGTTGTAGCCGAACTCGACGCCGGTCAGGCGGCGCTGCTCCACCCAGTGCTCGAACGCCTCTTTGAAGTGTTCGAGGTCGAGGCCGTAGTTGACCTTGAACTCGTATGCCGAGGGTCCGGCTATGGCGAAGCTGTAGGCCAACTGGTCCGTCAGGCCGTTGGTCCGCATTAGGGCGTGTCGTCATTTGGTGGATTTCCTTATGAGCGAGGGCGTGATTCATAGCGTGTCAGCCATGATGAGGTTGACTGATGCGGCGTTACGGCATTCGCGACGACCAGTGGGAGCGCATACGGGA
>JAABUU010002987.1_pt1 | contig 22508 bp, 27 predicted proteins | sample 5559301 | NCBI WGS metagenome assembly JAABUU01 (sample SAMN10711884, study PRJNA513360) | rock metagenome | isolation source: Antarctica rocks | place: Antarctica: Victoria Land, Richard Nunatak white | reverse complement strand
CGCACCAAAAGGGCCCACGTACCTTCAACATATGCAGCAGCGTCGTCTTGCCCGCGTTATCGAGGCCGAGGAACAGCAGCTTGGCGTGCTTGTTCAGCAGGCCGAGCGAGGCTAGCACATCGTAGACTATTTTGTCCCAGAGGAAAGCGCCCGTTAGAAGGTTTCTCCGTCAGAGGGTTTTCTCCGTTAGAGGGTTTTCTCCGTCAGAAGGTTTTTTCCCTCAGACAACCGGACACGTGCGCTGGGGAGAGCGGCAGGATTCCATGTATGTGTGCGTGCGTGCGTGTGCGCGAGTGACAGGAGGGAGGGTGAGAGAGAGGGCGAGAGGGCGGGGGAGCGTATGGGCGAGAAAGCGAAGGGGGAGGGGGAGCGGAGGTGGCGGCTTACACCAGTTGATGATCCACATGGCTGGTTTTTTCTTCGGGGGTGTGCGTGTGGTGTGGTTTGGTTGGGAGTGGAGTGAAGTGGAGTGGAGTGGAGTTATGTATCTGAGTGCGGAGAGGTTGTTTGTTGATGGTTATGGAAATCGGGGTATCTGGAGGTTGGCCTGGCTTGGGGGATGTTTTGGTGGATGTAGAAAGTTGGTTGCGGCTCTGCGGTGGCGTGTCGAGGAAGCTTGGACGGCGGTTCGCGTTGAGATTCGTCACGATGGCATAGGTGGTCATTCTACGATTTTATCTTTAATATCTGGGGCACAGTATAGATTGCAAGTCATTCCCTTCTACGGCAGATCTTTTGTTAGAAAGTCATAGAAGACTATTTTCCGAGTTTGAAGCGGTCGAGTATTCGTTACATGTCAAAATATTAAATATCAATATGTCTATTCACATGAAGTATAGAATTGAGCTGTCGTAACATAGTCCGTCAGAAAATGCCACCGGTCGTAAGTCATTAGCTCCCTGCTATGCATTGACCAACGAAAAGAGAAAAGAAGCATGAATATGCCCAGAGCATGCTGGGCAAATGTAAGTAATTACCAGAAGAGGTAAGAGATAACGACAACGTCCGTCTTGCGCCCACTACGTGACAGCCAATCCATGAGTGCAATGTGCGACGTGATGCTAATGCGATGTCACTGGTGGCGGGACCATGTGTAGCAAACACCTTCTAGATGCTGAGGACCAGGTCCGACTGCTTCATATATCCTTGGCCCTTTCCTTTGCCGGCCATCTCCAACCCAAGCTCCCTCATCCTCTCGGCACCCTTACCGGGCTGCGGTTTGCGCTCTCTTTCCTTTCCCGGTTGGCGACAATGTTGCCTCCAGAACTTCTCCTTGCGCCGTTGCCTTTTCTTCTCCAATCCAGTAACAATGTCAATGGGTCCGCGCCGATGAGAATCCCGGCTAAGTGGGCTGTTCGTCTGGACAGAATTACCGGCAGAGGTCTGCGCACTTAGGTCAATGCGGCCATCATGCCATCTCGGGTTTGGACTTCGTGGTAAAGATTTGGTATGGGTGAGATGAGGACGCTGAGCAAGATGGATTCTAATGCCACGGTCTCTTCCTTTGGGCGATGTGGCAAATGACGGACGACGAGTAGAAGGGGGAGAGTGCATGTTACGAACCGGTTGAGGTGACCGCATGCGCGTGGGCGAATGGCCGAAGAGACGACGAGGTGGAGGGGAGCGGTGAAGAACAGCACGCTTCGGTGGCGGTGGCGAGTGCATACGCTTGGGAGAATGTTTAGGAGTCAGGTGACGCCCAGTGGGATTCTTCGTACGCCCACGCAAGGCAGCGTCGTCATAGTCGTCTAGCTGCCCTGTGATCCAGATCTGTTCATCACTAACCTCGGCGACCGCTTCAAGCTCGTTTCCGTCTTCGTCTTCGTCTTCCGGATCGGAGACAGGGAAGCTAGGGTCAATATCCTGAGGAATGATCGTATGTTTGGAGCGCTTTCGCTCCTCCAGACATGACATGTACGCTTCTTCAAGCGGACGATCCTCGTCGAGCGTACCGCAAACGAAATCCGTACTGTCAGGGAGATCGGGTGTTCCTGGACGAGCTTTCAGGGTCGACTTCGAAGTGCGAGAAGACTTCCTAGGCCTGTCTGGAGAGTCGCCTTTGCTGTGGGAGAGCCGAGCACTCGGAACCATAGACTCGATGGATGATGCGGATACATGCCTTCGAAGACTTGGCCGGATATGCTCAAGATGATCGGCGGAGGTGGCCGCTGTCGTTAATGCAGGCGTCCAGAACTGATAGTCAGATCCAGCGTCGCTCTCCTCATCGGACTGAGCAAAGCCCCCTTCATCATCCGTTTCATTGCCTCCGTCCGAATAATCTTCCTCTGCGTCGTCTTGGTCCTCGTTGTCATCGCCGATATCGTTCACCATCAGTTCTTCATCTTCTTCCTGTAGCGCCTCCTCATCAGCCTCTTCACCGAGATGTCTGATGGCATGTTCTTTCTTCAAGGTATCATGCACAGTAATCCTGTGCCTGTGCACCGTCTGTTCATTGATCCATTCGTCCTCTTCACCCACAGAGCTAGCAAATTCGTGAAACCTGGTTGCCTCCGACCGTTCCAGATCCGAGTCATCTAGTAGTGCGGGTTTTCGCGAGCGGACAGCGAGCGGACTGTTGGGGACGCTTCTCGGTGTGGCAGTGATGGTACTCTCGGAGTCACGATGAGCTCGGACTCTCGGTGTTGCTGGCGAGCGACTCTCCTCCGGCGGTGGAGGGCTCTGAAACCGAGTGGTCCGTCTGTTCTCCGCCTTGGACGGTTCTGGTCGGGCGGGTTTTGAGGGGCACACGAACCGAAGCATACAAGGTCGCTTTGCAGTTTGCGGAGGCTTGTCGTCAATTGCGGGCGGTGGATCTGATACGATTGTGTTACTTTCAGTCTGCTGTGCCGATTTCCGTCCACAAGCAAACGTGATGCACCGTTTTCGACCCAGACCACCCTCGAGTGTACTCTCTACACGATCGACCGCAATTGAAGGCGATTTTGAAGCCACTTGGTGTTTGCCCTCTTGCCCAACGACGACATTGGTCTGCATGCCTTTCTTGCCATGAAAGTCGTGGAGACCGGTACCGGTGGCGGGAGGTAACGGCGGACTTGGCGTGCTTGTCCTGGCCGGACTAGTGAGTCCGCCATCGCTGGTGAGGTCGGCCGTGGACGCAGCACTAGCGTTACTGTAGGTCGAGGCATTTGACATGCCTCGATATAGATTCGAAGCAGGTGGGTTGGCTTCTTGACGAGAAGCCGGCTCCGGACGGGTTAGGAGAGCTTGAGTTAGAAGCGAGGCTCTTCGATCGAGGTTGGGAGGGATGGTTTTTTGATATTCGCTTTCTGACGTGTGCCGTTGGGTATGAGGTGTGGGCATCTTCCTATATTGAATTCTATCGTCCGGTGGCTCGTCCACGTCTGCCGCGGCTTCCTCCTCTCCTGTTGAAGAGGTGTTGACAGTAGTGGGTAGGTTCTGTATCGTAAGGAGAGACTGCGCGCCATGCACTCCATCGTGATTGCGTTCCTGGTGGCGTGCCATGTATGCTGAGTGACGGTGATGTTGGACTCTGGCAACTCAATACTGTATTCAGAAAGCGGATATGTCGGATCGAAGGTAGGTCTTGTCGACCCGTGAAGACCGCTTCTTTATTTCGCGGTCAAGAGTGGACAGGAGAGCCTGCTGATAGCTCAGAGCCAAGGAAGACCCGGACACAATGGCGAAACGAGGTGGTAGAACGAGTTATCTGTAACGCAATTGCGCGATTGGAAGACTCCTCCTCTAAACAAGCGAGGATTTGGGTATTTGGTTGTCCCTAAGGGACCGTGATGCTATAATAACGAGTTCACCATGATGAGGATTCGGGTCGAGAACCCTACGAACAAGTTGCTTGGTATAGGAGGACGATAAATATAGTGTGCGACGAGGCAAAGCGTGCGCAGCGATCTGACCAGGACTGATCAGATGCTGTGTTGCGTGGGTGTTGGTGTGGTGTGCGTGTAAGTGGCTGTGTGATGGTTGTCGCGGGGCAATTGTCTCACGATTATATCAGCAGCAATTTCTGATGAATCCCGTAAGGTATCGGTCACTGGTTGAGTCGTTTGTAAAAGAGGGTAGAGCGCGAGACAGTGAGAGAGATGGGGTCTAGGTTATAAGCAGTTGTAAGCAGTTGGAAGAATAGGTAAGTGAATTACTGTAGGTAAGACAAGGTAAGAGGTGGGGGAGGCAATAATCGATAAATGTTGGTGTGTGTGTGCGTTAGTTGCGACTAGGTACGACCGGAGGCGGTCCTCGCGCTTAATCTCGAATTCTTCGTTCGCTCCATTCTCTCCGTCCCCGTCTCGTGACTTCGGGCGCGGCAATTTCGGCTGACAAAGGAAACCAGAACAACAACAAAGCAGCAACATTCCTTTCACTTTAACTGTTTAAGGCAGTGAACAGTGCATTATTAGTGTTCGGGATCTTTCAATAGCTACCGGATAAAGGGTCATCGGAATCACGGATCTGTTTAAGACTTGAATCGTGAGATGAGAGTAACATCAAGATACCTATCGGCAAGGAAGCATTAAACAGGGACCCTCTGCGTCTTACCGTACAGTTCCAGCGCCAGTGACCACATTGGCTACCTAGTACCTATCGTACCCATAGAAGAACTTACAGTACTCCCGTACTTCGTATGCGTTTGCGATATCTCACATCCGTCAAAAGCGGAGAAACGGAAGCTATCCTGTCATCGGTGCATTATAAATGTTTTTACCCTCCACGAGTACGTGGGTCGAATCGTGGAGCGGAAAGGCAGCAAAGCAGATAAAACAGTCACAGTATGAAATAACAGATCCACTCGGGCAGCAATGGCAGACTCAATGGCCACGCTTTCGCTGCTTCTGTAACCAAGGATGACGGCGGGCTCAAGCTTTGTTGCTGTCTAATTAAATCAGATACAATTGCTAATGATGAATTATAATAGACCTTTGTCTGGTATTCATCCTGACCGCTTTCAAGTCCTCCGTAGACACGAGCTGGAGGGAAATGCTGATGCCAGCTCACCGCCAGCTCTTCTCCATCCGTCGCTTGCACTACGGAGTAACTTAAGTTGCTTCACTAGCATGTGCGCCAGCCGGCTTATGCGCATCATCAAGAATCAAGACAGCCAGCAAGTCATGCGGGGAAAGGCTGCAAGAGAAGCTCCATGTAGATAGAAGCAATCCTCTTTCCTGCTCTCTTTCCCCCGGCTCTTTTCTCGGCTCCCTTCTCCCTTTTCACTTTTCACTTTTCTCTTTCAAAAGATCCACGAGACCCTTCTTTCATCGAACATCTTATATGCACGGCAAACTAAGGTAGGTATGGTTAAGGTACAGTACATGCTGGGCGTCGTTCCAAGTTCAAGGTACTGATGTCTTTTGCAGCGCACTGCTGTCTGCAAAGCCTGAGTACCTAAGAGACAGACTGATGCAGGGCCACCGTACAAATAACCTGCTCGCTGTGAGGGATTTATGTGCATCCAACCAGATCGGTGATACCTGGGAGCAGGCAATAAATCCGAAGTATTAACATTTCAAACCATTATTGAAACGCATGTAATACTATCATAAGACATATGACAGTATACTGAGATTAATATTCAGTCCAAAGGCCCGCGTAAGAATATTGTTGTTGTTATAGGGCAAGGTGTAACAGGGAGGCGTTGTTGACGCAGATACAGACCTTGGGGGCTAACAATACTGACAGGTAATAAGGACGGATCATATAATGAGCAACAGTCAACAGGATTGCTGACAGGTAAGCGGCACATTTGATTCATGATGGCAGATGGGCCTGTAGGATCTCCTCACGTGACATGGATCACGTGAGCTGGTCTAGCTTGATGCTCAACCGACATCACCCATTTGCGACCCGCTAGTCCCTGAGATGATCGAGGCTCTTCCAATTGAACCGTCGCTGCTCTCTAGATCATCATGAACTCCTTACGTGTAGCTCGGACTGCTCTGCGAGCTCGCCCTGCAGCCATACGGACACCGTTGCAGCGGAGAAGCTACGCTGACGCCGTATCGGACAAAATAAAGCTCTCCTTGGCCCTCCCGCATCAGGTATGCCTCTGCTAGTACGAGTCGCCTCTCTCTGCTCTCGACCCCAATCGGTGCAGAGAGCAACAGCCGAGGTCCTGTCGAGCGGGCAATCTGAGGTCTTGCTAATCTCGAGCGCTTGCTTTAGGCCATCTACAAATCTACCGATGTGTATGTCAAAGCTCCGCTCCCCGCTCGCCCACAGAGAATAGGATACAGTCTGGGTGATACGCGGTGTTGACGAGGTGAATTTTCAGTGTCCAGGTCAACATTCCCGCAGAGTCCGGAGACATGGGTATTCTCGCGAATCACGTCCCTTCGATCGAACAATTGAAACCCGGTCTGATCGAGGTCATCGAAGAGAGTGGTGGCAGCAAACAATTCTTCTGTATGTGGGAATTTTTACGCAGCGCCCGCTGAGTTCTACTGCGATTGCCTAATACCTCGATGTGTGATTGGCAATGCCAGCACGAGAGTATAAGTAATGACGGGCTAATACGAATACACCTGTACAGTATCCGGGGGCTTTGCTATTGTTCAACCCGGATCGGTATTGAGCATAAACGCGGTGGAGGGTTTTCCACTTGAAGATTTCAGTGCAGAGGTATGAAATAATTTTGGACTTACTAAGGGGGGCTGAGCTGACCACAACCGTCATCACAGGCTGTCCGATCGCAGATCACGGAGGCACAGAAGATAGCCGGTGGCGGAGGGAGTGAGCAAGATATCGCTGAGGCCAAGATTGAGCTCGAGGTAGTTCTCTCGTACATAGCCGATACCGAGCTCAAGACGCTAACATGGCCCTACAGGTGTTGGAGAGCCTGCAAGCTTCACTGAAGTAGGCCTCAAAATCGTGGAGTACCTTCCATGCGTGTAATGTAGTCCTATCCGAGTCTGTACAGAAGCATCCTCAATCCAGAAAGTGTTTGCCATGTCCAAAAGAAGAGCAAGCGCAAAACATGTCTTCCGTACCGAGTACTTGCTTCTTCGGGTGCCGATTGCTCTTTACACATCCACGTCAGAAAGTGCCTCCGACGTTGTTTGTTTACAAACTTGGTAATTGCATTGGCCTCTAGCGCCTTTTCCCTCGCCCATAAAACACCCATCTTCCTCTTTGTTTTTCTCTTCTCTTTCATCATCCTCTCACGGCCATCTTCCAGCCATCACCGCTCCAAGTCCCTCAAAATCCAACCCAGAGTACTCCAGTCCCATACCCTCAGCACACAACCCACAATCATCCTCCAACCCCCACTTCCTCTCCTCCAGCACACGCACCCCACCCCTTCACCAAAGCAACCACAATGGCCGAGCGCTGGCCTCCCGCCCACCCCGCAGCGCCCCCCTCTCGCCCCCGAGACGCGCAATGGCGCACACCCCCACCAGGAACCGTCTCAGCGCGCATCGACGCCGTCGAAACCACCACCCCGCCGCAACAAAACACCACCACCACACCCACCCCCCTCGCCACGACCAACACCCAGGGAACCGTAACGGCGCGCGTCCTCGCCCTCAACCGACCCGGGCCCCCCACGGAAGCCTGGGGGCGAGCCGCGCGTGCTGCGCTGGACGCTGTCGATGGCGCAGACGGAAGGGGGGTCCAAACGAGGTTGGTGGAGTGTGCTACGCGTGATGATGAGCAACGTGCTACGGCGCCCGAGGTGAGAGACATCAACAACAGCGAACGGCGGAGGTCGGGAATGGGGTTTTGATGGTGGCGGTTTGTTTGTTACTGTGCCCTCTCTGCGTGGTTTGGGGGAGGTCGGTCGGTGCTACGGGTTTTGTTTCGTTGGGTTCTTTGTTGTTGGCTTGGGTTGGGTGTTTGTTAGGTGGGGCGCTTGTGCTTTTGGTTCGTGGTTCGTTGGGGGGTTGTCTGTAGAGTCTGGCTTGCTTCCGTTGAGCTTCGTCACTGTGGGTTGGTTGGTTTTGGCGTTGCGGGTGGAGTTTTCATGGATTGGTCGTTGGATCTTTTGGTGTTATTCTTGGGGTTTGGTCTTTGGTGATGGCATGTGCGTGGTGCACCCGGCATGGCTACTATATCACTGTTGCTGGAGGGAAGCTGGAGTTGTTACGGGTGAAAGATTGTATGGTCATGGAGCATGTCTCATGCGCAGGAGGGGCCCCGCTATGGGTCTGAATTTGGAATCCCCAAATTCAGATCACCGGAGGGCGAGCCTCCGTCTTCGACGCCGGGAGACTGTTCTCATCAAAATCACCCAAAGTCAACGCGCTATCGACTGATGCGCCTTGAAGAGGATCTTATGCGAGGCTGCCGTGGGTCCCTCCTCGAACCACAACATCACCGTTTCGGTCTATGTCTGCAGCCACAGCAACGACTAAAATGTGCGGGGTCATGGCGCTGACTCGACCACGACGACGACGTGAACTCTGAGGATATTAGGATGACCTCAGGCTATCCACCACGGATACCTTGAGGGTCTTCAGGGTAGCAATCCACATCGGCACCCAGCAAGCTTCTGGAGTACGTTACAACGAGCGTCACTTTTTAATTCCCAGTCCGGAACTGGTGGTGACGGTTGGTGTGGACGACCTTGCGTCAGCACCAATATCGCTATACTCGCCATGGAAGCGAAACCGAAGCTCGCGTTCACCGTGCGGTTAGGGTCGGTAGATCTTGGCCAGAGACTTTGGTGAAGGGGATCACCGACACACTGTGGCCTTGTCAATGGGCAGTCGTTGCTGTTTTATCCCACGATAAGGAGGTGCTTCCAATTGTTTTGAGCTCTTGTCGCTTGGGCTAAACTGGGCAAGCTCTGTTTTTGACGCCCTCCAAAAACGGGTTCCGGTTGCTTGAATATTCATGAGCCTAATGAGTACGATCCTCGTTGTATTTACTTTCCTGAGGTCCCCGGCATGATCAACATCGGCATCCAGGATCTCCTGGAGCACTCCGGGTGAGACTCTCACCCCCTGATAACTCGTGTAAAGCATTCGAATACCGACACTCCAAATACTAACACTCCAAATATCGACATTCTTGATCTGCACTCTTATAAGTTGCGGAGGCTCTCCACAACAAACATTTTACTTCTGAGTTCTCTTCGAACAATGGCTACCAACCGAATCATCAACATCAACAAAGTACTCCATGCGATCATTCAGCACCACTGCAACAAGTCTCGTCGATGCCCGGACCCGGAGGACCACGGTTGCTATGCAACGACAAGAACACCTCCTCGAGGCCCGGACCCGGAGGACCACGGTTGGTATGCGACGACAAGAATATACCCCATCAAATCCAGTGATGACATAGTCAAGGCCGCCATGGACTGTGATACTTGGTCTCACGCAGCGAGGATCGCCCATTGACTTCTTTACGACCTACGTTGACTCAACCGGGGGATCTACCATGCATGTCTTGAAGACCCCCAGGCCCAGAATCGGCATCTGGAAGCCTCGCAAAGCTTTCTATTAATAACAGAGCTGAAGCAACAGTCTTTAACAGCATCGCCACAATGACGGCGTCCAGCCAGTTACACAAAGCCTTGTCGAACTATCCACGGAGGGCCGCCGAAGAGGTACGCTCATGGTGTCATCGGTAGCAAGCAAGCCAAGCCAGACACCAAGATTGGAAGGCGAGAAGTTGTTGGGTCACGCCTCGCTGTGTGAAGAGAGTCGAAGCTCACATGGACACTTGGTGGATAGCCTATCGGAAAGAATGATTTGTTGGAGTCCTTTTCAGGAACCGCGGGTTGATGAGAGCTTTACAGCGTCTTTTGTCCGTGAAGAAGCGGAAGAGATCGAGATTCCTGCAGACCTTCAAAGCCTGGGGGCCGCGGGGGAACCCTCGAGAAGGTCCCACACGGGAACACTATGCCTCCCAGTGGTAGCAGCAAGGGCCAATGGCCAGAGCTGGACCAATGTCGCCAGGAGGATGGCAGTTTGGGTGCAAAGAGAAATGAGGGCAGACTGGGACAAGCAAGAGTGTTGCATGTCTCAAAGCACCCAGCTTCAAATCACCCGGAGTGTTGGAGAAAGCACTGTCGTGTTGAAGAGAAGAATGACCTGAGATTACCTCACAGAAGCCAACCGGCATGGGGCCATGAACACCCCTTTCTTACACCTGCAATAGAGGACTACTCAGAGACCCCGAGCAGAAAGCTACCTGCATCAATGGTATCACCCATGGGAGGTTTGCTACCCGAGAGGAGAACGAGGGTCACAAGTTCTGCACCTTTGGTGCCAAACCTCTCTGTCCTGGCCACGGCAACCCCTTGACAAAGTGCATTTTCACCCACCCTGAAGATGGGACACTAAAGCCATGTCTGAACCATGAGGACCATGTGCCAAGATGCAGACGTGAGAAAAAGTGCTTCAATATGTTGGTCTGGGGAGACTTATGGAAGGGAGCATGGACTGTTGGGGTTCCCCAGAGAACCTCTAAGAATTGTACACAGCACGGATTCGCTCCTCAAGGCCTCTCGCCATCTGCCCCATCGAGTGCCAGCAGTGATGGGTGTGGCCGAGACAGACTCACAATCGACTGGTTCTAGACCCCGTATGACCCTCTTATGGGGAGAACCTACTGACCCTGTCAAGCACTGGTTTTGACAAATCTTCTAGTCAACAATGGGGTCCCCCAGGAAGCTCTGCCGCCGTATTGGCGCGTTACTGCAAGATAAGCTTATGTCTGTGTCCGGGGTTCTCCAAGCCTACCACTCTCACTGCAAGATGAGACAAAAGCACGTCGTCGCTGCCAGACGGTTTACCGCGATCTCTCAGTATAGTGGCACCCGCTGTGGGAAGGCCACCGTGATACTCAAGCGATAAATCTTCCTGCCACCGTACGTCGGTGGTTTCTCACCACCACCACAACACCATGTTGGCGTGCCCTAGGTGAGGTGACATGCTTATGGGAAGCACACGAATTCGGGTAAACAGACAAGATCTTCTACGGATCTCTGCTCTGGAGGAAAAATCAACACAGTCTGGAGGCCTCGCGGTAATACTATTACAGGGCCAGGCCACGACTACACACCCCAGGCTATCGCGACACAACATGACAAGACCGACCCCGCTATACCGGCATCGCCCCACAGCAGGCCTACAGTGCATCGAGTACTAAGTCAACCCAGAACTCATCTGGAGAGGACTCCAACTGGGGGGATCTGGTCTGGACATAGAGGAAGCCGAGGGACGTACGAGAAGACGTCTTTGGAACGCGCATAAAACGGGCATTTGAGGAGCATTGTCAGATGCGGTGAGGTCGCGTCAACTCCTGCAGAAGAGGGAGATTGGAGGCATTTTCCACCATTCAGAGAGTAGTGCCGCCCAGGCCAATCAGCGACATAAGGCTAGACCGCAGTGCCACCCAAGACGAGGTAGATAAATGGGAGTCGGCTCACCCAGAGGCGCCACATGTTTTGATGGCAGCGATCATCACAATTGACAGCACCATCACCACACCTTCACCGTGGTGCTTCAACAATTGTGCCCTCCGTCATGTTGGCGTGCCACTCGACTCCCTCATGCCACTACTTGGTCTATATCGACAAGCTGGAGCGTGATGGTGAATTGTCCAACAAGGTTTGAGTGAAGCCGGTGGCTACAAAGAATGATCTGGACATATTGATTGCTGTTCTGTTTTTGGATGCCTTTGCCCTCATGTTGCATGGCATCCAGTATGTGCTCAACCTGGCACTTGTCCCGCGTGCCCCCCAGGGGTCCCGCATGCCCTCCCTGTCACCCAGGCACCCCCTGCAACGCCCCCAACCTCCTCGAAAGATTAGGCTGATCTGGCCTTCTACGCCGTTGGTCTGTTGGCCACCCTTATCGCGCTCGTGCTCGCCTATTTTAACTACAAGCTTAGCACCAAGAAAGAGAAACGGGAGGTCGCCGCAGAGGAGCGGACAAAGGAGGATTCGGGCCTCAAAGAATGAGTGGAGGCCCTCGTCCAGAACGAGAAGGATTTCATCGCCTGTCAGAGGACCGTCCTCGAAGGAATGGCCTGATCAGGCGTTCTTCGCCGTTGTTCTAGTGGCCACCCTTATCACACTGGTGGTCGCCCTCAATTACAAGCTAAGCGCCAAGAAAGAGAAACGGGAGGTCGCCGCAGAGGAGCGGACAAAGGACGATTTAGGCCTCAAAGAACGAGCGGAGGCCCTCACCTAGAAGGAGAAGGACTTGATTGTCCGCCAGAGGACCGCCGCCGGCGACCAGGGGTCCCCCAAGGAACCAGAGCGACCAAGAGAAACGCTTGAGACAGATAAAAAACAAGAGAGAAATTGGATGTATGAGTGCGGCCCGGGAGCGAGGCTTAAAGCTTCTAATCCAAAGAGTACGAGTCGCATCTGAGGGACTCCGCGAACTTGAAGGCTTTGAGACGGAACTGGGCTACATTCTGGCTAGCTCAGGGTTCAGAGGGGGCAGGACCCCTAGAGGGGCCTCGGAAAGTGGGAGAAGGGAAGACGCTGAGGCGGCATCCGTTGCTCCCTGTCTCAGTGCGTGCGAGCACGTTGAGGCATGAAGAGATGAGAAGCCAGGACCACAAGAAGGTCAACAAAATCCCGTTTCTGGCGTCCACAACATACCATCTTTGGCTGCTTCCAAAGCCGACAGCGTTGACCCAAAGAACATTCACCCGTTTCACGATGAGGGCAAGTCCTAAATCGCTTGTCGGCAAGGCTATGACCACCTGGATATGATTCTTCATTTAAAGAAAACCAAGCATGAGAACTGCACGACATTTCAAGGTCAGGAAAGGGACAACCTTGTGTGAGAGATAAAGGTATTAGAAGATATGTGGGAACCACACAGACAGAAAGTGTACGAGCCCAAAGACTTGTCAGCAAGGATATTGCCACCTAGATGTCATTCTTCAGCGACGAGACATCTCAGGACGGACGAAGGAGTTCCTTTGATTAATCCAAACCAAATACAAGCATGGGACTTGCACCACTGTCCAAGGTCGGGAGAGAGACGACCTTGCTTGAGAGGTCAAGGTGTCAGACAACATGTGGGAGTCGCACTGGGAAAAGGTGTACGGGCCCAACAGTGACAGGACAAGATTCAAAGGCCTGAGTGAAGAGCTCAAAGATTTCCATTTTATTATGATTACACCGCAATCTTTTGTAGAAAGATCAAGAGTCTTGCTTTCACTCACCCAATCAATCAGTTCAAGCAGTGGAGAGACGCAGAGGAGAACCTCAAAACGGAAGACAGGGCCTTGGAGGACTGGCGGGCAGACAGACCGAAGGACTTCCCAGAGATCCCACTACACAAGAGCATCGAAGAAGTCGCCGCTCGATTCATTGCTTGACCTCACTTGGACGGAGGACTTCCCCCTTCGCGGGAAGGATGATGGCGAAAAGAGCGTCGAAGGAGACAGGTCCATTGGAGGACTGATGACTACCTGCCCAGGTAATGAGAGCATGTTGACTGCCCTCAGTGGCTGGGCGGGGAGAGATCTTCTCGTACATGAGAACAGATTGCTTAGCCTCCCTTGAATGGCGGACTTCTCGTCGGCTGGGGTGGCGATGGTGCAGAGATGTCTAAGGAGGCAGGACACTGGTCGCTGCTGTGGTGGTCACCATCGTCGCACTGGTGCTCGGCCTAGCCAATTACTTGCTGAGCGCCAGAAAGTAAACGCGAGAGGCTGAAGCCGAGAAGCGGAAACTGGGCCTCGAGCTCAGTGCCTTCTGGCTAGTTGAGTCATTCTCCAAGATTAGTGACGAAGTCAGCTCCGAGTTGCGGCTCGAATGGAAGTGTCCGTCCAGATGCCTCGTGCCGCTTCTTATCTTCAATAGCACGGAGTGAGAAAGGCAGTATCATATATTCCGACGGGAACTCTGGTACTGATGGTGGGCCAATGCTGCTCGAACCCATAGATGTGGACTCATTTCATTTACTAACACTCAAGGACGAGTTCTGGGATTTGATGTGTCAGCGGTGGCGTGTGACAGCAATGGTGAGGACACTGCATCTGTTCGGTGGGGCATGTGAGCTGTATGTATCCACAACTGGTATTTTCAGTATGGAGAATGTGCCGTCATGGCAGGACATTCAAAGAGCATAGGAGATTACGCATCGTTGTGTTGTGATGGTGATAAGAGTATGAGCAGTCGAACAAGCTGTTTGTTTAGAGAATCCAAGGCTCTTCCATACCGAATTCGACCGTGCTGTGCACAATCTGACCTCATAATTGTAAATCTGGCAATATCTCAGAGAAGTCCCCCATCATCAGAAAACATCCTCCGGCCCAACCCTGTGCTCCTCTCCATTCTCCCGAATCCACTTCAAATCCTTATCCCGATCCAACGGCTTCCGCATATCAAACGCATCCTCTGTATCCTTCGCCCCCGTCATATTATCACTATAATAATCCACGACTCGGCGATACACAGAATACCTATAATTCAAAACACCCCGAACATCAGCAATCACCAAGCCAGCGACCTCCACGCGGGTCCCAGCCCATCACCCACTGTGGACAAAAGAGCAAACGTACCCCATGCCTCGGTATAGCCCACCAGCAACCTCATTGCTCTCCCGCACATAGAGATCCACGAACCAGGCATTCTGCTCGTTACTGGCGCGCTCCAGACTCTCGGTCAGGAGTTTCGCGAGCCCCAACCGTCGATACTGCGGCGCGACCGTCAGGGCGGTGATGTGTCCGTGCCAGGGGGTGTATTCGGGCGTGTGGCGGAGATAGGGGGTTTGTTCTTCGACTTTGCCCATTACTGATCATACAAGCACCCTACGGTCAGTTGTAGTCTGGGCAATTTCGACTGTAGGGCTGACCGGGGGAAGGCGATGAGGTAGAAGGGATGTGTACTGTAGGCGGCAATCTCGCCATTTTGACCTTCCACCAGGTTGAACAGAGAGGGCCATTTGGCCAGGTATTCGAGGTAAAAGCGGAGTTCGTAGTTCTCGGTCAGGGTGTCGAGGTTGGTGAGGTTGGTTTTGAACAGGTCGGTTGGGTGGAATGGTCGGAGAGCTGTCATGATTTTACGACGCCGCAAAGGAGACTCGGTCCTTCAGCGTCTGCGTCTCATTCTTCGTCCAAATCGTCAACCCCGGTAACACTTGAATTACCCAAGTGTTGATGCAATGCGGCATCTTCCGGAACAGGGTACCAGGGATGGGCAGCCCCTCGACGCGGGTGTGGCGTCAGCAGCTTGTTTTACTCCTGATCGGCTTGTGATTGACGGTTCTTTGTCTCCGACCAAGTCTGGTCCGAGTGCTTGCTCATCACTCAAGTTGCTGCAAAAGCATTGTCATTTATGTCCTGATACGTGCTTTAGTACGCGTCATTTTTTGCTTCCTTTGAATGACAGTTCAAACGACGGTGTGATCCTGCTTCATTCATCAGAGGAAGGAGGACTGGAAGCCTAACATCAGGACCAGTCTGAAACATTTCACCAGCCTCGCTGCACCGAGTCCGCACCATTTAAATCCACCCCTTATAAGTCAATACTCTGGCTTACCACTGGCTCTTGTACATCCTCGAGACTACGGAGAGTCTCCTGAGGAGCAGCATGCCCTCCTCGCCGCGCACACCCACTAGGGCGGAGAACCGTATCAACATCGGCTCATCCCCATACGCACACAGTAACGGCTATGCCAGGTCATCGCATAGCCGCAAATCCTCCCTGTACTCGCCTTCGACGCCCAGACCACCTTCCGCACACGGAACGAACGGCATACCTAGTATGTTGAGCGACTTTCCAGGGGCGATGGATGGTGGAAATGACCTTGGTAGTCTTGCGGACGAACTAGCGGAAGCGTGGGACGAGGATGCTGAGGGCGAGGAAGAGGTCGTAGGGCAAGACATGGATGAGCAACTTGATCATACGCCTTTCGGGGCGTCAGAGGCACACTGTCAAGCAAACGGAAGTGGATTATCACCGGCGTTTGGACGAGCAATGAATGGCGTTTTAAGCCCAAAGAAAATCACGGACCAATCCAGAGCTCCGGGGAGACGAAGAGGTTATAATGGGTCTGATTACAGTGATGATTCAGAACCTGAACAGGATTTTGGCGTCTCGCACACATTAGAGGCTCGGATAGCCACAATTGAAGGGCTAGCACAACAAGGAACGGAAGGGAATGACAGCTGCACCGGTGATGTGATCGAGAGGGTGGTGGACGGTCTGAGAGATCTTGGCGCACAGTCCAGTGTGGAAAACGGCACTACGAGGTCAGTCTTACCACTCCATGACAGGATGACCCCATGAAATCATTCTCTAATACGTGTCCAGACTCATAACCGCTCACACGGCCCTTGCAACCCACGTCGCCCACCAAACCCGCATGCTACAAACGCTTTCCTTCCCACTGCTCTCCCCGCTCGCCACACCACTGGACCGGGAAGTCATCGACAACCTCTTACCCCTCCTCGTCGAGACTTCGTCCACTCTCCCGCAACCCACCACCTCCGCCCTATCCTCCCTCCTCCAGCTCTCAACCTACACCATGGACCTAATAACCACTCTCAACCAGCTCTCTGACACCATCCACATGTCACGACAAACCATGACCCTTGCCAGCCGACGCTTGCGCAGTGCGAGAGATCTCGTCACAGACATGCAAAGGGAGACAATCGCATGGGACGAGGGCGTAAGCTGGATAGAGAAGGGTGATTGGCAAGCTCGCTTGACGGGCAGAGAGTGTGCGGGCGTTTGCAAAGACGTCGTTGGTGGCTTTGAGGAAGTTTGTCAAGGCTGGAGGGACAGGTTGTTGGCTTCAGCTTCGGCATCAGCATCGGCGGAAGTTGGCGCGGCTTAGTTGCATTCATTGTCTGGTGCATGATACCCATTGGAGCGATGGCGTTGTATTGTTGTAGTATCTGGGTTTATATGTAGGAGAAGCGGTGGTGATAGGGCTAGTTGTATGATATACTCCTGCATCAATACAACCTGCATTTGTCTATATGTCCAAGAGGCCTATTGCGCTTCAATGACAGAGTGCAGAGAGACAATTGAAGATAGTCAGTAAATAGGAGGGTGGTTTTGAGCTGCTTGATATACTGATTCTTCTCCAACACCCATCGAAGATCAAAGACCAAGATTTGTATCCCTGATCCCTGTCAAGCCAGGAACGCGAACGCGTCTTTCTTCCGCGACGGATCACTAACCTTCCACACGCGACGCAACAACCTAGGGCAATCATACAACACCACAATGATCCGGCAAGATATAAATCGTATCGACCCGAAAAGGCGGACTACGATTGACCACAAGAAGAAGCAATTCGCAACCCCCACATACAAGCAGCAGGAATACCAGCATCGCTTGAACTTCTACGAAATCCCGCCCACCGCAGAAATCACCTTGGAAGAATTCGAGCAATGGGCCATCGACCGACTGAAAAGTAGAGCCTCATAATCCTCATCTACTCCCAGAAGCCCACTGACACGAATCAACTAGTCCTCGCCGAGCTCGAAGCCTGCGCCTTCCGCAACAAGACCCCTGCCGAAACCACCGCGCACATCACACCCCTCCTAGCCAAATACCTGCCCCTCTCCTCCAACACCTCATCCTCAACCGGATGGGCCGACGAACGGCTCAAACTTGAGCGACAAAAAGACCACTACTCGCACTTCATCCTTCGCCTCGCCTTTTCCGCAACCGAAGACCTGCGGCGCCGCTTCGCGCGCGTCGAGACGGCGCTGTTCAAATTGCGCTTTCAGTCCGACCACATGAGCGAGCGGGATGCGTTCGTGAAGAGCCTGCAGTTGGACTGGGATGTGGTGGGCGATGAGGAGAAGAGGGATTTAGCGGCCGAGCTGGTGGCTGCGACGCCGGGGTTGCGGCGTGTGGATGAGGAGTCGTGGTTCAAGGTCGACTTCGAGAAGGTGCCGGAGCTGATAGAAGGGAGGAGGGTGCTGGTGAAGCGGGGAAGGGCGTATGTCCCCGTGCGCGAGCAGTCGAGCATGATTACGGCGGAGTTTGTAGCGCGATTGGAGAAAGGCCTCGAGGTTCGCAATCCCCCTACACAATCAAACCCTCCCTATCTGAAGAAGCTGAAGACGACTAACACCGTCCCCCCGGACCCAGCTCACCAGCCGCGCCCTCCCCCGCCTCGACGAAGACGACCGGCTCAGCCCGATCCTCGCGCACCTCTCCAAATCCTTCCTCACGCCCGACGCCACCCTCACCGACGCCGACACCGCCCTCCCCGGCGGCCCCATCACCGCCCCCGCCATCGACGCCCTCACCACCCACTTCCCCCTCTGCATGCACAACCTCCACCTCACCCTGCGCGCCAACTCCCACCTCAAGCACTTTGGCCGCCTGCAATACACCCTCTTCCTCAAGGGCATCGGCCTCCCGCTCGACGAGTGCCTCCGCTTCTGGCGCGCCTCCTTCCGCCTCATCACCGACGACACCTTCAACAAGGAGTACCGCTACAACGTCCGCCACGCCTACGGCGACGTCGGCGGCGACTCCAACCGGCGCGGACGGGGGTACTCCCCCTACTCGTGCCAGAAGATCCTGACGGAACATCCGCCGGGGCCGGGCGAGGCGCATGGCTGTCCGTATCGCCATTTTAGTGGGGAGAATCTGACGGCGCTGTTGCAGCGGACGGGGGTCGGTGATCGGGAGGTGTTGCGGGGGGTGAGGGAGGATGTGGAGAGGAAGAGGTTTCATATCGCTTGTAATCGGGTGTTTGAGTGGGCGCATCGGGGCGAGATGAGGAGGGTCAAGGAGGAGGGGTTGGGGGCGGGGGCGGGAGGGGAGGAGACGATTGTGCATCCGAATACCTATTTCAAGAAGAGCTATATGTTGAGGAATCTGGATAAGTTGGGGAAGGGGGCGGGGAGCGGGGAGGCGGAGATGGAGGGGTGAGGGGTGATGGGTCGCGGTAGTCTTGACAGTTTAGGGCTTGGTATCCGGATTGTGTCGTGGCGTTTCGGTGAGGTGTATCTAGTTTGTTTCAAGGCTTCTCACTGTATGACGAGATATATCCAATCGTTTCGATTATGGGCCCGATCCAGTCAGAAACAGAACAACGCATGCGGGGAAGCTGTCGCAGTCTGACATACGCTAGGGATGAATTATTGTTGTCAAACATAGAAGGAGTGGCTAGTGAAATGAACATGTAATCATAAGTGTCTAGCTACTCTATGGAAATGTGGCCCTATAAGAAGGCCTCCAATCAACAAAAGAAAAAACTTTTATTCATAGCAAACTGTTTGTCTTAACAAACTCTACATGTTCTCAAAACCTCTGTAGGGCTCTGAAATCACTAAGATAACAAAATGAAACTGAAAGTTTAACATATCTTCTCAGTTCATTTCAGCAACAGTGAGATGAGATAAAAAATAAAATCTTATAATGTCTCATCAACTCTAAAAGTTAATAAGACAATATTGAAATGTCTTTAACTCAATTTAAATGAGTATCTTTAAGATGTTGAAATCTCAATTGTTTTATCATTAGATCACAGAGTCTTTGTCAGTGATTGATTAAATTGATAAGATTGATAAAATAAATGAATTTCAGTGTTAAAAGTAATTTTGTAAGTCTGTTGACAATTATGTTGCTTATGAGAATGTAATTAAGATGAATAAATCTGTGAGATTTGACTTCTTTTATAAAGTGATAATGTATATTAATGTACTTCATATAAATGTAAAATTCAGAATTCTTAATCAAGACTATAGTTTTCTGATTATTTATCTGAATTATAACTGTCTTAAATCTCTTTAACTTTAATTCTTTAAGTAATTTCTGCATTCACACTGCTTTCTTTATAGTCTCTGTTAAGATCATATACTTTACTTTATAAAAGAATAAAATGACTATTCTTTATCTTTTTAAACTTTAAAATATTAATTCATTAATTATTTTAAATATATACTCTAATATAAATCTTCTTAATTTAAGATCTTCTTCTCAGTCTGAATTTGAATATTCTAGCAATTTAAGTCAATTACTCAATTTATACTTGAGAATGATGTCTAGAATTTCTTACACATATTAAAATATTCACTTTAGAGTCTTTCAATGTGTGTTGTTAAAGTTATATGCAAACTGACTAAGAGTTAACATCATATATGTGATGTTGAGTTGAATTTATATCATAATGTACATAAAAGATTTTATGATCTTCTAATATTAAGTTATTAACTCTGATTCAGCTATTTTAATAATCTTTATAAGATAAACTCTGAGTTTCATTGAAGTTATGACTGTCTTAATATTCTATAGACTAAAGTCTTTAAGTATCTCTGTAAAATAAATTTTCTGAGATAGAATAAGTATTTATAGAGTTCTGTTTTGTGTAATTAACATTTTTAAGTAATGCTTACACACTTTGCAGTCAATTATTTTGAAATGATTGCTTAATTTGATTTTAAGATTTAGAATTTTGTTCTTATTGAGTTTACATAAAAGAATATTATCAATATAAACAACAATGATTAAAGTTTTCTTTTTAAATACATTATTGTCTGTGTAAATCTGTATGTATCTGAGACTGACAAGAAAGCAATGTATTATCTTGTATTACAGATAAAATAACTGTTTTAATTCATATAAAGCTTTCTTCAATTTATATATCTTGTCTTTCTCTTTTTCATATTCAATAAATTAAATCATGTAGACTTCTTCTTTCAAATCACTGTGTAAGAAAGTTGTTTTGATGTTTATTTATTTCAATTTATAGTCATAAAACACAGCTATAATAAAGATAACTTTATAAATCATTGATTTAACAATCATTGCAAAGATCTCTTTGTAATCAATTTTAAATTGTTATTTAAATTCTTTGACTACTCATTAAGTCTTATGTTATAAAATTGAGTTGTCAGATTCTTTTTTGTAATAGTAGACTCATTTATTTCTTAAAGCTTGTCAATTAAATAGTAACATCTTTAGAGTTTATGTAAAGTTAATTATTAATAAGTTATACTCACTATTCATTATTTTCTTTCAGTCTTTTAACTCATAACTTTCAATTATCTATTTAAATGTCTAAGATTCATCTCTGAAGTCTTTTTTCTTTTTTATAACATTAACAATTACATTAAACACAGTCAGATAGATCATGATTGCTTTAAGCTTTAGCTTTATAGAGAATTATCTTTCTCTTTTAAAGCATCAAGACTCAGCTAATATTGACTTATTAATTGTAAAAAAAATATCTGTAACATTTTCTTTCTCTTTCTTCATTTCTTCTAACTGATTTGACAATATCAGTATGAAAAAATATGATGATACATACTTTGAAGACAATAACAATGATGAGAATTAAAAAGAAAATAAAAAAGATAACTGTATATCTTTTTGTTCTGTATTAATGATGTGAGATTGAGTGACTTTAAAAATTGAGACTGCAACTTCAACATTATAAATTAATGAATCTTCATTAAATTACACATTTCTTACTTTAATTACTCAGTCTATCTTCTTCTTTTCAGAAAGCTATACTTTATATTGATTTCTTTCTTTATATTTAACAAGAATTTTCTTATTGCTTTAAAGTTTAAATTTAATTTTTGTTGTTTAGATCTTCTTTAAAATATGTACATATGTTGTGCATTTAAAACATCAAAAATATCTAAAATTAATGAAGTCTGCTGATCTATTTTTATTAAGAGATTTAAACAGTAGCTAAATTGAGATTTTGTTGTTCTTAAAAGCTGACATTAAGAGTTAATTAAGAAGATAGCATGCTGTTTTAACAGTCTTTAATCATAAAGTTTTGAAGACTTTATTATTCAGAATTATAATTTTAACTTTTGCTGTCAAAAGTTCATTACTTTTTTCTGTCACTTCATTCTGCTTTAGTTCATAAGAGACTGTTGTTTCATAGATAATTCTAAGACTTCATAATTATTTAATGATGAGCTTATCTCTGAATTTCTTTTCATTATCAAGTTATACTTATATAATTTGTAGATTCATCTAAATAAAAAGTATATTAAGAAACTGTTCAATTTTATCTTTTATCTGACCTTTCATTTTCATATTACAAACATATTGTCAGCAAATAAGATCATCTGTAAAGATTATATATTATAAAAACTTATCATATGCTTTTAACATAATAAGACTGACAACATTGATGTAAATTAGTTTAGTCATCTTTATAACTCAGTTTTATAATTTTCTTAAGATCTTCTTCTTTTGATTTGCTCTCATGCAGACATTACATAAATGTAATGATGTTTTCATAAATTCTTATAAGTTAAGTCTCACTATTTCAGAGTTTTTTAACATATTATTAAGACTTGAATTCTCTATATAATTAAGATATTGATATTAAGTAGTTTTTAAAATCTTATTATCTTTAATAACTAATATAATCTTATTCTTGTTCACAGATTTTCTTGTTATTAAAATTTAAAGATAATATAGCTTGTCTTTGCATACTATATAATTAAATATATTTTTTACTTTATTCTTTAAACATAGTAATCTGTTCTTAATTTTAACTGATATTTCTTTTGTTTTAATCATTTCAATTAAGAAGAGATTGAGCTCTATATTAGATATAAAATAAATATTTATTAAAATAATATTTTAAATCTTTTCATTG
>JAABUU010002986.1_pt1 | contig 22509 bp, 31 predicted proteins | sample 5559301 | NCBI WGS metagenome assembly JAABUU01 (sample SAMN10711884, study PRJNA513360) | rock metagenome | isolation source: Antarctica rocks | place: Antarctica: Victoria Land, Richard Nunatak white | reverse complement strand
GCTTGCCTCTGACAGAGGTTGAGCCTGATCAGTCAGCAAACCTTTGTTTTCAGTACAACCACTTGCAGAGGCTCACCTAGCACATTGCACAGCCTGTGCAGAAAAAAATGCGAGAGTTTAGCCCCTAATTCCTAATGACTTTGACGCTGACTGCGCCAGCCTTTTGCCAACAGCTTATACAGTGCTTGGCTGGAAATTTGAATCTGGCTAGGGTTTGCAGGAATCTGAACAGCTGGGGTTGCAGAGTTGGGTGTGCAATCCCTAATGGTATGGTGACTGATGTTCATATGTCAGTTGGGGATGCACAACAATGTTCAAGGCCACAGAAATGAAAATGTGTGTAAGCAGACTTATGATGCCAGCTGTATGCCACATATGATGGAGGTGCAATTTAGATTATTGCACTTGACCTCCAGTGCTGCACAGCTGATCGAATTGACTGTATGTCAAGATGTATGACACCAGCCCGTTCGTTGTCTCAGTTAAGCTCGTCTCGGGCACAGGCTCAGGCATCGAGTTCTGAGCTGAGCTCAATGCGAGCAGCGAGAACAGGAGCAACGCTTGGATTTGCATGATCGGTGACCTCTTATATGCTTTCTGAGTCCCCTGCGTCTGCCCGTGATGCATCATGCGATGCAATCACGGTACTCAGTGCGCGCATATTAGTTACATCTTGAAGGGGTTGCCATGCGGCAAACCCTAGGCAGGCAGGTCGGGGATGGTGAGTTGGAAGCAGATGACGTCACTGGCACAAGCAACGACAGGCAAGAGCAACGTTTATTGCAACTATGGTTACATAGCTATGTCACCATGAAACCAACACAAAACTCCTTAGGGTATTCTTCAGGTGCCCTCAAACCCTGAGTTATATGGTTGCATAGGTTGCATTGGTTGCAGTTATTCTACTACTATTTCTCTACTATTCTACTATCTTTTCCCAGTAAAATTTAAAGAATATAGAGAGAAAACAGAAAAGGTTACACAGGATGAGTAATGAAAGTAACCATGCAACCATGCAACCGGAAAAGTTTTGCCTGGAAGCACTTCGAAAGTGGCAGATCAAAAGAGTGTACTGGTTGCGGGTTGCAGAGTTGCGGGATCAGGGGTAGGGGTAAGGCAGTAGACCCCCAATATGACCCTCCCTGCTGACCAGTTGCCCCAAAAACCACGCACTTCAGTCAACACATTGCTGGTCAGCTCTCGCCAGCTTAGCATCGCTCATGAAGCCCTTGCGCTTGATCATGTAGCGCAGGCCCTAAATGGAGGGTAAAGCAACGGTGCTCTTGACGAGGATGCCTGCTACACAGCCATAGATGCCAATCTCCAGTCCCAAGCGCTCCAAATCGCGCTTGACGACCCCTTCATTGATGGTGGTGTAGCCGTTGCCCCTGCATGCTACCGGATGCAGGCACCCAAGTGAGCAGTGGGGACTCTGATGTACAGGCTGCTCCCCCTGATGAAGTCTTCCTTTAGCAAGGCCTCGTCATACTGAGCACCTAGCAGATTAGTCATCCCTGTAGAGCCCACGATTGGGCGCTCTTTCAAGGTCAGGCAGTCTGGCTGATCCTCAATCGGATTTGCCAAGAGTCTGCTAGTGCTGCCCTGCAGCCCCATGCCGTCCCTGGGCTGCATATCACCTGGGCCCACCAGGCACAGGTGTTTCAGGTAGCGGATGGTGTCAGGTCCTGCTCAGCGATGGCGTTGGCCTTGGCTCTGTTCTTCGGCCCCTGATGAACTGCCAGAACAGCTCTCTGACCGTGTCATCCTTGACACGTGACCACAGCTCGCTCCACTGCTCCTGTGTGTAGTCGAGCTTCCTGGTGTTGCAACCAGGATCAATTGATTAGGACATAGCGTCTGTCACCCTCGCTCATTTTCAGCAGCTGCTCTGCGGCGTGGTTTGAAGCGCTGAAGAAATTGTGGAACGAGGCACTGAAATGGCTGTCACGGTATTTTGGTTCGAACTTCGCCACCTCCTCTGTCAGCAACGTCCTACATAGGCAAGCAGCAACGTCAGAATCTAAACGGTCGTTGCTGATCAGCCAGACAAAAAGGCAGAGCCAACCCTCCCTCTGTAGGGAATGCCTGTCAGAGTCTCCTTGGTTGCCTTTCTGGGTGACTGACGCCAGACAGCAAAGGGCCATGCAACGGCCTCGCTTCTTGCAGCTTGCGCTTGTTGTAAATTGTGAACTGGTCGGTGGACGCGCAGTCATGCGACAGCACCTTGCGCACATAGAGGCTCCCTGAATGGATGAAGGTGAGGAGCCTGTTGAGGTAGTGAACAATGATGCCCTCCACCTGCCGGTGCAGCTCCGGCTTTTGTTTAAACCATTCCAGCCTGGCTGCCTGACCCTTGCCTTTGCTGCGCTGCACGATGAGCTCCGTGAGAGTGTTGAGCAGCCCTTCATTGATGCAGTTGCCTACTAACCAGATGTCTGATTTTAGCAGCTCCTCTAGCTGAATGCACTAGCTGCCCATGTCGATAGGAGGGCTGTCTGTGCACCCGCTGCCATAGCAGATGTATTCACAAACATCCTACATTAGCACACAGGCGTTCACCAGCAGAGCTGGGATTACACAAATTTTGCAATTTATCGCGCCTGTGCATGATGAAGCAGAGCTTGAACAGCAAAGGACCGCTGTCACCACTGATGACATGCGCACAATTGCTAGTTTTCTGAACAAGCACAGGATCAAAGTGTAATTAACTTACCCTTTATCAACCATAATGACACACTTGTACTTAAGTGTTAAACCCATCCGTGACCGTATCAAAACTGGTGCCTGTAATTGCACATGGTGTATGAGCTTTGGCTTAGTCATGCTGCAGCAGCGCATGCGGTTAGTAACTTACAGTGAAGCCCGCATTTGCTGAATAGCGGCAGGATGAAGTGTGACAGAATGATGCCCTTGCCACCACCCTCCGCGCCGATGAATATCAGCATGTATGTGAAGACAGCAGAGCATCACAGTATTTAGAATCCCTGTAACACTTAAAATGTATTTATTGATTTTGTGAAGGCATTCTTTATATCCTCCTATTATTTTTTAGTAGTTTAGATGAAAATTATAAGAAGTGATACTTTGTTTCCCTATAGCGGACCTGACAAGAACTACGCAATAGAGTCGCAAGTGAGCTCCCAGATAGGCCGTATGTAAACAGGAGTGTCGAGCTTGCTAAATGGACGTGGCTGGCGGCTGTGACTCACAGCTCAGCCTCACTCAAGGAATCCCAGGCTCAACTCAGAGAGCCAGTCCAGGGGACTCAACTCACCAGGAGGTATTTAGCGTAAATAGCCCCTAGTCTGCTACATACCCTGTTACTGACAAAAGTCTATTGAATGGGCACTGAAAGTAAGGCTATATCAATAATCGCTCTGTAACAGTAGCGATGACTGAACCCACATGACCAGCATTTGCAATCCAGAGGCAGAAGTGGACTTACCCAATCTTCCTGTCAGGGTGTTGTGCCGCGTACGAGCACCAATCCAGAAACAAGGCGTAGTCTTGCTCATTCCCAGAGCACAGTGACTCCAGGATGCTCTGCAGCTGCAGGTGCTCAGCATCTGTCCGGGATCTAAGCGATCTGAGCAAACTCTAACAGAGGCATGGCTCCATCAAGGCAGTTGAACTCTGAAGGTGCAACCCTGTCTCTGTAGAAATTGCTTGTCAGGGTCTCCTTGCTGGCTTGCGGGGTGACTGCCGCCAGACACTGAATGCATAAGCAATTACGTTTGTGACGTCTAATTTGCCTTTGCTATGCACACAGAACGTCTCCGTCTGTTGAGTGTCATGAGAAAGGATCTTTCTGACACACAAGCTTTCTGACCGGATGAAGCAGAGGAATCTGCTGAGGTAGCTGACAATCTTGGCTTCCACCTGTCTGAAGAGGTCAGGCTTGTTCAACTTGAACCACTCCAAACGTGCTGCCTGAGATTTGCCTTTGCTGCGCTGGACAATGAGCTGAGTGAGGGTGTTCAGCAGACCCTCATCGATTTCAATGCCACATGATCACACATCTGACTGCAGCAAGTCCTCCAACTCAACGCACCTATCTCCCAGATCCACAGGCGGTGCATCCACGCAACTACTGCCATAGCATCTGTATTCCATGGCAACTGATTGCAAGAAGCGGATGAAGAACTTGTTGCTGGAGTGATGGCGGTTGTCCACACACTTGCGTCCCTCTGGCCAGGTGTTGGCATACATGCCTGTGCTGATCAAGGGACGCAATGTGTAGCCATCAATCATGCCAAGCCTCTCCAATGCCACCAGTGCCTTTGTGCCTCTGAAGCTGCATGTTGTTGAGATGAGCAAGGTAGTCAGCTCTGGGGCGCCGCTGCCGTTTGGCTGCTTCCTAAATGCACTGTTGCTCAGCAGTTGTAGCTAGCATCTGATTGGCTGTGCGCTTGGTAAAGGACTGCCTGGTGGATAGGCTAGGAGTGTTGCTGAAATAAGGGGTGACATCATATTCACCACCCATCATCACTGACATGATGTGATCATGGAGGAAATGACGACGCTGCAGCAAGCAAGAACAGTTTTAGCATTACATTCACCTCTAAAAACAGCAAGGAAATGCATACCTGGTGTGATGTTGAACGGGGCTCTATCCACCATCTTGGACATGTCAGCTACTGCATACAAAACATGGATGAGGTTGACCCTTATGCTGAAGGGAAGTAGACATGGAAGGAGGATTTGCTCCTTCTTCTTGGTGCTGAACCTATCTATGGCGGATTTGATGACCATGTCGGGCGCAGCTGTCTGATGCCTGTGTGCTGGTGTAGAAAGTTAGCCACTTTATCCAGATCGGGCCAGATGGCATGCAAAGCAGCTTCTGCGCCAAGCTTGTTGTCATCATAGAACTCAATGTCAAATGGCAGCTTGATGATGTTACATTAGTCGATCACTGACTGGTTTCTCTTGTGAGTACCAGACTGACGGAAGGCGTCCTCTAGCTGCCTGCAGCTCTTGAGTATTGGTGACATGTTGTCTTTGGCGTGAGTCCGGTTGGGCCTGCCTGCACACAAGATAGGTGTCCAGCTTGACATACAACAGGAATCTTTTGAGGCAGCGCACGATTGTCTGCTTGATCTTGGCATGCAGTGCTGGCAGCTTGACCTTGACATGCCCAGCTCTGTCTGCTTCTTTTGCCTTATTGCTCAAAAGCTGCTTTCAAGCTGCTGCAAACAGAAAGTCAGTCTTGCTAACCTGGACGCTGCAGAAATTTGAAAAAGCAAGCCAGCGTCTATGCAACTCTGGTGATGCTGCAGATCAAAACCTTTTGCTGCAGCTTCCTGATGCAGATATCTCCTGCTACAAAGTGAAGTGACAGCGTGTTAATACCACAGGTCACGGCAGCAATCAGCTGTACAGGACAACGTAGGCTTAGTAAGCTACTAGCACTACTTTGTGCGCTCAATAACACTGCACAAACGCTGTGGCAGTGTTGACACCTGGCCCAATCGCTGTCGCTTCAAGCGGTGCTGACAAATACTTGCGTCCAGGCCTACGCTGTACTTTTACACGGAGGTGTTGATGGCATTTCTAGAGACTTGGCAAGCTGCGATCTGTGAGTATGCGGGCGCTGGCAACACCTTTCAGCCTGCGACTGAGTCCTTGCCAACGCATTCACCCTCATATCGTGGTATCCAGTTGCTGTCGAGCACCACGTAGGGCGTTTTATGCGCTCCGAAACCAAGGAAAACCCGATATCGATATGTTCGATATCAGTTGGTCCAAGAGTCTCGGTTCGAGACTGGTTGCATCAATGGCTGCTTCTGAACGACACTGTTGCATAGCAAAGACCACATCGAGACCAATGAGCGCTGCATCTCTACCGGCTCGAGCAGCTTGTGGGGTTACTTTGCTGCCCACGTTTGCCTCAGGACAGAAGCTTCGATGCAAAGCCTCAGGTCGTGCCCCTGCAAATGTCAGACCAAAGCGCTGTGCAGTGTACAACAGCACAGCTCCAAAGAAGCCCAGAGTTTCGCGGCCAGGCACAGCATATGTCAAGGCGCAAGAGGTTTGCTTAGTTGTCCACTGTGTGCAATAACTGCGAGACTCCTGACGGAGTCTGTGCTGTCTTCAGGCAGACCTGCAGCCCTTGCGAACGCTCCTTGCACTTGGCTTGGGGTTGTTCGCTTCAGCCGTGGTAGCCGCGGTCGCAAGCAGGGTATGAAAGCCGGGTATGACAGGTGCACGTTTGCTTTGTCTCTCCATGTGGTTTTTCAAGCTCCGTAGTCTTTTTTGATGATGATGCTAGTTTGCTGCAGTGACATGGCAAAAGTGCTAGAGGCAGAGGAGGCATGCACAAGGCGCGCTGAAGAAGCGGTCAGCACTGCTGCTTTCAATGCGATTGTTGTAGCACCTACCATAGCTACTCTCCTCAAGGCCAGCCAAGAATTGGGACTTGCTGCTATAGAGCAAGAGCTGTCCTACAGTGCAGTGCTTGTGCTACCTGTCCTCACAACGACAAAAGCTGCCAATGATTGGTACTTGGCGTATCGGCGATACTGTATTGTGGCAAAAAAGCCCAAGTCTTTGTTGATTCTAGTTGGTGCGGCGCTTGTTGATATAGCAATTCTGTGGGTTCTTGCTCTTTTTTAGTGTTGCAGTGTTCTTTCGCTAGTTTGCACACGACACTCTGTGGACTTGTGTGTTTGATGTTGGCTAAGAGGTCTGGCAATAGTCATGAAGCACTTTAAGAAGCATAAGCTGTAACTTTCTAGCTGGACCGTAAATTTCTTGTCATTGCAATGCAACTTTAGTCAAATTACTAATGAGTTATGTGATTGTGTACAACTGTTGTACACAACAGCGGCGGTGTGACAGGTGTATCTGGAACTAGCACATTTGATATTTCTTTCGTCAGTTGGATGCCTGGGAAGCCTCCAGCAAATCCAAGGTAATTTATGTGAGTCTGGTAGTGCATAGCAGCCATGCCCTCCAACTTGGGTAAAAGGCTATTTGTTGACTGGAGCGAGACAGATGCTACCAAGATGTCATACATCTTTAACAAGCCTGCTGTAATCGCTTTCAGTCAGATAAATGCACCACTGGTCCAGCTGTCATTCTCAACAAGCCAGTCATAGCAGGCAATGGGGCAACTGGAGCAGTGGGGTCTACCGGAGGTGTAGGGCCACAAGGCAGCCTTGGGCCTGCAGGGAATACAAGGCTTGACTGGGGCTACTGGCCTTGTCGGGCCTCGGGTGATCGTATATTGTAGGCTCCCATTACCAGCAGGCATCGTGCCACACGCTGCCACTCCATGTTTTATAACTGGCACAGAGGTAGCGCTGGCACACCTTTCTTTGTTGCTGGTCTGGCAGGCACGACGAGCGTGCAAGTCACCGTGACATGCAGCGGCATCACCGCGTCTAATGCAACAGTCTATCTAGTAAACAATTCTAGCAGCGCACAGGCTTGCTCTGTCACCTGGTTTGCATGCTATTAATTATGCGAGTCTGTTATTGCACAGCAGTCATGCCCTCCAACTTATGCAAATCTGGTTCCAAATCCAAATCCAAATCAAGGACTTTTATAGACTGGACTTGATCAAAAGGTTGTTTGTAGACCGGAGCGAGACTGATGCAACCAAGACATCCTACATATTTAATAAGCCTGCTGTCACAGCATTCAATCTAATCAATTCAGACTGGAATGCTACATCTGGCGTTGCTGTTATTCTTAACAAGCCACTTTTGTCAGGAGCTTTGCCCACAGGGCCACAGGGAATACAAGGCATACAGGGAGCCCAATGTTAACAGGCGCAACTGACCCCTCCTGGGCCACAGGGACCCCACGGGTTGACTGGCGCCACCTGGGGCAACAGGACCTGCAGGCGCAGGTGCCACAACGGTGCCACCACTGAATGCAATCATCACCAACACAAGGCTGGATGACTGGACAGCCTGATCCACCAGGATTACTGTACTCAGCCGGCTACCCTCCTTACTACACAATTGACACGGGATGGGTCGGGAACTCCAATATCTCCCTGCTTGCATGCCAGCTAGCTATGCTTATCTCCCTTGGTGTCGCTTATATGCAGTAACATCAGCCAAGCGTGGACAGATAACAAGCAGCGCACTGGCAGGATCAACAACCTGATGTCTGAGTATAGCGTATGGATGCTGTTTGAAGTTGTTATGTTCTCGTTCTTCTCGATCATCACGTGCTGAATCATTGACAGCGTCAGACATGCAAGGAGGGTACGAGCGGAGTCGCTTAGCGAACGCTGTCAGATTTGAAGTGGCCCACACCATCGGTGTAATAGATGGATTACTACAGCTGTACAACGAGCCGTGTGACATGACTGTAGAGGAGGTGGATGCGTGCATGGTCGACATAGAAAGGCTGCAAGGCAGGTTCAGGCAGCTGAGCCGGTTGATCATGTTCAAGTGCGACCGGGATCAGAAGAAGAAGATAGAAGAACAGGTCGCACGAGACAAGCGCAAGCTCGCGATTGAAGAAGCACATGGCATCATCAGCCGCGCGCACGATAAGTTCATTGATAACCTTTCCCCGGCCTCTAGGGAGGCATTGGATGCTCGCGGCGGCCTAGAAAAAGTCAGAGAAGCGGTCTGGCAGGCAGGTGGTGGTGGGGTTATTTTTCTGACTTTCCTTACTAATGCAACTTGCAATCGACAAACTTTTTGGATTCCCTTCAAAAAAGTGGCCATTTCACAGAATTTTACCGGTTGCATGGTTACTTTCACTACTAACGGTTGCTTTCATTACTCATTCTGTTTACTTTTGAGTTCAAAGATAATAGAGAAGGATAAATAAGGGCTGTAAAATCACACACATACCCCTACCTGCAAGGCCCTGAAAGCGAGCTTTTGATAGGGTTTTGGACCCGTGACTAACATGAACATAAATAACCTACAGTATTTAGAGAACCTTCCAGAGCAGCTGCAGATTACGTACAGATCACGTAATCAGATCATGACTAATCCGACATGATTAATCTTTGCTGTGAGATGGACCAGAGTCAGTAGTCAGCAAGGTACTTATATATAAGACATGCGTATTGAGGAAGTCACAATGTGCCAATGAATGGCTGCTGTTCCACTGCTCTTTCCAGCAACATGCATGTTATGTCCAGCACCATGTTGTGGCACATCACAGCGGCAAACCAGCATTTGATGACTCTCAACTCAGTGATTTGACAACTAATGACGGCGCAAGATGGTCAAAGGACACCTTCATTTGCAGCTGTACTGCCTTTACTTTGCTTTAAGCCTACACTGTCAAGATACAGGTGGCCGCGTTTTGCTTCTGCTCCTAGATCAATCATTGAACAGCTCATCAATGATGACACAAAACGATATCATCAAGGCGTAATCTGTCCCAGGAGAGACGCGCAGAGCGTAGTGGTTCGCGCCTGTCACCTTTTCAGCTGTACTGAAGCTGCGCATGATCTGCATGACACACATCATGGCGTCAGGACAAAGAACAAATCAGCATCTTGCATTTGCCATCATCATCGCTGGCCCTTCAATGAATGGGCAACAAATGGACACCCCAACTCATTCCAGGGCATACAAAGAGCCATGCATACAGCCATGATCATTGCAACTTGCAAAGCAGAATACAGTCAGACATAATCTCACCTCAGCAACTGGTGCCATGCCATGATATATGAAAAAGCTCCGATTGCCAAAGTCGCCACGAGCACTGTAGTCAGCAATTGGCTGAGCAAAGAACTGGGTGGTGTTGTTGCTCAAGAACAGGCTTGCTGAGTGAGCGCCGTTGTAAGTGTCCTTTTTGATGACTGCTAAGCGCTCTTTGTCGCTTGCATGTGAACCAGATGAGATGTACCATGTTGGCTGCCTGCCACTCAGCAACTGCATCACACAGCATGACAATCAGCAACAAGAGTGTGCATATGGGAAGCGAAAGGTCATGTTCATGTTATGCCTACATGACAGAGGACATTACTGATGTGTGTTTCATGCCAATGTTGCCATTTACAAAGCGTGGATCCTTGGCTGAACTGGTGCAATGGCTATAACAGAAGAACACCATACTGACCTTCTTCTTGAGCGAGCACACTGGATGGCCTTTTACAGTCTTTAGCACACGATGCTGCTTTATGCTGAAGGCAGAGCTGTCCAGCCTGAACACAACTTGCTTGTTGCTGTCCAGAATGTTGAAGTCATCACGACTCAGGCTTGCCCACATCTCATTCACAAAGAAGATCTTTTCCCCTTGTGCACAGTACTGAGACCCTATTACAGCTGCTGCTGTCTGCTGTCCAGGCATTTGAGCCAAACCCTGCTGAGAATATGCCTGTTGGCCGTAGGGCTGCTGATAGAAGGCTTGCTGAGGACAAGCCTGTTGGCCGTAGGGCTGCTGGGCACTGCCTTGTTGGCCATATCCTTGGCTCTGCACTTGCTGAGGGTACACCTGCTGACCATATGCAGACTGCCCCTGCTGACCATACGGTTGCTGGAGCTGCTGTGTATAGATCTGCTGGTTCTGCTGCCCATACTGTTGCTGGCCATACATTTGCTGACTGTATGATTGCTGTCCTTGCATCTGCTGGCTGTAGGCTGGTTGGCCAGGCTGCTGCTGGCTGTAAGTCTGCTGCATCACTTGCGGTGGACTTGACCCCAGATTAAGCTGTTGGCTGTAATTGTCCCAGTGTTGCTGCTCGGCTCCCACTTGCAAAGGCCCACCGGTATTGTCGTATCCATTTTGCCCATACTGATTATAGCCTGACTGTGACTGCATAGAGCCGCAAGCTCTTAGGTGGTTGAGATCCTCTCAGGACAGGTATAACACGGGAACAAATCAATGCTGTCTTTTGTACCGTCACGGGGTGCCTGCGCTGCCTTGGGTCAGACAAACCACGCAAGCTAGTTTCGGGAAGCTGAACCGTGAATCGCAAAGAACCTCTTCTTCCGAACAACATCATCACACATGCAGAGCTCGTCAGGTGTACATCGCATCGCTAAGTCAGCAGCCATTGCTACGCATAAGCCCAGCATGAGCAACGAAAGCAGTGCTCTTGCCTCGGCTGCAACGGAAGCAGACAGGGTTGTGAAGAGGCAAAAGATTTGCTCAACAAAGTTTGCAGATGCTGTTGACGGCTTGCTCGCTGCCGTCAATGACAGTAGGAATAGACTTCAAGATAGTAGTACCGAACATGCATTGACTGACTTGAAGCAGCACGTCACCCAGCTTGGGGTATCAAGCGAGCTGCATGATCAGACCAAGCAACTACATGGAGCCATAGCAAAGTTGGGAAAGGTGCTTCTCCCTTCGATTGTGCCAACGGTATCTACCTTTGATCAGTCTCGACGCACAGTGACACTTGCGCAGGCACTCGAGAAAGCTTTTGTGCCAGACATCTGCAAGGCCACTAGACCAGTTGAGTTTGACCAGGACACTCTCAATCAGGTCAGGAATTGAGACGACATGTTGGGGCTATATGACCTCTTGTAACACATGGCATGAACTACACAAGTCTTGTTGCAGGTTGTGGCTGAACACCTGTTTCATGAAGGCAGATTTGCTGTAGGGGAAAAGTTCATACAGGAGGCCGGCATGGCAAATGGTGAATCTCTAAAAAGACCCTTTGAAGCCATGCATCAAGTGCTGAAAGAGGTAAATGACTCACCGTAAGTCTGTAGTAGATATCTGTGTCAATGCAACGGCCCCAGGTCACGCTTTCAGGTGCACCTATGACACAAGTCCTACGCGTCATGAGCGTCAATAAATTGAGAGTTTGAGCAAAATTTGAGGTCATTCCAGCATCATAATGAATTGCTGTTGCACTGGCTATACTAATCCCCATCCACAGCTCTTCAGTAACACGGTGCATGAGATGGTCCCAGCACTTGAATTTCCAGCACTTACATGAAGCATGGATGCTGGCTTTGCAGATTCGAGCACAGAATCTGGAGCCAGCATTGCATTGGGTGGAAGATCACCGCCAAGAATTACAGAGGCAGCCACAGGCCAAGGGCTTTGAGTTCAAGCTTTATCGCCTCAGCTTTCTAAATACCCTGCAAAAGCAAGGTGTGATGTGCAGCAGCTGTGGTTCATGCAGTGCCAGACATGCATTCATGCTCTGTACTTTTTTTCTCCTCTTCTCATCTGCATTCAGCCATGAAAGCAGACCAGGCAGGAATTGTTTACATGACAGACTCTGCAGCAAAGCCTAGCAACACCTGGACAGCCTTGATGATGATTGCTTACTACCAATTGTTATATTTCCGATCCACATATTTCAGCACATCGTGTGACTGGTTGAGCACTTATGTGGAAAGTATACGCATGGAAATTCCTCACTTTTGAGTGGCAGCTCAAGTGCATTCTGACTCAACTCAGTGTGTTCTACTCAGGCTTGTACAAAGTGACACTTTTGCTGTGCTCAATTGCAAAATGTGTGGCTGTGTGTGCTTGCAGGGCATAAGGCAGCGTTGCAATATGCACGGCAGCACTTTGCACGCTTCAAGGACTCCAACATGCCAGAGATCCAGCGTTTGATGGGCTCCTTGTGCTATACACGTCGGCAGAGCAGCAGTCCTTACGCTGAGTTCAACTCCCCTGCGCAATGGGATGATGTGGCTCATGAGTTTACTCGCCAATGCTGTGGCCTTCTAGGACAGGTAAAGTTTGCCTATCTGTCAAAAATGCTGCACGTACATACTGCACCCAAAAAGGACTGGTGAGCTTGCCAAATTCCAGAGACGCTCAGGTGTGAAGTCACTTGATGAAATGACTTGGTGAAAGTGATCAGGCACGAGATGTGCGTGCGCCCACTCTGGTCAACTTTGATCTGTCAAAGGGCTTGTGAGGCCATCAGTCATGCCAGAAAAATGAATATGTAAGCAGGAATTGTGCACTGGCTAAGTTGTGTGTCCAGGAGCAATTCATACTGCCATGGCTGCGTCTTGCAAATCTGGCTCAATGCTGATTGTGAACACAATGTATGGTTCTGAGTCACAAGCATGCTGCATGTGTTTATAGGCTTATGAGAGTCCCCTGCTGGTTTGTGTGGCAGCTGGGTCTGTTGCGCTGCCTACACTGCTGAAGCTGGCATCCAAGGTTGTTGGGCCGCAGCAGCATGAATTCAAGACCGCCCCGCAGTTGACTGTTCCCTTGGAATTAGGCAAGGAGTTCATATTCCATAGCACTTTTGCCTGCCCAGTTTCAAGGGAGCAGAGCACAGCGGAGAATCCTCCCAAGATGCTGCCTTGTGGCCATGTGCTTGCCAGCCAGTCAATTCTGAAAATTGCCCGGGGTTCAGTGCGCACTTTCAAGTGTCCTTACTGTCCTGCTGAAGCGACGCCGCAGACCTGCAGAGAAATCCATTTCCCTGATTTGGTTCCCGTAGCTTGATGACTTATAGGGTAGGGTGTCCAAGGATGATTCTTCATTGCTCACCTGAGCAGGAAAGTCTTCTTCTTCAGCCTGTGGCTGCAAGCTGTGCACTATGTACCATATGCATACAGTATCTTGAGATAGGCCTTTTTCTACATTCCTTTGTAGTATGTACGACGGTATCTCCAGCGAAATCCAGCTGATAGATGTACATGTTCCATTTGCCTCAAAGAATTGACTTACGTGGCAGCACCGGTCATAGATGGTCATCATGGTGCATTTAAGCTCGATTAGATTAGCAATGCCGTAACCAGTGTCCGTGCAAATGGTCTCGGAGCGTGGCACAAATCAAACGCTCACAACGCGCACTGTGACGCCTTGACGTTTCTCTACCTCCATCTCTTCTGGTTTGTTTGTGTTGTGGCTGCAAACTCGATGCTGGTCAAGCTCGAGAGTGGGAGACAAGCTGGCCGTAAACAACTTATGACGACAAGGCTTACAGCCATCATCGCTGCAGCTGTGCTCGTGTCCTCAGGCAAGTTGAGCGCAACCATAATGCGTCTCGAAGCTAAGAACTCAACCGTAAAACATGCCATCTGATTGCAGATCATGTACTGTCCCAGGCATTGAATTTGTCTGCTGAGCAGATCCTGCAGGTGATTTTCGTCAAACTCTGCAGTCAGAGCGCTGCTCAACTCTAAAACCGGCTGACCTGTGGATGCAGAGCCATCACGAGTGTCTTGCAAATTTTCGGACTCGGACGAGCTCAGCTCCCGTTCTTGGGTACGTCACACCTTGGTAAGTCAGCAAAATACTGCAGTACAAGTTTTTGGATTGTACACAAACAAACCTCCCCCAAAACCACCAAGTTGCTGCCAGAAGAAGCATGCTCTATTTTGCACCCACAGGAACAGCAAAGGATATGAGATTGCAGAGCGACTGAGCGCAAAATTCACACACATCGCACCAGTATGGCTGCAACTGCGCTAGGATATGGCAGCTGCCACATTCACAGTAGCTGGACAGCATGACATTGATGCAGGATGGATGAAAAAAATGTCGAGGCCCCAAGCTTTGGTATGTGCTGCTTGCTGAGCTGTGACCAATCTTCTGCTGAAAACACTCAGGCATCAGGAATCTGCCTGTCCAGCTGCATGACAGCTCCTTATTCTGACAGAGTGCAGAAATGTCTGCCTTGATTCAATGTCAAGTTTGAACGCTTGCAGCGAGTGACCACAGATGGTCATGTAGTCATTCAGCAGCAATGAAAAAGTTTCAAAGAAGTGTTAAACTTCGTTCATCTCCAGTAGTCAAACAGAGGCAGCCTTACAGCTGGAAGCAAGTTACTGCTTGTCTGAATTTGTGACAAACCATGCAGGGAAGTACAGGAGTGAAAGTAGTGCCCAGAATCTTGTTTGAGCTAGATCAAGCAGGGCTGCTGCAACTGCTGTCACAACCGCTTGATGTGGCAGACTTGCTTGTCACTTTGTGCAAGAAGTATGGCTTTGACGGTCTGGTGAGCACGCAGCCACTTGCAGCAAATGTCACAACTGTTGTTCGATGGTCAAGCATGCCGAATTCAACAGGAATTTATTTGCTTTTTCATCTGCTTAGGCCAATGAAAGTTCTATGGGCATGCATGCATGTGTGACATTTTGTTATTTTATTATTTTGGCTCTATTGTGGCTGCCAATTGCTTCTAGATATTGCCTCTAGACATTCAAAACCCTGGGTCATGCCATGCCATCAGTATGACCAACACATACCATGTCTGAATCTGAGTATAAGCATCTGTGGTGGGAAGTCATTGACCTTTTCAAAACTCTCATACAGGAGTAGCCTTCAGCACATGAGCACAAGCACGAGCACAAGCGCAGAGGCCTCAGCTGTGCTTGTCGCATGATGAAATGCTGATGCAATGCAGGTGGTATAGACATGGCCACATTGGGCAGTCTCACGATCACATTACTCACATGGCACTCAACAACACAGCGCAAGATCACAGACATCTGAGCAGTGCTGCTCACATGATCAGCAGTTGCAGTGCAGGTGGTAGAGACTTGGTCCCAGTGGGCAGCCTCAGGCCTTCTGCAGCATGCCTCTTTCCGGCAGCAAGCTGTGCAGGCTTTGCGACTACTGGCTGAAGCACTTCACATGCCTACAGACAGCCCTCGCATGGTAAGCTCTGACGGCTTGGGTTTATCAAGCCTGTCGCATTTTAGTGTCAGCTCCATTGTGGTGTGTATAGTGAATTGTGTCAAGTTTCCGCGAACGATGTCACGGCTTAGACATAGCAGCCTGGTGATATAGCACTGAGCATGGGACAAGTTGAATGATTTGCACTTTGGGATCAACACAACTTGTTGGCGCTGCCAAAAGACTTTGACCTATACAACCAGCAGCATCCTGCCAGGTCTCCTTGGTAGTGTGTAGCATGCCATGCAGTCAATGCGCATACTAGCAAGTTTATATCATGCCATGCAGTCAATGCGCATACTAGCAAGTGTATAGCATGCCATGCAGTCAATGCGCGTACTAGCATGTTTATATCATGCCATGCAGTCAATGTGCATACTAGCAAGTGTATAGCATGCCATGCAGTCAATGCGCATACTAGCAAGTGTATAGCATGCCATGCAGTCAATGCGCATACTAGCAACACAAGATCATTTCTATTCTCAGTTCTGCAGGAGCTGATCCTGGCAGTCCCTCCATTTGAGGCTGCCCATCAGGGGCCTGTGTTGGCGATGCCGGACTTTGAGGAGCTGCGAGCCTTTGTGGACTTCTTCTCACTGATGACTTACGATGCTTCTTCTCCCAGCAAACCAGGCCCAAATGCGCCATGGAAGTGGGTCAAATCAAATGCACATGCTGTGGCCTCCACTGCTATCAACAGGTATGGAAACAGGTGTTGCTTGCAGAGTGAGTGCAGGGCTGACCTTTCAGCCTTTGGCTGTTCAGCAGGGCCACGGATCTGTCTGTGTCCCTATCTGGTAAAGTCCTGGCTTGAAGGAAGCTTTAGGGTTGATTAAACAACATGAGATGATGCAAAAGTGACAATCATCCTGTTGTGAGTGCCAACAGGATCAGCCTTCCGTGGGATTTAAACTAAATTGGAATTGGGACTATACCATGCATGTGTTGACTCACAGCTGGTGTTGAGCCCACCTGCTCTTTGTGCTACTACACACCAGGAGGGCTTGGAGAGAACGGTCTTCCTTGCTGCGCAGACGTCACTGTTATGCCTGCTCTCCAAAGTTTGCTCGCTGGTGCAAGTTTGGGAAGCTGTTCTCAGATTTGTTAACAGATAGATCCATGTGAGGCCAACATGTTGATTCTGTGCTCCTGACATCAACCAGCCGTGTGCACCGTCTGTCCACCTACCTGTTGTGTCCGGCTCGCCAGTCTGCTTGTATTCATCGAGCTTCACCACATAGCGCAATGAAGGCTCCAACTTGTTCATCCGAATTGAATGTTGCTTGTCATGCAGGCAAAGCGCAAGACCAGAGCAGGTGCTCCTTGGCCTCAATTTCTACGGCAATGATTACATTCAGCCAACTGGCGGTGGCCCAATCATTGGTCACGAATACCTTAGCTTGCTCAAGACGCATGATCCAGTACTCAAATGGGATCGGAAGACCAAGGAGCATGTGTTTGACTATGCTGCGAGCAACGAAGCACATCAGGTGTATTACCCTACAAAGGCATCTATACAGAAACGCTTGGTTCTGGCTCATAAGTATGGTCTAGGCATATCTATTTGGGAGATTGGTCAAGGCCTTGACCATTTCTACGACTTGTTATGACAGTGATGACTTCATTGCTATGCATGATCGACTGTGTTTGAACTAAATCAGCTTGTGCATAACTGTATAGACTGACTGAAATGTATCCTCATCTTCTAGTTAGCTTCCATGACCTGCTGCCCAAAAATTTGCCAGGTCCTAAAGTGTTGCTCATACTCATACAGAAACTCATCAATCAGCTCAGCTCTGCCCTGCTCTGTTTCACTGCTCATTCTTCTTCATTTCTTCTCCTTCAGTGCTGTCGGGCACCTGCAAAACAGAGTCACTGCCATCAGAATCCACCACTAAAGGACAATGTACACAAGGCCATTTTACAGCATGCAGTGCTACATGCAACAAAAGCCTCCTGCAAGCAGACTCTGCTCTGAGCAGCCAACAAGCGTGTCAAGGTGCTCTGCAATCACAAGGAAACATTGGGGGATGTGTGAGGGTGCCTAGACAGATAGTACTGGCTAGCAAATGCATGTCCAGCAAATCAGTCGAGGGTACAAGCTATATGACAAAACACTACGTCCCTGAGCACCACCACAGGGCTGCATATGAACACACAGGTGCAGCCAGTGCCAGCTGCAAAGCTTGACATGCAATACATCAATCGTGCAAAGACAGACCGTAAGACACACTGTAGCGTGACCGTCTGTGTACAGTCTATCACAGAGTATGAACACAATACAAATCTTACATTGTGTTCGTATTCTGTGCTTGAGAACAGGCAGCCGGAAGTGAGTGCATTGCTTCATACCTGTGCAGTCTTTGGTTGCTTGTTGTGTGGAGCTTGAGCCATGCGCTGGAAGGCCTTGCTGTACATCTGGCCCTCCTTCTTGTCCAACGCTGACTGCTCGGCCTTCAGCTTCTTCAGCAGAGCCCGCATGTCCCTGGAGGAAGGTCAAGACAGCATTGACCACACGATTTCTGTGAAGCATGCTAAATAGAGGAATTGAGAATGGGTGCACATCACTTTGATTGGTGTTTCAAAGCAGCAGATAAGGTCAAGGAACTGATCCAAGAGCTGACAAGGAGACTCGTTATTGGCCCAAGGGGGGCTGCAATCTGCATCAAATGCCAATTTGAACCTACAGTGTACCCTGTACTTGTCTTAACAATGGTATCAGCACACCTAAAAGCAAGAAACCACCCCTGCTGACAGTCAGCAACCATGCACTAACCTCTTTGCAGTTGCGCTTGATGCCTGTAACACGATGCGCAAATGGTGCAAAATCGTCATCATGTCCAAAGCTGAATTGGCAACTGGAGGTTTGCAAGGTCAGTGACAGACACACGCCGCATTAAAACAAGAGCACTCCAAACAAGCACAGGACCTGGAGCAAGCGTGAACAGCAATGTGGACAAGCACACCTGTTGGTGGGCTCAGCTCTGAGGGCTAGATCCAGGTCCTGCTTGGCCTCTATGTAGTCCTGAGTCAGCATGTATGCCTGTGCCCTCCTGAACAGTGCCTTCACATTGCCTGGGTCCTTTTCCAGTACCTATATATCATTCTCACAAATTCTCTTGGGGATATCCTTTGATGATTTTTTTGGGCCTTACAATGTCCCAAAACTGGCCGTTGTAATGTCACTTGTTATAATTATGACGCAGCAGACAGAACAAAGGCTGGTTGCTTAAGAAAGACAAAGAACAAAAAGGTTACACCTCTCAATATTGATGAAAGGAACGCTGGAGGGTGAGTTATATCAAGCTTTCGTGAAAGTCTAAACTTGTGATATGTATGTTCCAGTACTGTGAGGCCGCAATGTCAGCATGTAGGCCTACATTGTCTAGAATCGAACCTGCAATATGTTTTGAGCCAACAATGTTGCACCAGTCACGAAACAGACTGCTGAAATGACGTGTGAGAATGCGAGAAGAAAAGTCTACGCCTTTTGGCACTCATGATGAGAGCCTCCTGAGGCGGCAGCCTACACTCAAATGGGGCATGTACACAAGGGGAACACGAGCTGTTGGGATTGTGTGCCACTGCAGCACACCTAAAGCACTGCAGCGACGACACTCTCTTAAGCTGCTGCAGCAAGCAGTGGTGATGGCACCATCCAGCCCTCTTAAGGTAGAGTTACATCACTAAGCAAATTCTGGTTGGTTGGCCTGACCTTGTTACAAGCCTTGCGTGCCTCTTGGCTGTCATTGACCTTCAGGTAGGTTGCAGCCAGATTGAGGTTACAGGACTTCTTGATGTCAGCAGATGTCTTCTTGTCCTCAGCACTGAATTGGTCATCGTGCTCTATCAGCTCCACCCCTTTCTTATACTTCTTGAGTGCCCTTGCCCACCTGTGCACATGCACCAAGATATGTCAGCACAGCCTACGTTGTGCCTGCATGATTGTTGCGTCAGCTTCTGCTGCCTTTGCACAAAGCCACAAAGATGTCATCCTGCTTGGACATTTGCTGGTCTGTGCAAAGTCAGTTAACTTGCATACATGCACTGTGCTTATGGGCACTGACCTTGTTCGCTCACTCAACAATCGACTTGAGTACAACAGAAGAAGGTGTGCAGCTCAGGCTGATGCAAGCCTACAGCACTTTGACTAGCTTGAAGCAATCAGGCAAGGGTGACAGCAGGCATACTTGGCCTGCTTGAAGAGGCCATTGCCGGTATCCTTCCTCTTCTTGGCTTCATCCAGCTTCTCAGGGGTGTCCATCTCATACCCCTCCCTTGGCTGCACACCACAACAGCTTCCCTTACTTCCCTTGTCCTGTCGGTCTGTGCAATACAAGCACAATGAATGTAGATTGTCAGCATGCCGTGCTAGCAGGACAGCTTTGTCTGTTCCTTTGGGACTCGCATGCATGACTTGCGTCACAAACAAAGCGTAGCCATGTGTTGGTTGCAAGTCAAACCACTTGTCATGAACATGCTGTAGACCCTAGCCTCTAGCGGAAAGCATGGAAATACAGTGATGGTTTCTGCAGACTGGCCTGGCCTGATCATGATGCTGCTGGCGCATGCATGGCAGCCCACAAAGCAGTTTCTTCATCCTTTTGAGATTGAAGAGGCAATGACAGGCTGCACCTGCGTGGCAACCATCAAGGGAGCCTGTTGAAGCAACAACCCAGACGGAGGTGGCCAAACTGTTCTGTCAAGCATAGGCTTGTGCAGATCTCACCTTGTGCAGCTCCACAAGTTCCACAGTATAGCAAAGTGTTGAGTTGGGAGGTACAGTGGCTTGAGGGGCTTGGTGGGGGTCACTGCCGAAGCCATACTGGGGCTGCACAATGACTTCAGCAACCTCACTCAGCTTCATGGTCTGTATAGCCTCCTCCAGACCGACACACACTTGCTCTGTAACCAGGCACAGCAAGCAAACATCACAATCGAGACCATATGTTTGTTGTACAAAACACCCCAGTGTATTGTGTCCAGCAACCCCTAGAGGGTCACCAGGGATGCATAGGTGATGGGGATCTATGGCCCTTACTCACAGCAGGCAGAGTCGGCGCAGCAGAACGTTGCCATGAGCTGTTGGACGGGCTGCAGGAGTGCTGTAGTAAGATGCAATCAATGCACACACAAGCATTGGACTGAACAGATCCTTTATCGACGCGTAAATATCAATTGGACTTTTCTGTACTACAAGACCCAAGTCCTTTTGATTTTAGCTTTTTGAACTTGACTAAGAGAGACTTGAAACAAAAAGTAGGCCTAAATGTCTGGACAACAGCTGTTTGGACTGAGCAGGACTTGATCGGTGCAGCAGAGAAAATGAAGCACGTGCAAACACTGGATCTGTGTCAGACACAAGACCAGGCCTTCTGTGAGTAGCTTAACAGGAATGCTGATGATAGTCAGGGTCTCAGTCGTCTTGTGAGAGACTCAGAAATCACCAGCCAGACAAACGTGACAAAAACTGCAGAAGCTACTGGAATGGCCGAGTGAGGTTGAACAAGCCTTCAGAGGGGCACCAGCCAAAGGGTAGAAGCCAGAGGGGAAAGAGCCAAAGGGCAGAAGCTGAAGTGGGGGAAAGGTCAAAGAGTGGAAGCCAGAGGGTGGAAGCCAAATGGCGGCTGCTGAGGGGCAAAGGACAAAAGCAAAGGCAAGAGTGAAAGGCAAAGGCAAGAGTGAAAGGGTAAGGCAAGAGTGAAAGGCAAAGGTCAGACTCTGCTGGAAGCCTGATGGATCTGACATGGCATGCCCACAAACAGCCATGTAAGGGTTGCAACTTGGTGACAATCTAACACACTTTGTGACACTCAAACACACAGAGCTTGGTCAGATCGACAGACAACCCAACAGCATTTGACATGACACTTGACACTACCAAGCAAACGAGACATTGACATATTGCAAAGAAAGGGGACTGCTCACCTTCACCAACAATCAACTCCAGCAGGTTGTCGTCCGTTTTATGATCAGCAAAGACGGTGCCATCTGAAAGCTTTCCTGTGAGTCTGCACGCACCACAGAACAGCGCATTGTTGGTCCTTGTCAGCTAATCAGTGCGTTGCTTCATGGAGATGTTGAGTCGCGTTGGTTCTGGGAGTTTGATCATGTGTTGCAAACATGCAGCTGTCTCTGACCTGCCACAATGTAAAGCTTGATCTGTATCTCAAGAGGCCCAAAGCTGAGGAACCTGCCTCTGAACTGAGTCACAAGCATGCTGCACATGAGCCAGGCTCCAATCCAGATTTCTCAGCTGTGCTGCCAAGGCACCTCTTGACAGATCAAGCTTTACATTGCATTGTAGACTAAATTGTGATGTCTGTGTTGCACCGGCCTGTTTCAGGCAGAAGCGAACAGGCACAGAAACTGCAGCAAAGCATGAATTTCACCCAGTCCTGCTTTTGAAATAAGCCACGCTGTTACTTTCAGATGCACCAAGGCAATGCTGCCACCAAGGCAAGCAAAACTTTGCAGGCCTGTCTTGTGTGGTAGCGCCCCAAATTGCAGCCAAGCTTACGCACCTGACTTTGACTGTAGACTCTACAGTGGCGGTCTTGTAATCTGTGCTCTCATTCAGAGTCTTCTTAATGACACCTCCATCCTTAGTGATGTCTGTTACCTTCTTCCAAGACAGCAATTCCACCTCGGCGTGTTGCTCTCCTTCGCCACTCAGACCATCTGCAGATGCACACCACGCATACCTCTTCAGCAATTGATATTGATGGCACAGTTTTGTTATGGTGAGATCGATCAAGGTCCATCGATGACAGCAGTTCAATCTGACCGTCCTGAGCACCGCCGTGAGGCCAAGCCCATGTGCACAGGCAGAAATTGTTCAAACCATTTGCCGTGCTGTCATTGTAAAAAACTATCCAGTCCCTGCAGCTGCTGCTTGGCACACCTGATGAAAGATATTCCTCTGGTGTCAGATGCACTTGCAGGGAGCGCTCATCACTGACCCTTTTTCAC